>Ga0335081_10011099_pt1 | contig 14567 bp, 13 predicted proteins | sample Lox_Sample_35_FD_206713 | JGI IMG/M metagenome (GOLD analysis project Ga0335081, IMG submission 206713) | Soil microbial communities from Loxahatchee National Wildlife Refuge, Florida, United States - Lox_Sample_3.5 | ecosystem: Environmental > Terrestrial > Soil > Wetlands | place: USA... | reverse complement strand
GGATTCTGCTTTCTGCTTTCTCCTATTTCCTACTCCCTCAATTCGCATCGAAACAAATCAGATGCTGAATCGACATAAAGCGAAGACAAAAGAATTCACCACGGAGGTCACTGAGAGCACTGAGAGTGGCGCGTGGTCACTAGCCACATACTACGGGCCACCGCGTTCGGTGTTTTGCGCGTCTGCGGTGGTGATCCTTTTTGCCGCGTGCTTGCTGGTGGCCACCACGGACATGGCGCAGAGTCCCGCCGAGCCCTCCCCGGCGTCTCCGACCAATTCGCAGTCGCCATCCTCCTCGGAGTCTAAGGCTTCAAAGACCAGTGCGTTAAACTCGGAGGCGAAAGCGCCCTCTGCGCCACCCGACAAAGCCTCCGCTGCGGTGGCGTCGTCCGAGACCAAGGAAGACGAGGATGCCGAGGGACTTCCCCCCCAAGATTGGGCGGTGCAACTCATGGACGCAATGGTCAACGGTCCCAGCGGTGAGGCTCGCGACGCGCTGCTGGACGCTGCCTTTGCCGCCGGCCCAGCCGTGATCCCGCAGCTTCAAGCCGCACTGAAGGACGATCGCACGGCGGAGTTCGCGGCCCAGGCGCTGGCCTACATGGGGGGCGGCGACGCCCTGAAGATCCTGGCCGGACTGCTCGACGATCCGCGGGACCTCGACTTGCGCCGGTTCTACTTTGCCGCCCTAGGCGAGTACAAAGCGCCCGAGGCCTCGAAGATCTTGCTCTACGCCATGAATCATGCCGACGAGGAGCCGGACCGCACCGTGACCGAGGCGGCCATCCTCGCGCTCACCGTGCAGGCGGACACCAGCATGGTCCCGCAACTGGAGGCAGCCGACAAGAAGATCAAGGACTACGTGCTCCACGACGACCTCGAGAACGCGATTGCGGTGATCCAGACACGGGCGCAGTTCCTCGCCAGTCCCGCCGCACCGAAGCCGGGTGGCTCGGTGGACGATGCGGTACGAACCTATTTTCTACCCGCGCTCGAGCCACCGATCAGCGCCCAGGGCGCCGGCAGCCCGAAACCGCCGCACGCATCCCCAACCTCGGTGACTGGCGCGCCGCACGGGTCGCCCCGCCCGCCTCTCAAGTCCACAGCAGGGAAGCCCGCCAAGTTAGAGGGACCGCCCGGCGTGAAGGTGGACATCCAAGGCCTCACTTTTTCGCCGAACAACGAGCGCGCTCTGGCGCGGGTGCTTTTCGCAACCCCGGAAGCCTTGGCCAACTATGACATGGTCCTGCAAAAGCGGGAGGGCAATTGGAACGTGGCCAGCGTCTGGCTGAACTCGGAGGCGGAAAGGCCACAACCAAAAACCAGAAATTAGAAAGCAGAAATCAGAAACGAAGTTGACAGTCGACAGTTGAGAGTCAAAAGTCATCAGGGAATGTCAACTTCTCTTTCGACTTTCAACTTTCGACTGTCGACTGATTTTATGAAACACGTCATCGTCGGCACCGCGGGTCACATCGATCACGGCAAGTCGGCGCTGGTCCGCGCCCTGACGGGCACCGACCCCGACCGACTGGAGGAAGAGAAACGCCGCGGTATCACCATTGACCTGGGTTTTGCCCACCTCGATCTCGGCGAGGACTTGCGGCTTGGCTTCGTCGACGTACCCGGCCACGAGCGCTTCGTGAAGAACATGCTGGCCGGCGCCAGCGGCATCGACCTGGTCCTGTTGGTGGTGGCGGCGGATGAATCCATTAAACCCCAGACTCGCGAGCACTTCGATATCTGCAAACTGCTGGGAGTGCAGCACGGCCTCGTTGTCATCACCAAGTCGGACCTCGTGGACCGCGAGATCGTCGATCTGGTGCGGCTTGAGGTTCAGGAATTCGTCGCCGGGTCGTTCCTCGAAAGCGCGCCGGTGGTGGCGGTGAGCTCGCGTACAGGCGAAGGCCTGGACACGCTGAAGACCGAACTGCGCCGCCTCAGCCTGCTGATCGCGGCCAAGCCCATCGAGCTTCCTTTTCGGCTGCCTATCGACCGTGTCTTCATGATGAAAGGATTCGGAGTCGTGGTGACGGGAACGCTGGTCGCCGGCCGGATTGAGAAGGAAGCGGAAGTGGAGATCTATCCGATGGGCAAGCGCGTGCGCGTGCGCGGCATCGAGGTCCACAATCAACCGGCTGCAATGGCGGTGGCGGGTCAGCGCACCGCTTTGAATCTGGCCGGCGTGGAGGCAGCAGAACTCGCACGGGGGATGGTGCTGGCGCCGGCCGGGCTCTTTACGGCCACCGACCGCGTCGACGCGGTGCTCCAACTCATACCGACGGCAAGGCCCCTCAAGCATCGCGCCAGGGTGCACTTTCACTGCGGGGCCAGCGAGTCAGTGGCCGAGGTAGCGCTGCTGGAAGGGAAGGAACTCCGGCCGGGCGGTCGCGCTTATGCTCAGCTTCGCGTCGCGGAGAAGGGTCTGTTGCTTCCGGGCGATCGCTTCATCATCCGGCAGTTCTCTCCAGTCACCACGATTGGGGGCGGCCTTATTCTGGATAGCCAGCCGGGCCGGCATCGCCTGGCCGATCCTACGGTGGGCGCGTTCCTATCGGCACTGGAGCGGGGCGATCCCGAGGATCGTTTGCAGCTTCTCATCGAGCAGGCAGGTGAGGCTCCGCCGGCGGCGCTCGTCAGCCGAACCGGGTGGCAGCCGGTCGAGGTTGATCGAATCGGCAAGCTCCTGGAAGGTAAGAAGCGCGTGGTGATTCTTGGCCAGCCGTCCGGTGTGGTTGCCTCCGCGGCCTATCTCGCGACGCTCTCGGAGCGCGTCATCGCCGAGCTTGAAGCCTTCCACAAAACCAATCCTCTCGTGGCGGGCTTGGCCAAAGAGGATCTGCGGGGTCGGGTCGCCACCCGTGATCACGGGGAACCGCGGCTCGCTTCGCCCACCCTCTTCAACGCCGTGATCCAAAAGCTCGTTGCCGAGAGCAAGCTCGAGGTCCAGGGAGAGACGGTGCGCCACGCGGGTCGAGAAGTCCGTCTCAGCTCGGAAGAGCAGTCGGCCAAGGAACAAATCTGCCAGGCCTTTGAAAAAGCCGGTCTCGCCGTACCCGCCGCCAAGGAAGTTTTCCAGGCCCTGCCTATCGATCGTGCGCGCGCGGAGAAGATCCTCCACATCCTGCTCAGGGAAAGGACGCTGGTGAAGGTTTCGGAAGATCTGATCTTCCACCGGTCGGCACTCGAACGGCTACGGACGATGATGGCTCGGCGAAAGACTGAGAGCAATCGCCTCGACGTCGCCGCCTTCAAAGAGACCACCGGACTGAGCCGGAAATACGCCATCCCCCTACTGGAGTACCTCGATCGTGAGCGGGTGACGCGGCGCGAGGGCGATGTGAGGATCATCCTTTAATTTGCGAAAGAGCTTTGAACGCAGAGACGCAGAGAAAAATGGGAAGCTTACTGGAAACAAATGACATCTTTTTCTTGTTGTCATCCTCTTCTCTGCGCCTGTGTGCCTCTGCGTTCAATTCTCTCACACGTTTCAAGCCGCTCAAACTCCGAAGTTCACTGCGGCAAGAGCGACTTGAGCAAGCCGTAGACGAGGGCGACTGGCATGCCGACGACGTTGAAGTAGCAGCCCTCGATGCGAGTGACGAAGCGGGAGCCAAGTCCCTGGATCGCGTAGGCCCCGGCTTTGCCGAAAGGTTCGCCACTGCGGACGTAGTCGCTGATTTCCTGATCGTCGAGGCGGCGAAAGGTGACCAACGTCGTTTCGTGGTCGAACGCTTCGATCCCGTCAGGCGGGCGCGCCAGGCACACGCCCGTGATGACGCGATGGGTGCGCCCGGAGAGCAGGCGAAGCATTCGCGCCGCGTCTTCCGCGTCGCGAGGCTTGCCCAGAATCTCACCGTCGACGACGACCTCCGTGTCAGCGCCCAGCACGATAACATCGTCGGACCGATCGCCGCCCACGTCGTTCGTCGCGCTGAGTACCGGGGAGACCGCGGCTACCGCGAGGGCTTTGTCGCGTGCCGTCCTGCGAACGTAGCTTTCGGGAGCCTCGTTGGGCAGTTGAGTCTCCTCCACGCCGCTCACGAGCACGTCGAAGTCAAACCCGGCGTCGCGCAGGAGGCCCTGCCGGCGAGGCGAGCTGGAAGCCAGAATCAAGCGCATGACGACACGATTATAAGTCAGATCGACGGAGGAATTCGTCCAGCTCGAGGGAACAACTTTGCGCGCATTCGAGGTCTTCATTCGCCGGTCAAGCTGTGCTAAACTCCATCTCCGTTCTCAAAAATCATAACGGCGTGAAACCCGGTTCTACCGGCATCGAGCAAGGAAGGAAGTCCAAAGTGTACGAGGTCGCTAAAATCCTGCCCAGTATCTTCAAGACACAAGTGCAGCGCGTTGACCCGCCGCTGGTGGAGATCCTTATGCCGCTGTGGCCCAAGGTGGCCGGGGCGGCCATTGCCCAGCAGTCGCAGCCGGACGCCTTCGCGGCTGGCACTCTGACGCTGGCCGCCGCCGATCCGGGTTGGGCGAAAGCGCTGACCGCGATGAGGGAAGAGTTGCGGGAAAAGATCAACGCCTACCTCGGCCGACCTGTCGTCCGGAGCCTCCGAATCCGTAAAGTAATGAAACTCACCCTGCCGCTGCCATCGAGGACTGCGGATCGGGGCCTGCCGGATGCGGTCGACCCCGCCCCAGTGGAGTGGACCGGCGCAATAGACACGCTGGACCCCGAAATGGCGCGGATCGTGCGGCTCTCCTACGCGAAGTATTTTGCGCGAGGCAGAACAGGAGTTGCCTGAATGCCTCTGACCGAAAAGGATGTTCGCTACGTGGCGGACTTGGCTCACCTGGATTTGACCGAGGCGGAAGTTAAAAGGTTCCTGCCGCAACTCGACTCGATCCTCGATTACATGCAGAAGCTAAACGAACTCGACACCAGTGAGATCGAGCCCATGGCCCACGTAAGTGCCAGCGGGGCGCAGCCACCGTTGCGTGCCGACGAGCCCCGCAGCACCTTCACGCCCGACGTGGCCTTGGCCAACGCACCTGCGGCCGGCCCCGGGTTCTTCAAAGTACCGCTCGTAATCGAGCGAGAATGACTACGGCAGTGGCGAGTGGCTAGTGGTTAGTGGCTCGTGGAAGATGAAGACATGCGTGCTGAGCTACTGGATTGGCCACCAACCTCTAGCCACTAACCACTGGCCACTAGCCACTTCTTCTTATGGACCTGACGGCTCTTACCGTTGAATCAATCCGCGAGGCCTTGGCGCGCAAGCTGGTCTCGGCGGAGGAACTGGTCGGCGCTCATCTGGTGCGGATCGAGCAGCAGGACAAAAAGCTTAACGCCTACCTGACGCTCTCACCCGAACGGGCCCTGACGCAGGCCCGCAGGATCGACGCGATGATCGCCGCCGGTGTTCCTTTGCCACCCCTGTCCGGAGTGCCCGCAGCCATCAAGGATGCCATCATCACGCGCGGCGTTCGGACCACCGCGGGCTCGCAGATTCTTCCGAACTACATTCCGCCCTACGATGCAACGGCGGTGGCGCGTCTGGAGTCCGCCGGCGTGTGCATTCTGGGCAAAACGAACTGCGACGAGTTTGCCATGGGCTCGTCGACCGAGAACTCCGGCTACTTCCCCACTCACAACCCATACGATCTCACCCGTGTGCCCGGCGGATCCAGCGGCGGATCGGCGGCCGCGGTGGCGGCCAACCTGGCCACGGTGGCGCTGGGTTCGGACACAGGTGGCTCCATCCGCCAGCCGGCAGCACTCTGCGGCACGGTAGGCATGATGGGAACCTACGGGCGCGTTTCGCGTTTCGGCCTCATTGCTTTTGCTTCCTCGCTCGATCACATCGGGCCGTTCGGTCGATCCGTCCGCGACGTGGCGGCGGTGCTGCAAGTGATCGCCGGACACGATCCCTGCGACTCGACTTCCGCCAACCAACCGGTACCGGACTACGAAGCGCTGCTCGATCAACCCGTGAAGGGCTTCAAGGTGGGCATCGCGGATGAGTACTTCAAGGGCTTGAGTCCTGCGGTCGGCGACTGCGTCCAAAAGGGTATCGACCTGCTGGCGAAGCTGGGATGCGAGATTACCCCCATCAGTCTGCCGCACACCGACTACGCCATCGCGTGTTACTACATCATTGCCACTGCTGAAGCGAGCTCGAACCTGGCGCGGTACGACGGAGTCCGATACGGATTCCGCGCCAGCGGCTACGACGGCCTCGCCGAGATGTATCGTCAGACGCGAGACGGCGGCTTTGGGGCCGAGGTGAAGCGGCGTATCATGCTGGGCACTCACGTCCTCAGCTCGGGCTACTACGACGCGTATTACCTCAAGGCCCAGAAGGTCCGCACGCTGATCACGCGCGATTTCCAGGAGGCCTTCGACGAGGTCGACGTCATCTTGACCCCGACTTCTCCCGTCCCCGCCTTCAAACTTGGCGAACGCCTTGACGACCCTTTGCAGATGTATCTCGCCGACATCTACACCGTCACCGCCTCGCTCGCTGGCATCCCTGGCATCTCGGTTCCGTGCGGCAGGATGCGGCCGGTCGCAGACGAGCCCCCCGTGCCGGTCGGGATGCAACTCCTCGCCCGGCACTACGATGAGGCTCGGCTGCTGCAGGTAGCTAATGCGTTCGAGAAGGCGGGTGGATTCGAGGTGTGACGCGTCAACCGGCGCGTGCGATTATGTTGTCGCATCACGCCGACTTCTGCTTCTTACCCGTCGGTTTGGCGGACGTGGGCTTGGCGGTTGGTTTCTTGTGATGAACCGCAGTCCGCCGGCCCGAGCCGGTAGGCGTTGGCACGTAGACCTTTAGTGTCGCGCCCGCGGTGAGGCGGGAGTTCCGCAGGTTGTTCCAGCGGCGGATCTCGTATGCCGACGCGTCAAAGCGGTCAGCGACCAGGTCCAGGGTGTCGCCGGGTCGTACCTTGTAGTAACGCACTTGGCGAGGCACTCGTGGATGAACGCGTTCCAACGACCATTCCGCGCCGGGAGCGACCGGCAGCAGCAGATGCGTGCCCTCCTGCACCGAAGCGCCTCGATCCAGACCGTTCGCCGAAGCCAGGGCGGCGCTGGTCAACTTGAACTTTCGGGCGATGTCCGGAAGCGTCTCGCCGGGCTCCACCTTGTGGGCGCGCCACCAGATCCGCTTGTCCGGAGGCACCGACTCGATTCTCTCTCCGTAGGCTTGCTTCGTGCCCGGCGGCAAGTTCAGTGCATATGCGGGATCGTTGCCAGGGGTGGTCCAACGCTGCAAGCTCGGATTCAGCCTGACCAGATCCTCCACCGGATGGTCGATGAGTTGCGCCACCAGGCGAAGATCGGTGGGCACGCTGACGGTTACCTGATCGTCCTCCAGCGGGTTATCGGCCGGCACGTCAAAACCGTAGGCTTTGGCGTTCTTGGCGATCAGCGCCGTGGCCAGAAAAATGGGAACGTAGTCCTGGGTCTCTTTGGGAAGAGCGTTAAGACGTCGCAGTTCCCAGTAGTCGGCGTATCCGGTCTTCTCGATGGCCTTTTGCACGGTCACCGGCCCGGCGTCGTATGCCGCCATCACCAGAAACCAATCCCCGAACTGCTGGTAAAGCTCCTTCAGATGGCGGGCCGCCGCGCGCGTGGACTTGGCCGGGTCCTCGCGATCATCCACCCAGCGGTTCACGTGGAGCCCGTAATCTTCCGCCGTGCTCCGGCCGAACTGCCAGATCCCCACGCATTTCTGACTCGAGATGGCGAAGGGGTTGAACGCGCTCTCGGCGGCGGCGAGAAAAATAAGATCCTGGGGCAGACCTTCCTCGCGCAGCGCCCTGGAGATCATGGGTTGGTAACGGCCATAGCGCTCCAGGATGGTCTGCATGTAGCCTCGGGCGTGGCGTTGAAGGTAACCGACGAAGCCATCGACGTAGTCGTTCGATACCAGCGGCAGGTCCGACTGCACCGACTTGATCTCCTGCTGCACCTGCTCCTTCACCTTGGGGTCGAAGGGGAACGTCAGGCCGGCGAACGACTCGATGGGCGCCGGCTCGTAGTGATGCTCGCCCAGCGTGTCGCCGCGCTCGATCGCCGCCACCTCGGCGCTGTATGTGTTCTCCAACACCTTCTCGAACTCAGCGCTCAGCCGGTCGTCTGACCCCACATCGAGGTCGGACTCCAGCAGCGTGCTCAGGGCCTGATCCAGCTTCTGGCGCGCTCCTTCGAGGTTACCGGCCGAGTAGTCGGCCATCCCGTCCTGGTAGAGCCCGTCGACTTGCTTGAGGAGTACGTCCGCTTTGCTAGGGTGAGGCGCTGGAGCAGCCTGAGGCTCGGCAGCAAGCGGGGATGCGGCCTCCGGCTCGCGTGCCGCCGCCGGAGCCTGGGTCGCGTTGGATGGACGCACCACCGTTTGCTGTTTGGTCTCCGGCCCACAGGCGGCGAGCACCGCCAGCAACAACAACGCCGGTATTATCCGAAGCCTGGTCAACCCCTCACCTACCGAATCTGGGCATCCGTCCCCTGCAGGCCCTTTGCCGCCCCTCGCCGACCCGGTGCGGCGGCGCAAGGGACTACAGGGATTCTAGACCCCGTCCCTGCAGCGGGTCAACCCTAAACCTGGATGCTCTTCCTGGACGCCTTCATTCTTAAGGGGTTAGATCAACAACTAGGCGGGCTGGGCGGCTGCGGCGATGGGTTCCAACATCCGAGGGCGATCGCTCCAACCGATCGGTAGGCTACCGTACACCGCGTGTGCCCAACCCAATCCGGGGTCCGTTACGGCCCCTCGCAGGAGAATTGCCGATTACCGGTGGGGAGAGAAGAGCGGGCCAAACCTGCCTGGCCCTTCTTCAATGGCCGTCCTCAATCGTCAATCGACAATTCTTCTGAGTGGGCAACTCGGATCCAATCGCGAGCGCCGCCGGCTGGATCCGCGCCGGCCATCGGACGCCGTCTACTTTTGGTAGTACGCGGCGTTCATTGGCGTGTACTCGGCCCATTTCTCCGGCAGGTCGTCAAGCGGAAAGATGGCCGAGACCGGACACACCGGCACGCAGGCCCCGCAATCGATGCACTCGACCGGATCGATATAAAGCATGGGCACGTCGGCGAAGTTAGCCTCGTCCTTGCGCGGGTGAATACAATCCACCGGGCACACGTCCACGCAGGCCGTGTCCTTGGTGCCGACGCAGGGTTCCGCGATAATATAAGCCATAAAAGGTAAGCCCTCCTCAACCAATAGCGAAGTTATCGGAGAATCAATCTCCGAAGAAACTAAGTTAAGCCTTCGCGCTAGAAGTGGCGACGACTTAAGTCGGAGATTTCGGAAGAAATGATGAATTATGAATATTATGAATGATGAATGATGAACGAAGACCAAGCTCGCGTTTTGTCTTGTCCTTGTTCATCATTCATCATTCATAATTCATCGTTTCTTCTGCTTCTGCCCTTGCCGCACCGAAGCATGACGAATAAGATGTCAACATGGCGATTCTCGATCCGGTCGAAACCCTTCGGCGTGTGGCTTTCTTTACGCCGCTGCCCGCCGAAGAACTGCACGCACTGGCCTGCCACTGCATCGTCCGGCGGCTTCGGAGCCAGGAAATGCTGTTTGCCGAGGGCGACCCATGCGAAGGACTCTTCATGGTGCAGGCCGGCACGCTGCGGATCTTCAAAATGGCGGAGAACGGGCGCGAGCAGGTGCTTACCACGGAGCGTCCCGGCTCCACGGCGGGCGAGTTGGCGCTCTTCGACGGCGGCGCGTTTCCAGCCTCGGCGGCGGCGGCGGAGGACTCCACCGTGCTGTACCTGCCTAAGCGCGAGTTCCTCGACCTTTGCCGTCATAATTCCGAAGTCGCGTTTGCGGTGTTCAAAACGCTCGCCTCGCGCTCCCGCTATCTCACCAGCCTAGTGGAGGAACTATCGCTGAAGGAGGTCAGCCACCGACTCGCTCGCTTCCTGCGCGACCGGGCTGCGCGCGACGGCGTCCGCACCCGGCGGGGAATCGAGTTTCCGCTGGAGGAAACCAACCAGGAGATCGGCGCCGAGATCGGCACGGTCCGCGACCTGGTTTCCCGCAACCTGCGCCGGTTTGTGGACCGCGGCATCATCAAAATGGAGCGGCGCAAGGTGATCGTCCTCGATATGGTCGAACTCGAGGCGCAGGCGGCGGGCGCCAAACGCGCCTCGGGATAGCCCAGGGGACACGGCGCTCGCGGGCCGTTCCCCCATCAGTCGAGCGACTTCTGGAACCGAATGATGCTGACGGCGAGCATGACGACGCCGAACCCTGCCATGGCCGCCATCTGGGGCCAAAGAACGTCCAGGCCCACGCCTTTCAAGTACAAACTGCGGAGCACCACTTGGAAGTATCGGAGCGGATCGAGATAGGTGAGCTTCTGCAGCCACGGTGGCATGCTGCTGATGGGAGTGCCAAAACCGGAAAAGATGATGGCGGGCATGATAAAGAAGAAGCCCGACACCATGGCCTGTTGCTGCGTGGCGGAGATGGTGGAAATGAACAGTCCCACGCCTAGCGCGCCCAGCAGGAACAGCACCGTACCGAGCGCCAGTACGGCGATGCGGCCACGGAAAGGGACCTGGAACCAGAGTGTCCCCACCGCCGAAATCAGTGCCGCATCGAGGAGCCCGATCAGGAAGAAAGGCACGGTCTTGCCGAGGATGAATTCCACGCGGCGAATCGGCATGACCATGATCTGTTCGAGCGTGCCAATCTCCCGCTCGCGGACCACGGCGAAGGCGGTTAAAACCACCACCATGATCATAATGAGATTGCCGATCACTCCCGGCACGAAGAACCAGCGGCTTTCAAGATCGGGGTTGAACCAGGGCCGGCCTTCGAGCTCGACGGAAGGAATCACCGTCATCGCCTGGGGCATGAGCCGCTGCAGGCGGTCAGCCTGGTAATCGCCGGCAAATCGCGCGGCCACCTGGTTGACATATCCGAGGGCCACCAGCGCCGTGTTCGAATTCGCGCTGTCCACGATCACCTGGAGCGGCGCGGCCTCGCCCTTCCGCAGCTTCTCGGCGAAGCCGGTACGGATCTGCAGAGCCAGGACCACCTCGCCCCGGTCGATCAGTTCACCGATTTCGCGCCGGTTGGCCAGCCGAGCGCGGACATCGAAATAGGGGCTGTCAGTGAAGTGCGCGATCAGCTCGCGGCTCTCCTGGGTATTGTCCAGATCCAGGATGGCCGTGGAGGCATGGTGGATTTCCAGGGTGGCGGCGTAACCGAAAACCAGCATCTGGATCATCGGCGGTCCGAACATCAGAAAGCGGCTGCGCTTGTCGCGGAAGACCTGGATAAACTCTTTGATTAGCATGTGGCGGATTCGGCGCAGCATGATGGGTCCTCAGCCTAGTTTTTTCTTGAAAGCCCGCGTGGCCAAAAGCGTCAGCGCCAGGGCGAACACGGCCAGCGCCGCCAGGTCGTTCATCAGAAACACCGCCGGCGAGCCTTTCAGGAAGACGCTGCGCATGATCGAGACAAAATAACGTGCCGGAATCACGCGCGTCACAACCTGGATAACGGCCGGCATCTGATCGATGGGAAAAAGGAAACCGGAGAGCAGAAACGCCGGCAGGAAGGTGGCAATCAGCGACGCTTGGCTGGCCGCGAGCTGGCTCTTGGCGACCACCGAGACGAAGTACCCCAGCGACAACACCACCATCAAAAAGAGCGCGGAACTGCCAAAGAACACCGACCACTTGCCGCGAAAGGGTACGTGGAACCAGCCCACTCCGAGAGCGGCGCAGAGCGCGGTATCGACCATCCCGATCACCACATAGGGCGCCAGCTTGCCCAGCATGATTTCGATCGGCGTCACCGGAGTGGAAATGAGCTGTTCCATGGTGCCGCGCTCCCACTCGCGCGCAATCGTCAATGCGGTGAGAAAGCTTCCGATCACGGACATGACAATGGCCAGCACGCCGGGCACGATGCCCGCCATACTCTCCAGATCTTCGTTGAACCAAGTGCGCGCGTCCACGCTGAGCGGAGGCTGGGCTCCGGTCTGGCCGCGCAGGCTCAACCAGTCCAACTGCGCTTGGGCCGAGTAGGCTTGGATCACCGCCTGGCTGTAGTTCAGCGCCAGCGTCGCGCTGTTGGCGTCTGATCCGTCCACCAAGGCCTGGACGTGGACGGGGCCGCCATCTCGCAGCTTCTGGGAGAAATCGGCTGGGATCACTACCGCCAGTTGGCAACTCCCGTCGTCGATGGAGCGGATCAAGGCCGGGTAGTTGTCCACTGCCCGGACCAGGTTGAAGTAGTCGGAAGCTTGAAAGTGCTTCAGGAGATCCTGGCTCGGCTGGCTGCCTTCGCGATCAAACACATAGACAGGGACGTGTTTCACGTCGAGGCTGATGGCATACCCGAAGGTGAGGATGAGAATCACGGGCATCGCGACGACAATCAGCAGGCTGCGCACGTCGCGCCGAATCTGGATAATCTCCTTCCGCGTCATCGCTGCCACACGATACCAGCGCATGATTGGTCAGTGCTCCTTCGCCAGCTCTTCGTGTTCCCCATTGGCGGCGTTGCCGGCATTGCCGGTGGTAAGAGACACGAACACGTCTTCCAGGCTCGGGCGGATCGGCTCGAGTCGTTTCGCGATGATGCCGCGCTCGCCGAGATAGGCACCCAGCGTGGCAACCGCTGCGGCCGCTTCCGGAACCACCAAGTGGAGGGCGTTGCCAAAGACGGCCGCGTCCATCACCCCCGGAGCTTTCTGCAAGGCCTCGAGCGCCAGCCCCAGTGGCTCGCACTCCGCCAGCAGCAGCTCGCCTTTCATGTGGCGTTGCTTCAATTCCGTGGGCGTGCCGGCGGCGACGATTCGCCCCCGGTAGATCAACACCAGGCGGTTGCAGTATTCCGCCTCGTCCATGTAGTGGGTAGTGACGAACACGGTGACGTCCTGTGAGGCCATCTCCTGAATCAATTCCCAAAAGTTGCGGCGCGAGATGGGATCCACGCCGGAAGTGGGCTCGTCGAGGAAGATGATGGGCGGTTGATGTAGCACGGCGCAGCCCAGCGCCAGCCGTTGCTTCCAGCCGACGGGCAGCGAGGCGGTCAGTGCGGATTCCCTGCCCTTCAATCCTGCCATGGTCAGCGCCCAATCAATGCGCTGTGGAAGCACGTCGGCGGCGACGGTGTACATGCCGGCAAAGAAACGCAGGTTCTCAATCACGCGCAGGTCGTTATAAAGCGAGAAGCGCTGCGACATATAACCGATGCGCTGGCGCACCAGTTCTGCCTGGCGGGCGACGTCGTATCCCGCCACCCTGGCGTGGCCCGAAGTTGGCCTGAGCAGACCACACAGCATCCGAATGGTGGTGGATTTGCCGGCGCCGTTCGGACCCAGAAAGCCGAAGATCTCACCGCGACGCGCTTCCAGGCTGATGTGATCCACGGCGGTGAAATCGCCGAAGCGCTTCACTAACTCTTCCACCACCACCGATCGATCGCCGTTGTTCACTGTAATTCCCCGCTGCTCCGGCCCTCGACCGCGGCCACAAACAGGTCTTCGACGCTGGGCGTCACTTGCTCGACCTCGAGGAAGGAGACGCCGGCCTCGGCCAGCCGCCGCTTCAACTCGGGCACGCGGCGCGCGGCATCGTCCACCACCAGGTGCATTCCATCGCCAACCAGCACGGCGCTGGAAACCCCCGCCGCTCGTTCGAGCGCCGCTGGTAAGCGGCGCGGCTCAGGCGAGCTCACCGCCAATACGGCTCCCGGCATCTGTTTCTTGAGCGCCGCCGGCGTGTCGCAAAGCAGGAGGCGGCCTTGATGCAACAGGCCAACGCGATGGCAGCGCTCGGCCTCATCGAGGTAAGCGGTGGAAGTCAGGATGGCCACACCCTCGCTCAACAGCGAATAAAGAATCTGCCAGAACTCACGCCGTGACACCGGATCGACGCCATTGGTGGGTTCGTCGAGCAGCAGGACCTGCGGGGTGTGGATGAGCGCGCAGACCAATCCCAGTTTTTGTTTCATCCCGCCGGAAAGCTTGCCGGCGAGGCGCTTCCGGAACTGACCCATGCCCGCGGCTTCAAGCAGGCGCGGCGCGCGCTCCTGGCGCTGCCGGTGCGGCACCTGAAAAACGTCGGCGTAGAAGCGGATGTTCTCATCCACCGTGAGGTCTTCGTAGAGGCCGAAGCGCTGCGACATATAACTGAGCCGATTCTTCGCTTCCTCTGGGTCGCGCCGGATGTCACAACCAGCCACTATGGCCGTGCCTTGGTCGGGATCGAGCACCCCAGCCAGCATTCGCAGAGTGGTGGTTTTGCCAGCTCCGTCGGGTCCTACCAGGCCGAAGATCTCGCCCGGCTTCACGTCAAAGCTCAGATCGTCCACGGCTCGGACGCCGGCAAACGATTTACCCAGTCCAGAAACAGAAAGCGCTTTGGTTCCTTCCGTCATGTCGTTACTCATCGCCACAAGTGGACGCCGAAAACCTTCAAGCATGTCATTCTGAGCGCAGCGAAGAATCTCTCTTCAACAGTCGACAGTCGACAGTCGAAAGTAGAAGCGGTCGGTCTTGACTTTTGACGCAAACTGACCTATGACCCCATACGTCGTTCAAGGCTGCGTTTCGATCACCGC
>Ga0335081_10011098_pt1 | contig 14569 bp, 13 predicted proteins | sample Lox_Sample_35_FD_206713 | JGI IMG/M metagenome (GOLD analysis project Ga0335081, IMG submission 206713) | Soil microbial communities from Loxahatchee National Wildlife Refuge, Florida, United States - Lox_Sample_3.5 | ecosystem: Environmental > Terrestrial > Soil > Wetlands | place: USA... | reverse complement strand
CCGCCCTCCTGGACGAGCTGCCCCTCCTCGGCGACATCCTCCCGGACCTGCCCGCCGCCCTCAAGGCCCGCCTGCTCGCCGCGTTCGGCATCGAGATCCTGTGGAACAAGCCCGGCCAGCAAGTCACCGTGTTCGCCCAGATCACCGAGAACACCCTCCAGGCCATCCCCGGCATCACCGACCCCAGCCAGGACGGCTACCACGACACCAGCACCGGCGACACTGACCCCGGCCAGCCCGCCCCCATGTGGGATCTGACCAACACCCATAGATTGGGTAGAGCGCCACATCCACTGAATTCCGGGCTCAGGCCGAAGGGACCGGTATGGGGGCAAATGTCCCGGTTGCATGCCTCGACCCAGGCCGCCCGGGGTTCCCCTGGGCGGGATCACCGCACACCGGCTCCGGTGCGGTCGCGGTGCAGGCCGCGCACCGGCGCGTTCTCCTCGGCCAGCATGGCCTGCACGATCTGGCGGACCCGCAGCGCGGCCACGTCGGAGCTGACGTTGACCTCTGCCGCCGGGCCGTCCCGGTCGATCACCTGCTGCATCGTCTCCAGGGCCGCGGCGAGCGTCGCATAGTAGGGGGCGAACATCTCGGCCAGGCGCGCCGTCGTGACGCTGTCCCCGGTGCCAAAGTCGCGGCTGACCCGCCACAGCAGCCTGCTGACGCGATCGTCGACCGGCGTGACGAGCTGCGTGAACCGCATCCGGGCCGTTCGGGGTTCGAGGGACCGCGCATCCAGCACCACGTCCCAGTAGTCCACCCACGCCGCCGGGGACAAGAAGTGCCCCTCCTGGAGGTGCTCCAGTTCCTCGTCCCCGGCCCGGCCCAGGGCGCGCGCCTGCCAGTCCGGCAGCCGGCCGGGCGGGTACCGGCGCGACAGGGACACGGTGGTCTCGGTCACCTCGACCTCCAGCGGCGGAGGCGGCACCTGGAGCACCGACGGTGATACCTCGGGGACGAGCACGGGGATCTTCGTGACGTCGGCGAAGCTCTCGTGCAGCAGCAGGAACCCGGCGTTGACCATCTGCTCGCCGCCGACGGTGGCCCAACCGCCGGCGACGAGCCACGGCAGGTCCGGCAGCCGGTGCAGCGGCGCCCGCCCTGGCTCCCCCGCCCAGATCCAGACCAGCCCCTGCTCCTCGCGGACGGGGTAGGCCCGCACGGCGGCCCCTACGGGGACGCGGCTCTGGGTGGGGACGCGCAGGCACTGACCGTCCGGCCCGTACACGAACCCGCACAACCCGCAGCTCAGTTCGTCGCCGTCGAGGTGGCCCGCGCTGAGCGGATAGGGACGATGCATGCATCGGTCGTGGAGCGCCACGACCGGCCCGGCAACGGTGCGGAACGCCACGACGGGCAGGCCGGCAACCTGGTAGCCGCGCAGGGACCGGCCGACGGACTCGCTGGGCGCCAGCACGTACCAGCAATCGTTCGGCGCGACGGCGGGCCGGAACCGGCCCGGGCGGATAGCGGTCATCAGGATCGCGGCGCGGAGACCCTGGCCTTCAGGCCCGGGAAGTAAACGCCGCTCCCTCCCTCCGATAGTGGTATAACCGAACATGTCTGCGATAGCCAGGCGGGCACTTGCACGACCCAGTACGAAACCGCGGCAGGGCATGCCGTGGCTGCGCGGGGAGGCGACGGGGCTGCCCGGCCTGCGAACCGCGAACCTACAGCGCGGCGCGATCCGCGGCTGGAATCCCCCGCCTTCAGGCGGGTGGAGGATGTCAACAGGCAGAACCCTTCGTCAAAGATCAAGAGTGAGGCGCTCGGAACGGCAGCGGGATACGCAGATCATCATGGTCTCGTTGCGGGCCCGCTCGGCCGCGGTGAGGATCGAGTCGCGGTGATCGACGTCCCCGTCCAGGACGATCTGCTCGCAGGTACCGCAGATGCCCTCGCGGCAGGAGCCTAGGGCGCTGACGCCGGCGTCCTGTACCACGTCGAGCACCGACCGGCCGGCTGGCACGGTCAGTGTGAGGGCGGAGCGGGCCAGGACGAGCTCGAAGGGCTGGTCAGCGGCCGCGTCCGCCTCGGCGGGCCTGGCCGCGAAGCGCTCCAGGTGCAGCGCGCCGGCCGGCCAGGAGGCGCAGCGCTGCTCGACCGCGGCGAGGAGTGCCTCGGGGCCGCAGCAGTAGATCAGGGTGTCATCCCGCGGCTCGCCGAGCGCGGTGTCCAGGTCGAGGATCCCGAGCTCGTCCTGCGGCACGAGGGTGACCCGGTCGGCGTAGGGGGTGAGCTCGTCGATGAAGGCCATCGACGCGCGCGAGCGGCCTCCGTAGAGCAGGGTCCAGCCGGCGCCCGCCGCGCTCGCCTCGGCCATCATCGGCAGCAGCGGGGTGATTCCGATGCCGCCCGCGATGAACAGATACCGGGGCGAGCTGACCAGCGGGAAATGGTTCCGCGGCCCGCGGACGCGCACCGCCGATCCCGGGTGCAGGCGCTCGTGCACGAAGGCGGAGCCGCCCCGGCTGTCGGGGGCCTTGAGGACGGCGACGCGGATGGTGCGGCTATCCGACGGGCTGCCGCACAGTGAGTACTGCCGGACCAGGCCGGGTCCGAGGATGAGGTCCACGTGGGCGCCCGGCGTCCACGGCGGCAGCGCCTCGCCGCCGGGATCGGCCAGGGTGACCGCGACGACGTCGGCGGCGACGTGGTCGACCGCTTCGATGACGAGGTCGCCCTCGTGTTCCCGGAGGGAGGTCCGGGTCTCCGTTACCGGTCGCCAGCTGATCCGGGTGGCGGGCCTGGTCGTGCTCGGATGCCTGGCTGACACCCGGACCGGGAACCGCTTGATGCCGTTGACGAAGTTGCTGCGGACCCGGACGATGTCACCGGCCTGCTCAATGGAGGCCAGCCGCGGCAGCAGCGTCTCGAACATGATCCTGATCTCGAGCCGGGCCAGGTTCGCTCCCAGGCACGTGTGCGCGCCCTTGCCGAACGTCATGTGCTCGTTCGGGTAGCGGGTGAGGTCCAGCCGGTACGGGTCGGCGAATACCTCGTCATCCCGGTTGCCCGAGGCAAACCACATGACGACCTTGTCGCCCGCCCTGATCTGCTGGCCACCCATCTCCACGTCGCGGGTGGCGGTGCGCCGGAAGTGGTACACGGGCGAGGCGAACCGCAGCAGTTCCTCGACCGCGATCTGGGACTTGCTCGGATTGTCCCGCAGGAACGCGAGCTGATCCGGGTTGTCCATGAGCGCCTTCATCGCATGGCTGATCGCCTGCCGGGTGGTCTCGTTGCCGGCCACGACCAGCAGCAGGAAGTAGTTGTCGAAGTCGGTCGGCGTCAGCGGCACGCCGTCCTCCGGGATCCGGTTCATGAGCCTGCTCACCAGGTCGTCGCCGCTGCCGCCCTTACGCTCGGCGGCGAGCTTGCGGCCGTACTCGAAGATCTCGAGGGAGGCGGGCGAGCGGAACGGCAGGTGGGTGTACTGCTCGGCTTCCGGGCTGTCGATGAGGACCCGGGCATAGTCCGGATCGGTGGCGCCGACGATCTCGTTACCCCAGGAGACAAGCTGCGGCGTGACCTCGTCCGGGACGTCGAGCAGGCGGGCGAGCACGTTGATCGGGTAGTCGGCGGCGATCGCGTCGACGAAGTCGAACTCCTCCTGCCGCAGCGCGGCGTCCACGGTGAGCCGGGCCAGCCCGCGCAGGAAGTCCTCGTAGCGGCGCAGGGCCGCCGGGCTGAAGTCGCGCAGGAGCAGCTTGCGCAGTGCCTGGTGGCGGGGGCCATCGGTCTCCAGCATGGAGCGCCGCAGGTCCATGTACTGCTCGGGAGGCTCCTCGAGGTTGACGAAGCGCTCGGAGGTGAAGATCTCGGGGCTCTTGTCGACCTGCTCGATGTCGGCGAACCGCGTCACCGACCAGAAGCCGCGGTTGCCGCCGGGTTCGGGATTCCAGAACACCGGGGCCTCACGGCGCAGGGTGTCGAACATCCCCCACGCCTCGTTGCGGACGAAGACGTCAAGGTCGGCCAGGTCCACGTCCTCGAGCGGGACCGGCTTCGGCGGGTGCATGATGACTCCTTCAGGCTGGTAATACGCGCCGGGTCGGGCGGCCGGTCAGAGGTGGGTCGGGCGGCCGGTCAGAGGTGGGTCGGGCGGCCGGTCAGAGGTGGGTCGGGCGGCCGGTCAGAGGTGGGTCGGGCGGCCGGTCAGAGGTGGTAGGCGTACTCGCGGAACTCCCAGTCGGTGACGAACCGCTCGAAGCGCTCGACCTCGTTGCGCTTGTACGCCAGGAACGATCCGATGAAGTAGCTGCCCAGGACCTCGGTGAGGGCGGTGTCGACTTCCAGCGCGTCGAGGGCGGCGGGCAGCGTCTGCGGCAGCATCGGGGCCGATTTCGGGTCGTAGCCGTACCCTTCCAGCGGGGCCGGCAGCTCGGCTTTGTCCCGGATGCCCAGGTAGGCGGCCGCCGCCACGGCGGCGATGATCAGGTAGGGGTTGGCCGTCGCGTCGCCGAGCCGGACCTCCATGCGCGCGCCGTGGCCCCGCTCGGGCGGAATGCGGACCATGGCGCTGCGGTTGTCCAGGCCCCAGTCGATCAGCCAGGGCGCCAGGGTGTCCGGGCCGAACCGCTTGTAGGAGTTGATCGTGGGATTGGCCAGGGCCGCGACCGCGGGGGCGTGCCGCAGCACCCCGGCGATGGCGTGCCGGCCGACCTCGGACAGGCCGTATTCCCCGTCGGGGTCGCCGAACACGTTCTCCCCGGACTCGTCGGCCAGCGACACGTGCAGGTGGAAGCCGGACCCGCCCTCGTCGTTGAACGGCTTGGCCATGAACGTGGCGAGCAGCCCTTCGTGCCGGGCGATCTCCTGCACGGCGGACTTCATCCGGAAGGCGCGGTCGGCGGCATCGACCAGTTCGCTGTGGTTGAGGTTGACCTCGAACTGGCCGGCGCAGAACTCATGGTTGGCCGCGGTGACCTGGAGCCCGGCCTCGCGCAGGTAGCGCAGGGTCCGCAGCAGCAGGCCGTTGGGGTCGCCCTTGCGGCCCACGACGTAGACGTTGCCCGGGCTGTTGGCGTACCGGGTGAAGCCCGTCGTCGCGGAGCCGTTGGGCTCGCAGACGAAGTACTCGAGCTCCGGCCCGATGACGGCCTGCAGCCCCAGTTGCACGAGGTGCTCCGCCACGCGGCCGACGACGGTCCGGGGCGACTCCGGGGCGGGCGTGCCGTCGGCGAGGAAGGTGTCCCCCAGGCAGGCCATGGCCCCGGGCTCCCACGGCAGCGGCGCCAGTGTGCTCAGGTCCGGCCTGACGTGTATGTCGGGCAGCCCGTCCTCCATGCCGCCCTGGATCGGGATGCAGTCGCCCATCGGCGTGGTGTGGTAGATGCACCGGCTGAACGGGAGGCCGTGGCCCAGGGCCTTCGGCAGCTCGGACAGGAGCACGTCGCGCCCCCGGTCGACGCCGATCATGTCGGAGTACGACACCCGGACCACATCGATGTCCTGCGACTTGAGCTGCTCGATCACTGCGGCGACGTCCTGGCTTTCGCTGTCCACGGTTCCTCCGGTATAATCGTTAGGGTCCAAACATAATCTGAAGACGACGGCGAGGCAAGAGCCGCGGAGCCCGGATTTTGCCGGGCTGACGCGGAGGCAAGAGCCGGGGAGCCCCGGCTCTTGCCGGACGAGAGGATGCGCGATGCGAGTGCTGTTCATCCAGCAGGATCACATGTCACCGACCGGGCCGGTGGGAGAGACGTTCGCCGACCACGGCTTCGACGTGCAGGAATTCATGGTGGTACCGGAGGAGCACTTCCACGAGCCGTCCGTCGCGGTCGCTTTCCCCGACCCGCTCGGCTTCGACGCCATCGTCTCCATGGGAGCCGCCTGGTCGGTGTACGACCACGACCGGATCGGCTCGTGGGTCGGGGACGAACTGGACTTCCTGCGCCGCGCGCACCACGCCGGCGTGCCGGTGCTCGGCATCTGCTTCGGCGGCCAGGCGCTCGCGGCCGCTCTCGGCGGCGAGGTCGTCCGCGCCGAGCGGCCCGAGATCGGCTGGACGACGGTCGAGACGAGCCGGCCGGACCTCATCGAGCCGGGGCCGTGGTTCCAATGGCACGCCGACCGGTGGATCCTCCCCGATGGCGTCCGCGCCCTCGCCCGGACGGAGGCCGCCGAGCAGGCCTTTACCGCCGGACGCTCGATGGGGGTGCAGTTCCACCCCGAACTCACCCCGCAGATGCTGGACGGCTGGCTGGACAACGTCGGCAGGCACCACGCCACCGCCATGGGCGGCGACCCGGAACGGCTGATCGCGGAAACCGCGGCAAGGTCGGCCGAGGCCGGGGCGCGGGCCCGGCGGCTGGTGACCGCGTTCCTCGCGCTCGGCGAATCGGCGTGATCGCGTGGCACGCATAGGATCGATGTGTGAGCAGGGCCAAGATGCGACCAGCGCCGACTGATGCTCCGGGTGATGGGCAAGAGGCGGTCTGCCATCCTGAGCGGTGCCCGTGCACGGATGGCAACTGCACGCTCAGCATGGTCGCCCGGGTCGCGTCGCCGGACGCGGGCTCGCGGGAGCACAGGACGCTGTCCGCCACCGAGGCGGCCGTGAGCAAGCGCCTGGCGTCGATGACGCTGGACATGCCGGCGATGGCCGCGGTGAGCAATGTCTACCGGGCGGCGGGGGCGATCAGGAACCACTTCGAGCACACCGTGCTGGCCCCCTACAACCTCACCTGGACCGGGTGGGTGGTGCTCTGGGTGGTGTGGATCTGGGAGGAGATCGAAACCCGGCACGTGGCCGCCGAGGCGGGCATCTCCAAGGGCACCCTGACCGGGGTGGCCGGCACGCTGGAAAAGCGGGGCCTGCTCGAGCGGCGCGCCCATCCGGATGACGCCCGCCGGGTGCTGCTGAGCCTGACGCCGTCCGGCCTCCAGCTGATGGCCGAGCTCTTCCCGGTGTTCAACAAGCAGGAGGCGCTCGTGGTGGAATCGCTCAGCGCCGGAGAGGTCCAGGTCCTGGCCGCCGCGCTGCGCAAGATCGTGGTCGACCTCGAAAGCGGCCCGGCCTCAGCCTGAGCCCGCATTTGACGCCAGGAGAGTGCCAGTTGACCCGCCCGCTCATCGCGATTCCCGCGCGTTTCTCCCCCTCGGCGGCGGCCCTGCGCTACGAGGCCGAGGTATCGGCGCGCAAGCTCGTCGAGGCCGTGTACGCCGCGGGCGGCGAGCCGCTGACCATCCATCCCTCGGCGCCAGCCGGGACGGTCCGCGACGCCGAAGTATCCCGGCGGCTGGGCTTCGCGGACGGGGTGCTGCTTCCCGGCGGCGGCGACCTGAATCCCGTGCACTACGGCGGGGCCCAGCACGAGTCGCTGTACGACATGGATCTGGAGCAGGACGCGTTCGACCTGGCGGTGGCGCGGTGGAGCCTGCGGGCGGGCCGCCCGCTGCTGGCGATCTGCCGCGGCATGCAGGTCGTCAACGTGGCGATGGGCGGCACGCTGGTGCAGGACATGCCCAGGCACCACCGCCACGTCTGGTCGGAGCTGGCGTTGCGGCCGGGCACTGCCGTACACGGCGTGCTGGGCCAGGACCTGGTCACGATCAGCTGCTACCACCATCAGGCCGTGGACCGCATCGCTGCCGGGCTGCGCGCCACGGCCTCGTCCGGGGACGGCGTGGTCGAGGCGATCGAGCTGGCCAAGCCCGGCCGCGGCTGGTTCCTGGCCGTCCAGTGGCACCCCGAGGACACCGCCGCTGACGATCCGGCCCAGCAGCACCTGTTCGACGCCCTGGTATCGGCCGCGGCCGCCCGTCGAGGCTAGTACCGCCTTCCGCCTGAACATTGCCGGCCGAGAGTCTTGCCTCAAATCGTTTGGACCCTTATGATCTTCCTAACCTCACTCGTTCGGTAGCGAACATTCTGGCCGTCCATCCTGACCCGGACCGGCTCCGGTGAGGCGACGGCAGGGTTGAAGGCAACCGCCCCAGCCCTAGGAATCCAGGCTGAGGAGGTTCCCGGTGGCGACGCAGCAGGCAGACTCGTCATACGAACGGCTGGCCACCCACCACAAGCTCAAGCTTCCCGACGCGGTGGCGCAGTCGATCGGGTTCATGGGCCCGGTGTTCTCGATCGCCTTCCTGGTCCCCCTGCTGGTCGGGATCAACGCGGCCAGTCAGGGCGCCGGGGGCGCCGCGCCGCTGGCGGTCCTGGTCGCCGCGATCGGCATCCTGGGCCTCGGGTGGATCGTGTCGGAGTACGCCAAGCGGATCCACGCCGCCGGCTCGCTCTATGACTACGTCACCGACGGCCTGGGCAGCCGGGTGGGCGCGGCCGCCGGGTGGCTGTATTACAGCGGCATCATCGTCCTCGGCGGGTCGATCCTGGTGCTGATCTCCGGCTACGTCCACGACACCCTGCAGGCGGAGTTCAACGTCACCCCGCTGCCGGTGGGTGGCTGGATGGTCGTCCTGCTCGTGCTCATCTCGGCCATCCTCTATGCCGGCGTCCAGCTGTCCACCCGGGCCCAGCTGGTCCTGGCCATGCTCTCCCTCACCTTGCTGACGATCTTCTTCATCTACGTCATCGCCAAGGTGGGTTCGGGCAACAGCGTCAAGGCGTTCAATCCCAGCTCCTCGCCCACCCACCTGAGCGGGGTGCTGTTCGGCGTCCTGTACGGCGTGCTGCTGTTCGTCGGCTTCGAGACCGCGGCAAACCTGGCCGAGGAAACCGAGCACCCCAAGCGGGACATCCCCCGCGCGGTCCTGTTCGCGGTCATCGCGGCTACGGTCTTCTACCTGATCGGCTCGTACGCCCAGGTGGCCGGCTTCCACTTCGACCTGGGAAAGATCACCAAGGTGGCGAGCGCCCCGCTGTTCGCGCTGGCCGGACCCTCGAGCGAGGGCGGCTACGGCTCGGTGGCCATCCGGCGCCTGACCGAGTTGCTCGTCCTTTTCGACATGCTGGCCGTCCTGATCGGGATCTCGGTATCGGGTCCGCGCGGCCTGTTCGCGATGGCCCGTGACCGGCGCCTGCCCGCGTTCCTCGCGTCGGTGTCACCCAGGCGCGGCACCCCGCTGGGCGCCAACATTTTCGTGGTCGCGGTCTACGCCATCTTCGCCCTGCTCACCGTGACCTGGACCGGCCTGTTCGCGCTGCCTTCGACGCCGCATTACTCGGCCATGTTCTCCTGGGGTTCCACGTTCGGCAGCTTCGCGCTGGTCCTGATCTACCTGCTGCTGGCCGTCGGCGCGCTACGCGGGCTGCGGGACCACCCCCGGCGCTGGGCGGTGGTGCTCGCCGTCATCGTCAGCCTGCTGGTGACCGGCGGCGCCATCTTCGGCTCCATATATAAAGTGGGCCGTCCCACCGTGCTCGCCCCGTACGCGGCGATCGGATGGCTGATCGTGGGTCTCGTGGTCGCCCTGCTGGTGCACGGGCGGCCTCAGGCCAGTCATGCCGTCGCCGAACTCGGCGAACCGGACGCCGCCCTCCGGCGCCCGGCGAGCCCCTGACGAGCACATGACCTGTGCCGGACCGGAAAGGAAGCACGCCATGTTCAGGAAGATCGTCTGGGCCACCGACGGTTCCGCCGGAGCCGATCACGCCCTCGGCTACGCGCGGGACCTGGCCCGCACCTACGGCGCCGAACTCGTCGTGGTACACGGCGAGGAACTGTCCGGCGCCCGCTCGTCGATCGGCTATACCCGGCGCGTCGACGAGGAAGACCTCGAGGCGAAGATCAAGCGCCAGATGGCCGAGATGACCGAAAGCGGCATTGCCGTCAGCGTCAAGGTGATCGGCGGCCATGCCCATCCCGCGACCCTCATCGCCGAGGTCGCCGACGATATAGGCGCGGACCTCGTGGTGGTGGGAACGCGCGGCCACACTCCGCTCGTGGGCCTGCTGCTGGGCAGCGTCACCGACAGGCTCCTGCACATCTCGCACTGCCCGGTGCTCGCCGTTCCCCCCCGTGCGGCAACCGACGGAACCGATGACGCTCCTGGCCCAGGGCACTAAGAGACCGAACGAATGGGTGATCACGTGGCCCCGTTGAAGCTGGTCCTGGTCCTGACCGAGAACTGGACCATGCTGCCCGGCACCGACCTGCAGGGCGTGGTGCGCATGGCCAGGGAAGCCGAAGAGGCCGGCATCGACGCGGTCATGCTGAGCGAGCACGTGGTCCTGGGCCCGGACGCCGGCGCGGCAGGCCTGATGGACAATCCGCGCGACTGGGCGTACCCCGGCAATCAGGACCCGGCGACGCCCTGGCCGAGTTCGCTGATCCTGCTGGGCGCGATGGCCGCGGTCACGACCAGGCTGCGGCTCGTCGCCGGCGCGGTGATCGCCCCGCTGCGGCACCCTCTGCTGCTGGCCAAGGAGCTGGCCACGCTTGACCAGCTCTCTCAAGGCCGTCTTGTGGTGATCCCGACGGTGAGCTGGAGCCGGGACGAGTACGCCGCCCTGGGCGTCCCGTTCGGGCAGCGGGGCGCCCTGCTCGACGAGCACCTGGCGGCGTGGGAGCAGGTCTACGCCCGCTCCCCCGCCAGCTTCGACGGCGCGCACTACCGCTTCCGCGACGTCTACCTGGAGCCCAAGGCGTTCCGGCCGGACGGGCCGCGGCTCTGGTTCGGCGGCCAGCGGCTGCATCCTGCCCTGCTGCGCCGGCTGGTCCGTTACGGGCACGGCTTCAACCCGCTCGGCCGGCCGCAAGCCGGGGAACTCCAGGCCCTTCGCGCCGCGCTGGCCGCCGCCGGCCGCGATCCCGGCGAGATGGAGATGGTGGGCGGCATCCGCGGCACCTTCCCGTCCAGCCACGCCACCGCCGACCTCCGCCAGGCGATGGAATCCCTGCCCGGGCAGCGGGAGCAGGGTTTCACGACCATCTGCGTGAAGCCCTCTATGTTCATCGACGACCCGCGTGAGCTGCCGGCCTTCTGCCGGGAGGCAATGCGGCTGGCGGCGAGCTACGTGGGTTGACCCCCGCACCAGCGGCCCCATCCCACCCGCCATCCCCACGGCCTCCGCGTCCGAATTCAATGGATGTGGCATTCTGCCCTAAAGAGTCGGTACGGTGTCACTCTCATTCGCATGGCACGGGACGGCAAGGTGGTCCAGGGCCCAGCAAAGCCTCGCGGCGGAACGGGGCGGGCAGGTCGCCCGCGCCGCACCAGCTAGAGAAGCCAGTCGACGGTTGAGGTGCGGAAATACGTGAGGTTGTCTTGCGCCCACAGCCGGCCGTGCCGCGCGAGGCGGTCACGGTGGCCGGTCCAGCCGGCGGACGGGACGGCGGCCAGCATCTGGATCAGCGTGGTCAGGCCGCGCGCGACGCCGGCCGGTGCCCCAGCGCGCAAGATGACCTGATCGCCATCGATCGCGAGCGAGTGCCGTTCGTCAGCAGGGCCGTCGCCGGCCGGCGAGACACCTGCCGGCGCGGGGAGCGCGCCGAGTTCGCCCCCGGCCGCAAGCTCGATCATTACGGACGGTTCATCCGGTGCCGGGCAGCCAGCCACCGGCGCGAGGCGCAATCCCGTCCGTCGCGTGATCTCCGAGCAGAAGCGCTCGACGACCGACGCCACGCCGGTATCGGCGTACGCGACCGTCGTCCCCGGCCGGAACACGAACTCGCGCTCCCCGACGGCATCGAACCGCACCGGAGCCGGGATGACCGCGTGGCTTCCGGGCGGGGACGATGGGGACGCGGCCACCAAGCCATTATCAGGCAGCGGTGAATGCGCGGCCGGTGAGGACGGGCACGAGGCGGCATGAGCTGGTTTCGACGGCTATGGCCACGTCGCCGGCAAATCCGGTGCCGGTGAGTTCCCGGCCCGAGGCGGAGTCAGTGACCGCCGCCGCGATGTCCGCGGTGGCTCCGAAACAGGCCCGGGCGGCTTCGGCTTCGGGTGAGAGGACCGTCTGGCCGTGCTGATGCATAGCGGCGATGACCGCGCCGGCGCCGAGCAGATCCTCCAGGGCGGGACGCAAGGTGCCGTCGGGCCAGCGCTCACCTGACGCGATGACCGTGACCGGCCGGCCCGGAGTTCCCAGACCGCGCTCACTGAGGAAACGGCCCACGGCGTCGGCGTTGCGCAGGCAGGCCGCGATCACGATGGCCCCGCTGCCCGATGCGGCGGCGCAGATCGCCGATCCGTTCGGTGACGGCAGGACCAGTCTTGCGGTGAAGGGCGCGCGGCGCAGCGAGGCCGGCGACCGGGGAGGCCGGCAGGGCGGCGATCGAGTTGACCGGGTACACCGCCCCGATCGCGGTCAGCCTGCGGCGGATCACCGCCTTCAGCCCGGAGTGCGCGGGCAGCCGGTAGGCCAGGACCAGCCAGGTCACCGGGTCCTGCCGCGGCGCCATCGCGATGCCTCCTCATACCGCGCCGAGCAGGTAGGCGAGCAGGATCACCGCGAACACGTACAGCAGGTACAGGTTCACGTCGCCGGACTGCAGCGGGCGGACCGCGTCGGCCAGCCACTCGACCGCGCGGATCACCGGCCGGTACAGGTACCGCTCGAACACCGGGGTCACCTGCGCCTCGTAGTGCACCGGGCCGGACCGCCCGGCCGGGTCGTCGTCACTGGCCCGGCGGACCGACACCGCCGGGCGGTACAGGGCGTCGAAGGTGACCCGGGTGGGCGCGGAGAACGTCATGGCCGAGTACTGCATCCGCGGCTTGAAGCTGACCATGCCGCCGTCCCAGACCGGGACGGACACGCTCGCCGCCCGCGGCCGTCCGGCCAGGTAGATCAGCGCGGGCACGGCGCACGCGGCGACCAGGAACACGGCCAGGTAGGTGGGCGAGAACGCGGAGAAGTCCGCGTGGGCCGGGAGGACCGTGAGCCTGCCGGGCAGCAGCAGCGGGCCGAGGCTGACCCCGGTGACCGTCCTGGCGGCCCGGGACAGCGCGGCGAGCACGACCGGGGCGCCGACCGCCAGGGCCACGCAGGCGACCGCCAGCAACCCCGGGCCGGCCACCGGCTGGCCGTCTTCCCGCGCGGCCGCGGCCAGCCGGGTCCTGGGCATGCCCAGGTAGGGGATGCCGAAGCCGCGGACGAACGCGTAGATGGCCAGGCCGCCGGTGAGCCCGAGCGTCGCGGCGGCGAGCACGATGAGGATGGCGATCAGGTGGCTGCCGGTCCGGAAGCCCTGGAACAGGCCCTGGAAGATCAGCCACTCGCTGACGAACCCGTTCAGCGGCGGCAGCGCCGCGATCCCGAGCGTGCCGACGAACGTGATCACCGCGCTGCGCGGCAGCCGGTGCACCAGGCCGCCGAGCCGGTCCATGTCCCTGGTCCCGGCCGCGTGCTCGGTGACCCCGGCTTCGAGGAACAGCAGGGTCTTGTAACAGCCGTGGTTGGCGACGTGGTAGAGGCCGGCGATGAGCAGGAACGCGTACAGCGCGGGCTGGCGGTAGGCGTGGAAGATCATGGCGGCGCCGAACGCGGTCACGATGATCCCGGTGTTCTCGATCGTGGAGTAGGCCAGGAACCGCTTGATGTCGCGTTCCCGCATGGCGTACAGGATGCCGATGGCGGCGGTGACCGCCCCGGCGCCCATGGTGACCAGGCCGGGCCAGGCGCCGCCGACCGGATCCAGCCGGAACGCGAACAGCGCGATGCCGTAGGCGCCGAGCTTGACCACCAGGCCGGACAGGAACGCGGATCCGTCGGCCGGCGCGACCGGGTGCGCTTCGGGCAGCCAGACGTGCAGCGGGACGAGCCCGGCCTTGAACCCGAACCCGGCCAGGGCGAGCAGGAAGGCGGCGGCCCGCCAGCCGCCGCCAGCCAGGTGAGCCCGGGCCGCGATCGCGTCCAGCGCGGTGGCGTGCGTTTTCGCGGACAAGATGACGAACGCCGCCACGACCAGCAGGAAGCCGATCTCGGACAGGGCGAGGAACCAGAACGCGCCGCGGGCCGAGGCGTCGCTGCGCGGGTGGCGCAGGATGAGCAGGTAGCACGCCAGGCTCATGGTCTCCCAGGCGATGAGGAACGTGACCATGCCGCCCGCGGCCAGGACGGCCAGGCAGGCGAGCAGGGCCAGGTTGAAAGCGGCCAGGTAGAGGGCGGTGCCGCGGCCCGGCTCATGATACCGGGGGGCGTACCAGGCGATCGCCACCACGACGATGCCGAGGACGGCCACGAACACGCCCGCCAGGCTGGTGGCCTGCAGCTGCAGCGGCCCGCCGGTGATCGTCTGCGTCGCGCCGCCGGGGGTGACCACGGGGGTGTTGCCGTAGATCAGCGACCAGCAGCCGCCTGCGAGCGCCACCGCGCCGCCAAGGGCCGATATGGCACAGCAGGTGAGTAGTCCCGGCCGCCGGGACCCGGCCAGCAGCCCGGCCAGGGTGGCGGCGAGCCAGGCGACGCCCGCGCCATACAGCAGGTCCAGCGGGTTCACGTGCCGTCTCCCGGGCTCTCGTCGTCGGCGATAAACGTCAGGCCCGGCGCCTTCTCGGCGAGCCTGCCCACGGCCACGCTGAGCCCGTGCAGCAGGGCCAGCGGGCTCGGCGGGCAGCCCGGGATCCACACGTCTACCGGGAGGACCGCGCCGACCTGGCCGTGCACGAACGGGTCGGCCTGGTAGACACCGCCGAGCGCGCACGC
>Ga0335081_10011097_pt1 | contig 14569 bp, 17 predicted proteins | sample Lox_Sample_35_FD_206713 | JGI IMG/M metagenome (GOLD analysis project Ga0335081, IMG submission 206713) | Soil microbial communities from Loxahatchee National Wildlife Refuge, Florida, United States - Lox_Sample_3.5 | ecosystem: Environmental > Terrestrial > Soil > Wetlands | place: USA... | reverse complement strand
CGAACCCGGTCTGGTAACTCGGCTCCGGCTCTCGCGCAGGAATGGCGTGCGGCGCGGTCCTTTGCTTGGCTGCGGTTCCCATCAGTCGGCTCCTCGATCGGAAGTCGGCGTACAGCGCGCGCTTGAGCGCGACGCCCGTCTGCGCCTCAGCTTTCCAGTGCCCGCCACATCTCCTGATCGCGTTGAGCGGTCCAGATGCGCGGATGCGGATATTGCGTCGCCTCGTCGTAGGCCCGCGATATATCGAACGGCATGCAGTGATCGAAGATCACCCATTGGCCATACTTGGGTGCGAGCTGCGCGTAGGTCTCACGGTAGACGCTGCGCAGGTCCTTGCCTGCCGCGGCCGCGGCTTTGACCGCCGCGAAGAGCTCGCCGACGAAGTTGCGCGTGCCGTCGAGCCCGGCTTTTACCTGGGCCGGCGTGCGCAGCGTCGCGCCCCGTCCCGGCACGAGCTGCTCGGGCTTGAGTGCGGCGATGGCATCCAGTGTCCGCGGCCAATCGCCGAAGTAGGCATCGCCTGCATACGGCGTGGCTCCGTACTCCACCAGGTCGCCGGAAAACAGGATCTTCTCCTGCGGCAGCCAGACGACCGTATCGCCCTTGGTATGGCCGCGACCGAGCTGCATGATCTTGACCTCGAGCTTGCCCAGCCAGAGCGTCATCTCACCTTTGAACGTGAGCGTCGGCCAGGTCAATCCCGGCACGGACTCCACGGCGCGGAACAGACGCGGGAAGCGATCGATCTCGCTTTTCATGTCCGCCTCGCCGCGCTCGACGATCAAATCGTAGGTATCCTGGCTCGCGACGATGTGCTCCGGCCGGTAGGCGGAAGCGCCCAGCACGCGCACCGCGTGGTAGTGGGACAGCACTACATATCTGACCGGCTTGTCGGTGACCGCACGGATGCGGCGGATCACGTCCTGCGCCATGACCGGAGTGGCCTGAGTGTCGATCACCAGCACGGCGTCCTCGCCGATGACGATGCCGGTATTCGGATCGCCTTCCGCAGTGTAGGCATAGGCGTGATCGCTCAGCTTGTCGAAGCTCACCTGCTTATCCTGCAGGTCTGCCTGGGATGCGAACTTCTTCTGCGTGCTCATACGACGGCTCCCGGGGGATGTGACGGGCTGGGAATCCCGTTTATACACCATCGCCGATCGGTTCGGTGATCGCCAAGAGCCGAAGACCTACAGAGGCGGCAAGAGTCCCGTGCTTACAACCGCGGACGCCAGCCGGTTGCCTGCTTGAATCGCGCGTTCGAGACGCGGGAGGCGGAATACGCGTTGCCAGATGCATCACCGCCTCGACGGCGGAGACCGCTCGCCGGATCGCCGGCGGGTCGAAGAGGTCCAGGTGCGCCCTGCGCGGGGCGAGCACCTCATGGCCAGCTTCGGCGAGCCGTGGAATCGTAGCCCGCCCGAGGACTCCGCTCCCACCGGTGACGAGCACGCGCATCCTTTGCACTCCGCTTCGCGCCGGCGGCTGAGGTCAATCCGGCGCACGAATGTGATCTCCCTCGACGATCACCTCGTCTCCGACCTGGAACAGCACCGGAAAGCTCTGCTCGATCGACTGGGTCGTTCCGTCGCGACGTTGCAGCTCGATCACCCAAGCGTCCTTCTGTTTCCGCACCATGAACCCGGGCTGGGTGATCGGGGGCACGTGCGGATTGTAGGGCCCGAATGGCGGCTGGCGGCTCACCGGTCCCTGGACGCGCGCCGTGGGACCGTACTCTTGCAGATCCCCATACCGTATCGAGATGATCGTCGCGCAGTTCGGCAGAGTGCAAGCGCGCGCAACGGGTTCGCCGCTCGACTCGCCGAGCAACTTGCGGCCAGTGGCGGGCGAGATCTCATCGGCCGGCGCTTGCGACGTCATCACGGTCGCGAACACAAGCAGAAGCGAGAGCAGATCGGATCGTGCCATCAGAACCGCCGGGTGGGCTCAGGCGTTTGCTTCCCAGAATCGAGAGCAGCGAACACGCGGCCGATCCCGATGGCGCCGCGAGCGGCGGTGGTCGGAGGAATCCGCAACAGCGTCGGGACGAGCCGCAACGGATCGTAGCAAAATCCGCGGCCCGCGAGTCGCCCATGACGCCCCGGGCACATACCCGCATCAGCCTCGCTCGGTCGGGAATCGAGCCATCAGAACTCTGCGTGCAACCTGACTCCGAAGAACCAGACAGGCCCGCGGTCCGCGTTGTAGGCGGGGTTGTCGACATGCTGGACATCCAATGTGAGCCAACTGCTCTTGTATACATCGAAGCTGTAGTAGGCCTCCACGATCTGCTCCGGATGATAGTTGAGCCTGCCGTCGCCGATGAAAAACCCCAGTCCGCCTGCGGCCAGATAGGCCTGGTCGACTCCGGACAAATAATTGGAGATAAATGCAACGCCGACGGTGTCTTGGTCCCGGCCCCAGCGCGATCCCTTGGCCGAGACCCCCGCCAGAATCGAGCGGTCGATCTCGGTATACGAGTAGGTCTCCGTCTGTCCGTCCGCCCAGATCGCACGCAAGAACGCACCGACGTCGCTGCTCAGGTTCTGCTCGACATTGATCCCGTAACCATGCTTGGACTGACGCTTGCGCACGTTGCTCACCGCAGGCGTGCCGCCGTATTGCGCCGCGAAGTCGAGCGCGTCCTGGAAGCTGCCCATGTTCTCGACGTTGCGGAAGTATAGGACGCGCACCCGGCCGGGCTGGCCGCCGACCGCGTAGCCTCGTTCGACTTCCACCTGATCGCCGTGGAACTGCATAAACTGCCAGTTGAGCGCCTCTCCATTGGACTCCTTCGGGACGAGATAGCGTCCCAAGCGAGCCGCCCATTCTTCGTGGTAGTACTCCAGGGTCGCGCCCCAAGTGTATCCGCGCGCGTCGGCCGCATAGTCGTAGGCGCCATAATCGACGGCGGCCCAGTTCATGAATTGCGTGCGCGTGTCGTGGCTGAATGCGTTGTTGTCGAATAGATCGACTACAGCGATCTTTCCCACCGTGAGCACGAGCCGGTTCCGGTCGACCGTGCCGGCTAGCTGATGGAACCCGGTCTCGACCGGCACGGAACCGCCATCGAACCCCCACGTCTGACGCAGGAAGGCTCTCGGGATATACACCTTCGGGTCCGCCGCGCTGACTTTCTGCAGCTCACCGTTGGGAAAGCCTCCCAGGCCCGTCAGATTGGAAAACGGCACGCCTGCGATGGCTTCCGCGTCCACGTAGACCTCTCCGCCCCGCCAAACACGCGCACCGAAATAGGCGGTCGCCGAGAAGCTGTAGCTGTCTTCTGCTGCGGGCGACAGGCTGTTGGGGCCGCTGTACAACGCACTGAACTCCGGCTTGTACATATAAATGGCCGTGGCCTGAAAGCGCAGCATCGAGTTCTGCTGCGCGGGTTCTGAGCTCGCCCGCGCGGGCGCGCTGCTCGCCGACTCGCGTTCCAGCTCTTCGGCGATCCCGGGCCGCGCGCAAGCGAATACCAGCGCTAGCGGCAGAGCAAGCGCGCGCACGATGAGGTGCCGGAGCGGTTCCACGAGCGATGCCTTTCACGCTATGCGGCCTGCATGCAGACACGCGGGCTCCGGTCGTTGGTGTCCAAAGCCATTCTCCTATCCAGCATCCGCGATCCGTGACTCGGCGAGCAAACGTCCGATCGCGTCGCGAGCATCCGAGCAGACGGCCGCGATTGTGCGGGGCTGGCCAGCCTGCACATTCGCAATAACCCACATCGCGCTAAGGGACCGAGGGGGTCGATGCCACTTTGCTCGCGCTTCGCGAGGCCGCTGCGCGTGTCGATGACGCAGGCCCAGACCTCAGGACCCGGCGCGAGCATTCGTCCTACATCGTGGGTCTCGCAGGCAATGAACCCGCCGGCGGTGGTGACGCTGCAACCGAGCCATCCGCAACCATGCAGACCTACCGCCGGCTCAATCGCCGTGCACGGCGGCCTCTGCGGGCGCTGGACTTTATCACGCCACCGGCCTGCGACCTATCGCCGTTTCGGGACCGTGCATGTAAGCCTATTGTAAGCGTGCGGCCCCCGCGAGCTTCACCCGCGACGCCACACCGCCATCCTCGCCGCAGCGGAATAAAAGTCCGCGACGCAACGTTGACCTAGATCAATCTCAAAGCTTTGAATCGCGCGCTTACTAATGCCAAATGTAAGCGCAGAGAGAAACCGCGTTCATCGCCCGGAGGGCGTATGCAATCAGAGATGGATCCTTGCACTGTGGTGTACTAACAGGAGGAGACTATGCAGCTTCTTCAAGCGAGAGGTGTTTGCGCTACACTCGTCGCGGCAGTGGTTGCCGCGATCATGCTGGCCGGCTCAACCAAGGCGCTGGCTGTGCCGAGCTTCGCCAGGCAGACGGGCATGGCGTGCGAGGCATGCCACACGGTTTTTCCGGAACTGACACCGTTTGGCCGGGCGTTCAAGATGAATGGATATCTCATCGACAATCTGCCACAGGTCAAGGAGGTGACGGCCGACCAGAAAGAAGCGCTGCTGCTCAACTGGCTGCCGCCGCTGTCCGTGCAGTTCATCGCGTCTTACACCCAGCTCAAAACGGCGCTTCCCGATACCAGCGGTGGGACGGGAACGCCGACTGGCAACGGAACGACGCAATTTCCGGAGGCCTTTAGCTTCTTCTATGCAGGAAGAATCGCGCCCAAGTTGGGCGGCTTTATTCAGGTCACGTGGGCCAACGACAGCGACAGTTTCAGTTGGGACAACACCGACATCCGGTTCGCCGATCAGACGACTCTAGGGAAGGATACGTTGACCTGGGGTGTGACGTTCAACAACAGCCCCACGGTGCAGGACCCCTGGAATAGCACGCCGGCGTGGAAGTACCCATTCTCGCAGACGAGCAGCCTCGCGCCATCATCCGTCGCCAGCACGCAGCTGGACAGCCTAGGTAACAACACTGTCGCAGGCTTGAGCGCCTATGGCTATTGGAACAATCTCGTCTACGTAGAACTGGGCGGATACACCGCAGCCCCGCACCTGACCACCCCCTCACAGGGGGTCGAAAATGTTCATGGTGGCGCACCGTACGGGCGCATCGCAGTGCAGCCGCAGTGGGGACGTCACTCGCTGGAGTTTGGCGTGCTCGGGTTCTCCGACAACGCGACACCCGCCGGCAGCCTGAATTCCACACCAACCGACCAGTACAGGGATATCGCGTTCGACGCCGAATATCAGTTCCTCGGCGATGACAACATCGTTTCGGCCGAACTGACCTATATCCATGAGAACCAGACTTTGAATGCGACTGCGCCATCGGCTGCGTCGAACACGCTGAACACGTTCAGACTAGGAGGAAGCTATTTCTACCAGCGTCAGTGGGGTGGGTCAATCGGTTACTTCTCGACGACCGGCAACACGAATCCTGCGCTTTATGTCCCCTTGGGTAGCGCCAACGGCAGCCCGGATACCTCGGGCTGGGCGTTCGAGCTCGATTACCTGCCGTGGCAAAACGTGAAGCTCGCGCTGCAATATACGCTCTACACGAAGTTCAACGGAGCCGGCACGAACTACGACGGGACGGGCAGGAACGCATCCAGCAACAACACGCTGTACCTCTTCGCGTGGCTGGCTTTCTGACCAATGGTGTACGTGGTCGCAGCATCGCGATGCTAGAGAGCGGACAACCACGGGAGCTCACAATGAGACACCGTATCGGTATAGGGCTAGGTCTGGCCTTGGCGCTGGGTGCGCCCATCGCCTATCCGGCCGAGGATCAGCAGATCCAACGCTTGGCCACGCAGACTTGCGCCACGTGCCATGGGCGCAACGGCGATAGCATCTCGCCGGCATTCCCACGCTTGGCTGGCCAGCAAGCGCAATACATCGAAGCGCAACTGGTCGGGTTTCGCGACCGGTCGCGCGGCGATCCTGCGGCGATGGCATACATGTGGGGGATGGCGTCGCAGCTGGACGACCGGACGATCAAGGGGCTCGCAGCGTATTATGCAGCGCAGCGCCCTGTTCACGGCACGCCAGGAGACAAAGCATTGATGGCGCGTGGCAAGGCGATCTACGAGCAGGGCTTGCCCGATGCGGGGGTGCCGGCGTGCGCTGCCTGTCACGGCGCCGCCGCCGAAGGCAAGGAGAACATCCCGCGCCTTGCCGGACAGCATCCGGCTTACCTCGTCAAGCAGCTCGCCTATTTCCAGTCGATGCTGCGAGGGAATGCACCGATCATGCACGCGGTCACGGACAAAATGACATTCGAGCAGATGGAGGCCGTCGGAACTTATGCCGCATCACAATAAAGACGTAGCACCCTGCGCCGTTGCACCGGCCGCGCGTGAGAGCGGACCAGGGTTCGCGTACGCGACAATGCTCTTTGCATGTCTGGCGTCCGCGGCGGTAACGTCGCACGCCGCAGAGTCGGATGCTTCGTCGCTGCAGCAGGAAGTGGAGGAGCTGAAGCGCCAGGTCAAAAGCCTGCAGGAGCAGGTCCAGTCGTTGAAGAAAGACGCTGCCCCGGCGGAGCAAACGCAGCCGCCAGCAACCGCGGCGCCTGCAAACCCTCCGGTGACCGAGCCCGCCGCAATCTCGGCACCTACACCCGCGCCTGAGCCCGCGGCGGCCCTGGCGCCTCAGGCTGCACCGTCGAGCCCGCCGGCGACACCCTCGACACCTCAGGCCGGGCCACAGACTCAACCGACGCCAACTGCGGCACCTCAGGCTGCGCACCCGGCTCAGCCGGCAGCAGCTGCCGAGCCAACGCCTGCCAACAGCAAACCCACTGCCGAATGGATCGTCACGCTTCGGCAGAACTGGCATCAGGTCGAGCGAGGCATGACGAAGGCGCAGATCAACGATCTGCTCGGGCCGCCTACCAAGGAGCTGCGGATCAACGAGAAGCTCGTCTGGTACTACTATTACAAAGGTATCGGTGGCGCATCCGTCTTCTTCAACAGCGACGGGCGCGTTTCGAGTGACCAGTCCCCGACGCTCGGCTTGTGGTAACCGAGCGTAGTCAAGTTCTCGGCATCGTGGGAGGCGCTGCGTAGACCGGTGTGGCTCGAGGCGGGTCTCGCCGTCGAGCTCGCGCTTAAGGTCGCGCGAGTCCGGCCGCCATGAGCGGACCCGGCTTGGTTCGGCACCATCGACGCCGCCTGGATTTCCGGCGCGGCCTGATTGGAGGTCCGTGCACGCTGCGATCGCTCACAGCGTCAGGGGAAAGGGTCGAGCCTATTTCGATTGCAGGTATGCGGCGACCGCGATGATCTCCTCGTCGCTGAGGTCCCGCGCAATACCGTGCATGACCGGGGAGTCCCGCAGCCTGACTCGCAGCATCTGCATCTGGCGGGCCAAGTATTGCGAATGCTGGCCCGCGAGCCGCGGGAACACCGATAAGCCTTCGGCGTTGACGCCATGGCACGCCGCGCAAGGAGGTATCGCGCGGTCGGGGCTGCCTTTCTCGTAAAGCTGCTTGCCCGTGGCCACCACTGCAGGATCGCCTGGTTTACCGGGCGCCGGCGACTGAGAGGAGTAGTAGCTCGCGATCGCCGTGACGATCTGATCGTTCAGCAACCACGCCGAGCTGATGCCCCACATGTAGTCGTGGGCCTCTGGATCACGGCGGTCTTGGGCCCGAAACGCCTTGAGCTGAACCTCGATATAGCTCTGCTGCTGGCCCGCGACGTTCGGAACAGTCGGATCTGTACTCCGCCCGTCGACACCGTGACAACGGCTGCAGATCGAAGCGGCGAGAGTGCGGGCTGCCTGTTTGGTCGCAGCATCCGGAGTGGTCTGCGCGAGAGACGATTCACCGCCACACAGCATCGCAAGCCACAGAAGCATTGAACCCGTTTGTAGTGCGCTTCTGACTTTGTCCATTCCGACCTCCTCGATGCAGCGTTCTGCGATAGGGCAACGCGCAATACAGCAACTCTATTCATACTCTACGTTATCGCGTACGACGCCTTGATCTAGGTCAAGCCCCGGCCATGGCGAGGTGGTTTTCGATCTCATCGGGCTCTGCTCGCGCCAGCGGCGTGCACGGTCTCAACCAGACGCCGCTCCCGAGCGAGAGGCGGGATCTGCTACGCGCGATCGGCCCATTCCGGTTAAGCTTCACGCATGCGCGCTCTCAGCACGTCGGTAGTCCTGCATCTGTTCCGCTCGTCGCCGCTTCGGCACGAGCGATTTCGGCTGTTCTACATCGGGTCGATCGGCACGGCGCTCGGCTACACCATGCAGGCGACCCTCGCTGCATGGCTGATGACGACGTTGACGCCGTCCGCGTTCACGATCGCGTTGGTGCAAACCGCGAGCACCGCCCCGTCGCTGCTGTTCGGCCTCGCCGCGGGTACGCTGGCGGACATCGTCGACCGGCGACGGATGGTTCTGTTCACGCAGATCCTGTTGCTCACGTCCACGCTCATTCTCGGCGCCGCGACGCTGGCAGGCGTGATCGGCGCGAGCACGTTGCTGGCACTGACTTTTGCGATTGGGGTCGGATTCACGTTCTACATGCCGGCGCAACAGGCGCTGGTCAACGACCTCGTCCCGCGGCCAGAGCTGCCTCCTGCAGTCGCTCTCTCCGCGGTGGCGTTCAACGTCGCGCGGGCGGTCGGGCCTGCGCTCGCAGGAGCGCTGGCCGCTTGGCTGGGCACGGGAAGTGCGTTGCTTGCGAGCGCGCTCGCCTTTGTCTGGATGATCGTCGCACTGCGCGGTTGGCCGAACCCGGCGCGGTCGATTCCCGGCGTGCCCGAGACGCTACTTTCGGGTGTCTTGAGCGGCCTCCGCTATCTGCGGCACTCACCGCCGATGCGCGCGTTCGTGACCCGCAATCTGAGCTTTTCGGTGTGCGCCAGCGCACTTTGGGCGCTGCTGCCGGTGATCGCCCGCGATGAGCTCGGGGCCGGCGCCGGCGGCTTCGGGATATTGCTCGGCTTCTTCGGCGCCGGAGCGGTGATCGGCGCACTGTGGATCCCACGGCACCTGCAGAAGGCTTCGCTCAACACCGTAGTCACGGGTGGCTTCCTCCTGTGGGCGGTCGCCGCGCTGGTCATCGCGTTTGCGCCCATCGTCACCGTTGCGGTGGTGGGAACATGCGCAGCCGGCGCCGCTTGGGTAAGCGTGCTCGCCAGCCTTTCAGCCGGCACACAGACCACCGCGCCCGCCTGGGTGAGGGCACGAGCGGTGGCGATCAATCTGGTCTCGGTGCAATCGAGCCTGGCGCTGGGCAGCGTCGTCTGGGGTGCGCTCGCCTCCGCCTCGGGGACGCGCATCGCGCTCAGCCTTTCGTCAGGGGTCTTGATGTTGTTGCTCGCCATCAGTCGACGGGTGCGCGTCGCGCTGGGGCACGAAGCCGACGTCACCACCGGAGTGCAACTGCCGGAGCTGTCGATCGCTGTGGAGCCGCTTCCGGACGACGGACCAGTCCTGATCCAGATCGAATACCGGGTGGACCCCGAGAACCGCGAAGCTTTCCTTCGCGTCATGCGCGAGATCGAGGCGGTACGCCGCCGCAATGGAGCGAGCAGTTGGCGAATGTTTCGCGATCTCGAAGACCCGGGGCGATACGTCGAGCGGTTCGTGCTGAGCTCCTGGGCGGAGTATCTGCGCCTGCGCTCGCGCATGACGGTGGCGGATCGCGAGCTGCAAGAGCGCGTGCAACGGCTGCACACGCCGGATGCGCCGATTCGCATCTCGCGCTTCATCGGGGTCGCACCTACGAGCCCGGTCGAGCAAAAGTCGGACGCAAGCCAGGAAGTCTAGCGGGCGGTCGAGCGTGCCCTTGGTGGCGATGATCGTCGTCGAGGGCATCTTGGCCGCCTGCAGTCGAGCGAGCTTCTCTTCCGGCTTCTGCTCGACAATCTCACCGATGCGCTACTTCACCAGCTCGTTGAGCAGGTTGGTATCGGGTGTTGCGCCCATCGGCGGCTTCCTCTCAGCCGCCGTGCGCGCACGGCCCGATCAGGAATGCGCTCTTTCCGTGTCAGCGCGCCGCGCCCTGTCGCCGCAGACTGCGGCCGAAGGCGAGCAGGAAGCGCAGCGTCTCTTGATTCTCGCCCTCGCGCAGCAGCTGCCACATGCCGCCCAAGCCCCCGCCCGCAGGAGAACCGCTAGACATGTCGCGGTGCGCGGCCTCGGTTGCGCCCACGACGCGCTCGAGCAGGTCAAGGCCCGCCGTGAGCCGATCGGCCAGTGCGTCCAGCCGCTCCAGCGCTCCGCCCGAGGCGAGGCGCTCGAGCATGCTCACGAGCCGATCGACGCCGGCCCGGTTGAGCCGGTCCATCAGCGACAGCGATGCGCCGATCGTGTCGGCCATACGAGAGACCATCTCGTCGGTGACCGCGTCTTGGGCGGCGCCGTAAGTGCGGGCGAGCGCGACCAGCCGGTCGAGGTCGCCGTTGGCGACAAGCTGAGCCAGGGCAGGCAGCGCTTTGCCTACCCCGGAGCGGTTGATCTGATCGAGCAGATCCATCCCCTCGCCGACCGTGCCCGAGAGGCGGCTCACCATCTCGTCGGTGAGCGCGTCGCGCGCCGCCGCAGTCAGGCGCTCGAGTTCCAGAGCATCGTTCGGGTCCATGGCAACCTCCTACAGCAGACCGCGGGCCGAGGCCCAATACAGCTTGTTGTACGCCATCTTGAACCAGTGCACCGCGCGCGTCGGCGGTTTGGGATCGGGCGGGGTGGTGTAGTTGAACATCGCGTAGGTAGCGCGATCCTTGCCGCACTCGATGAAGCAGAAGACCTTGCCGTCGTGCTCCCGGACCGGGCCGCCGAGCTTCACGATGGCCGCGATGTTCTCGCCGAGCGTCTCCGCCTGATAGTGCACCGTGGAGCCGGCTTTGCTGATCGGGATGTTGGTGGTGTCGCCGATCACGTACACGTTGTCGCGCTTCTCCATCTTGAGCTTGACCTTGTCGGTGGGGATGAAGCCGCCGGCCCCGAGCCCGTTCTTCTCGATCACTTCCATACCCTTGGGCGCAGGGATCGCGACGAGCAGATCGTACTTCACCTCGCTGCCTTCCTCGCTCTTGAGAACCTGATTCTTGCCGTCGACCTCTTTCAGGTTGAACAGCGTCTCGTAGGTGATGCCGAGCCGATCGAACTCGGGTGCGGCCCACTTCGCGACGTTGTCCAGCCCATGCACGCGCCCGACGGGATAGGTCTAATGCAGCTGGACCTTGCCCGCGCGCAGCTCGGGTGCGAGCCGGCGTGCAAGGTTGTTGCCGAGTATCGTGCCGCCCATCCCGCCGCCCGCGATCAGGATCTTCATCACCGTCTCCTCATGCTGTGGCGCTGCGAGTCTCGGATCACTTCGTCTTCTTGATTGCGATGTGCCACACTCCGGCCTCCTCTCGGGTCCCGAGAAGCTCGTGCCCGACCTTGCGTACCCAGTCCGGGATGTCGCTCGCCGAGCCTTTGTCGGTGGACAACACCTCCAGCTCATCTCCCACCTGAGCTAACTTCAGCCGTGCAATCAGCTCCATCAGGGGACCCGGGCAGAAGCTGCCCCGTGCGTCCACGACGATCTTTTCCGCCATAGCATCCAGTCCAAGTTTAGAACGACCACACCTGCCCGCCGTGTGCGTCGGACAGGAACTTCGTGAGACCCAAAGGCTCGCCGAGCCAAGGTTCCAGCTCCGCGGGCTCGACCCCAAGCACGTCGATCGCCATCGAACAGGGATGGATCTTGGCGCCGCCTAGCTCCACCGCGCTCTGAAACAGCTGCTTGAAAGCCGGTGCCTTCTTGGCTTCGAGCAACTCGCCGAACGCGTCTTCCGCGGGCGCCGGGTCGGTAGCGCGTTTGCGAAAGTAGCGCAGCGCGTTCATGGACACGAACACGGTGACGTCGTCGCCGCTCACCGCGCCGACCGAAGCGATCATGGCCGCCATCTGCAGGCGCTCGCGTGAGCCCGAGACCACGACGATGCTGATCTTGTTCGCCATACGAGGCTCCTTGCCTGGGCCGGAAGCGGTTATGGGCAGCAAGCGAACGCGGCGGCAGTCTTCGCCTCGAACGCCGGCGCGACCGATCCGGTCAGCTCATCCGCGCGGGCTAATTTCTTGGGTGCGTACGCGACGACCTCGCTCGCGAGCGCAGAGGTGTCTGCGGTTGCGCCGCCGGTCAGGATTTCGTCGGCCTCGCGCCACGCCCTGAGGTCGTTCCCGACGCCGTGGTGCAGGTCGTCGCGAAGACGGCGCTTCTCCGCCGATGCCATGCAAGTGTCCGAGAGATTCGTGAAGGCGGCGCCGGCCACGGCCAGGACGCTTGGGGTAGATCAACGCCGGAGCCCGCTTACTTCTTCTTCATGAGGAAGGTGAACTCCTTGTTGGCCTCGGAATGCGAGACCAGTTCGTTACCGGTCTGCTTCGAGAACGACTTGAAGTCCTGCACCGACCCCGGATCCGTCGCGAGAATGCGCAGCACTTGGCCGCTTGTCATGTCCCCGAGCGCCTTCTTGCTGCGCAGGATCGGCAACGGGCAGTTCAGCCCGCGGGCGTCCAGTTCCTTGTCGTAGTCCATCGCCTCGTGTCTCCTTCGCCTCTTGCATGGGCTGTTCGCGGCAAGCGCGCCGCCGCGTCCGTGCCGTTTGCCCCACCGACTCAGGCGTTTTATTAGGGTGCATCCGGCTCTTGTGTGGGTCGAGCAGACGGCAGACCCGTCCCGCGATCGCACAGCTCTCCTCCCACTTCAAGGGGGAGGTTGGGAGGGGGATGGGGGAGATGGGCCGCTTGCCCCATCCCCACCCTGCCCTCCCCTTGAAGGGGAGGGAACACACACAGCGGGCACGTTGGACCCACAACGACGTCTGAAGGACCTTTATTAGAGACTCTTGCTATGTAGAACGCAACCCCCCGCGGCTCGCGACGACACCCGGGTCGCGGCTCTCTAGCCCGCGTTACTCGCAGGGCCAACCCGGAGGTAGATCTCGTCGACCGCGCTCGGACCAAAGCGCAAACCAGGCGGGTAGCGCTGTGTGAGAGTCGGTCGCACGGATCTGGCCGCGTCCAGGCGTCCGACGCGGGCTATTGAACGGCTAACGCGGCGACATCGGGAAACATCGCAAAGCGGCACCGCGCTCATCGGCGGAGAGGGCATCGGAGGTCGACGGGTGAAATCTGCTTCCGGTCGCCCGTCGCGGCACCGCCCTCGGCATCCTCACGCGGCTAACAGTCGGGAGCCCAACTCGATTCCAGAACGCCGTCAGGCAACCAGAGTCTCCTGTGGCGTCCGCATCTTGCCGTCACCGTGCACTCGAGTTCAGAGCCCTCAGGGAACGCCTTTGGCGGCCTTCCTCATCGAAGTTTCCAGGCGCGAGCCAAGCCTCGAAGTTCGCACGCACGCGAGGCCACTCGCCGTCGAGAATCGAGTACCAGGCCGTGTCTCGATTGTGGCCTTTCACGATCATGTGTTGATAGAAGATCCCCTCATAAGTGAAGCCCAGTCTCAGGGCGGCCGCGCGCGATTTCTCGTTCAGCGCGTTGCACCGCCACTGCATGCGCCGATATCCGAGCTCATCGAAGGCATAGCGCAGCATCAAGAACAGCGCTTCCGTCGCTTGGGGCGTTCGCTGCAAGAACGGCGCGAACCAGATGTATCCGACCTCGACGGAGCCGTGGCTTGGACAAATGTCGAGGTAAGTGGCCATGCCGCCTAGACGGTTGGTTCGGGAGTCTCGGAATGCGAATACGGCGCGGTCCGGATTTGCCGCCATGGCAGCGAGCCAGACTTGGAAATCGGAACAGCTCCCGAAGGGACCGTCAGGCAGGTAGTTCCAAATCTGCCGCGCTTGTGGAGTTTCGTGTGATGCGATGTAGAGAGACTCGCTGTGGCGCTCGATGTCGAGGGGTTCCACGACCGCGAGCCTTCCTTCGAGGACTCGCCGTTCGGGCGCTCTTCCAGCCGAGAAGCTAGCGATCCTACTGCCGGAGATACGACGCTCCACCTCGGCCTCCTCTGCCGCGAAACAAGGTGCCCAAAGTCAGCGAAGACTATGGCTCCCAAGCGGCAAAGGCGTCAAGCGCAGGCGCCTCGCGGTCGCGCTCGCGGACTCGGCGTGACGGTGTGGCCGATGCATCGGATGCCATCACCACGCTCAGTGGACGGTCCCTCCGCGCCGCGGGTGCGGAGGGTGTTAGCGATTCGATATCAGACCGTGGCAAGGATGCTCCCATCATCGTCTGCCCGCCACAACGAGTCCTGGCGGGCCGGGACAGGGCGATGCCCCGACACATGGATGCGGCGACGATCTGACACGCGAGAACGTCATGACGGAGGTCGAAGAGATCAAGAACCTTGAACTCGCGATGCGTCTTCTTGGCGTTAAGGTCAACGCGAGCGCTAGCAGTTGCGCTCCAATCCGACGGCCAAGACGGGCCGGTTTTGACGGGACGCACTGGATTGGGCTTGGGCTCGTCATCGAGAGATCGGTTGTCCGTAGTCCGGTCGAGACGTGCTACTGCAGGCCGGGTCTGAAGCAAGCGCAATCGCAGCTTCGGGTCGGGCCCGCCTGTTCGAGGCACGCAAACGGCCTCTGTCGGGTGGCAACGCTAATCGCTTCGGGCTCGCCACTCGCGCCGCGAGAAGCAGCGCCACGA
>Ga0335081_10011096_pt1 | contig 14570 bp, 12 predicted proteins | sample Lox_Sample_35_FD_206713 | JGI IMG/M metagenome (GOLD analysis project Ga0335081, IMG submission 206713) | Soil microbial communities from Loxahatchee National Wildlife Refuge, Florida, United States - Lox_Sample_3.5 | ecosystem: Environmental > Terrestrial > Soil > Wetlands | place: USA... | reverse complement strand
ACCGTGCAGATGCCGGTTACAACACAACTAATTCAAACGGTACCAGCACCTGTCGCGGGACAGGGGCTATCTGGTCAATTTCAATGCGTCCAAGGATGCGCAGGAGGCACAGCAGGCACGGCATTTGTTACCCAAAATGGGTGGGACCTCAATCTCGTCAATGAAGTCGGCCAGCCATCAAGAGCATGGATCGATTATCCCGGTCACATCTGGGTCAGGAACTGGGATGAGGGCGCCGTCTATTCCTCGGACGGGATGACAATTCAGTTTGATAACGGGACCGTGTGGTCGAAAAACATCCTGCTAGTGATGCCACCGCTCCGATAGAAACCAAGCACGTCCTCGGAGCAAACCAGCGTAATGTCCGCTTTACCCGCCAAAGCGGACATTGCCGGCGCTTTTATTAGTACGCGCCCTAGCGCGCCGGTGTGAATCGGCCGCGACTTATTACTTCTCCGCGATGCCTTTCACCAGCGGCGCCAAGCGCGCCAGATCGCTGTCGATATAAGAATCGAAGGCGTCAAGCGCGACGATGTCGGGCTTGATCCCCTGCGCTTTGATCTTTTGCTGCAGTTCGCCGTCGTGGCTTGCCGCGGCGATGGCGTCGGCCAGCGTCCGGAGCACCGGCTTCGGTGTCTTGACCGGCGCCAGAATGCCGTACCAGGTCGCAAAGCGGTAATCGACGCCTTGTCCAATCGCGGTCGGTATCTTGATCGGATCGGTCACCGGCTCGTCGGCACCGACCGCAAGCGCGCGCAGACTGCCATTTTGCAGGAACGACAAGACGAAAGCGAGCGGGTCGAACGAGGCCTGGATGGCGCCGCTCAACATATCCGAGATGATGTTGGAGCTCACCGTATAGGGCACGTGGACAATTTTTATGTTGGTCTGCGCGGCAAAATACGCGCCGGCAAGATGGGTCGCCGTGCCGACACCGGCCGAGCCGTAGTTGAGCTGTCCCGGTTTTGCCTTGGCGAGGGCAATGAATGCATTGAGATCGGAAAGGCCAAGCGAGCTTGGAACGACGACGATCGCCGGCGCCGCACCGATCATCGATACGCCTGCAAAATCCTTGATCGGATCGAACGCCAGATTTTTGTTGAGCAAGCCGAGGATCGAGTGCCCGGAATTCCCAAACAACAGCGTATAGCCGTCCGCCGTCGCGGTCGCGACCGTTTCGGCGCCGACGATGCCGCCGGCGCCCGGCCGATTCATCACTACGATTTGCTGGCCCAATAGCTTGCCGAGCTTGTCGGCGTAGAGCCGCGCCAGGATGTCGATCGTGGTGCCCGGTGTCAGCGGCACCACCAGCGTGATCTGGTGGGCGGGAAATTGCTCGGCCGCTTGCCCCGGAACGGTCAACAGCGCGAACAGCGCGGCGGCAATCAATCGGCGAAATGGCATGAAGGATGCGCTCCCGGCTAGACCAGCGCGACGGCGCGGATCGGCGACGCTTCGGCGTCGATCAATTTGAGCGGCAGCCCGATCAGCGTGAATCTGTCCTTGCCGATCCGATCGAGGTTTTTCAGGTACGGCATCGTGATCACGCCATGCTCGCTCAGCGTGCGCGAATTATGGAACACGCGCGGCGCGCCGGGCTCGTCGTTGCCGTGGTAGAAATCGTAGCCAACGATGACGACACCCTTGTCGATGCACCATATGGTGGCGCCGATCGTGAGATAGGGCGAGACCCTCATCCATTTTTCCGAGCCGCCGTCATAGCTGTTGTTAAGGTCGCTGCGCAGGAGCAGGCGATCGCCGCGCTTGACGCCGCCCGCGCGCTTTTGCAGGTCGTCTTCGGTGATTGCTTGGCCCGGCACTTTGTCGCGAAGGTCGGCAATGATCGCCTCGCCGATGAACAGATCGAGCGGCAGTTCGTGAATTTGCGTGCCGCCGCGCACATTATGCTCCGGCGCGTCGACATGACTGCCGGCGTGCAGCCGCATGTGGACGCCGCGCACGATCTGGCCGGCGCCGCCCGGCGCGTCATGCTCCTTGATCACTTCCATCGCGAATTGCATATCCTTCTTGAACCCCGCCGGCGTGCGCATCGCGAAGTTCTTCGGATCGAGTTCGAGGCTTATGTCGATGATCTTGAAATCTGGCGGCGGCATAAATCGTCCTTAGCGCGGCGATGAGATAAAAACCGAGCGCGGCCAAGGGGCCGCGCCGTCCGTTTTACCCGAGACGCCGTCGTTAGAACAGCGCACAACGTGGATGGCACCGACATAGCGCGTGCCGAACATGTCCTTGAGATAGGCCGGCACGGTGGAGAAGTCGCCGCCATACATGCTGATGATCACCAGGAAGCAGAGTACGAAGCCGACGACGCTGCCGATCGAGCCGATATAAGGCACGGTGCAATACATGATGAAGCCGAGCACCATGAATACGAAATACGTGTTCTTGCGCCCGATATAGTCCGACGTGGATGCCCAGAAGAACCGGCCTGCCATGTTGAACAGGCTCAACAGGCCTACAAAGCCGGCCGCCGCCACCACCGAAATTTTGCCGGGGAACATTTCCTGGCTCATGGCTGACGCTTGGCCGAGAACGCCGATGCCGGCGGTCACATTGATGCACAGCACCAGCCAGATGCACCAGAACTGCGGCGTCTTGAACGCGTGGTAAACATAGACGTCATTGATGGTGATCAGCTTCGAGGCTTGCATGCACCGGAGGCGTATAGCCTTCCGGTTTCCAGCCCGGCGCCGGAATGCGAACAATGAAAGCGCCGACCATCATAAAGACAAAATAGATCAGGCCCATGACGATGAACGTCTCGGCTACCCCGATATGGCTTGCCGACGAGAATTTACTCATCAGCCAAACCGACAATGGCGATGCAATGGACGCACCGCCGCCGAATCCCATAATCGCCATGCCTGTCGCCATGCCGGGCCGGTCGGGAAACCATTTGATCAGTGTCGAGACGGGAGAAATGTACCCGATGCCCAAGCCGCAACCGCCGACCAGTCCGTAACCGAAATAGATGACCAGAGTTGTGGATGTAGACGCCGAAGGCGGAAATCAGAAATCCGATCGACCAGCACAAAGCGGCGGTGAACATCGCCCGGCGTGGACCGCCTTCCTCCACCCAGCGACCAAAGATCGCGGCGGAGAAGCCAAGCACAAAAATCCCGATCGAGAAAATCCAGCCCAGTTCGGGAATGGTCCAATCGATTGGCGCCGACTGCCCGATGCCGATAAGTTTGGTCATCGGCAGATTGAACACACTGAAAGCGTACGCCTGACCGATGCACAGATGGATACACAGTGCGGCGGGCGGCACCATCCAGCGGTTAAAACCAGGCCCGGCGACCGTTCGACGGCGATCCAAAATGCCGGGCATTGCCCCCGCGGCCGGCATGGCTTGATCAAACGTCGTCATCATCGCGTCCCCCCTGCAATATTTTTGTGATGCGCCCAGTTTTTCAAAACTGTCGGGAGCGATTGATAGAATCAATCGTTCGATCCCTATCGAACGATAGAAATTTCAAATTTCGCTATAGCGAAGCGCTATGGGAATGAATGCCAGAGCAGCGACTGGGTGTCATAATGGGCCGGCATCAGAATCATGAAAGATGAGGAAATCTCATCTAATCGGCGAGCGAGGGCGCGACGCGTTTTGCTTCAGCAACAAGCGCCGCGATCAGCGGCGTCATCGGCTCGCGCGCCGGTACGACCAGCCCAATCGTGTAGCTCGCTTCGGGCTCCACAATAGGAATGGCGCGCAATACGTCGGTGAGGCCAAGACTTGCGGCTAGCCGTGCCGGCATCACACTCGCCCAACGGCCGGTGCGAACGTGGGAGTAAAGTAAGATCATCGAATTGGATTCCAGCGTCGGCTGCGCATTGCCGCCGGCTTCGCCGATCAGGCGTTCGATGATGCGGCGATTCTGCATGTCCGGCGTCAGCAGGCAGAGCGGAACCTTGGCGACTTCGGCCCAGGTCACTTTGTCGCGGTTGCCGAGCGCCGCATCGGCGGAGGTGAGGAGGCGATATCGCTCGCGGTAAAACGGCAGCTGCGTGACGCGGCCAAGCGGCTCGTTATCGAGATAGGTGACGCCGGCATCGACCTCGAGGTTGTCCAATAGATGGAGAACTTCTTCCGAGGTGCACGAACGCACCGTGAATTTCACGTCGGGATGGCGCTCGCGGTAAGGCGTGGTGAGCGTTTCGATCATCGCCAGCGTCGTCGGAATGGCGGCAATGCGGAGCCGGCCGGTGAGACCGTGCTTGAGCGCGTGTACCTCCTGCCGCATCGCCCGGCTGTCGCCGACGATGCGCCGCGCCCAACCGAGCACGCGCTCGCCCTCCGGCGTAAAATCCTGAAATCGCGAGCTGGGATTGACCAGAAGGACACCGAGCGTATCTTCCAATTGTTTGATGCCAGCAGACAAAGTGGGCTGCGTGACACTGCAAGCTTCGGCAGCGCCGAAATGCTTTTCGCGCGCCAAAGCAAGGAGAAATTCGAGCTTATCGATCAAGATTGGGCCCCCTACCCAAAGCTTCTCGCCCGGCGCAGCCAATACCCCGCCTTGCGAAATGCTGTCGCAATTGATGGAAAATCCAGTGGTTAGTCAATATTTTTAATAGAGGTCGTCTATTGAGCAATATGCGATTCGAGCTTGTTTGCGGGATTCCAATCGGGTTCTTGCATTTTGAGAGGAATTAATGAGCCTCACCCACCCGCCGAACACTGTGCCGCCCGACAACCGCCAGCGCGGTGGAGGCGGGCGGCGTCGGGCGCCGCGCACGCCGAAGGGCCGTCAAGTCGATCCGCAGGCGCGCGAGCAGATACGCGCACTCCTCGGCGACCGCGAGCGCCGCCGCGATCTCCTGATCGAGCATTTGCATCTCATTCAAGACCGTTATGGTCATCTATCGGCTGCGCACCTCGCCGCTTTGGCGCAGGAGATGCGGCTCGCTTTGACCGAGGTCTATGAGGTCGCGACCTTCTATGCGCATTTCGACGTGGTGAAGGAGGGTGAGATGCCGCCGCCCGCGGTGACGGTGCGGGTCTGCGATTCGGTGTCCTGTGCGCTCAAGGGTGCAGAGCGGCTTTTCGCCGAATTGCCGAATAACCTCGGGCCCGGCGTGCGCGTCGTGCGCGCGCCCTGCATGGGCGCCTGCGATTACGCGCCGGTTTGCGCGGTCGGTCACGTTCAGGTCATGCAGGCGTACGCCGCCAAGGTAGCGGCCGCCGCGGCAAAGCCGGCGCACCCGCATGTCTATCCGACGCCGACACCGTTCGAGGCATATTGCCGTAACGGCGGCTATGAATTGCTCAAGTCATGTCTCGCTGGTGCCCGCAGCCGCGACGAGATCATCAAAATCGTCAGCGATGCCGGGTTGCGCGGTCTTGGCGGCGCCGGCTTTCCGACCGGACGCAAATGGTCGTTGGTCCGCGCCGAACCGGCGCCGCGGCTGTTCGCCGTCAATGCCGACGAAGGCGAGCCCGGCACGTTCAAGGATCGGTTCTATCTCGAACGCGATCCGCATCGGTTCATCGAGGGCATGCTGATCGCGGCCTGGGTGGTCGAGGCCGCCGACACTTATGTCTACATTCGCGACGAATATCCCGAGGTGCGGCTTCTCCTTGCCGAGGAGATCGCCAAGGCAGAACAGGCGGGGCTCGCCAAACACAGCAGGATCCATCTGCGCCGCGGCGCCGGCGCTTATATCTGCGGCGAAGAATCCGCGATGATCGAATCGATCGAAGGCAAGCGCGGCCTGCCGCGGCATCGCCCGCCTTATGTCGCTCAGGTTGGCCTGTTCGGCCGCCCCACGCTCGAACAGAATGTCGAGACGCTGTTCTGGGTGCGCGACATTGTCGAACGCGGGGTCGATTGGTTCGCCTCGCAGGGCCGGCATGAGCGCAAAGGCTTCCGAAGTTTTTCGGTCTCGGGCCGGGTGAAGAATCCCGGCGTCAAGCTCGCGCCGGCTGGCGTCACCGTGCGCGAACTGATCGACGAATTCTGCGGCGGTATGGCCGAGGGCCATGTCTTCAAGGGCTATCTGCCGGGAGGAGCCTCAGGCGGCATTCTGCCGGCGTCGATGGCCGATATTCCGCTCGATTTCGGCACCCTGGAAAAGTACGGCTGTTTCGTCGGGTCGCACGCGGTTGTGATCCTGTCCGACCAGGACGATATTAAGGCGGTGGCGCTTAATTTGATGAAGTTCTTCGAAGACGAGAGCTGCGGCCAATGTACGCCCTGCCGGGTCGGCACCGAAAAGGCGGCGCATCTGATGGCCGAAGGCCCGTGGAATGCGGCGCTCCTCGATGAACTGTCCACGCTGATGCGCGATGCGTCGATTTGCGGACTCGGCCAGGCGGCGCCGAACCCATTGCTGTGCGTGTTAAAATATTTTCCGGATGAACTGACCAAACCGCTGGGACATTGGTAATCCAAGGTTTGCACGATGAGCGATAGCAAGAAACCGAAGCCTGGCGACCGCGGCCACGACTCTTCCGCCAAGACTTTCACGATCGACGATCGCGAGATCGATATCCGCGCCGGCGAGACGATTTTCCGCGCTGCGCGCCGGCTCGGCATCAAGCTGCCGCATCTGTGCTATTTGCCCAAGCCAGGCTATCGGCCCGACGGCAATTGCCGCGTCTGCATGGTCGAGATCGAAGGCGAGCGGGTGCTGGCGGCAAGCTGCATTCGGACGCCATTTCCTGGCATGAAAGTGCGCACGCAGACCGATCGCGCCAAGACCGCGCGAAAAATGGTCGCCGAACTTCTGCTCGCCGACCAGCCGCCGCGTGAAGTTGCGCATGATCCCGATTCCGAAATGTGGAAGATCGCGACCCGCCTTGAGATCGCGCCGGGCCGCTTCCCGCGCCGGGAAACGCCCGCACCCGATCGTTCGCACCCGGCGATGGCGGTCAATCTCGACGCTTGCATTCATTGCAATCTGTGTGTCCGCGCCTGCCGTGAAGTTCAGGTCAATGACGTGATCGGCATGGCCGGCCGCGGCCACGGCGAGAAAATCGTGTTCGACTTTGACGACCCGATGGGTACCTCGACCTGCGTCGCCTGCGGGGAATGCGTGCAGGCCTGCCCGACCGGCGCGCTTATGTCGGCGACGTTGGTAGATCACAACAATGTCTTCATTGCCGAACCGGATCGTTCGGTCGACAGCGTCTGTCCCTATTGCGGCGTCGGCTGCCAGCTCACTTATCACATCAAGGATGACAAGCTTCTCTACGTCTCCGGCAGGGACGGTCCGTCCAACGAGAACCGGCTCTGCGTGAAGGGCCGCTTCGGCTTCGATTACGTCCACAATCCGCAGCGGCTCCTCAAGCCGATGATCCGCAAGGATGGCGTGCCGAAAATCCCGCACGAGCAGATTGACCCGTCGAATCCGTGGACGCATTTTCGCGAGGCGACCTGGGACGAGGCACTTGATCGCGCCGCCGCCGGCTTGAAGAAAATCCGTGACCGCGACGGGCCGCAGGGGCTCGCTGGATTCGGCTCAGCCAAGGGATCGAACGAAGAGGCTTACCTGTTCCAGAAGCTCGTCCGCACCGGGTTTGGCACCAACAATGTCGATCATTGCACGCGGCTTTGTCACGCCTCGTCAGTAGCCGCGTTGATGGAGGGGGTTGGCTCTGGCGCGGTGTCGGCGACTTTCAATGAGTGCAAGAATTCAGAAGTCATTTTCGTAATCGGCGCGAACCCGACCGAAAATCACCCCGTTGCCGCGACTTATTTCAAGCAAGCCGCCAAGCGCGGCACCACGCTTATCGTTGCCGATCCGCGCGGCCAGGCGCTCCAGCGCCATGCCACGCACATGCTGCAGTTCAAGAATGGCACCGACGTGGCTTTGCTCAACGGCATGCTCAACACCATCGTCGCCGAAAAACTTTACGACGAGCAGTACATTCAGACCTATGTCGAAGGCTTCAAGCAATTCGCCGACAGCATCAAGGATTACACGCCGGAGGAGATGGCGCCGATCTGCGGCATCGAGGCCGACGTTATCCGCACCGTGGCGCGCAAATTCGCCCGCGCCAAGGCGGCGATCATCTTCTGGGGCATGGGAATTTCGCAGCACACCCACGGCACCGACAATGCGCGCTGCCTGATCGCGCTGTCGTTGATCACCGGCCAGATCGGGCGGCCGGGCACCGGGCTGCATCCGTTGCGCGGGCAGAACAACGTGCAGGGCGCGTCCGACGCCGGTCTCATTCCGATGTTCTTCCCGGACTACAAATTGGTCGAAGACCCGCAAATCCGCGCCCGATACGAAGACGCCTGGGGCACCAAGCTTGATCCCAAGAAAGGCCTCACCGTGGTCGAGATCATGGATGCGGTCCACGCCGACGTGATCAAGGGCATGTATATCATGGGTGAAAATCCCGCGATGTCGGATCCGGATCTCAATCACGCGCGTCAAGCGCTCGCCCATCTCGAGCATCTCGTCGTGCAGGATCTGTTCCTCACCGAGACCGCGGTTTATGCCGACGTCGTGCTGCCGGCGTCCGCGTGGCCGGAAAAGGACGGCACCGTCACCAACACCAATCGCCAGGTGCAGATGGGCCGCCAGGCGCTGCCGCTGCCGGGCGACACTCGCTATGACTGGTGGCTCATTCAGGAAATCGGCCGCCGCATCGGGCTGCCGTGGAATTACCGCGGGCCCGACGAAATCTATACGGAGATGGCATCGCTGATGCCGTCGCTGGATAATATTTCGTGGGAACGCGTGCAACGCGAAAGCGCGGTCACTTATCCTGCCGACGCGCCGGACAAGCCGGGCCGCGACGTGGTGTTCGAGAAAGGCTTCCCGCGGCCGGGCGGCTTTGGCAAGCTGGTCGCGGCCAAGCTGCAGCCGCCCGACGAGACGCCGAACGACGACTACCCGTTCATCCTCACCACCGGACGCCAGCTCGAACACTGGCATACCGGCGCCATGACGCGCCGCGCCACGACACTCGATGCTCTGGAGCCGAGCGCGGTCGCCTCGGTGTCGCGCGGCACCATCGCCAAGCTTGGCATCAAGCCGGGCGATCCGATCCGGGTCTCGACGCGCCGCGGCGTCGTCGAATTGGCGTCGCGTCAGGACGACGCTATCCCCGACGGGGTCGTCTTCATCCCGTTTGCCTATGTCGAGGCGGCTGCCAACCTTCTCACCAATCCGGCGCTCGATCCGTTCGGCAAGATTCCGGAATTCAAATATTGCGCCGCGCGCGTAGAGGCGATCGATCCGGCGACGAAGGTGGCGGCGGAGTAGCTGTCGTTCCGGGCTCGCGCGCAGCGCGCGCCTTGGAATGACGAATCTGCCTACTTCTTCTTTTCCTTAAAATACGCCTCGACCGGGCCGGTGAGCTTGATCGTCAGCGGATTGCCGTAGCGATCCTTGGTCTTGCCCACCTCGACCCGAATCCAGCCTTCGCTGGCGCAATATTCGCTGACATTGGTCTTATCGACGCCCTTGAATCGTATTCCGACGTCGCGTTTGAGCGAATCGCCGTCGTAATACGGACTGCGCGGGTCATTGGAGAGGCGGTCGGGCGGCTTATCGGAGGCCTTATCGGATTTGGCGGCCATGATGCAAAATAACCCCGTTTCGAATCGCTTATCTAACGCCCGCTCAATCCATCGGTTCGATATTGGCGTCCTTGGCGAGCTGCACCATGGCCGCCACGTCTTCAGCGAAGAATTTCCCGAAATGCTCCGGTGTCATCGGCATGGGCTCGACGCCGAGCTGTTGTAACTTTTCTTGGATGGCCGGCGTCGCCAGCGCCGTGTTGATCTCGCGATTGAGCTCGGCGACGATCATCGGCGAGATCCCAGCCGGCGCCGACACGCCGCCCCAGAACAGATATTCGGCGTTCGGATAGCCGGCTTCGGCAATGGTCGGAACGTCAGGCAGCAATGGCGCGCGCTTCGGTGTCGAAACCGCGATCGCGAGCACCTTGCCTTGTTTGATCAACGGCAGCGCTGGTGCGATCGGCAAGAAATAGAAATCGATCCGCCCCGTCATCAAGTCGGCCAGTGCCTCGACCGGGCCGCGATAGGGAATGTGCTGCACCTGCAGGCCGGCGGCGAGGCGAAAACGCTCGCCGGCAATATGCGAGGCGGAGCCGATCCCGGCCGAGGCGAAATTAAGTTCGCCCGGTCTCGATTTGGCGGCAGCCACAAGCTCGGTCACGGTTTTGAAGCCCTTATCCGGCGCGGCTACGAGCACGCTCGGCTGTGCGCCGAGCATCGCGATCGGTTCGAGATCGCGCAGCTCGTCATAGGGCAGCGACCGGTGCAAAATGACCGCGGAGCTCATCGAGGCCGAGCTGAGGAGCAACGTATAGCCGTCCGGTTCGGCGCGAACCACCGAGGCAACGCCGACAATGCCGCCGCCGCCGGGTCGATTCTCGACTACGAAAGCCTGCCCGATCTGCTGCCCGACCTGATCGAACACAAGCCGCGCCACGATGTCGTTGGCACTGCCAGCGGTGAACGGGCTGACGACCAGTACGGGACGGGTTGGCCAGTCTCGGCCAGTAGAATCCTGCGCGAGAGCTGGGCGGGCGAGGCCGATCGCTGCCAGCGCTGCGATCAATGCCAGGCGACGTGTCATCTGCCAGTTCATGGTGTCGTCATTGTGATATGAACCGCGGCCGCCCGCCAGTGCGATCAGCCGTCCGGATTTCACCGGCGCGCGGATCCAGGCTACACTTTGCTCCAGGTCGTGCCCCATGTCTCTCGCCGCTGACGATTCCGCAGTCCTGTCCGGCCTTTGCCACGTCCGCCACGATTGGACGCGGACCGAGATCGGCGCGTTGTTCGATCTGCCGTTCCCAGAATTGCTCTTTCGCGCGCAGAGCATCCATCGCCGGTATTTCGATCCGACCGAGGTGCAGATCTCGACGCTACTATCCATCAAAACCGGCGGTTGCCCGGAAGATTGCGCCTATTGCCCGCAGAGCGCGCATTACGACGCCGGCGTCCCTGCCGGGAGACTCATGACGCTCGACGCGGTGCTCGTCGAAGCGCGCGCCGCCAAGTCTGCCGGAGCGAGCCGGTTCTGCATGGGTGCGGCCTGGCGTTCACCTAAGGACCGCGACCTCGAGCACGTCTGTGAGATGGTCGAAGCGGTCAAGGAGCTCGGGCTCGAGACTTGCGCCACGCTCGGCATGCTGACCGCCGCGCAAGCGCGAAAGCTCAAACGCTCCGGCCTCGATTATTACAACCACAACCTCGACACCTCGCCGGAATTCTACGGCGAGATCATCACCACGCGAGTCTACCAGGATCGGCTGGAAACGCTCGAATACGTGCGCGACGCCGGCATCCATGTCTGCTGCGGCGGCATCGTCGGCATGGGCGAGACCCGCGTCGACCGCATCGGCATGATCGCTGCGCTGGCGTCGCTCCCGGTGCATCCGGAATCGGTGCCGATCAATATGCTCGCTCGCGTTGCCGGCACTCCGCTCGCCGATCAACCGCCACTCGGTCCATTCGAATTCGTCCGCACCATCGCCGTCGCCCGCATCACCATGCCGCGTTCGGTGGTGCGGCTCTCCGCCGGACGCGAAGACATGAGCGAGGAGACGCAGGCGCTCTGCTTCCTTGCCGGCGCCAATTCGATCTTCTACGGACCGAAGCTTCTCACCACGGGAAATCCGGAGCGCGATCGCGACCGCGTGCTGATGGACAAGCTCGGCTTGAGCCCGATGGAATAACGACTGACGTTCACCAATTCATCTGAAATCAGCTTGCGAGGGTTATTATCAATGGGTGCAGCATTTTCGATCGTTCGCGTTTGTTTAATGGTCGTCGCCGTCGGCGTGTTCTCGGCGGTGGCATTCGGCGAAGGCTTTGACGACACCCTCAGCCGCGACGCGGTGCTGCGCGATCCGGAAATCCCTGTGCTCGGCAATCCGCAAGGCGACCTGACTGTGGTCGAATATTTCGATTATCAGTGCCCGTTTTGCAAAAAGCTCGCGCCGCAAATTGCGCAGGTCGTTCGCGACGACGGCAAAATCAGGCTGGTTCTGAAGGACTGGCCGATTTTCGGCGCGGTTTCGAAGTCAGCTGCGGAATTGGCGCTGGCGTCGAAATATCAGAATAAATACCAAGAGGCGCATGACGCGTTGATCGGCGCCAAGGAGAAACTGAGCGAGGCCAACATCCCGGAGCTTCTGACCAAGGCCGGCGTCGACGTCGAAAAGGCCAAGCAGGACCTGCAGGCGCATCAGAAGACCATCGCGGACCTGTTGATCCACAATAATGCCCAGGCCGATGCCTTCGGCTTTCAGGGCACGCCCGCCTTCATCGTCGGGTTCTTCCGGGTGCCGGGCGTGGTCGAGATGAAAGTGTTCAAGCAGATCATCGCCGACGCGCGGGCGGCAGCGAAGAAGCGCAAAACCTAGTCGCTTCTCAATCGGCGTCTATATCCCCGCCGCGCCGCCGTCGGCCCGCGGGTCATGCGCGCCTTCGCAAGTGCCGTCCGGGTGCAGCACAACGGCGCCGGCATGGCCCATGACGTCCGAATGCGGCTCCGTTAGCAGGTCGATGTCGTGGCCGGCAGCGGCGAGCGCTTCGACCGCGCTTCCGTCGAAGCCCGGCTCAAGACGCAGCGTGGTACGCGCCGCGCCCCAGGTGCGCCCAAGCACCCAGCGCGGCCGGTCGAGCGCTTCCGGCAGCGGCTCGCGGAAATCCACATAGCGGGTGAAGAATGCGCATTGTGTCTGCGGCTGACCGTCGCCGCCCATGCAGCCATAGGCGATGATGCGCCCGTCGTGGAGCGCAGCGAGCGCCGGGTTGAGGGTGTGGAACGGCAGCCGGCCGGGGCTGAGGTAATTGAGCGCGCCGGGCTGGAGCGAAAAACTCGAGCCGCGGTTCTGTATCAAGAGGCCGGTGCGCGGCAGCACGCAGCCGGAGCCGAATTCCCAATAGAGCGATTGGATGTAGGAAACGACCAGGCCGGAGGTGTCGGCCGCGCCCATCCAGATCGTGTCGCCGGCATTCGGCGCGAGCGGCCAGGCGGCGGCCTTCCGCCGATCGATCTTCATCGTCTCGCCGGCGAGGTAGCGGTCCTCGAGCACGCGTTCCAACGAATGGGAAAGATAATTCGGATCGGTGATCAGCCGCTCACGCATCCGCAACGCGCGCTTGGTCGCCTCGACGAGGCCGTGAACGTGGTCGAAGCCTTCCGCTTCGCGCACGCCAAGCCGCGCGAACAAGGCAAGGATCATCAGCGAGACCGCGCCCTGGGTCGGCGCGTCGGTGTTGAACAGCGTTCCCGATGGTAAGCTGACGCGAAGCGGTTCGGTGAGCGTCGCCCGGTAGCGCTCGAGATCGGTCCGCGATAGGGGGCTGCCAATGCGTTCGAGATCGGCAGCGGTCTCGCGCCCGGCATCACCGCGATAAAAATCCTCAAGCCCGGCATGGGTCAAATGTTCGAGGGTGGCGGCGAATGCCTCCTGCTTAAGCGTGACGCCGACTTCCGGAACCTTGCCATCAAGCAGAAATTGCGCGGCGAAACCGGGCGCGTCTTGAAGGCTGCTCAATTGCTCCTCGGTTAAGCGTTTCTGACTGCGCGTGACCGTGTAACCGTTGCGCGCCTGCACGATCGCGGGCGTGAGCAGAACCTTAAGCGGCAATTTCCCGCCGCGCGCCCGCGCCGCTTCCTTGGCGAGTATCCAGCCGCCGACCGCGCCGGGCACGGTAAGCACCGCGAGCGGGCCGCGGGTCGGCACGACGTCGTAGTTGCGATAAAGCTCGGGCTTGGCCGCCAGCGCCGCCGGACCCGCCGCCATGATGGCGCGTACGCGCCCCGACGGCTCGCGAATAATCCAGAAGCCGTCGCCGCCGAGATGGTTCATATGCGGATAGACGGCGGCGATCGATGCCGCCATGGCGAGCATGGCTTCGATCGCATTGCCGCCTTCGGCAAGGATGGAGCGACCGGTTTCGACCGTCGCAAAATGGGGCGCGCAGACGACACCACGGCGGTGCCCCGCGCTGTGCAAGCTCACTGGATTGGTCATTCAATTCACCGCAGTGGCAGGCACTGCAAAGCCGCGTTTGCGAAGGAGCGCGTCCGCGGTCGGCAACCGCCCACGAAAGGCTTTGTAGGCTTCGCCCGGATCTTGCCGACCGCCGGCGGCATAGATGCAATCGCGCAACCGTTTCGCGGTGGCTTGATCGAAAATGTCGCCGGTCTCCTCGAAAGCGGCAAACGCGTCGGCGTCGAGCACTTCCGACCACATATAGCTGTAATAGCCGGCCGCATAACCGCCGCCGGCGAAGATATGGGCAAAGTGCGGCAAGCGATGCCGCATCGCGATTTCGTCCGGCATGCCGATGCGGGCGAGGCTCGCCGCTTCAAACGCCCGCGCATCGAGCGGTGGATCGCCCGGATTGGCCGGCGGCAGCGCATGCAAATCGAGATCGGTCTCGGCGCAGGCAATATATTCGAGCGTGGCGAAACCTTTGTTGAAATTGCGCGCGGCGATGAGCCGGGTCAGCAGTTGTTCGGGCATCGGCGCGCCGGTCTGGTAATGCAGCGCAAAGCGCCGCAACAGTTCCGGCTGCTCCAGCCAGTGCTCGAACAGC
>Ga0335081_10011095_pt1 | contig 14573 bp, 5 predicted proteins | sample Lox_Sample_35_FD_206713 | JGI IMG/M metagenome (GOLD analysis project Ga0335081, IMG submission 206713) | Soil microbial communities from Loxahatchee National Wildlife Refuge, Florida, United States - Lox_Sample_3.5 | ecosystem: Environmental > Terrestrial > Soil > Wetlands | place: USA: Florida... | reverse complement strand
GTTGCCGATGATCGACACGTTGGCCGCCGTCGGCGCGCCACCCGTGCCCGTCCACGTCAGTTGGGCCGTGATCGTCACCGCCGCGTTCTGACCATAATTCTCCGATGCCGGACTCACGCTGGTCACGGCGATCGTCGTTGCAGTCTTGCCAATGCTGAAGTTATTAGTCTGCGAACTGCTCGAACTGCCGTAGTTGCTGTCTCCTGAGAACGACGCCGACTCCGTGTAGTTGCCCGGGGTGTCTGACCCGTTCGGCGTATAGGTCGCCGTGCAAGTCATGGTCGTCCCCACCGGCGACCCGCAACTCGTGCTTCCGTACGTGCCGTTTCCGTTGCCGCTGATCGACACGTTGGCCGCCGTCGGCGCCGGACCACCGCCCGTCCATGACAGTTGTGCCGTGATCGTCACCGCCGCGTTCTGACCATAATTCTCCGATGCCGGACTCACACTGGTCACGCTGATTGTCGTGGCTGTTCCCGCGTTCGCGTTCACGGTATCCGTGACTTCAGTTGCAGGCGCGTAGGTGATGTCGCCTGCCTGATCGAACATCACCGAGCAGGCGGTCGTGCCGCTGGTCATGGTGATAGTCGCGCTGGAGGTGCCAGAACCAGAGCACCCTCCTGAAGTGGTGATCGCCACCGCCAGACCCGAATCAGCCGTAGCTGCAACCGTGAAGTAGCTGGTATTCGCCGCACTCGCCGGTGGCCCCGGCGGCGTGACCGTGATGGTCTGAGGGGTGGTCCCCGTCGCAGGGGCCGGAGGTGCGTTCATCTTCGTCACGAACGAACTGGCGCAGTTTCCGGCGCAGCTGGTCTGAAATGCGTTCTGCGTCGGAAAATCGGTCGATGTAGTCTGCCCAGCGAGGTAAACGTGGTTGTTGCCGTCGATCGCGATTGCGGTAGCGGATTCGGTCGCACTCCCACCGTGGAACGTCGCAAAGTCTAGCTTGCTTCCCGTCGCATTGAAGCGGGCGACAAAGGCGTCACTTGTGCCGTTCAATGCTTTTTGCAGAGGCGAAACGGTAGGCAAGTCAGCGGATGTGGTTGTGCCAATCAGGTAAGCCTCGTTGCTGGCGTCGACCGCGATTCCAAAAGCTTCATCGTCCCCCGAACCGCCGACATAGGTCGAGTAAATCAGAGTCTGCCCCGTAGGGGAAAACTTGGTGAGGAATGCGTCAACACTGCAACTGCCAGAAACTTTGTCGAGGGCACAAGATTTCTGATACGCCTTCAGCACCGGAAAGTCGGCCGATTGCGTACTTCCAGTAACGTACGCGGCGCCGAGCTTGTCGACCGCGATAGCTGTCGCCTGGCTCCCCAGGCTGCCGCCAAGGTAAGTCGAATAGACGAATGCCGAACCATCCGCCTTCACCTTGGTCAAAAATGCGGTGGCAAGGCAAGCTCCAGAAGAGCTGGTGCTATCGGCTGTGCAAGATTTCTGGAATGGCGTGACCGACGGAAAATCTGGCGAAGTGGTTTTTCCGGCGAGATAGACATTGCCGGCAGCATCGAGCGCAAGGTCCGCGACATCGTCAACACCGCTGCCCCCAAGGTATGTGGCGTAAGTAAGAGTGCTGCCATTCGGATCAAACTTGGCCAAGAATGCGTTCTGCTGGCATGTTCCCGCGCACTTTGTCTGCGCAGCTCCCGCTGTGACCGGAAAATCGGGAGAGGAGGTGGTACCGATAACATACGCACTGCCCTTGGCGTCCACGGCGAGACTGCGTGCGGATTCTTCACCGCTACCCCCAAGGTAAGTAGAGAAGATCAGCGAAGAGCCAGAGGCGGCGATTTTCGTAAGGAATGCGCTCGAGCAGGTGTTCCCTTGCGTGTGCGTCGCGCAGGCAGCCTGCATCGCGTTCAGGGTCGGGAAATTGGTGGAGTGCGTTGTGCCCGCTACGTAAACATCCCCGGCGCTGTCAATGGCTAAGCCGGTGGCTTCTTCGTCGTTGCTTCCACTCAGATAGGTTGAGTACAGCAACGACTTGCCGGTTGGATCGATTTTCGCGACGAAGGCTCCACGAGAAACCGTTCCGTTGCCAAACGTCATTGCCATGGGCGTAGGCGCGGCGGGAAAATCGCCGGAACTTGTGTAGCCCGCAACGTAGGCATTGCCTGCCTTGTCGATAGCGATCTTCGCCAGAGAGTTCTTCTGAGAACCACCCAGGAAGCTGGAATACATCAGCACGGGATCGATCACCAGCGGTTGGCTGCGATCGTAAGTCCCAAGCCGGAAGCCGGCGACGTTGTTGGCCAGCAAATTCCACTGTCCGGAGATTTGCTGCTTGCGGCCGTGAACTTGTTGGTAAACCTTGGGGGCGAGCAGTTGAACGTTACCGGAGGAACTGCTCAGTACCAGGTTGCCCTGCGCATCGACAGATAGGTTCTGCGCGCCGGAAACCGACAAACGAATCTGCTTAGGATTCGCGCCGGGAGAAACTACGAAGTCGTATTCCAACTGACGCTGGCTTCCGTAGTAGACAAGGCTGATTCCCGGATAGATGTTCTCGTACGCAACCTTCGAATAGGTGGGAATTCCGGTGAACCAGCGGTGGGAATCGCTGCCCAAGAAATAATTGGTCTTGCCGGGCAATTCGCCGAGACCATGGATGCGGGCGCTCGCGTTCGCGCCGGCCAGTTGCATCTGGAATGACGTTTCACCAGACTGGGCACCCGGCGCAAAGGTCAACGTCGCGCCGTCTCTGGTCAGATAGAAAGAATAGCCTGTGCCGCGCGACAGGAAACGAACCTGGCCGTCGGCCTGGCCCTGGTTCGCTTCAAAACTGAGCGGAAGCTCCGCATAGTGCTCGGCAACTGCCTGCTGCCCTGATGCAATTTCAGGAGGCGCAGCGGTCGCCTGCTTCAGCACCGACGATTGCTCTTGGCCAGAAGCGGTGGCAATGATAGCTGTCAGGAAGAAGACGAAGAAAATACACGAAGAGACACGCGGAGAGATGCGGATGCGGCGCATATAGGATCACCTAAAAGGGGGAAAAGGGACGTAAACTCAACAAACGAACGCCCGGGACTGAGTAGATATCACCGGAGGATTCAACCTGTCAATTGGAAAATTAAGAGTGTGATGGTGAACACGGTGATGCGGAACACAGAAAACTTCGAAAAAGTACTCGTCACTTGCCAAGGCTCTCGACACGCCACATTCCGGAAGCTCTCTTCAAGGTGATCGACACTGAGCTCTGATTCGTCTGGCGATGCCCCTCCGCTGTGTAAGACAGAGCTTGGGTGCAGTTGGTTGTCGCGGTATCGCCACTGATCGCCGGACTACTACAGGAATCAAAACGTATCGAAATGGCTTTTAGCGCTTTGTTTGAGAATAGGTCCCTTAGTTTCTTCTCCTCTTGCTTGTTCATTCCAACCCATTCTTTTTTGACCTCGTCGACGATCTGAGTCGAGTATGCCTGGCTCAGGCGGTTTAGCGCGTCTTTGACGGCGCTCGTATCGGCCGATTCTCCTCCTCCCTGGCTAACCTGCGGTTTCTCGACGGTGACAGCGACTCGCGAAGTCGCCGGCGAGCCGTTCCCGTTCGCAACCAGCGTGTAAGTCGTGGTGTCAGCCGGACGGTCGGACCAACTCCCGCCTGAAGGATTCACGGATAACCCATTGATCGTAACCGAGGATGCGTTGGCAGTGTTCCACGTCAGGACCACCGACTCTCCCTGCTTAATCCTCAGGGAACTGGCATTGAAGGCAGTGATAGCCGGCGGTGGCTGCGCGGGCGCAACCACATTCACTGTGAACTCTCGGGCGTCGTTTCCGCCTTCGCCCTTGGCGGTGAGGGTGTATTTCGTAGTCTGTGACGGCTTGACATCAGCGGAACCGCTCGCCTGAACAGGACCGATGCCGCTAATCTCCACGCTACTGGCGTTCTTCGTGTCCCAGGTCAGCCTGGCGTTTTGACCGGGCGCGATGGCTGCCGACGGCCCGGAGAACGATGTGATGCTCGCTGGCGCCTTGGGCTGCGGCAACCGTTCCAGGTTGGCTGCGAGAGGGTAGCGATCTCCCTGCTTCACTCGCACGTTCTCTTGAGAGAAAGGCTTGTATCCGTTCAATGTGGCTTCGACGCGATGGGGCGAGTCCGCACTCACCTTTGCATAGATTCCCGTGCTGGTGATGGTGCCAAATGATTTTCCGTCCACGCGCACATCCGCCCCTTGAGTGCCCGTGATCAGCAAATAGGAATCCTTCGGGGCTGCAGTTGTGCCGACGCCTGATTTTGTAAGAGTAAACTTCAGCGCACTTGGACTGTTGCTCGCGAGTTCGATACTCTGCGGACCACCTTCGGGCGCGAACCCTGATTTCTCGACGCGCACCACATAGTGGCCGGGAGGAATCGAGAGGTTTAAGCGCTTATTCCTGGTCGTGCCGCGGAGTTGTTCGTCTACGTAAACGTCAACGCCGTCTTCACTGGTTTGCACGGAGAGACTCCCCATCGCAACCACGGTGGGAGTCAAGTTCAGGCTGAGCGGAAATTCCTCTCCTTTTTTGATAAGAGCCTGCCCGGACGCCGACTCGAAGCCGTCCTTGCGCGCTTCAATGGCATAAATGTGCGCCGGCAGCTCAATCTTAAGCTCGTGATTGCCGTCGATCGTTCCCTTGAACTTGCCATCGACGAACACACTGGCGCCTTCGATATTGCTGTGGATCGTGAGCGTTCCCGGCTTTGCGCCCGGAATCAGCAGCCAGATCAAGAGAACAAAGAGAACGCCGACTCCAATTCCGCCATAGAGCTTCTGTTGAGGAGTCAGTTTCTGCAGCAATCCGACGCGAACCGGAGCGGGTTGTACAGGGGCTTCAACTTCTTCCGGCGCAACCTTGGGCGGAACTGTAACGCGGCCAGTGGAAACGCGCGGCAGCGGTTCTATCTCGCGTGGACCCGTCTCGCGCGGCCCCACTCTGCCGTCCCAAACCATCGTTCCCAGCGGCTCGGGGGCTTCTCCAAGATCGGGTTCTGGCAACTCAGGTTCTGGGGGCGGGAGAATTTCCTCTTGCGCGGTCTGATGCTGATTGGCCGCCGTCATCAGCAATTCGCGAAATTCTTCTGAGCGGCGAAATGCAGTGGGCTGGCCTTCGAGAAATTCGACAGCTCTCGCGGGCGACCCTTCATTCAGGAATTGCTGTCCGCGCGCGATCGCGCCGGCAATCTGCCGGTTCAGGTCGTCACGGCGTCGGCGCGCTTCCTCGAGAACAATACGGAGTTCCTCATCGTCGTTGCGGGCGACGATCGATTCGAGCAGCGTGATGGCCTTGTCGTATTCCTGGTTGCGCAGGAACTCCTGAGCGCGACGAACGGACTTTTCGATTTCCTGCTGCTTTGCCTGCTTGGCCTGCTGTTCGCGGGCAAAGCGCAGCAGGTTGTCGATCTCCGGCGAGGCGGCAAAGCGCACCTGCCCCGCTTCCAGTACCTGAATAGCCTCGTCATAGTCGCGCCGCGAAACCGCGTCGTTCGCTTCCTGCACGCAGCGGGCTTTCGCCTGATCATCGCGGTCTTGCGCGAGCCGCTCCTGCACAATCGAAACGAGGGATTCGAGTTGCAGGTTGCCGGGGGCTTTTTTCTGCGCATCCTGCAAGACCTTCAATGCGCCGGAAGCGTTGCCGGCATTCAGAATTTCTCGCGCCGCTGCGATCCGTTCCCGCACGTACGACTTCATCTGCGCGGTCTGCTTTTGCGTCTCCGCCAGATCTTTCAATTTCAACAGCGCAGGCTCGCCGGGAAATCGCTGCAGACCATCGCTGAGAAGATTGAGCGCGGCCTGGTGATCGTCAGTATTCAGCGCCTGTTCTGCCTCGCGCGTAATCTTCTCCAGGGCCCGCCTTCGCTGCTCCTGCTCCCGTGCAGCCGTGAAGGACTCCATCAAAGAACGCAGGGCCGGGGCGTCCGGATCGACCTTTTCGGCTTCCTGCAAGAGATCGAATGCCGCCGTATACCGCCGGTTCGACATCTCCTTGCGGGCGGAATCCAGCAACTGTTCCATCCGCTTCTGCTTCAGCCGCTCGTCCAGTTCCTTCTGGATCATGCGGTACAGCGACTTCACCCGCGTGTCGTTCGGCCGCCGCGCGAGAACCTCTTCGATCGCTTGCTTTGCCGTGTCGAGATTCCCAGCGCGATGCGCGTTTTCAGCACGCTGCATCACCTGTCGCAATTGCTCAATCTCCGCCTTAGCCGATTGCACCTTCGATCGGAACTGTTGCAAATCGACGTTGGTGGTATCGAGGCTAATGGCCTGGTCGATAAAGCCGAGCGCCGGATCGAAATCCTCTCTTCCGAAAGCCTCCTGCGCCTGCTCGCGCAACTGCCGCGACCGCTCAGCGCTCTGTTCCTTTTCGATCCGCTTGCGCACGTCACGCAGCAGGGCCGAGGCCTGCGTGTGCTGTTTATCCAGCTTCAGGATCTGCAGCAATTCATCGTTCGCCTGAAACAGCGAGTTCTGCTGCAGATACATCTTGGCCTGCTGCAAGTGGACGCCGATCTGATCATGTTTCAGGCGATCCAGAAGCTGCGTCAGATCGAGAGCGAACTCGTCGGCCGATCCGTAGCGCTGATCGCGATCCTTCGCGAGCGCTTTCAGCGTGATGGTCTCGAGTTCCGGCGGATATCCCGAGATGTACTTCGAGAACGGCGGCGGCGCCTCGTTCAGAATCTTCATCAGCGTCGCGCCCGTGCTGTCGGCCTCAAATGGAAGCGAACCGGTTAACACCTGATAGAGCACGACGCCGGTCGAATACACATCCGTGCGCTGATCGACGGTCAGCTTGTCGTTCAATTGCTCGAGCGACATGTAATTCAGGCTGCCCATGAACTGGCCGGTGCGGGTGAAGTTCGTGTCCCCGATGCGGGCGATGCCGAAGTCCACGATCTTTACGCTGCCGTCTTTTAGCACCATGATGTTGCCGGGCTTGATGTCGCGATGAACGATGCCCCGCTGGTGCGCGTATGAGAGGCCATGGCAGGCCTGAATGACGACGTCGATCTTCTGCAGCAGGCTGAGTTCCTGACGCGTGCGCAGCATCACTTCGAGGCTCGATCCCTCGAGGTACTGCATGGCCAGGTAAGGGCTGCCCTCATGCTCGCCCAATTCGTAAACAGTGACGATGTTGGGATGTTGCAGATTTGCGGTGGCCTTGGCCTCGCGATAGAAGCGCTGCAGAAGATCCGGGTAATCGGCGTAGCTGATCGTCATGATCTTGATGGCAACCATGCGATCGAGGAATGGGTCTTTCGCGCGATACACGATGCCCATTCCGCCCTTGCCGATCACGTCAAGGACGTCATACTTCCCGATCTTCTTGGGTATGGGTGCGGCCATGTGTGCGGCGTGCCCGAGGGAAGGCAGAGCCCAACGCTAAAACCTGGATTCGATCAACCTGATTTCGTTAAACGTGATTTCGTTAAACCTGGTTTAGTTAAATCTGGTTTCGTCAGATCTGGATTCGATCTCGCGCGAGATCGGTGGCAAATTCCTGTCCCGGAATTTCGACGTATGCTGTTTGGGGGAATTTCAGCTAGGTCGACCTAGCCAAGGACCGTTCGCTATTTTGCTACGAAGTTCCCCGTTCCCGCAACAGTTGGTTTTCGCCGGCTCACAATGTGTAACCTTGCAGGTGACTAAAGTCACCACCGTTCTTTACGACGGCCAGCGACTGCGGTAGGATTTAGCGCTCTCCAAAATTGATCACCCGAATGAAGCTCACGACTGAAGCTGGCGGAAAGACGGACGTGGGACTTGTCCGCAAAAACAACGAGGACAATTTCGGCTACGACAATCGCGTCGGAATTTTCGTGGTGTGCGATGGCATGGGCGGCCAGGCGGCCGGCGAAGTCGCCAGCAAGATCGCGGTGGACACGGTACTGGGCTACTTCCGGCAACAGGAAAAAGGTAAAGGCTCCGAAGTGCTGGGCCGGGAGATCGCAGAGGTGTCTCCCAGGGCGAACGCGCTGGCGAATGCGATCCAACTGGCGAACAAGGCGATTCGCGAGGCGTCCGCGCAAGACAGCGCGCGCTCCGGGATGGGATGCACCATCGTGGCGGTCGTAGCGGAGGAAAATCTGTTTTCTATCGCTCACGTCGGCGACAGCCGAATCTACTTGATCCGCGCCGGTGCCATTCAGCAACTGACAACAGATCATTCGCTGGTGATGGAGCAGGTTCGCCGCGGCATGATCACGCTCGAAGAGGCCGAGCATTTCGAAATGCAGAACGTGATCGTTCGCGCCTTAGGTTCGGAGGACAGCGTCGAAGCGGACCTCGCCGATATGATGTTCGAGGAGAATGACACATTATTGTTGTGCTGCGACGGCCTCTCGCGCTTTGTGAAAGACACAGCCATGCTGGAACTGATCAACGGCAAGGACGATTTGGAAAAGGTCTGCGACTCGTTGATTGAAGCGGCAAAGGCCGGCGGCAGCGACGACAACATCACTTGCATCCTGATTCGCGCCGTGGAGAAAACCTGGGGCGGCAGAATTTTCGGACGTCGCCGCGACGACGCTCAGAGCTCAACCTAAGTTTTGAGAGGCATCGGGCAGAGCGCCGGCCCCCACTTTCCCCACTCAAGCTAAATTCCGGCCTGACTGGGCCACCACCCTTAGCTAACGCGTGACTTGCGCCACACAACTCAGGCCGCCGGAAGACAGATCACCCCACGGATTTCCATTGGCAAACCGGAGCTCATAGGTATACGACTGTTTCCTGCCATTTACGATGAGGTCCCTTCCATTGACCTGCTTCACAAACTCCAGATCGTAGGTGCCATTGCCCAGATTCTTCTGGTGGCTGTCGTTGATGAAGTGGAAAAACGCCCACGGACCGGACGTGCTCTCCTCGACACTATTGTTTACGGTTGAGACAACATTATCGTTCCCGCCTGTCCAGGTGAAAGTCTTTGGTTGCGCGCCGGTCAGTGTGTCGCTTCCTATCTTCAAAGCAACGCCCTCAACGGTGGCGGCGACTTGCTTCAATGAGTATTCCACATGCGGTGTAGCCGAGCCGTTTGGATAAAGCGAACTGCTCACACGCATGAGTCGATTGAATGCGGCCACGAAGTTCGGGGAAATCTTGATTGCCGCAGAGTCATTGGCAACGTAAGTCGTCCCCTGACGAACCAGGTATTGCGTGAGTCTCGTGGTGTAAAAGGTCTGCAATGCGCTGTTGGGACCACCTCCCAGCGCGGCATTCAGTTGATCGATGGGAAGATCCGGCCCGGATGGATTGAATGGGAAAAATCCCTTCAGTTGATCCAGTTGCTGGCAGAAAGACTTCCCTCCTCCGTTGAGACCAATCTTTCCCGCGCCGCCGATCGCCGCCTGTGCGGCCAATGCAGGTTCTTTCAGAAGCCTGGCGACGAGATCGCGAACGCGATACTTGGGATCGACCTGATTGCCTGCGACCTTTTCCGCAGCCGTAATTACGGCTTGCGCCGAGGCATTGGCCGCGTCCGCCAGATGCGTATCGTTCGGAGGAAGATTGCTGTTGGCGAGGATGCTCATGTCCTCTCTCAGTTTGGAGAGAGCATCCATGTAGGGCTGATTGCCCGGCACCTTGTACAGCGCCGGAAATCCCTTATCAGGTGGAGGCGGAACAATCGCTTGCACCGAAGCGAAGGCATTGAGAATGTCGGGATTGTCCACGTTGGTGTTGTGAGAGACCATCCAGATGAGCTCAAGCACCGGCGATGCGGCGCCAGTCAGCAGATCCAGACGGCTGGCATTTTCTTTCGGGCTCACCGTTGAGATATTGACGTGCGCATTCGAGAGGACGTGACTCCAGGTCTGCACAAAATCGTCGAAGTAGCGGTCCTTCAATTTTTGGCGAAGAATGCTGGGATCCAGTTGCTGGGCCGCAGCTCTGCCCAGCACCCATTCTTCGCTCATTTGGTTGGCGGGAGCATTAATAGCGGTCTGGACCATCGCATATCCTTCGCGCGTAAAGGCGGCTCGCACTATATCGGGCGAATTAAGCACGCCCGAATCGTTCGCAAAGAGGGTGCGGAATCCGATGTCGTGATTTCCCACCGTACGGGCCTTCTCGAGTACGGGAAAGTAATAGCGCTCGATGCCTGAGAAGCCTGCCAGATAATCTTGTGCACGCGCGATGGCGTTCAGGTCTGAGCTCAGGGAATACGGATTGCTGATAGCCAATTCACTGCTGTAGAAATCGAACTGATTGGATGCCAGCTGGGCAACGGTGTCGTCCGGCGCCCTGCCTTCCCGCCAATGTTTCATCAAAACCGGAGTTAAGAAGTCGCGCGTGCTGTACTTGGCGTCCTGCGGCCGCGTGGTAATCAAATAGGTGCGCAGGTCGTTATACGTAATCTGATACTGATCGCCGCTTTCGGTCGGATCGGGCCGTTCCTTGCCGGTTTGCAGCGTGTGCAGGAGTTTCCTCAATGTGTCAGCGAACAGCAGATCGTTGAACGATTGAAAGTAAGCCTGCCGCGCGCTGGGATAAAAATCGTCGCCGGAATACATCCACCAGCGGAGACTCCATGGACTGTCTTTGGTGCCGTTGTAGTACGCCGAAAGCGGCTCCAGTTTCTGGCGCAACACGTCGAGCTTTGTCAGTTGATCGAAGGTGGGTGTCTGCCCCTCGGAGTGAATTCGCTGGACGTCGTCGACAGCCTGCTTGACGTCCCGCTCCAGAAAGAAATTTCCGATGAACGAAGTCAGAAATCCGAGAGCGAAGATGAGTGCGATCGCGATCACCGATGCCAGCGCGATGCGGCGGAGAACACTCACGCGAGAGCTGAATCCGCTGGCACTCAGCGCTACGCGATCCTTGAGCAGCACTTCATTGAAAAGCTGCGACAAGAAAACCCACTCGGGAACCTTGCGCCTGCCCGACACCGGCGCCACTGCAACTGGAGCTGCCGGGCGCCTGCTGCCTGCTCCAAACACAACCGTCGCGTTGCCATCAAACGCGGGCTCGGCAGCCGGTTCCGCAATCGGAGCTGCAGCCCCTTCGATCACCACCGGACGCACTCCGGCAAAATAAAATCCGCGCAGGAACGGGTTCACGCCTAACTGGCTGGGTCGCGCTAACTCCACGAGGAATGGAACGGCATACTGCCGGAGCTTTCGCAGTTCGCGCGGAAATTCATAAATGCCGGGCAGCTTTTCGGCCTGGCTCGCTGCGCCAAGAAAATCAATTCGTTTCTCGGCCAGTGAATAGAATAGTTCGTCGAAAGCCTTTTCCAGTCGACGGGTTTCTTCGTCCGCATATACTCCGGTGGCTTGCAGGGACCGCACCGGCAGGGTCGTGCCCAATACCTGAGACGTTTCGTCTTTTCCAAGTCCGGCAACGTAGTCGAGGAACGCTGACCCGCCATCGGAGCGCGCACCGATGCGGTCCGCCTTGGTGAACAAAACATAAATTGGGAAGCTGATGCCGAGTGTCTGAGAAATCTCGAGCAGCCGCGTTCCGAGGCGGCGCGCCGCGGAAAGAATCTGATCCTGCGACCCCCCACGCAGCATTTCGCAGTCGAAGCAGACAATCGCCGCTCGCGGCGCCTGCTGTTGCCCACCGGCCGCGGCTACGCGTCCAGGCTGGACGAGCCGGATTAGCCGTCTCCAGAGATCCGGCTGAGAATAGAGGCTTCCTCCGCCGTCGACGAACACGGCCTGGCGCGTATACCAGAAGTTGGCAACTCGTGTCGGCACGACCGTGTTGTCCTGATACACATGCCCGGCAAGCAATTCTGGATCGAGGGCCGAGTGGATGACAGTTGTAGTTTTTGCCGATCCCGGATCGCCGACCAGAAAAATCAGAGTAAGATTGCGCAGGCTGCTGCCGCGCCCCATCGCAGAACTCTTCAGCTTGCGGACCGCGTCGCGAACCAGCAAATCGATCTCGGTCGTCCCACTGGGCGAAGCGGAAGACACGTCGCCTTGCGCCTTCTTCTCGCGCCGCAGCCACCACACGGTAAACGCGGCGCCCAGGATGCCAATCAGCCACAGGCCAATGCGCAACACCCAGATGCCGGACCCGGGCGGATTCACCCATCCCGCAAAGAACCACACTAGAAGCAGGTAAACGAGCAGGACCGCCGCGGTTACCCAATAGAGCATGAGGTCTCCCTTCCCTATCGTGTGGCGACGGAAATCGCCGAGGCGCCGTACACCAGAATCAACTTGAACATGATCCCCAGCAGAATGGTTGCCGCCGTGGTGGCGATTGCGCCAATGAGCAGGCGGCGCACCCAGGGATCGCTCTGCACCAACCGGACCGCGTCAGCGGGGATCATGCCGCGCGGCGAAAGCGGCCCAGCGGAGCCGCGAATCCGGCGGATCTTTTCCTGCGCCGCGATCTGCATCGCGCGCAGGTCGCCTGATCCACCGGCGGCGAAACGGCCTTTGAATCCAAGCAACAGGCACAGTTCGTAAACTTCGAGCAGATCCGCGACTTCATTGGTCTCGGCGCGATTCAGTACTTTCTGCAACTCCTGGAAGAACAACTCACCGGCCAGTTGATTGCCGAACATCTCGGCCTGCAGCGGCATGCGTGGCCAATCGGCGAAAGCCGGATTGCGGCTGCTCAGCACGGACTCGTCAAGAAACGCAACGACAGCGAAGATCGCCTGCTTGACGTCGTCGGCGCCATACCCTCGGCCGCGCGCGCGCTCCTGCGCCATGCGCAAATGTTTTTTCATCTCCGCCCGAAACGAGTTTGCGTCCGTGACCGCCTGCCGGTTGTAGCGAAGACGAACGATGATCGTGAGGACTTCCTGCAGTTCCAGCGCGAGATTCCAGCCGCGACGATCCATTGCGGAACTGGTGCCACGATAAGTGGCGAGTGGCGAGACGTGGCCTCCGCTCATAAGCTCTCCCAATCAGCTTTCCGGAATGACAACAAGCTCCAGCTCTGGCGACGGGAGTTCTCCCGGCGCATAGACGCCCACCATGCGGCTTTTCATGATGTGCTCCCAGCAGGGCCCACTGCGATCGACGACAAAATACTGGCTGTCAACCTTGGCCGCAATCGCCGACGGAGGGACCTGAATGTGCGTCAGGGTGAGCCCGGCCATCGCCCGCTTCACCAGGTCAGGGACAAATTTCGCCGAGCAGACTTTCAGCAACCGCGGAGCGCGCGCGATCAACTCCGCCTCGGGAATCGGGCAGTGAATTCCGAGAACCCACCGGGCACGGCCCAAACAGCGCTGGTCTCGCACTTCACCTTCGTAGAAATAGCGGCCGACGGGATTCAAAGGAATCGTGATCGCCTGCGCCGGCATGACGATCTCGAGATGGCGCCGGATGTGATCATCCAACGCATCGAAGCAGCGGTCAAGATTTCTGTGGTCGTAAGTGGGCAGAGAACGCGGGTGCGCGTCGAGGCCGAACGTGCACAGTGCTCCCGCCAGGCGCGACATCTCGCGAAACAATTCTTCCGGATGCCCATGCTTCGATAGTAGGAAATGGCGCAGTGGCGTGAGGCTCGAATTGATCGCATGCAGGAACCAGAATTGCGAAACCTGCCGCGCCGTGAGTCCGGTTTGAAATCGTCCTCTGCCCTGTTGTTGCTGCTCCTGCGAAACCGCGGAGCTCTTTTCTTCGAGAATTTCTACCAGCCGGCTAAGGAGGCTCATCAGTCGCTGACTGGCGCTGGCTTGAACACAGGGCGGAATGAAATTCGGATCACATACGAAGCGGCCCGCGCCATCGCGCACCACGCGAGCAACCGGGAGGGTCAGAACATCGTCGTTGGCTTCCGATTCTGCAAGCAGCCGCAGATTCTTTTTCCCAAGCGGGATCGGCCTCTCATCGCGGCCTGTGTTCTCGTCATGCAGAGTCGCGACCTGGCGGGCATAGCGGCTGGCTCCGTGGCCATTGCTGCCGGTCTCGAGCTCGCAATTCTTGCCCTCCGGTACCCAGCGCGGCACCGCCAGGCATAAAGTCAAGTGATCGGCGGTCGGCGAAAACAGGCTGCCGAAACTGCGCGGCTGCGGCAGAGGATCGCATTCCGGCATATCGAAGGCAAGGCCATCTTGAAATATGCCGCGCGCGTGACTCAGGGCGAGAATTCCGTTTTGAAGAGCGTCAGCGTCCACGTCGCACGCGGCAAAACCGTACGTTTCATTCCACAGATTCGAAGTGGCGAAGTGAAGCGAATCCTCAAAGAAGCGGTTTTGCGCCTGGAAATGATGAGGAGCCAGATACATTCCCTCGGACCAGACGATCTTGGATAGCAGCTTCATCCCCAATTCTTTCGACTTGCAAACAGTGCCGGCTGAGCGCACTGTCGGCGTGCGAGATACGATCGCACAGATTTGTCGACCGCCATCATAACGCTGTTGAGCAAGGCAGTTTCGATCGAGAGTTGGCTCACCCTGGAGGAAGCATCCTGCAAGTTACCGCAACCGGAGCGTAGGGTGTAACCGGGCCCGCCGCAATCGCAGTCCGATGCTAGGCGCTAGCGTGTGTACTGTCAAGGGAAGTAAGGCGCTGTGTCGGTAGCACATGATATGTCCGGTTGAGATAGCAAGTGATATGTCCGCATTGCAGGCGGTGAGGATAAGAGACCATGGCGAGCATGGAAGCTTATCCGAGGGCCGCGATGGAGC
>Ga0335081_10011092_pt1 | contig 14574 bp, 16 predicted proteins | sample Lox_Sample_35_FD_206713 | JGI IMG/M metagenome (GOLD analysis project Ga0335081, IMG submission 206713) | Soil microbial communities from Loxahatchee National Wildlife Refuge, Florida, United States - Lox_Sample_3.5 | ecosystem: Environmental > Terrestrial > Soil > Wetlands | place: USA... | reverse complement strand
GGTCACCTCGCCGGGCGGCGGCGGGGGCGGCGGCGTGCCCCTCGGCGGCATCGTCAACGGCGGCTTCGAGGCAGGCTGGCTCGGCGGCTGGATCGCCGGCGGACCCGCTGCTTCGATCGTGACCGGGGGCCGCGGCAGCACCTACGCGGCGCAGCTCGGGGCCAGCGACACGACCGGCGCCACCAGCGGCGACAGCACCCTCGCGCAGACGTTCCTCGCCCCCGATGGCGCGGCGGCCCTCTCGTTCTTCTACCTGATGACCTGCTCCGACTCGGTGGACTACGACTGGGCCACGGCCTGGCTGCGGGACGACACCGCAGGCACCGGCGTCATGCTGCTCGGCAAGGTGTGCGAGACCGACAGCGACTGGGTGAAGGTGACCGGCACGCTGATCCCGGGCCACACCTACACGCTCACCTTCACCAGCCACGCAGACGAGGCATCGGCCGACGCGAACTACATCGTGCTCGACGACGTCGCCATCTCGGCCGCCGCCGGCGGTGGCGGCGCCGGCAGCAGCCTCACCAACGGCGACTTCGAGGCGGGAACGCTCGCCGGCTGGACCTCGAGCGGCGCCGCCGCTTCGGTGGTGCCCGGCGGCCACGGCGGCGCCTACGCGGCGCGCGTGGGCAGCACCGGCCCGACCGACGGCGACAGCAGCATCTCGCAGACGTTCACCGCCGCGGCGGGCACGCGCACGGTGAGCTTCTGGTACATGATGAGCTGCCCCGACACCGTCCAGTACGACTGGGCCACCGCGACGCTGAGGGACGACAGCGCCGGCACCACCAGCACCGTCCTGGCCAGGACGTGCACCAGCAACGGCTGGACGCAGGAAGCGGCCAGCGTCATCGCCGGCCACAGCTACACGCTGACGCTCGCCAGCCACGACGACAACTACTCGGCCGACCCCACGTACACGCTGTTCGACGACGTGTCGGTGCAGTAGACGCGGACGACGCATTTTTTGGTAGCGTGCGCGGGTGATCGATCGCCTGCGGCCGATCTTCCTCGTCGCCCTCGGCGGCGCGTTCGGGGCGGTGGCGCGCTACGGCGTCGCGACCGCCTTCGCGCGGCGCATCGGAACCGAGTGGCCGTGGGGCACGCTGTTCATCAACCTGACCGGGTCGTTCCTCATCGCGGTGCTGGCGGCGCGGCTGTCGAGCGACAACCTGCGCTTCCTCCTGCCGGTGGGCTTCGTCGGCGCGTACACCACGTTCTCGACCTACGAGTACGAGACGCTGCGGATGATGCAGGACGGCGAGCCCGTCCCGGCGCTGCTCTACGTGGCCATGTCGAACCTGCTCGGGTTCGCCGCGGTGTTCCTCGGCGATCGGGTCGCGCGGTGACGGCGTTCCAGCGGAGGGTGGCGCGGGTGGTTCGCCGAATCCCGCGAGGGACGACGCTGTCGTACGGCGAGGTCGCGCTGCGCGCAGGGAAGCCGGGCGGAGCGCGGGCGGTGGTCCGCGCGCTGCACCAGTTGATCGACATCCCCTGGTGGCGCGTGGCGCGGCACGACGGCACGCTGGCGCCGTCGGTGGCGCACGACCAGGCCCAGCTGCTCTCCAGCGAAGGATGGAAGCGAACTACCCACCGCGAGGGCGCGAGGGGCGCGAAAGAACAAAAAGCAGTTTCGCGTCCCTCGCGCCCTGGCGGTGGGTAGTTGCAGTTGCGTTAGATTGCGGAAATGGCCTTGTTCGTCGTCAGCGACCTGCACCTCGGCGAGAGCAACCTCGCGTCGATGTTTCGCGACTCCGAGCAGGGCCACCGCTTCGCCGAGCTGTGCGCCGGCATCGGCCGCAGCCCGGAGAACGAGCTGGTGCTGCTGGGCGACATCTTCGATCTCACTGCCGCGCACCCGCCGCGCAAGGGGCTGGCCGCATTCGGCCGCGCGCTGGAGGTGCCCATCGACGAGCGGGAGGCGCCGACGCTGCCGCGCATCATGCAGGCCATCCGCGAGTCCAACCCGATCGCGCTCGACGCGCTCGAGGCGCTGTCGGCCGACGCGCGCGTCACCATGGTGCCCGGAAACCACGACCGCCACCTCGGCGAGGACGGCGGCCGCGAAGCGCTCGACGCGGCCGGACTGCAGAAAGTGTCCATCGAGCCGGTGGCGGTGCGGCGGGTCATCGACAAGGTGGTGGTGCTCCAGCACGGCCACGCCTGGGATCCGTCGAACGCCACCGCCAGGGGCGGCGGCGAGACCATGACCGGCGTGCTCCACCACGCGGTGGTGCCGCTCCTGCGCCACCTCGCGCCGCGCAGCAACGTCCAGATCGATCCCGACCGCGTCATCGCGCTGCGGCCCGAGGAGCGGGTGGTGCCGGTGCTGCAGCGGTGGCTCAAGCCGGGCATCTTCGAGCGCTTCATCGACGCCTTTCTCGAGCTGCTGGTGGAGAACGGCTACCTCAACCGCGTGCTCTCGTGGCTGGCGACGCCCGGCATCATCCGCGCGCGGCTGAAGGACGACGACGACCTGTGGGAGCGCGCGGGTCACTCGGCGCTCGACGCGCTCGAAGGCAACCGGCCGCTGCCGGGCAAGCCACCGCCGCCGGACATCCTCGTGCTGGGCCACACCCACGTGGTGGACTGGGCGGTGCAGGAGGGCCGGCCGGGCGTGCAGCGGCTGTACGTCAACCTCGGCACCTGGAGCTCGCGCGCCTCGGATGCGGCCGGACCACTCGACGCCACGCTGCCGCTCCTGCGCATCGAGGCCGACACGCGCGCCCTGCGCGCGCAGCTCTACGACGTGGCGGGAAAATGGCGCACGCTGCAGCGCTTCGAGGTGGCGAGATGAGCCAGACTGCGGAGAGGAAGACGCCGGGCGCGACGCGGGTGGTGATGACCGAGTCGGTCCTGCCGGGCGACGGCAACTCGCTGGGGACGGCGTTCGGCGGGAAGATCGCGCAGTGGATCGACGTGGCCGCGGCCATCGCCTGCCAGCGGCACTGCCGGCGGCGGGTGGTGACGGCCTCGATGGACGATCTGCATTATCTACTGCCGATCAAAGTGGGCATGATCGTCGAGCTGCGCGCGCAGGTAAACGCCGTGTTCCGGACGAGCATGGAGGCGGGCGTGCGCATCGAGAGCGAGGACCCGCGCACCGGCGAGCGCAAGCACGTGTGCAGCGCGTTCCTCACCTTCGTCGCGCAGGACGACAACGGCCGGCCGGTGGAGGTGGAGCCGCTCGAGCTGGACAACGACGAGGACCGCCGGCGGGCGCAGGACGCGCACGAGCGCCGCCAGACCCGGCTGCAGCACGCGAGGGTCCGGCGCGAGCGCCTCCTGGCGGAGGAGCGGGCTTCGCCTTCGACGGGCGGAGCGGGAACGGCGGAGCATCCGGCGGAGCAGAAGCAGGGATGAAAGCGGTGGTCGCCGCATTGCTCGTCGCCCTGCCCGCGCAGTCGCGCAAGCACGACGAGCGGCTGAGGGGCGACTCGCCGAAGCTCGCCAGGGCGAGCGTCGCGTTCATCGCGCCCGCCGATCTGGCGCGCATCGAGTTCGATGTGCCGGTCGAGGTGCAGCTCAAGGTGGAGAACTACCCGATGGACGCGGGCGCGCACGTGCACCTGATCGTCGACAACGAGCCGGCCATGCAGGTCGACGATCTGTCGAAGCCGGTCGCGCTGAAGCTCGAGGCCGGGCCGCACCTGGTGCGCGCGGTGCTGTGCCGGCCGTGGCACGAGGTGGTGAAGGCGCCGCACGCGTTTGCCATGTCGCGCTTCTGGATTGGGCCGCCGCTGCCCGGCAAGGCGGGCAGGGCGGCCGAGTTCGTGGCCTGGCCGGACCCGAAGAAGCCCATCCTCACGTACGTCCTGCCCTTGCCGCAGGGCCGGCCGACGCTCGACTTCTACCTCGCCAACGCCAGGCTGGCCCGCCGCGGCGACAAGCTGCGCGTCGTGCTCGACAGGCGCGAGCTGCCGCTGCTCACCGAGTGGAAGCCGTTCCCGCTGCGTCGCGCCCGCGGCGGCACGCACAGGATCACCATCGACCTGCTCAACCGCAAAGGCCTCAAGGTCAAGAACGCGGTCAACCGGACCGACCGCGTCTTCACCGTGACCCGCTAACCTTTTTCGACGGTCTTGCCGGCCCTCTGCCAGCCCTGGATGCCCGCCGGCATGATGAAGACGTTCTTGTAACCGTACTTGACCGCCTCACGGGCGGCCTCGTGGCAGGCCATTCAATGTTCGTTGTGACAGTAGAATACCAGCTTGCGCGCGTGGTCGGCCGGCAGGTCCGACTCCTTCACGTCGTTGAACTTGACCCACTTCGCGGTGGGGACGTGGCCGTCCTTCCACTCGGACTGGTCGTTGTTGTCGTAGATGTCGGCGCCCTTGTTCGCGATCAGGCCTTCGACCTGGTCGACGGTGAGGCGGCCGAACCCCTCATCCTTTTCGGCGGCGTTGGCGTGGCAGGCCGCGAGCATCAGCCCGGCCATCACCAGCGAGGTCTGCAGGATTCTCATGAGCACTACGTCTAATGAGCGCCGGCTGGCTTGTCCATGCGCACGTGCGGGATGCCGGTGCCGTCGTCGAATTCGCGCCCGACCACCCGGTAGCCCGCCTTCTCGTAGAACCGGCGTGCGTGTGTCTGGGCGTGCAGCGTGAAGGTTTTCGCGCCGCGGCGTGACGCTTCTGTTTCCAGACATTTCAGGAGCTCGCGGCCCGCGCCGCGCCCGCGAGCGCCGTCGATGACCGCCATCCGCTCGATCTTGGCGACGCCGGGTTCCGCCCATACGAAGCGCGCCGCCCCGCACGGCACCTCGCCGTCGGTGGCCAGGGCGTGCACCGCGCCTTGGTGATCGTGGTCGTCGAGCTCCATCGACGGCCGCACGCCCTGCTCTTCGACGAACACCGTCCAGCGGATGCGCAGGCACAGCCGGACGTCGTTCTTCGTCTCAGCCAGCCGGGCGCGAATCATTTTTTCCGGGCCCCAGCCAGCGCTCGGTCGCGACCGCCCACAGCACGGCGCCGAGGAGCAGGAAGAGCAAGAGCGCGAGGAGGTCGCTCTCGGCCAGCGCCTCGAACAGCCGCGGGCCGAAGTTGACCAGGTTGAGGAAGTTCCGCGTCGGCTCGGAGAGCTGCATGAACGCCCAGGCGGTGCCGATGAGCGAGCCGCCCGCGATGAGGCCCGAGGAGAAGAGCACGCCCGGCCCGCTCTCCGCCTCGGCTTCCGAAAGCTTCCGCTTCGCGGTCTTGTCGGCGATGTAGCGGACGATGCCGCCGACCATGATCGGCGTGGACGTGCTGACCGGAAGGTACACGCCAACCGCGAAGGCGAGCGACGACATGCCGCACAGCTCGAGCACGATGCTGATGAACACGCCGAGCAGCACCAGCCCCCAGGGCAGCTTCTGCGTCATGATGCCTTCGATGATGAAGGACATCAGCACCGGCTTCGGCGCCGAGAACTTGGCCACCTTCTCGCCGTTGTCGCGCCGCTCGAGCTTGCCGTTGATGCCGGGGTCCTCGAGGTACTTGATGTGGCCGGAGTCGTCGACCAGGTACTTGCCCGACGGCACGTTGCCACGCGGCTCCTTCAGCCACACCACGTTGTAATCGGCGTGATCGCGGTCTTTGTCCGGCCCGCGCAGGTGCTCGCGGGTGCCCGTGTACTCGGAGGCGCTGACCGTCGTCTCCGGGTAGCTGCGCGCCGCGTACACCGTGCCGGCGTCGTTCAGCCAGAGGATGACCGCGCCCAGCACCAGCGCGCTCGACAGGGAGCCGACGAGGATGGCGATCTGCTGCCGCGACGGCGTCGCGCCGATGAGGTAGCCGGTCTTGAGATCCTGCGAAGTGGTGCCGCCGTTGGAGATGGCGATGCAGACGACCGCCGCGATGCTCAACGCCGCCACCTTGTATGGCGCCGAGACCCAGCCGAGCGCGAAGAAGATGAGCGAGACGATGAGCAGCGTGGCCACCGTCATGCCGGAGATGGGGTTCGACGAGCTGCCCACCTCGCCGGTGAGCCGCGAGCTGACGGTGACGAACAAGAAACCAAGGATCAGGATGAGCAGCGCGCCCAGCACGTTGATCTTGAACGACGGCACCAGCGCGCACACGATGACCAGTCCGAGCGAGCCGACGCCGACCACCCACAGCGGGATGTCGCGATCGGTGCGCAGGGGGCCCGATTTGCCGGCCGCTCCCTGCAGCGACTTCATGCCACGCATGGCGCCGCCGATGATGGTGGGCAGCGATCGGAAGAGCGAGATGATCCCGCCCGCCGCCACCGCGCCCGCGCCGATATACAGAATATACTGATGCCAGATGTCGTCGGCGCTCATGTCGCGGATGAGCGTCGTGGCCGGGTAGATGGGCGTCGCGCTGGCGCTGCCGAAGAGCTTGATGGCCGGCATGAGCACGAGCGCCGAGAGGATGCCGCCCGCGCCCATGATCAGCGAGATGCGCGTGCCGATGATGTAGCCGACGCCCATCAATTCGGGGCCGACCTCGAGCGAGATGTTGCCGCCGTCGTACCACTTGCCGAGGATCTTCTCGGGGATGTCCTTGAACAGGCCGAAGAACTTGTAGAGGAACGTGAAGAGCGAGCCGACGCCGAGGCCGGCGAAGACGTTCTTCGCGGTGGCGCCGCCTGCCTCGCCCGAGATGAGCACCTCGGCGCAGGCGGTGCCTTCCGGGTAGGTGAGGGTCTTCGCTTCCTTGACGATGAGCGCCCGCCGCAGCGGGATCATCATGAGGATGCCGAGCAGGCCGCCCAGGACGGCGACGAGGATGGCCTGCGACAGCTCCATGTTGTAGCCGAGGATCAGGAGCGCCGGCATGGTCACGCCGAGGCCGAAGGCGATGCTCTCGCCCGCGCTGCCCGCCGTCTGCGTGACGTTGTTCTCGAGGATGGTCGCGCGGCGGACGTGGAACAGCTTGCTGAAGCCGCGAAAGATGGTGATCGAAAGGACCGCCACCGGGATGCTGGCGCTGACGGTGAGGCCGACCTTGAGCACCAGGTACGTGCTGGAGAAGCCGAACAGGATGCCGAGGACCGCGCCGACCACCAGCGGCGCCCAGGTGAGCTCGGGCACGTCCTGCGACGCGGGCACGAACGGCTGGTGCAGCTCCGACTCCTCCGAGACGGGAACCCGCTCGGCTGGCGCGGTGTGGAGAGCTGCCTGCGTCATGAGGCAAGAGGGCTAACACGGACTGGCGGACCAGTTCCATACGAGTTTTGTGCGCTGGAACGATGGAAGCGTCGTAAGATTCCGCCGTGTTCATCGTGAAGCTCACCGCCCGGCCGGACCCGCGCATGGTCGAGGTCCCGCTGGAGATCGAGGCCGAGCTGCCGCGCGAGTTCGAGGGGGCCGCCCTGCTCGCCTCGTCGGGCCTGCCGCGCAAGGTGAAGATCAAGGCGGCGAAGGACGGGCTCAAGCTGTCGACCGCCTATCGCACCGACCAGCTGGTGGGCGACATCGTGAAGAGCGCGCTGCGCGGCACCGCGGCGGACGTGCAGCGGTGCGTCGAAGCGGTGACCAGGTTCGTGCGGCTGGTGCGCGAGCGGCGGCAGGACGGCGCGACGCTGATCATCAACAGCAACGGGCGCGGCAAGATCGACGTGCAGGAGGGTACGCCGGGCGGGCGTGCAGCGCCGGGTACGGCGCCGGCGATCACGCCCACGGAAGTGCCGCGGCTCGGCGTGGTGCCCGATCGCGTGGTGGCGCTGGAGAAGCGGCTGTCGGAGCTGGAGAGCGCGTTTGCGAAGGCGATGGAGCTGGCCGACCGGGTGACGCAGCTCGAGGATCGGCTGAAGAACCTGATGCCGCAGATCGCGCGCACGCTCGCCGCCTCGGAAGTGGCCGGGCCGGGCATGGAGCGGCCGGGAGCCACGGTCATCTCGCGGATCGCGGCGCAGACGCGGCGGTCGACGGCGGTGGACGCCTACGCCGAGGGCCTGCGCAACGAGCTGCGCGCGCGGGCGCAGGCGTCGCTGCTGCGCGCGCGGTCCGACGCCGAGCGCTGCGACAAGGCCGCGGCGCTGGCGGCCGAGGCCGAAATGCTCGGCGCGCCGAAGGACGGCACCGCCCAGCGGCTGCGCGAGGCGTCGGCGCAGTCGGGAGCGCGCGAGTCGGCGCTGCAGCGCATCGCGGACGAGGTCGATCTCTACGAGCCGGCCGACCTGCCGGTGGCGCAGCAACTCCTGGCCAGGCTCGAGGACGGGCCGGCTGCGCCCGACCCGGCGCCGTCGCTGGAGCCGGTGGCGCAGGCGGTGGTGCGGGCGGCGCGCGGCGGCGACTGCCGGCCGCGGACGGCGTGGCTGAAGCGGGGCGCGGCGCTGTGCGGGTGGCTCCTGGTCGAGCCTGCGCGCGGGGCGGCGGTCGAGCCGGAGTGGCACCAGGCAGTCGACAGCGGCGGCACCACGGTGGTGCGGCTGGCCTGCCCGGGGTTGAAACGCTCCGACGGGTCGGGGCTTGTCCGCGCGCGCGTGCAGGTCGATCCGGCGGTCGCGTCGCAGCCCGAGGAGCCGGAAGAGCCCAAGGCCGAGCCCGAGCCGCTGGCGACGCCGTCGTCGCTGCCGCCGCCCGAGGACGAGCCGCAGGCTGCGGGACCTGCGCGGCCGGAGCCCGGAGCGCCGCAGCCGCTGCAGGCTGCGGCTGCGCCCGAGCCGCCGGTCGCACCGGTGGTGAAGTCCGACACGGGCGCGCCGCTCCCCTTGCCCGCGCCCCCGCCGCCCGCGTTCGCGGCGCCGTTCGGCGACCTGGCCGACGGGGCCCACGTGCGCCCCGACGAGGCGGCCGCCGCGGCCAGCGCAGCCGTGAAGATCCCGAAGATCGTCTCCGGGGACCCGGCCCACAACGACGAAGCGCTCGCCCACGAGGTGGCGCTGGCGGTCGAGACCGAGGTGTCGTCCACCTCCGGCGAGTGGGCGGCCGTCGCGCGTGGCCCCGAGGCGTTCGACTCGCCGGTCGGGCCGGACGAGGTGGTGGACTCGGAGATCGAGGAGGTCCACGAGCTCACCGAGCCGCTTCCGGACGAGCAGGCGGCAAAGAAGGACTGACCCCGCGTCAACAGTTCCAACACTTGCAAGTGTTGCAACACTTGCAAGTGTTGCAGGTGTTACCGGCGGGCCCGGAGCCAATGCACCTGGTACGTGGTGACCGCGCGGGCGTCGCGGCGGAGCGACCAGGGCAGGTCGACTTCGTCGTCGATCTTCCACCCCATTTCGGTCACGGACTGGCGCAGCGAGGCGGCCGGGTCGGGGCCGGGCAGCCGCTCGGGCTCGTCCACGATGCCGTCGCGCCAGGCGAACGGCGAGCAGACCACCATCTCGCGCGCGGCCAGCTCTCCCATCTGCTGCAGGAGCGCGCGCGGCGAGCTGACGTTGTCGAGCACGTTGAGCGCCACCACGCGGTCGAACGCGCCCGGCGCGAAGGGCGGCTCGAGGGCATCGCCGCACACCAGCTCCACGTTGGCCGCCGCCGCCGGCGCGCGCGCGGCCGCCGGCGCATAGCTGCGGCCGGCCATCCTCCGCGCGAACGGCAGCTCCTCACCGCGCAGGAGCCGCTGCGCCGCGCGCAAGGACGAGCCGCTGCGATCGAGGCCCACCACGCTCGCCGCCGTCCTCGACAGCTCGAACAGCGCGCGCCCCGTTCCGCAGCCGAGCTCCAGCGCCGAGCCGACCCGCGGGAGCGCGCGCAACCGCGCGGCCAGCTCGTCGAAGCCCTCGCGCCAGGTCTCGAGATACGTCGAGAGCTGGTCGAGCATGTGCGGCAGCGCGGTGTCGTCCGGCCCTGCCGACCCGAGCGCGGCCAGCGCCGCGGGCGGCCCGAGCGCGGCGAGCAGCCCGAAGTGATCGGCTCGCGACAGCTCCCGCAGCAGCACCGGAATGCCGTCGATCACCGGGTACGTGCGCGCGCACCCCCGGCACCGCAGCAGCCCCGGCTCCGCCGGCTCGACGGTGAACAGCTCCAGCCCGCGCTCGCTCAGCTTGCGGCAGGCGGGGCAGACCAGCTGCACTTACGAGATCTCGGCGAGCAGCTTCTTCGCCGCGGGATAGTCGGGCCAGATGAGCAGCGCGTCGCCCACCATGCGCTTCGCCTCGCGCCGCGCGCCGCCGTCCTGCTCGGCCTTCCAGCGCTCCCACTGCTCCTTCGCGTCGGCGAGCAGGCCCTCGACCTCGGCGCGCAATTCCCCGGTGCGATTCGGATTCAGGAACGGCGCGCTGGCCTTGCCACTCTGGGCGGCGTCGCCGAGCTTGAACGTGTGGGGCGCGCGCTTGCCGTCGCGGTAACGGACGAGCACGGCGTACCAGCCGCGCGCCTCGCGCGGCGTGGTGTTGTCGATGACCGCCATGACGTTGGCCGCGACCGCGGTGGCGGTCGTGAAGTCGGCCTTGCCGGCCAGGGCGTCGCCCAGCTCGTCGCCGAAGATCTGGTGGTCGCTGGCGATGATCTCGTATGCCGCCGCGCGCGGCTCGCGCTCCCAGTAGATGCGCAGGCCGTCCCAGGTCTGCGTCGCGCCCTGCATGTGGATGTCGACCGGCTCGGCCAGCGGCACGTCGGCGGGCGGCCTGGGCGGCTCGGCCGAGACCGCCGACGACGCGCGAGGCTCGGCCGCGGGCTCGGCGGCGCGGACGGGAGCGGCGGCCGGCGCAGGCGCGGCCGCTACGGCCCGTTCGCGAGCCTCGCGCTGCGCGCGTTTGCGCGCTTCCAGCGGGTCTTCCGCAGCCGGCGGCGGCGGCTCCGCGCGCGGCGGCTCCGCGCGCGGCGGCGGCGGCGCGGCGGCGCGAGGGGCCTCCGGCGGAGGAGCAGCCGGCACTTCCCCGGCCATGCGCGCGCGGGCTTCGCGCTGCGCCCGCTTGCGCGCCTCGAGCGGGTCTTCCGCCGCAGCCGCGGGCGCCGGCGGAGCCACCCGCGCCGACGACGTGGCCGCACGCGGCGATGCCTCCGGCGGCGGCCGGCTGATGCGATACGACCCCGTCGCCATGCGCATCTTCACCGAGCTCAGCTGGAACGACTCCGAGTTCCCGCCGTCGGGCACGGCGCGGAAGCGCGCCGCCTTGGCGGTGCCGTCGTCGAAGATCATCGCCACGCCGTAGTAGCGGGCCTCGCCCTGCGAGGTCATGTCGTCGACGACCGAGCTGACCTCGGCGCCCACCTTGCACACGAAGCACTCCTCGGTGCCCCCGAGCGCGGCAGCCGCCTCGAGCTCCTCCGGCTGCATCCGGCGGGATGCGACGAAAATCTGATACGCCTTCACGCCCTCCAGCCCGGTCCAGGTGAGGGCCATTCCCTTGGGACTCTGCCGCTGCGGAACCAGCACGACGTTGAGTGGCATGGTGGAAAACCCCCGGCCGGAAACGATAGCACGGTTGACATCAAGGGAACGCTGGTCTATTTCGCCCGCGCCGCAAAAGGGGAGGGGCAACTTCGATGGCGCAGCGAGATCTCGGCACGAAGTACACCTGCTTCAAGTGCGGGACCAGGTTCTACGATCTGAAGAAGCCCGTCCCGGCCTGCCCCAAGTGCGGGACCGACCAGCGCGAGGCGCCGGTGGCGAAGCCCGTCACGGCCCGCGCGGCGAGGGCCGCGGCGGCAAAGGAGGCCGAAGAGCCGGAGACCCCGGCCGCCGAGGAGGAGGCCGAAGAGGCCGAGGAGAAGGACGAGAAGGACGACGACGATGACGACTAGCTAGGCGGCCTTCTCGACCGAGCTGTTCTTCAGCCAGTCGGGGACCTTGTCCTTGCGATAGATGAAGATCGCGTCGTACGGGCACGCCTTCTCGCACTCGCGGCAGCCGGTGCAGTTCTTCTCGATGACCGAGACCACGCCGAGGAAGCTCGACGGGTCTTTCACCGCCTTCATCTCCAGCGCCTCGAACGGGCAGCGCTCGACGCACTTCTCGCAGCCGGTGCACGACTGCTCGTAGACGAAGGCGATGGGCCGCTCGGTCTTCTTCAAGAGCGACTGGATGTTGCCGTACTGGTCGATGATGGCGTCGGTGGGGCACACCACGCCGCACGCGCCGCAGTCGATGCAGAGGGCCGGGTCGATGATGTGCAGCACCTTCCGGTCGCCGGTGATGGCGTCGGTGGGGCAGCGCTTGGTGCACGCGGTGCAGCCGATGCAGGTCTCGATGATGCGGAATGCCATTGGCCGTCTTTCTATAATCGGTACAGCATCCAGTACACAAGCACGCCGGTGACCGAGACGTAGGCCCACACCGGGAACGTCCAGCGGGCGACCTTCCGGTGCGCCGGATAGGCCTTGCGGACGGCCGAAAGCCACATCGTGCGCAGGATCAGAGGGAGGGCCACGGCCGCCAGCAGGGTATGCGTGCCGAGGAGCGCCAGGTAGAACGTCCGCCAGGGGCCGGCGTAGTGATGAACGCCGGTGAGCGCGAATCGCGTCAGGTATCCGACGAGGAACAGCGCGCTCGCGCCGAAGGCGGCCGCCATGCACTTCCAGTGCAGCGACACGCGCCGCGTCCTCACGGCCCAATAGCCGGTGAAGAGCGCCGCGGCGCTCGACGCGTTCATCGCCGCGTTGAACGTCGGCAGGCCCTCCGCCAGCGTCAACCGTTGCCCCCGGCGGTGAGCGAGCGCGCGTCGCGCAGGAGCTTGTCCTGATCGTCGGCGTCGTAGAACCCGCGCAGGCGGCCCTGGCGATCGACCAGCACCAGCCGCTCGCCATGCATGATGTCGAACGCGGTCGGGTCGCCCTCGCGCGGCATCTTCGCCATGGCGGTGTGGAAGCCGCGCACCACCGTCTTCTCCACTTCCTGCTGCGCGCCGGTGAGCGACTTCCACAGGCCCGGCCGCGCGCCGAAGATGGCGCCGTACTCCTTCAGCTTCGTGGGCGTGTCGCGCTCGGGATCGACCGAGATGCTCAAGAGCGCCACCTGCCCGCCCTGCTCCGGCGGCACCAGGCGATCCTGGATCTTCTTCATCTTCTGCTGCAGCCGCGGGCACGCGTCGGCGCAGGAGGTGAAGACGAAGTCGGCGATCCAGACCCGGCCCGCCATGTCGGGCTTGCCGAACGGCTTGCCGTCCTCGTCGGTGAGCGAGAACTGCGGCAGCTCGGCCAGCACCGGCAGCTCCGGCCGCGGCTGCGCGCGCATCAGCAGCACCCCGGTGGGGATGGCCAGCGCGAGCGCGGCAAAGACGAGCCACGCCGGGTGGAGGACGAGCTTGCCGGGCTTTTCCGCAAGGGCAGCCTGCATGGCGCACTTTTTTATGCCGAGGGCGCCGCCCGCGCCAGCACTTCCGACCTGCGGGCGCGCAACAGGCCCGTGCAGAGGTAGGCGACCAACGCCAGAAGATGCATCGCCTTGATTCCCAGCGCCATGGCCGAAAACTCCAGCAGGCCGCCCGCGACCGCCCCGAGCAGGTTCCAGCCGAAGGCCACGCCCGCGTGGGCGCGGGTGGCGTAGAGGGCGGAAAAGAGCATCGAGGCGAAGAACACCGGCAGCCCGACGAATCCGACCGAGAGGAGCAGCCGCAGCGGCAGCGACCTGGCGAGAAGCAACGAAGTCGGCGTCAGGTATCCGACGATCAGCGCCGCCGAGAGGCACGCGAGGCTCACCCGCGGCGGCAGCGGCCGCAGCGTGCCGAGCAGCGCCATCAGCAGGATGGAGAAGAACACCACCGCGCTGGTGAGCCAGGTGACGCCCCAGACCAGCGTCATCTCGGTGACCGAGCGCGTCTCGAGCAGGAGGAAGCCGAGGCCGAGCAGGAACATCTCCAGGTCGGGCCCGCCCTGCCGCAGCTCGGGCGAGGCGGCGAAGACGCCGGCGGCGGCGAGCAGCGCGAAGATGAAAATCAACGAAATATAAAAACCAGTGACGCCGCGGTGGGCGAGGTACAGGTACGGCCAGTCGTCGGTCGACGGCTCCTCCGGCCCGATGGCCGCCGCCAGCTCGCTCCGCGCCTGCGCCGCATCCGGCTGCGCAAACGCCGGACCCGCCAGGTAGATGGTGTTGAAGAGGTAGTGGAACTGGCCGACCACCTGCGGCGGCTCGTCGAACGACGCGGCCAGCGTGGCGAGCAGCCGCTTGTGGATGTGCGCGGCGCCCACCATGAAGTAGAGCGCCACCCCGCCCTGCGGCGTCAGGTGCGCCCGCGCGGCGCGCAGGCACTCGGCGGTGTAGACGAAGTTGTCCAGCCGCACGCTCGAGAGCGCCGACAGGCGGGTCATCGAGTCGAGCGTGCCGAAGACGATCAGGTCCCATCGCTCGCGCGTGTTCTCCAGGAAGGACCGCGCGTCGTCGACGTGCAGCCGCACGCGCGGGTCGTTGTACGGCAGGTCCGGGTGGATGCGGCGGCCAAGGCTGGCGATGGCCGGGTCGATCTCCACCGCATCGACGCTCTCGGCGCCCTCGGCGAGCGCGACCGCCACGTCGTTGCCGCTGCCCGCGCCCAGCACCAGCACGCGCCCCGGCTTGCGCCCGAGCCGCCGGTACGGGATGCGGTAGCCGTTGCGCACGTCCTCGACCATGGCGCCGTCGGGCACGGTCGAGCCGAGCGCCATCGCCACCTGGTGGAGCGAGCCGTTGGCGCGCACCTCGACGGCGGGAGGCCCCGACTGCGGCTGCGGCCGCGAAACCACCTCGAGCGCGTAGTACGGCG
>Ga0335081_10011091_pt1 | contig 14576 bp, 12 predicted proteins | sample Lox_Sample_35_FD_206713 | JGI IMG/M metagenome (GOLD analysis project Ga0335081, IMG submission 206713) | Soil microbial communities from Loxahatchee National Wildlife Refuge, Florida, United States - Lox_Sample_3.5 | ecosystem: Environmental > Terrestrial > Soil > Wetlands | place: USA... | reverse complement strand
CTTCAGCCTCCTCGATGGAAGGATGACGCCCGGCGTGTTAGGGCCTATCACCCGGGCTCCGCTCTCCTCGCAGAGGCGGATCGCCTTGAGAGTGTCACGGATGGGGACGTGCTCGGTTATCGCGACCATGAGCCTCACGCCCGCCGCCACCGCCTCCTCGACTGCCGGGAGCAGCGCGGGCGCGGGGACGAAGAGCACGGACGCCCTCGCGCCCGTCCTTTCGACGGCCTCCCTCACCGTGTCGAAGACGGGCACCCCCTCCACGAGCTGTCCGCCCCTTCCCGGCGTCACTCCGGCCGCCACGTTGGTCCCGTAGCCCAGCATCAGGCCCGCGTGGAGGCTGCCGTACCTCCCCGTGATCCCCTGGACGATCACGGGGTCGCCCTTCTCCGGCATCTCGAGCGTCAACGCCCCGCCTCCCCGACCGCCGCGAGCACAGCCTCCTGCGCCGTGGCATATACGGGGATTCCGGACCCCGAGAGGAGGGCTCGCGCCTCCGCCTCCTCTGCGCCGCTGATCCTCGCGAAGACGGGCGCCATAGGCTGCTCGGAGACCACGTCCCTGAGCCCCTCGGCGACGTCCGTGGTCCGGGTTATCCCCCCGAAGATGTTGACAAGGACCGCCCTCGCGCTCGGAAGGCCGCGCACCAGCCTCAGGGCGGCCTCGACCCGGTCCCTCTGGGCTCCTCCTCCCAGGTCGAGGAAGCAGGCCGCCTTCCCTCCCGCGTCGGCGACCAGGTCGAGCGTCGAGAGGACGAGCCCGGCGCCGTTTCCCACGACGGCGACGCTCCCGTCGAGCCTGACGAATGCGAACCCGAACCTCGCAGCCTCCCCTTCGAGGGGGTCCTCGGGAGGGAGCTGGGAGAACTCGGGGTGGCGGAAGAGCGCGTTGTCGTCCAGCACCACCTTTGAGTCGAGCGCTATCAGGCTGCCGTCGGGGCGGACCGCGAGCGGGTTGACCTCGGCCAGCTCGCACTCCTCCTCCCGGCAGAGCCTCTCGAGCTTGAGGAGTGTCTGGCGGAACTCGGCCGACGTCCTCCCGCTCAAGCCGAGCTTCGTGCTGAGCTCTGAGGCGGCGGAGTCAGAGAGGCCCTCGAGGGGGACCGGGACCTCGACCATCGCCCCTTCTGCCCGGGACTCGACCTCCATCCCCCCGCTCCTCGAAGCCAGGGCCACGAACTCGCGCCGCCCCCGGTTCAGCGCGATCGAGACGTACATCTCCTCCCCGTGCTCCGACGCCTCCTCCACCAGTAGAGCCCGGGTGGGCTCGCCCCCCACCTTCGAGGCAAGGAGGCGCCCCGCCTCCTTCTCCGCCTCGCCCCTGGTCTTCACGAGGACGACCTCGCCAGCCTTCCCCCGTCCACCCGAGAGGACCTGGGCTTTGATGAACGCGGGCAGCCCGATCTCCCCGACCGCGGAGAGCGCCTGCGACTCGTCGCGGGCGAGCTTCGAGCGCGGGACGGGGATGCCGTACCTCGAGAAGAGCTCCTTCCCCTCGTACTCGAAGAGCCTCATGGGCGAACGACCACGAGGGGGCGAACCGGGATAAACCTAGCCCCCGACGTCGCCTCTGGTTTTTTCGGGGTGTTACTGTTTAGTCTTTTGTCATGAAGTTGGACTTGACGGTAAGTCTTAACAAGAAATGGCCTTTGCGAATTAATCCGCCTTGAATTATTGGCCGCCGGCGGTCAAGGTCGCTGGTGTCATCGTCGCTTTGATAGGGGTCGGTCTCATCTTCTCGACTTTGTGCGCTGGACCTCAAGAATCCGCTTGCGCGTGCACCTTCTTCACGTGCAATAGGTCGCTCGCAAACGGATTCCTTGTTACTCTTCTCTCAATGGCCTTTTTGGCTGCAGGAGTCGCCCTCTGGTTCACAGGGGGTAGTCTCTGGCTTCTTGAGAAGACATCCAAGTAGCACTTCCCGTTATAGGTGCTGTTGCATCTACGGGTGATTTCTGAGGGTGTTGCGGACGGGTGATTCCTGACTGTGACGTATTCCCAGAAGACCTTGACCAAAGCAATCTTGAGCTGAACTTGTCTAAGTTGACCCGTGCATCCTCGAAGGAAGCTCCGAAAGAGGAATCGACCCGGAGAAACTAGGCCGTCATGACAAAAGACTAAACAGTATCTTCGGGGTAGACATTTTTATATCAGCGGGAATCGTGGTTTTCCGAAGCAGGTCTTGCCACTCAGGATACCGATATGCGCCTTCGACGCGAAGACCGGCATCCTATGCGCCAAGTGTCAGGCGAAGCTCAGCACGGGACAGATATCGAACTCCGACATCGTCGCGTCGAAGGTCCTGGTCAAGCTGGCAGAGTCGACCCCCGAGCTGAACAAGGCGGCGCTCCTCAAGTCGTACGAGGTGGAGGGGAACTACGTCCTGGAGATGGAGCAGGCGGACGCGACCCTGGTCAGGTCCAAGCCCGAGATAAAGCAAAAGCTCGAGGACATGCTAAAGGGCAAGGTCTGGGTGATAGGGGCGTCCAACTCCGACAGGCGGTTCTTGGAAGAGCTCTTCTACCCGATAAGAATCCTGACCGTGAACACCGTGTGGCTGCCCGACGGGAGCAAGCTCACGAAGGTGATAATCCCCGGGAGGAGGCCGGAGAGGCTGCGGGGGGAGATCGAGGTGCTCAAGAAGATAGTGAAGCAGGTCAAGGGCATAGAGCTCCTCGTCGAGTCAGAGCGGGAAGCAACCCTCAGGATGTAGCGCGGGCCGGGAAGGCTCAGCGGATCGTCTTCAGCACCAGCCGCAGCGTCCTCGTCTTTTCGTCGTAGGTCGAGGATTGGACGGCCGCCTTGGCGCCGAAGATCCCCTCGAGGGCGCCGCAGACGATCCCGCTCGTGAAGAAGCTCTCGCGGGCGGCGGGGACGCCGGAGAAGGGCGGGTCGCGGACGGAGACCCTGGCGATCCCGTCGACCAGGAGCCTTGAGACGTCGACTTCGAAAACTCCCCAGCCGGTTGCGCGAAGGCCCGCTATCGCGTTGTTCAGGATCACCTGGGGCGCGGCTCCGGGGAGCATCATGAGGTATTGCGCGAACGCCTCGAGCGCGTAGTGCCTCCCTTCATCGAACATGATGGTCGCACCTCCCGTGCCGAACGCGGCGATGAGCCTCTGCTCGACCCGGATGAACGGCTCCGCCCTGACTATGATGGCCCTCTGGCCGCCGAGCATCGTCACCGGGAAGAGGTACCTGTCGAACACCACCTCGTCTATGACGGAGGCCTCGGCGAATGTGACGAAGCTGAGCCCCCTGATCTCCCTCAGGGTATCCTCCGCCGTGAACTCCGACTGTGAGTAGTCCGCGAATCCCGACCAGACGAACGAGCCCGTCTCGGGGACGGAGTATCCTCCTGCGGTGGTGAGCTTCAGGTGGTGGGAGTTCAGGACGCCGTTCAGCTTCGAGAGGGTCCCCACCTCGTCCCTGCCGGTGGCCAGGAACTCGTAGACCTTTCCCGCGCGGATGCTCTCAAGGGGAGGCGCGAGGCCTAGCAACCGTGGGTGATACTTTCCTTGGGGGACTTCAGCGCCGACCACGCGGCTTTGGATTCGCCAAACTATTTACAGCTTTTCGTGAATGAGGCAACTCCGCGGGCCCCAGAGGCCTGGTTCGACGGAGAGGGAGGCGGCGCGGCTCGTCGACGAGGGCGGGCCAAGATTTAGAAACGCCGGCATGAGGACGCAACCTGTGGAGTTTCACAGGGCGGAGGGGGAGGGAGGCGCCTCGCAGAGGTGGATCGACGACAACCTGCCCACGTGCCCGCTGTGCCGGTCGCCCTCGCTCTGGGGCGTCGCCACGGGCGCTGACCAGCTGGCGCTCGAGCGCTGGTATTTTCAGTGCTCCAACTGCAAGGCGGTGATGTCCACGATCCCTGACACGCCGGTCTCCGCGCTCGCGGAGCCGGTCATCGTCACAAAGACAGCCCTGGCGGTGAACCTCCGCATCGAGAGCGTCCAGAGGAGCGAGGACGAGGACTTTGTGGGGGAGGAGTTCCAGCTCTACGAGCTCCAGCAATGGGCCGAAGAAGACGAGAGCTGACGTCCTGAGACTCTCGTGAGCAGCCCGAACCCGCGAGCCGGTTCAGGCGAACCCGTCTTGGACGAACCTCGCCATCGCGCTCGAAGCGTCCTTCGTGATGGGCTCCCCGTGCCCTGGGAGCAGGAGGGCGTACTGGAGCGTCGAGATCTTCCTTATCGAGTCCTTTGCCTGGTCCATGTCGACCGTGAACGAGCCAGGCGACAGGCCGAGCTTGCCCGCGGAGTCCGTCCTGAGGGCGTCGCCCACGAAGATCGCCTCCTTCTCCAGGTATAGGCAGATGCTCCCGTCGGTGTGCCCGGGCGTGTGGACGACGACCAGGTCGAGGAGCTTGTCGGAGTCCTTGAGCTCGAGGTCGGGCTTAACGGGGGTGAACCTCATGAAAGGCCCCATCACCCCCATGAGTAGGCCCGCCGCACCCTTGACCTCCTTGAGCTTCTTCTCCCCGGCGACGCGCGGAGCGTCGGCCTCGTGCACCGCCACTTTCGCGCCGGTCAGCCCCTTTAGCTTCGCGGCGCTCCCGGAGTGGTCGATGTCCGCGTGGGTCAGGACGACGTAGCGAAGCTCGCCTTGCTCGACCCCTACCTTCTTCAAGTACTCGAGAATCCTGTGCTCGTTTCCGGGCAGGCCCGTGTCGATTACCGCCGCCCCTTCGTCTGCGACGACGAGGAACGAGTTCGCCCCTCTCACGCCCTCGATTCGGTGGATCCCAGGAGAAAGTTCCATGCGGGAGGACGAGCCCTCTCGAGAGAATAAACGCTTCGTCGGGCTCGAAGCTAGGGCTGGAGGCGCTCTGGGTCCCTGGGGAAGAGCGCCGCCTCCTTCACGTTCTCGATGCCCAGGAGCGACGCGGTGAGCCTCTCGATGCCCAGCGAGAATCCGCCGTGGGGAGGGACCCCGTACCTGAAGGGCTCGGTGAACCAGGTCAGGCCCTGAGGGTCCAGGCCCTTCTGCGCTATCTGCTCGACTACCCTGTCGTGCCTGTGCTCCCTCTGCCCGCCCGAGGAGAGCTCGAGCCCCTTGTAGACCATGTCCACCGAGCGGGCGAACTCCGGCTCGTCGTCTACGTGCATGACATAGAACGGCTTCACCGAAGAGGGGAACCGGTTGACGAAGAAGTAGTCGGAGTCGTACTCCCTCTTCACGAACTCGGTGAGTAGCCTCTCCGACTCCCTGTCGAGGTCCTTCTCGCGCGGGAGCGCGTGCCCCAGCTTCTTCAGGATCCCGTAGACATCGGGGAACGATAGCTCGGGGAAGGGGGTCTTCGGCTCCTCGAGGTCGAGCTCCCGGACGTCGAGCTCGCGCTGGCACTTTTCGTTCGCGTTGCGTATCCCGCTCACGACCATCCCCTCCTCCACGCGCATCGTGTCCCTCTCGTCCTGGATGAAGGAGAGCTCCGGCGCTATCGTCCTGTGCTCGCTCATGTGCCTGGGCGTGTGAGAGAGCTCCGCGCGCCAGCTAGGCCCCAGGTCGTAGACCTTTCCCAGCCCCCCGGCGATGGCGAGCTGCCTGTGGAGCTGCGGGTCCTGCCGGAGGAAGGCGGGCTTGCCGTAGTAGTCCGTTTTGAAGACCTCCGCCCCGCCCTCGGACACGCCTCCGAGGATGCTCGGGGTGAAGACCCTCAGGAACCCCTTCGACCTGAGGTAGGACTCCATCCCCTCGACGAGGGCGTCCTGGATGCGGAAGATGGCCTGGACTTCTGGCCTCCTGAGGTCTAGCGTCCTCCAGTTCAGCCTGGTGTCCACGTTGGCGTCGGTGACCCCCCTCGGGTCGAGGGGAAGGGGCGTCGCCGCGGCGCTCACCACCTCTATGCTCTCGGGTATTATCTCGAACCCGTTCCTCGCGACCTTCGCCTCCTTGACGAGGCCGGTGCACCGGACCACGTCCTCCGGGTGGAGCGCCGCGACCTTGTCCATGACCTCCTTCGAGACCGCCTTCTTCGGGGCGGTGACCTGGAGGATCCCCTCGCTGTTCCTCAGGAGTATGAAGTTGATGCCGCCGAGGAGCCTCACGTCATGGACCCACCCGCTGACGGTGACCTTCTCGCCTAGCTTCTTGGCGACGGCTTCTGGCGCGGTGGTCTCTTCCAAGGCCTCCCGGTCCCCCTTCGAGCGCCTTAAGAATCTAGAGGGCCTTGTACTGCTCTGCCCAGTTCGCGTACGCCCTGAGCATCTCAGGGGAGACGCTGGGCTTGCGCGACTTCATTATCTCCTTGAAGTCGGTCATGACTATGGGGCGCGGCTGGACGCTCTTGTCCAGGGCCTTGCCCGTCTCGAAGAGCTCCCTCACGACGCGGAGCTGCCCGCCCTGGCAGATGTCCCTGATGTCGGAGCCCGAGTAGCCGTCGGAGATCCGGGAGAGGTCCTCCAGGCTGATGCCCGGGTCCACGTTGATGGGCGCGGTGTAGTTCTTGAACATCGACATCCTCCCGTCGAAGTTCGGGAGCGGGATGTAGATCCTCTTCTGGAACCTGCGCAGGAAGGGCCAGTCGAGCGACCACGGCTTGTTGGTGGCCCCGACCGTGTAGAGGTGCACGTCGTTCCCCTTGTCCTGGATCCCGTCCATCTCCTTGAGGAACTGGTTCCTGACCCTGGTCTCCCCGCCGACCTCGTTTGTCCGGCTGCCCAGGATGGAGTCGAGCTCGTCGATGAAGATGATCACGGGGTCCCCCTTGTCGAGGAGCTTCCTCGCCTCGGTGAAGAGCTTGGAGACGTTCTTCTCGGCCTCGCCGAGCCACTTGCTCATTATCGAGGCTGCGTCTATCGAGATGAAGTAGCCCTGTATCTCGGCGGCGGTCGCCGCGGCGAGCATCGTCTTCCCGCACCCCGGCGGGCCGTAGAGGAGGATGCCCCTGGGCCACCCGAGCGGGAAGAGGTCGGGCCTCTCGTAGGGGAAGACTATGGACTCGCGGATCGCCCTCTTCGCGTCGTCGAGTCCGATGACGTCGTCCCACTTCACGTTGGGCTTCTCCCTGACGACGAGCTCGTTGAAGGAGGCCTTCAGTTGGGGGACCATCTGCGGGCCCTTGGGCGCCGCCCCGTTCCCGTTCCCCCGGTCCCCGCCTGTCGAGAGAAGCGCCGAGGTCGGCGCCTCCGTCTCCGCGCGGGCGCTGCCGTTTCCGTTCCCGCTAGGACCCATGACGGAAAAGCTCGCCCCTTCCTGCGGGGCGTCCTGCGGCACGAGCCCGTGCGCCTGCTGGATGGCCTTCACCCGCTCCTGGTAGATGGAGGCCTTGTCCATGTAGTGCCTGTTTAGCTTGTAGTCCGGATAGAGCCTGACGAGCTTTATCAGGGTGGAGATGGCCTTCTGGTAGCTCTGGATGGCCATCCCGTGGGCGCCCTGGGAGTCGAGGCGTATCGCCTCTCCAGCGTACTTTCTCGCGTCCTCTTCGAGCTCTCTCGCGGCTACTACGCTCATCTAGGATCCCCACTCCTTCCAGGTGCCGCTTTAACCTTCCCCTGGGCGACCAGATGGATCATCGACTCCTCGACCTGGTCCTGAGGGATCCCGAGCTGCTGGGCCGTCCTCGAGACATCCAGGGCTCCCTCGTGCGTTGCCGCGTACCTGAGGACTTCGCGCTCCACGTTCTCGTCGTTCGGAGCGGAGTAGATCGTACCGAGCACGATGCTCTCCTCCTCATCGTCGCCTGTCGCCAGGAGCGGCGTGTGATCGTCCGACGTGCGCAGGATCTGCTCGTCGAACTTGTCCGGCATCACATTGAGGCTGTTCCTGAGGCGCGCGGACTCCTCCTCGGCGTACCTCTTGGCCTGCTCGACGAGGTCCTGGGAGTTCTCGGTCCTTATGTCGATGTTGATGCTGGGGGAGATCTGCCCCATCTGGGCCATGGTCTCCACCAGAGTGCTATTGATGTCGGTCGAGGCGGCGTCGAGGGCCGGGAGGACGCCCTGCATCTCCTTGCTGACCTGCTTGAGCGACCTGAAGGCTGTGTCCATGTGAAGCATCGCGTCTCCTATCTCTGTGATGCTCTGCAGCCTCAGCGAGACTTGGGTTAGGGCGAGCTCGCTCGCCTCGACCACGCGGCTCACCTTCCGCACCTCCGCGTGCTCGGTTGCGTAGACCGACGCCTTCGACTTGTTCTTCTCCTGGAGCGCGCGGACGGAGGTCTCGAAGAGCTTCTGCCTCCTCTCCGCGAGCCGTGCCTTCAGGGCCTCGAGCTCTTTCCGCTGCGTCTCGATATCACGAAGTGCCACCGCGATCCTTCCCTTGTAGTCGCCGCCGCCCCTCCTGAAGAACCGCAGTGAGTCCATCGACGCCATCACTAGGTCGGCACCACCGCTACGGGCTCCACAGCGCATGCTAACAAGGACACTAGCACGTTCCGTGCACGCGAACGTGACGCGAAGTAATCATGCCTTTGGTCAACAAAAGAGAACAAATGACTGAACAAGCTGCGAATCTTCAGCCCTGTGGCGCCCTCTTTTCTAATTGTTGTCAAGAGATTCGGACCAGGCGTGGAGTTTCGAGCTGATGGATTCTAAAAAAGAGGAGGTGAGGGGGTGCTCCCGCTCGCGCGGGGTGGGCACCCCTCTCGGTTTCCATTCCTGAGTCCTTTACGATGTGCTTTCCGTAGAGCTTTCCATCGAGGGGAGCCCAGAGGGAATCTCTGGGAACTTCTCCTTCATCCTCTGCTCGGCGACTGCTGCAGCCTCTGCAAGGACCTTCTCGGCGTCCTCGTTGGCAGCCTCGAAGTTCAGCGAGTATCCGCCGACTGTGCCCGCATCGACTAGGATGCTGCTCAGCAGGCCTGATATTTCGCCGATCTCGCCTTCTGCCTCCGGTAGGACACTGACAAGCCCTTGCCTGACGCTGCGAATCACTGACATTGCAGGGGTGAGGGTCACGACGATGTCGCCCAGCTCGGTGATCGTGTTGAGGCGCAGGGTTATCTGCTCGAGAGCCAGTTTGGCCTGTGTGACCATCCTGTTCATCTTCCTGATCTCTGCGAGTTCGTTCGCATAGACCGAAGCATGCTGCGAGTCATGCTTCTGGATAGATGACACGATCTTGTTGAAGATCGAGGCGTCTCTTTCCCTGAGCTTCGCCGACGTTGCATCGAGTTTCGCGACTTGCACCTGAATCTGCCTTACTGCCAGGTCCAGCCTCGGCTTGAGGGGACCCGGGTTCTTCACAGACTCACGTACTCGTGACGTGATTCCGGCATTGTTTGACTTCTCCCACTTGCTTGCGAATTGGGACATATTGACTCGCTGGTTAGGTGTAGATGACCAGTCCACTTATGCCGGATGTCACCGAGCAACCGGTCACCGTGGCGACTATATCCTCGGCGACAGTATTTCGAACAGAGGGTTCCTCGGACTTGGCCTTCGACGAATGCAAAGTTGGTGTGTGGGTCGATACCGAAGGCAATATTCACACAGCGGACTCGATTCGCGTCAGGGTGGTGCAAAAGGAAATCGAGCCACTGGAGCAATGCGCCTTCGTGTCCACCAGATTCAGAGTCAATTGCATCGTACGGCAACGAAGGGGGGACAGGGATGGCAAGATGGTTAAGGAATACCAAGCAGACCACGTTGCATCAGCAGAGTTCTTAGATGCAATCGAGCCGTACATCGAGACTGCGAAAAAGAGACGGCAAATCGCAAAGGCCAGAATATTATTGGCATACCGAGGATTCAAGCGCTTATTTCCGGTCAGATCTCAGAGACTCTCCGACAAGGAAAAACCGAGGCGACGCAGAACAAAAGTAAAGGGGATGGCAAAGGCGGCACTCGGAAATCCCGAAACAATCCAAACCATTGCGAACATGAAGTCGGTTTCAAGTCAAGCAGCATCGTGAACTTCGCCATGAATGTCTTGTCAGTGAATCACGGAGCGAGGGGGATGAGCCTCGCGGACGACTCGAGCGAGCTCGTCTTCGGCCTCCAGGGGTTCGGGCTGACGGAGTACGAGTCGAGGGTCTACTACGCGCTCCTCTCCAACGGCGCCTGCACCGTCAACCAGATACAGTACGCCTCGGGCGTGCCGAGGACGAAGGTCTACCAGGTCTCGCAGCAGCTGACCAGGAAGGGGCTCCTCAGGGAGGTCGAGGGAGGAAAGCCTTCGAGGTTCGAGGCGCAGCCCCCCGAGGTCCTCCAGTCGATTCTCGTCGAGAGGGAGCGCAAGGTCAGGTCCCTCAGGAAGTCGATGGTCGCCCTCAAGAAGGTGCGGGAGAAGAACGTCAACCCCGGGGACGTGACGGAGGAGAGGTACCTCTCCCTCGGTTCGCAGAGCCTCCTCATGAGGCTCAAGGAGTCGATACTAAAGGCGGAGAAGGAGGTGAAGTGCATAGTCGACAACTGGGGCCTCCACCTCATCCAGGAGTGCATCGAGGAGGTGGAGAGCGCCTGCAGGCACGACGCGGAAGTGAGGATAGTCTCGTCGCTCACGGAGACCGTCCCGGAGTTTCCGTTCTCGTCGCCCAGGCTCAAGCTGAGGTTCGGCAAGCACTTCGTCTCCAAGAGCATCTTCGTCATCGACAACTCGGAGCTGATAATCGTGAACAGCCAGACCGGGAGGGGATACCAGATCCTCCTGAGCGAGCTCAGGAGCGCGATAGGGGAGGAGTTCTTCGAGGGCATCTGGAAGAACTCGACCAGCAGCAGGGCGATCTCCTCCCTCCAGCTCGTCGACGGCATCCCCTTCTTCGTCGACCCGGCCCTCATGAAGGACCTCTTCGTCGAGGCCGTGGCGCGTGTCCTCAAGGACGAGGCGACCATAGAGAGCATCGGCGAGGCTCTGGTGGGGCTCCTCGAGATGAGGGTCTCCTCGAAGCTTACACGACAGCCCCTCGACACGAGCGTCAAGTTCATGCTCGCGATGATGAGGGAGGAGCTGGGAGAGGAGGCCACCTCGACGGAGTACGACCCCCTCACGAAGATAGCGAGGATAGAGGTGCCCGACAGCCAGGGAGCCGTCCCGAGCTCGGCGTGGTACTTCGCGCTCGCGGGGATGCTGAAGAAGACGGGTACAGCCAACGAGCTCCTGCAGGTGGCCGCCTTCCCGGAGACGAGGAGCCGCATAATCCAGAGGCGGTTCGCCGGCACCCGCTGAGGGCGCCGCTCGGGAAGTCTTAGATAGCGACCACGACCGGAAGGGGCAGGCTCGATGAGACGCAGCGACGAGGTCCGCGTGGTTTTCATCTCCGACGTGCACTCGAACCTCGAGGCGCTGGAGGCGGTGCTCGACGAGGCGGGGAAGGCGAGGGTGTACTGCTGCGGCGACATCGTCGGGTACGGGGCGTCTCCGAACGAGGTCGTCCGCGTGCTCCGCGACGTGGGCGCGACCTGCGTGGTCGGGAACCACGACCAGGCGTCGCTGGAGGGGGACGTAGGGGAGTTCAACCCTAGGGCGGCGATGGCGGCCATTTGGACGTCTCAGCACCTCACCGACGAGAGCAGGGCATTCCTCGGGTCGCTCCCGCGGGAGGTGGCGACCGAGGTCGGAGGGAAGAGGGTCCACATCGTCCACGGGTCCCCGGACGACCCGATGTGGGAGTACGTCCGCCCCTCCACGCACGCCGACCTCTTCGACTACTACCTCCAGAAGGTCAATGCCGACGTGCTGGCGCTCGGGCACACGCACCTGGCGTTCCAGTGGCGAAGCGACAACGGGGGAGTGGTCTTCAACCCCGGCTCGGTCGGGCAGCCGCGGAACGGCGATTCGAGGGCATCCTACGCCGTCCTCACGGTAGCATCGGGAGAGGTCGCGGTCGAGGCGAGGCAGGTGGAGTACGACGTCGAGAGGGCCGCGAAGAAGATACTCGAGTCAGGCCTTCCGCCGTCGCTTGCGACCCAGCTTCTTTCCGGGCAGTAGGCCTCGGGAGACGTCAAGGTAGATGGGCCTCCCGTCGAGCTCGTCCTCCTCCCACTCTCCGCCTCCCGCCTGCTCCTCGAGCACCTCCACCTCCTTCACCCTGACGAGGAAGGCCAGGTGCTTCTTGAGCGGCGCGAGCATGGAGACGGTCTCCGCGTCGAGGCCGGCGACCCTGGCCTTGGCGAGGACGGCGGCGGGCGAGAAGCCGCGCTTCTTCCTCAAGGCCTGGAGCCTCCTCGCGACGTCCCTCTCGACGCCCTCGGCCATCAGCTTGTCGTCCCTTACCTTCTCGATGGCGACGATGGTCTCCCCTCTCGCCGCGGCCTCCCAGTCCCCGGTCCCCCGGAAGCTGAACTCCATCGCGGAGACCGGGACGTCCACCCTCTCGCCCCTGGCCGTGTCGAGCTTGATGGGCGAGCCGGTCCTGTAGGTCTCCCAGGCCGCGTCCCCCTCGACGACCTTGAGGCTGGCGAGGACTTCGCTGGTCTTCTCCTTGAAGTGGGCCCCGATCTGCGACCTGTTCGGGGTGAGCGTCACGGAGACCGGGAGCGCGGAGACCTTGGTGGCGAAGGAGACCTTCTTCACGTTGCAGAGCAGCGAGATGAGCTTCTGCGCGCGCTTCATCTTCGCGGCCTTCTCGGGAGTGACGTACACCTCCATGCTCCTGAGCGGCCAGCGCCTCTTCAGCTTCGCCTTCTCCCTCGCGGAGTTGCAGGCTCCCTCCACCATGAGGGCAAACTCGACGGCCTCGCTCTCGGCCTTCGCCGCCCTTGGCAGGACGAGCTTGGGGAGGTCTTGGAGGAGGAGCGGCCTCTTCCAGGCGCCCTTCGCGAAGACCTCCTGGTGGAGGTACTCGGTGAGATAGGGCGAGACGGGGTGCAGGAGCATGTCCAGGGTGGACAGGGCGTGGCCTAGGACGGCGAATATCGCGAGCCTCCTCTGCTTCTCCTTCGGGGTGTCGTTCCAGAGCTCGTTTCTCACCATCCTCACGTAGCCCTGGCTCAGGACCTCGACTATCTGGTGCTCGAGCTCCTTGCAGGCCTCGTTGTACCTGCCCGTCCCGTATGCCTTCTCCACAGAGCGCACCGCCTGGTCGAGGTTGTAGAGGATCCAGAGGTCGACCTGAGTGAGGAGCTTTGTTCCGGCGGCCCACCTGACCGTGTGCCTGCCCGGGTCGAAGCCGTCCTGCTCGCCGTTCTGCTTCAGGTAGACGTGAAGGTGATAGAGCGTGTTGAGCACCTGGTACGGCCTCCCCGTCATCTCCTTGGTGTCCAGGCTGAGCGCGTCGACCGGCGAGCTCTTCCACATGATGTAGTATCGCAGGAGGTCGACGGAGCCCTTGTTGAGCATCTCGAGGGCGTCCAGGACGTTGCCCAAGCTCTTGCTCATCTTCCGGCCCTTCTCGTCGAGGACGTGCCCCTGGAAGAGGAACGCCTTGTAGGGCGCGACGGGTTTCTCCTGGTAGACGACGTTGAGGACGAGCAGGGTGTAAGCCCAGCCCCTCGTCTGGTCGATGCCCTCGGTCAGGTGCTGGACTGGGACGAGCGCCTTCCTCTCCGCGTCGGTGAAGGCCGCGAGCGGGGCGGAGCCGCTGTTGTGCCAGGTGTCCAGCACGAAGGGCTCCCTCCTGCAGTCCCCGCCGCACTTCGGGCACTTCAGGACTATCCTGTCTATCCACGGCCTGTGGAGCTCGAAGTCCTTCCCGTCCGGGAGCCCCTTGGCCTTCTCGACTATGCTCTGGCGGGAGAAGGCGGGCACCTTCTCCTTGCAGTCCTCGCACACCCAGATCGGGAGCGGCGTGCCCCAGATCCTCTCCCTGGAGATGCACCACGGGGGCGACTGCTTCAGGAACTCGATGAACCTGTTGCGGGGCGCGTCGAAGTAGTACTCCACCTTTTCAGCCGCCTCGACCAGCATGTCCTTGACCCTGTCGATCCAGTAGAAGTACTCCCGCCTCGCGACCCAGACCAGCCTGTGCCCGGACCGCCAGCAGGTGGGGTACTCGTGCTCGAGCCTCCCCTCGTTGACAAGGTTCCCGCTCTCCGTGAGGAGCTTCGAGACCACGCGGTCGGCGTCCCGGACGAACAGCCCGGTGAACTGCCCCGCCTCCTCGGTGAACCTCACCCTGTCGTCGATGGGGGCGAAGACGGGCAACCCCCTCCTCGTGGCCACCTGGAAGTCCTCCTCGCCGTTGGCTGGCGCCAGGTGGACGAGGCCGGTCCCCGTCCCCGTGTCCACGAACTCCTCAGCGACGACCTTGTGGATCTTGCCCTGGGCGTGGAGCCTCTCGAGCCCCGGTATGGCCTTTAGGAGAGGGTGCTCGTAGGCGAGGCCTTCCAGGTCGCTCCCCTTTACCAGCCTGACGGTTTCCCCGAACTCCAGGCCGAGCTCCTTCGCGAGCGAGGCTTTCCTGTCCTCTCCCACGATCCAGGTCTCCGCTCCCACCTTGACGTAGGCGTAGCTCGCGTCCGGCTTGACGCCCACCATCTCGTCGGTGACGACGGTGAAGGGCATGGTGGTCCAGATCACCAGGTAGCTGCCGTCCGGGGTTCTCACCTTGTAGTAGAGGCTCGGGTCCTCCAGCGTCTCGTAGCCCAGGACGGCCTCGGCGTGGCTCAGGGACGTCATGCAGCTCGGGCAGTAGGGGACGACCTTGTACCCCTCTCCGAGTATCCCCCTCGCCCAGGCGCGCTCGAGGAACTT
>Ga0335081_10011090_pt1 | contig 14576 bp, 11 predicted proteins | sample Lox_Sample_35_FD_206713 | JGI IMG/M metagenome (GOLD analysis project Ga0335081, IMG submission 206713) | Soil microbial communities from Loxahatchee National Wildlife Refuge, Florida, United States - Lox_Sample_3.5 | ecosystem: Environmental > Terrestrial > Soil > Wetlands | place: USA... | reverse complement strand
GTGTGCCAGCAGCGCGTCGGCGCGCGATAGCGTCGGGCCGGTCGCAAACAGCGACAGTATCGACCACGGGATGGGGACCGGAGCCCCGCTTAGACCAAGGGCCTCAACGGTCTTGCCATGTCCGGCGTTCTCACCCTCATTGTCGATGCCGTACCGAACTCCGGTGTCAGACACCCAGAACAACGACCCGGTGCCCGGTGAGGCCGCGCCGCCGCCCACGGTCTGGCTGAAGTAGCCGGTGCCCGGCGCCAGGGCGACGCGGGTGGCCATTTCTCGGGCGCTACCGACCAGGTCGACGGTGCGTATCGCATCGGGCACCGGCAGCACCGAGCCGGATAGCAGGCTCAGCGAGCTGGTGGCAGCCCCGGCCGGCTTGCTCCAGTACGCACAGGTGACGGGATCTTTGGCCGCGTCGACGAGGACGACCTGCTCGTCGGGATAACGGGTGGTGTCCAGCATCCGCGACACCGGGAGCTTGGCCACCTCGTCGGCATCGAGCCGCGGCGGCTGCTGCAGCCCATAGGAATTGGTGTTGCGCAGGATCGCGGCAAGCACCGGCGAGATGGGCTGCAGGCCGTCCGGCAACACCGCGTAATACCGCACGGCGTCGGATGAGGCCTTGTCCAAGCCAAAGGACTCCACCACTGCCCCGATCGGCGCGGGCACTCCGAAGTTCGGCACCACACCGGCATTCGGGATGGCAGGCGCCGTCAGCGGTGGCGCTTCGGGTATCGCATTGAATAGCCCCGACGCGATAGGCTGCGGCGCCGGCACATCTACACCCAGGCCCAGCGCGTTGGTCACAGCGTGGTTGGCCAGGTCGATCTGGCCGCGCCTACCGTCCCACAGCAGCCAGGTGCTGGTGCCGTTATCCGCTAGGACCGCCTGCCCGGATCCCAGCGTGGCCGCGCGCGCGCCGCGGCTGTCGGGCGGGCCGGCGATCACCGTGACGCCCGTGCTGTGGGCAGCGTGCCCGCCCCGGGCCGGTTCGCTGACAGCGTCGCACACCGTCCAATTCGCCTCGTGGGAGGTGTTCTGCACCATGCGCTCCGGTGCGCCCGGAATACCGATCAGATTGCCCCGCGGAAACCTGTCCAGCTCACTGCTTTTCACCATGGTGGGGTTAACCGGCCGGCCGACGATCAGCCGGGCGGAGGTCAGGTTGAGCACTGGGTGCAGGTCATCACCGACCCGCACATACAGCGCAGCGGTCGACCGATCGGCCAGCACCGCGTTGGTGCCCGCCGACCCGCTGGGCCGGATCAGCGAGAACACGAAACAGCCCGCCAAGCCGGTGATCAGGATGAGCACGCCCATCAGCACCGCGCGCGACTGGGTACGCAGTGGATCGACGAGCATTCTGGTGTCGTGCAGGGCAATACCGGAGGCGACCCGGCGCATTACGAAGCGCCAGCCGGTCACCTGGTGGCGGGTGACAAAACCGCGGCGGTAGACCACCCGGTCGGGGTTGTCGTTGACCGGGGTTCGTGAGGAGAACGAGCGTCGTTCCTGGCCCCATTCGCGGTCCGGCTCATTATTGGTCACGCCGGCTCCTGCAGGCCGAGGCCTTGCAGCAGCGGCTCAACGCAATTGCGCACGTCCGCTGCGGTGATGGTCATCAGCTCCTCATCGGTGAATTCGCCGGTTTCAGCGTGCTCGGAGTGGTCCAACCGGAATTCGCGTTCCTCTTCGGACTTTTCGACCACGTTGCGAACGAACCGGCCGTTGCCTGCGATATCCAGGCCGCGACGTTCGACCCCGGCTGCATCAGGTTTGGACGTCTTGGCCAGACGCGCGAACAACGCCTCGAGATCATCGAGCGCGGCCTGTTCGAAAACGCTGTCGCGCTTGGCGGCCATGAAGTTCGCGATCTCGATTAGCTCGGCCGGCTTGTACGACGGGAAGTCGATGCTGCGGGTGAAGCGCGACCGCAGACCTTGGTTGGTGTCGAGGAACCGATCCAAGTCGGCGCGGTACCCGGCGACGATCACCACCAGCCGATCCCGGTCGTTCTCCATCCGGGCCAGCAAGGTGTCGATGGCAACCAGGCCGAAGTCGTTCTTGGCGCCGGTGGCCACCAGCGCGTAGGCCTCGTCGAGGAACAGCACCCCGTCCAGTGCGCTGTCGATGACCGCGTTGGTCTTGGCCTCGGTCTCCCCGATGTGCTGTCCGATGAGATCGGCGCGGTGCACCTCTCTGATGTTTTCCCGCTTCAAAAGGCCGAGACCGCAATAGATCTTGGCGATCACTCGGGCGATGGTGGTCTTGCCGGTCCCGGGCGGCCCGGTGAAGACCAAGTGGTGGGTGCGCTGCGCCACCTCGAGCCCACGCTGCTTACGCACCAGCTCCATCGCCACCGCGCTCTTCAACCGGGCCACCTGGTCTTTAACCTTCTCCAAGCCGATGAATTCATCGAGCTCGCGTTCGGCCTCTGCCAGCAGCACACGCTTGCGCTCCTGGGCTCCCGGGTCGACGAAATCTCCGGGACTGGGCTCGGTGTCGGGATCCCATGGATCGGTGCGGGCGTCGATCCGGGCCGCGGTAGTGGTCACAATCCCGAAACTGGTGTCGGACAGGGCCTGTTCGATCTGTTCGTTCTCGGGGTAGGCCGCGTACAAGTCCTGCAGAACCTCGCTTGCCGACTCCTCGTCGACGTGCGCACGCAACACGAGCGCCTTGGCCAGCGCGCCGTCGACCGCCGCGACTGCGACCGGACCGCCGGGTTCCTCGAGATACGACAATGCCGGGGCGAACATCGCCAGCCGGGCCAGCGCGGTGCCCAGGGTGATCTTGGCCGCGTGCGAGAAAGCCTCGTCGAGATCGGAGTCGTTGACGATCGGGGTCAGCAGCTTGACGACGTCCGACCAGCGCTCGGCGCGGTAGTTGATGACGACGGCGACCCAGCGGGCCTCACGCCAGCTCGGGCGGCGCTCGGTGAGGCCGGTAACGATCTGGTGAGCGTCGGCGAACCGTCCGGCCCCCCCTGTTGAAGCCAACGCCGCGGCGTAGGCGAGGTGGAAGTCGTCCGGGCTGGTGGCGCGAAACTGCAGATACAGTCCCGTGTCGTAGCGGAAGCCCAAGGCGCCGGGCGCCAGCTCCACCTGGCGCTGCAACGTGCCTGCCGTGGTCGCGGTGCGGGAAACGGCCTCCAGTACCCGGGGGGACACATCACCGGCGGCGGCCAGCCCGGTCCATGCGTCGCACTGGTCGTGGGCGATGCGGGCCAGCGCGGTGAATCCGGAGCGAGCGGCGGCCAGGTCGGCCGGACGCTGGCGATCGTAGACCGTTAGGCCGAGCGCGCGGCAGCACGTGGCAAACCGGCTGACGATGTCGCCGTCGACCCTGCCGTCCACCCGAGAATTGGCCGACTCAGCTGCGAGCACACCAGTGTCACCGTGGTTCACGGCCGCTTCTCCCGTACCTAGTGCCCTCTACCCTAACCCGCCTGAAGTTAGCATTGCATAAGCTAACTGTCGAGGCACTCGCACTCGATCGATTCACGACTCAGCTCCCGTTCCCGTGGCACTGATCAGTATGTTTCGTATGATCAGCGGCCGGTTTTCCGCTGACCCCGCTAAGCAGTGCAGCCTACTGAATATGATTATCATTTTCAAACCAAATCAGAGGTGCTCTTCCCCCTCACGAGGCTCCCGCTGTTCGGCCTCCCAGGTGCGCGGCACCATAGGGACTGACGGCCCGCCGCCGAACTCGTCGCCGGCCAGGGTCGCCAACCCAGCCGCCCCAGCGACGGTCTCCTTGCGCGCCGTGCCGGCGAACCCCAGGTTTCCGGCGCCCCGATCGGAGGCTACGGTCGATGTGACCGGCTCGCCCCAGTCCGGCTCGACCTCGACGTTCATATCCATGTACTCGTCCCCGTACCCTCGCATCCCCGCCCGCCGGCGCCGACGCGCCCTTTCCTTTTCCCGTGCTGATGCCGCAGCCGCCGCGGCGGTCGCAGCGATATCGGGCTCGGGCGCCTTCCGCTGTGCACTGGCGCTCATCCCGGTGCTGGACCCCACTGTCGGGCCGCCCACCAGGTATGGGTAGGCAGCTCCCCCCATACCGGCCGGCGGTGGCGGTGAAGCTCCGGTCGCCAGCGCGGAGGCCTGCGCGGTCGGCGGAGCTGAAGTCGGGGCCGAGGACGGGGCCGGACCGGGGGCCGCGGCAGCACTCACGGGCGGAGAGCTACTGCTCACAGGCACGCTGGGTGTCTGGGGCGCAGGTTCAGCCGCTACCGGGATCGCTTGAGGCTGAATCTCACCCAATCCGTTCAGCCCCCCCAAGCCGCTAAAACCGGGGTTGAAGGCCGGCAGGGTGAGCGCAAGCGCATTGATCTCCGGGAAGTACGCCTCGTAAGCCTCCGCCGCATGGCCTGTCTCGTCGGCTATCAGACCCGGAATGTCGGACTCCAGCTGCCCCATCGCTACGGACGGATTCTGCGGAAATTCGCCTATGTCGCGCCCCGCGGTGTCCAGAGGCTCAAGGAATCGATTCATCCACCAACTCAGGTCGTATGGGCCGCCTGCATCATTGTCGATGATGTCCGACACAGTGCCGCCAGTATCGCTGCTGTCGTTGCTCACGATGGGCTTCACGATTTGGGGCGGCGGTTGGTTTTGTGGCGACGAGGTGCCCACCGCTGAGACGACCGTCAGGTCATATTGGACCATCGTGGCGGCCGCTTGGATCCACATCCACACATAGGCGGCCTCGTTGAGCGCGATGGGAATGGCATTGATCCCGAAGAAGTTTGTTGCCACCAATACCGCGTGGATCGCGTGGTTGGCGGCCAGCTCGACCAAGGTCGGCATCGCGGCCAGTGCGGCGGTGTAGGCGGCGGCCGCGGTCTCGTGCTGGGCAGCCGTGGCCGAGCTGTCGGCGCTGGCCTGCGTCAGCCACATCAAATAGGGCACATGCGCGGCCACGTACTGCTCGGCACTGGGCCCCTCCCATGCCCCGGCCTGCACCGCCGCCAAGATCGCGCTGAGCTCTTCTGCGACCGACGCATAGGTCGCACTCAACGAACTCCACGACCCGGCGGCAGCCAGCAAGCTGCCCGGCCCGGGACCACTGCTGAGCAACGCAGAATGCACTTCTGGTGGCGAAGCCATCCATATCGGCGCGGTCATTCTCAGTCACACAGTCCCAGATCGGAGACCACCAGCCGGACCGATGCGTTAACCCATAGCGTCATTCTCAGAACACCTTCGCAACACGAAGCAGCGACCACGACGACCGCCTTGGCTTTTAGACGGCGCCGCTAACCCGTGTCAGTAGTCGGTGACGGATAGCAAAGAGTTCCCGCCCACGGCTGATCCATCCCAGATTCTGATCGCACGATCGCCGATCACGGCCCTGGACGCGGTCCCGGCGGGTTACGCCCTGACGGCACTCTCCAGTGTGTTACGGGCCATCATCGGCCCGGCTTCGGTTTCCGGTCCGCATGTTCGTCTTTCGGGATCATCCCCGGAAAGGTGCGGCCCCATCGCGTCACCTAGCCCAGAGGCCTAGAGGCCTACAGCGATCCCAACAGGTTCTGATCATTGTTCGTCTCAATTGCGATGGGCCCGCTCCCGAGAATACCGACCTGGTAGTTGCCCTGGTCGAACGCGCCCGCATCGAACGTACCCGAGCTTGCAAGCCCGCTATTGTCGCTGCCGGCGAGTACCAAGCCGCAGTTCAGCTGGCCAGTGTTTCCGAAGCCGATGTTGTCATAGTCCCGGTTGAAGAAGCCCGTGTTGGCGCCGCCCGTGTTGAAAACGCCCGTCTGCACATCGCCCGTGTTAAGGAAGCCGGCGCTTTGCGAGCCGTTGTTCTGCAAGCCGGAGGAAAAGTCGCCCGAATTGAAGAAGCCCGAGTTTCCGGTCCCGGAGTTGCCGTAGCCCGAGCTGGCGACTATCCCGGTCAGGTCGGCCGACCAGCCGACACCCGTGTCCAGGTTGCCCGAGTTGAGCAGACCCGTGTTGCTGTTGCCCGAATTGAACCAGCCCGTGTCCACACTGCCCGAGTTGAAGCTACCCGTGTTGCCGCCACCTGCACCTCCGAGCCCGCCGCCCGAGTTGAAGTTGCCGAAGTTGAAAAGGCCCGCGTTCCCGAAGCCCACGTTGCCGCTGCCCGCGTTACCGACGCCGACGTTCCCGGGACCCGCGTTCGCGAAGCCGAAGTTGGCGTCGGCCGCATTCCCGAAGCCGGTGTTGAAGGAGCCCGAGTTCCAGAAGCCGGTGTTGGCGTTGCCCGAGTTCGCGATGCCGAAGCTACCGTCCCCAGAATTGGAGATGCCGAAGTTTCCATCACCCGAGTTGAAGAAACCGATGTTGCCGCTACCCGAGTTCCCGAAGCCGAAGTTTCCCGCGCCCGAGTTCAGCAGCCCGGCGAAGTTGATGCCCATCTGATTGTTGCCCGTGAGCCCGATGCCGATATCCCCGCTGCCGCTGTTGCCGAAGCCGAAGTCGTTGCTGCCGAGGTTCCCGAATCCGACGTTGGAGTTGCCGTAGTTTCCGCTACCGAAGTTGTTGGAGCCGGTGTTCCCGCTGCCGACGTTGCTGCTGCCTTGGTTTCCGCCGCCCAGGTGGAGATTACCGATGTTCCCCAGGCCGAAGTTGTTGCTGCCGACGTTTCCACTGCCCAGGTTGGTATTGCCGATGTTTCCGCTACCCAGGTTGTTGCTGCCCTGGTTTCCGCCGCCCAGGTTGGTATTGCCGATGTTGCCGCCACCGAGGTTGGTGTTGCCTTGGTTGCCGCCGCCCAGGTTCCAGCTGCCGATGTTGCCAAGCCCGGTGTTGAGGGACGACAGGTCGGCAAGAACGGAACTCTGCGACTGCACGGCAGCCGCGGCAGCAGCAGTCCCAACCGGGCTACCCGACACCGCACTGGCCACCTGACCCAGGCCCGGCACACCCTGCAACGCACCCTGCCACGACGACAACTGCGCAGCCGCCGCTGAGGCCCGACCGTGATAACCCACCATCGCGGCCACATCGGCGGCCCACATCTCCTCGTACTGAGCCTCGGCGGCCGCAATCGCCGGCGCGCTCTGCCCAAGAAAGTTCGACTGCACCAATTGCACAAACTCGCTGCGATTGGCCGCCACCACAAACGGATGCACCGTCGCCGCCTGAGCCGCCTCAAACGCACTGACCACGGCCTGGGCCTGGGTGGCCGCCCCCTCGGCTTGAGCCGCCGCCGCATTCAGCCATCCCGCATACGGAAACGCCGCAGCCAGCATCGCTGTCGACGCCGGACCCTGCCACGACTGACCGGCCAAACCCGACGTTACCGACTCAAACACCGACGCGGCCGAACCCAACTCGGAAGCTAACCCATCCCAGGCCGCTGCTGCCTCCAACATCGGGGTCGAGCCGGCACCGGAAAACATCAGCGATGAATTGATCTCCGGCGGCAACACCTGAAAATTCATCAGCCCGCTCCCTTTTGTTGAGCCCCAAGAGGGCGTTCGTCAGGGCCCCCCGCGCTTCCCACCAGGACTCAGGCCAGCACCTCACCGGCGGCCTGTCGCACCGGGCCCTATGTTGGTCGGACAAAACGGGTCCGCGGTTCCGCGAAAACTCTTGAACTTCTGGGCGTTAGCCGTTGAGGCCCGGCCGGGAGAAAACACTGCTCAGGCCGGGCCGGTACCAGGCGCGCCTTGCTAACCTCGTCACGACCACGCTCGGCAAGACGTTTGGGGAGGTTGGCCATCGAACCGTCGCTAGCGTGGCTGCTTGCACCCCTTAAGGTGGAGACCTTTCTCGACAAGGTCTGGACAGCGACGCACTACCACGTCAAGTGGCGCTCTGCCGGCTACTTCGACAGCCTGCTGCAGGGGTCGTCGGCGGTTGAGGAGCTTTTGGAGCTCTTTCGCCAAGAGCCATCGGCGGTGCGCCTGATGAGGGGGAACGATAAGAAGAGCGGGTCTGAAAGCTTCCGGCTTGTTGACGGCAGCCTCGACGTTGTAGGCATCCGCAACGACTTTGCCGATGGCTTCACGATCGTAGTGGACGGCGTTCAGCGCTACGTGCGCGCGATCGCTTCGCTGGCCCATTCCATCGAGGTCGAGCTGAACTTCCCGATACAGGTCAACGCTTACATCACGCCGCCCGGATCACGAGGGCTCGTTCCCCACTATGACGACCACGACGTGCTGATCCTGCAGATACAGGGGTCGAAGGTCTGGCATCTGTACGACGGCGTCCACATACCGCCTCACGAGATGCAGCGTCGTGATAAAGCGGTTCCTGCCGACCGCCTCCCGTTGCCCACCGACCTGCGCCTGGAAGTCGGCGACGTGCTGTACCTGCCACGAGGCCTAGTACATGCTGCCGACACAGACGCGGAGCCATCCATCCACTTGACCGTCGGGGTCCACACGCCCACCGCGCTCACGCTTGCCATCGGGGCGCTCTACTCGCTGGGTTTCCACGATGACCGTCTGAACGCCCAGCTGCCGCCACGGCATCTCGATGACCCGGACGTGCACGCGACCCTGGGCGTCCTCCTGCGTGATGCTGTCAGCACCATCGAGGACCCGAGCGCCATCGCGGGAGGTCTCGACGCATTGGCGGATGTCTTGATCCGCCGCGGCCGATGCCCACCAATCGGAGAGATCTCAAACACCGCCCGGATCGACGGAGAAACGCTGGTGCGGAAGTACCAGCCGCTCTATTCGCGGGTGAAGGTTGTGGCCGGCGGCGTTGCGCTGCAGTTTGCCAAATTGTCGATAAACGCCGGTGCCGACCACGAAGCCGCGCTGCTGTTCATGTCGAGCAGCATTGAGCCGTTTCGGGTTTGCGATCTGCCCGGGCTGCGTCCGGAGCAGCAGATCGAGCTGGCCCGAAAGCTGATCGTGAGCGGATTCCTCGTCCGGCTCTCCGACGACTGATTCAGCAACGCCGCACTGCTGATGGAGCTCGCCGACCTCGCCCGCTGGACGCCGATCAGGCTCGACTTTTCCCGGCCCGCCCCGGCGGTCTACTGGGCCGATCTCTCGGCGGAACGCTTCGTCGAACCGTTCTTCGACCAGACCGTCGCCCGCTGGGCGCGCGGCCCGCGTGTCCGACCGCTCGTCAAGACCGGGTTCGAGACGCTCGTCGCTCTTGATGGTGAGCCGTCGCTCGAGCCGGCGGGCATGATCTTTCACCTCTCGCGGTGTGGATCTACGCTCGTGTCCCGGCTGCTGGGCACACTTCCCGGTGTCGTCGTCCTGGCCGAGCCGGCGCCACTCAACTCACTCCTTGGGCTCGATCCTGCTCGGGTTGGCGAGGCCGCGCTGGTCAGGGTTGTGCGGCTGGTAGTGCGGGCGCTCGGCCGATGCCGGCACGGCGACGAACGGCGGCTGGTGCTCAAGTGCACGAGCTGGAACATCCGCCACCGGGCGGTCCTCGCCGCCGCCTTTCCCGGAACACCCTGGATCTGGGTCCAGCGCGACCCCGTGCGCGTCCTGGCTTCGCTCCTCGCCGAGCCTCCGGGCTGGCTCGGCCTTCAGGCCAAGCCCCAACGCGCCGCGCGGCGTTTCGGCCTCGATCCGACCGCGGTACCGACCATGACGCGTGTCGAGTTCACGGCCCGCGCACTCGGCGCGATGCTGGAGGCGGCGGCGACCGATCCGGCTCGGCGCCTCTGTATCGACCATGCCGACCTGCCCGCCGCGGTTTGGACCCGCGTGGCGGCGCATTTCGGGCTGGAGACGGGTCCGACGGCAATTGAACGCATGATCGAAGAGTCTCGGTTCTACTCCAAGGACCCTGCGCGTCGAGTCTTTGCCGGCGATACCCCGCAACGCCATCCGCTGACCGACGCGATACGCGAGGCCGCTCGGCGCTTCGCCGAGCCCGGTTATCGCACGCTCGCGTCGCAGGCTAGCCCGTCGATCAGGCCCTGACCGCGCTGACCAGGGTGTTGCGGGCGATCATCGGCCCCGCTTCGGTATCCGGTCCGGGCACTGGCCTGCCCACCTCGCGGAGGTAATCGGCCAACGGAGTGCCGACCGCTTTCCAGCCGCGGTTGCCGAACCATTCGGTGGCCGGGGCGCATTGCTCGTTGTAGACCAACCGAAAGAACAGGCGCTGGTCGCCCTCGGCGGCGGCCGCGCGTTCTTCTTCGACGGCGGCCTCAAACTCATCGGGTTGCATCGGGGCGCCATCCTCGACGGCGACATGGCTGCCGTGGCCGGCCAGGCCGTCGATGCCCGTGAACAGCTGCTCCTGCACGGCGGCCGGGAGATAGATCAACAAGCCCTCGGCAATCCACGCCGACGGCTTGTCCGCATCAAAGCCACTGTCCCGCAACGCTTGTGGCCAGTCCTCACGCAGATCGACAGCGACCTCACGACGCTCGGCCTGCGGTTGCACGCCGTGGCCGGTGAGCACCTCACGCTTGAAATCGAGGACCTGTGGGCGGTCCAGCTCGAAGATCGTCGTCGCGGCCGGCCAGCCGAGGCGGTAAGCGCGCGAGTCCAGTCCGGCCGCCAGGATGACGACCTGCCGCACGCCGGCGTCGGCCGCCCGGCGGAAATATTTGTCGAAGTACTTGGTGCGAGCGCCCTGAAAGTTGACGAAATGCGCGCCGAAGTCGTCGGACTTCAGCGGATGATCGGGCGCCTTGCCGTCCAGAACGTCGGCCGAGGGACCGCCGACGGCGCGACAGAACAGCTCCGCATACGGGTCGACGGCCAGCGGGTCGGGTTTCTGCGCCTCCAACGCTCGCGCGGTCGCTACGAACAGGGCGGTCGAACCGACACTCGTTGTGATGTCCCAGGTATCACCTTCGCTACGCACCATGTAACCGACACTAGCCGAACTGCTCGGCCGCTTTTGGCCCGCGGGTCAGCCTTAATCAGGATTTCCCGCGACACAATCATCGGCAGCCATGTGCCGCCGCCGAAGTCATCGACGGCCAACGTAGTCAACCCGTGCTACATGCGGTATCGCCCGGCAGGCATCAGGTTTTGTCTCGCTCCTGCGCCTTATCCCTCACCTGGTGGTGATGAAAACGGTTATCGTTTGCGCGTGAGTGTCTGGCACTTCCACTTCCGCCGCGCATCCGTCGCTGTCATCGACGCGCTGACACTCGCCGCCACAATGGCGCCCTACACGGGCCTCATCGGCAAGATCAACGGGCGTCCGCATCGGTCCCGTTCTTGGTAATCATTTTCATTAGAGCTACCCGTAAGGTACCGTGTTCGGCAGGGCTTGTCGAAAATGATTTTCAATAAGGCTGATCGGGTCCCGGGAGGGAACAGTGTCTGCTCATTGCCAAGTGACCGGCCGGGCGCCGGGTTTCGGTAACGCGGTGTCGCATTCGCATCGGCGAACTTACCGGCGGTGGACACCCAATGTCCAGCTCAAGACGTATTACCTGCCGTCGGAGGGCCGCCGGATTCGGCTGAGGGTCAGCGCAAAGGGCATCAGGGTCATCGACCGCGACGGCATCGAGGCCGTCGTGGCGAGGCCGCGCCGGGAAGGGCAGCGGATCTGATGGCGCGCAACGAGATCCGCCCCATCGTCAAGCTGCGCTCGACGGCGGGCACCGGCTACACCTACGTGACCCGCAAGAACCGCCGCAACGACGCGGACCGGCTGGTGCTGCGCAAGTATGACCCGGTGATCCGCCGCCACGTCGACTTCCGCGACGAGCGCTGAGCATGGCCAAGAAATCCAAGGTCGTCAAAAACAGCCAGCGGCGCGCGATCGTGGCGCGCTACGCCCAACGCCGCGCTGAACTCAAAGAGATCATCCGCTCACCGTCGAGCACGGGTGAGCGACGGGCCGCCGCGCAACGCGAGCTGGCGCGCCAGCCCCGCGACGCCAGCGCCGTGCGGCTGCACAACCGCGACTCCGTCGATGGGCGTCCACGCGGGCATCTGCGCAAATTCGGTCTGTCGAGGGTACGGGTCCGCCAGTTGGCCCACAATGGGCAGTTGCCCGGCGTGCGGAAGGCGAGTTGGTGATGGCCAAGAAGCCTCAGCGCAATCGATTAGGGGGCGAAGGGGTTGACAGGATGACATCACGCGTCTCAAGTCTCTGCGCGGCCGATCAGAGCATGGCGCGTTGACTTCCCCGCGCCGCGGTACCGACCGTCCGTTCACCGTCATCGTCTGCTCCGCTTGTGCGGCCGACGATAACCTCTCGGTCATCGACCAACTAAGTCCCACCATCCGACGCTGTCCACATGCCGTGCTCGTCTCCACCGCGTGCGTGCTGGGACCACTCACCTGCGCGTCTCGCCCGACCGGGCGTGGCGTCATGGCTGTGGTCCAGCCCTGCACGAACGACCGGGTCGCCTGCGGACCACCGCATTGGATCGGTCCCATCACCGACAATGGTGAGGCTGCGGCCCTGCGCGATTGGCTGGAGCTTGGACAGTGGGAAAACACGCCCGTGCCAAGGCATCTCAGCAGGCATCAGCTTTGGATTCGCAACGCGAGTCAAAGCAATTGAGGTTACGGCAACACCGCTGACCGCCTGCGCTGGTGCGAACGACTTACTCGAAACGGGCCAATCAATGAGGGTAAGCGTAGGGGTTGGCTGGAGCATCGATGCGAGCGACCGCGGTGGCCTGCAGTGTCGGGATCGTGTTTGAATTCGGTTGCCGCGGTGCAACTTCACCCTCGACTCGAAGCCATGTGTTGTCCGGTAACCCGGCGGCCCGGGCGCCGGCCGGGCCACCCAGATGGATGCGCGCCAGTTGGGCGTCGGCCGCGCAACAGATGATGACGATACGACCAAGGTCAACACCCTGGGCCTCGTTGAGGACAAAGCCGGTCACGGTGATCGGCCGATTCGTCAGCGACCCGGTAATGTCCTGAGCCTCGCGCATCAGCACCTCCGGCAGCGACACTTCAGGAGCCCTGCCCGGGGGCAGCGGCGGAAACGCGCGATTCAGAACATCATTGGATACCGATGTCACAGACGGCGCGGCGGCTGACGGCCTCAGCGCCGGTGGTGTCACAAAAATCAGGACCACGATCGGAACGACGAGCAGCCACACTATGCCGGCCCTATGGGAGTGCACGTGGCCGTGATCACTGGCCCGATCATTAGTCCGGGGTCCGCCGCGGCGGATATCACCCAGCATCGCCAATAATGCTAAGGCGATGAGCAGCGCCGCCGAAGCGGCCAGCCAAGGCAGCAGCCCGGGCTTGACGTAGCGGGTGAACGCGCCCGAGATGGTGATCATGACGATGCTGATGCCCACCAACAGCAGAACGGTGTTCTCGGTTTCGCGGCTCATTACCTGCCACCGAGGACGAACAGCCCGACGGCACAGGCGCTCGCCGTCGCAACCAGGAAAGTGCAGGGGGCGAACCGGGCCGCGAAAGCCCGCCCGAACATCCCCGCCTGCATCGCGAACAGTTTTACGTCGACTGCCGGGCCCACAACCAGAAACACGAGCCGGGGCAGCAGCGGCACCATCGTCATGCTGGCGGCCACGAACGCATCGGCCTCCGAACACAACGCCAGCACCACCGCCAGCGCGGCCATCACCGCCACACCGAGGATTAGGTCCGCGGCCAGATGCGCGAACACCCAGGGCGGCACCACCACATGAAGCGCCGCCGCCGCGGCGGCACCCAACACCAAATACGATGCGGCCTGCAAAAAGTCGTGCCTTGCCGCCTCGGCGAACACCACCCAGCGTGATTCGGTCCGAGCACCCGAAGCGGGCAACCGGCGGGTGATCCACTCCGGGCGGCCCCAACGTGACCATGCCCAGCCCATGACTACCGCGGTCAGCAGCGAGGCTCCCATGCGCGCAAGAACCATCTTGGGCGCACCGGGAAACGCCACCGCGGTGGCCACCAAAACTACCGGATTGATCGCCGGCGCGGCCAGCATGAACGTCAAAGCCGCCGCCCCCGTGGCACCGCCCTCGCCGAACAATCGCCGCGCCACAGGAACGGACCCGCACTCACAGCCCGGCAACGCCGCCCCTCCCACACCGGCGGCCAACACCGCCACGGCGGCACGACGCGGCAGCCAGCGCGCCAACCGTTCCGGCGAAACGAACACCGCAATCAACCCGCTGACTACCACCCCGAGCACAAGGAAAGGAACCGCCTGCACGAACACCCCACAGAACACGGTGCCCGCCGTCGATAACGCCGAACTGAGGGAAACCGCATTCTGCAGCCTCGTCGCCGCAAAAGCGCAGGCCAACAGAATGCCCACCAGCAGTTCCATCGACCCAACGCGCAGTCTGGGCCCAGACCTCAGGGTCGCCACGGTCCCAGTATGTCAGCGCGCGGGCACCCCACCGGAACCTGCAAGGTGATGTCGCCGACCATCCCTGTCTAAAACTTCGCGTGTTGGTCTGTACTCGCCCTACCGAGCGGTCACGTAGTCGATGAACTGTTCATACAACGCGGCGACTCCGGCGCCCCGACGCCGGGGTTTCGCTCGTGGGATAAAAGGGCGCGCAACATCTTTCGGCACGGCCGGCCTGGCTGGCGATCTCCGTTACCAACCTAGCTTGCTGGTTTGTCAGGCAACGGCCCGCACCGGGAAAGGCTCGTCCTAATCACGCGAGACACGGGCGGATAAACAACGTCCGCTAGCCCTCACCCGTCTTTTCGTCCGCCT
>Ga0335081_10011089_pt1 | contig 14578 bp, 15 predicted proteins | sample Lox_Sample_35_FD_206713 | JGI IMG/M metagenome (GOLD analysis project Ga0335081, IMG submission 206713) | Soil microbial communities from Loxahatchee National Wildlife Refuge, Florida, United States - Lox_Sample_3.5 | ecosystem: Environmental > Terrestrial > Soil > Wetlands | place: USA... | reverse complement strand
TGGGTCGCCTCTAGAAGCGATGAACTAGCTGCGATGCAGCCTGGCAGGGGTGTCCGTGGCAAAATAAAGCTGTTTGCAGACAGAAAAGGCAAAGTGGCGGCCCTCAGAGGAGAAGTAACTGTGGACGCAGGCGCATACGGCGGCACTGCAGGGTCAAGAGCACCCTACTTTATTTCAATGCAGCTTACAGGTCCTTACGGGATCGAAAATGCTCGCATCCTCGCAAGAGCAGTAATGACTAACAAACCCCCTCAGGGACCCTACCGTGGCGCAGGCAGACCAGAAGCAGCATTCTTTATGGAGCGAATGATGGACCTGCTCGCAGACGAATTGCACCTAGAAGCTGACGAGGTCAGACTCTTAAATACAACAACGGAGAGCTTCAAGTCGCCTTTAGGCATCGAAATCGACGCTTCCCGACCCTTCTTCACAAAAGCCGTTTCTGACTTAGAATATCGGGAAAAATCAAAAAGCGAAAAAGCTGGGCTTGGGTTCTTCGTTTTGGTTCCAGGCTTCATTTCAGCGGGGGAGTCTGCACGTATAATAGTCGATGCAGGCAAGGTGAACGTTTGGTTGGGCGGTAACCAGCATGGTCAAGAACATTACATTTTTGTGAAAAAATTGCTTAAAGAGGAGCTCAATGTTCCCGAAGAACTTGTTACACTAAACAGCGGAGACACTGACAAGCTCCACGCCGGCGTTGGGACGTGGGGAAGCCGAAGCGCCATTGTAGGCGGAGCCGCAGTCATTGCAGCAGCGCGAAAACTAAAGGTACAAGTTGAGGCTAAGCATGGAAAATACTCATTAGACAACTTGCTTTCGGACCAATATTCCTCTGAAATCTTTGAGCGGCCACGCAAGCCTCAGTTGAACTCTTTCGGCGCTGAACTTGCAACCGCAAGCATCGACAAGTTCGGCATGGTCAAAGTGAAAGAATGCGCTGCCTATTACGACGTCGGTAGGTCACTTAACCCGAAGATGGTTGAAAGCCAAATCATCGGCGGAACATTGCAGGGGATAGGTCAAGTTCTCTACGAGGAAGTCGCTTATGACTCTGAAGGCAACTTGCTCACTAAAAACCTCTTTGAAGCAGGTTTGCCAACGGCTGAAAACATACCTAAATTCAACATCCAGGTAGTTGAGAATCCGTCTTGGATGCCCCATCACGCAAAAGGGTTAGGTGAAGCGCCAACGATAGGTGTTCCGGTAGCTTTAGTAAGAGCCATCGAAAAAACATCTGGAAAGCGCATAAGGCACACACCAGTAAAACCGGAAGAACTAATCGAACCGTAGATACCAGCGGCAACCTAAAATCTGTAGCTGTGATTGCTCTATTGTTGGTTTTTATGCCTTCTGACCTTGAGCTGTTGAATGAAGCGGCGTGTCTTCTTGAAAGCAGGAAAAGGCTTGTTTTCTGCACGGTTGTGGAGAAGAAGGGACATGGACCCCGGGATGTAGGTGCAAAGATGATTGTGATGGAAAACGGGAAAACTTTCGGAACCATCGGCGGTGGCAACCTTGAGCGGTCCTTAGTCGATGAATGCCTCAAAGCGTTAAAAGAGGGTAAATCCGAGAGAGTTACTTTTAACTTGTCGAAAGAACCAAAAGATGGCACCGTTGGAACAGGAATGATTTGCGGCGGCGAATTGAGCTTGCTTGTGGACGTTATGGAACCTTCCCCACGCTTGATAATTGTCGGAGCAGGTCATGTGGCTTTGCCATTGGCTAAGCTAGCTAGCCTTGCAGGGTTCAAAATAGTTATTGTTGATGATGAACGCAGATTGGTCAGTAAAGGGGCTTTCCCGATGGCGGAACAGCTTATTGCCGGTGAATACTCTCAAGTTTTGGATGGTTTCAATTTGGGTTCAGGTGACTTTGCTGTTGTAGCTCACGGGGAACCTGAACATGACTATATAGCAGTCAAGAAACTGCTTGAAAAGAAACCTGAATACATAGGGTTACTTGGCAGCTCCCAAAAAGCCGAAATAATAACCCAGAGACTGAAGGCTTCAGGCTTCACCGATACACAGCTGAAAATGCTGCATACTCCTGCTGGTCTAGAAATAGGCGCAGAAACGCCAGAAGAAATCGGAGTAAGCATATTGGCACAAATCATCCAGTTCAAACGGCAAAGGAAAGCTTAATCAAGAAAAGCACTCTTCAGGATTTTGGCGAGTTTTTGTGAGGTTACAGACACGGTCGTAGTCTTCAGGTGTGTCAATATCCATGGTTGTCCACTGTGGTGCATCAATTTTGACCAGTTTGTCGGCGTGGCTGTGAACAACATCTCGGATGGTTTGGGAACTATTCAAACCTAATATTTCCGCGAAGAGTTGGCTATGAAAAAGGAGCGGATGCCCCTTCTTCCCGTTAAAAATTGGAGTTGCAATTAGCGCTTTGTCTCTCATTTGTTTCATTTGCTCAATCAATGAGAGCAGAATTTTCGGGTCAAAGATTGGTTCGTCGCCAAGGACTAGAAATGCCGCATCCACGTTCTTCAAGTGTTGTAGCCCCTTTTGGAATGAGGAAGTCATCCCGAGCTCGAAATCCATGTTTATTGCTACTTTGACTTTCTCGATTCTCGTTCCTAGAGTTTCTAACAGCTCTGTGGGTTTATACCCCAAAACTACTACTTGTTCATCGATGCCCGCCTCACCTAGTGCATCCAGAATATTATCAATTAGTGTTCTCCCGTTCAAACTTAGAAGAAGCTTGTTTTGACCCATCCTTTCAGATTTGCCCGCTGCAAGAACGACGGCTCCGACAATCATCCATTAAACCCGCCATGACACAAAAGACTCAGTATTCATTTTCTTGTAGTTTAAGCGAAAATATAAACGGATTGTACAGCCCAGAATCGGCTGATGGCGCTAACTTGCGTGTTAAACACCAAGTTTTCGAGCTATTTCTTGCGCAAATATTCAGCCCTTATTGTTTTGTCAAGCAAGTTGTTTTTTAAGCTGTTTTGCATAGCCTCTATAAGTTAACCGTTAGCTTAGCGGTTAAGAGAGGAGATGGTAGCGTGGACTCGGTTGACGTTGTGCTGTTGACTAAGAACAGCGACAGAAAACTCAAAGAATGCTTAGAATCCGTGTATAATAACGTGCCAGTTGCCAGACTCATAGCAGTCGACGGATACTCAACGGACAAAACCTTGGATGTTCTTAGGTGGTTTGACGAAAAACACCACAACGTAAAAATCATCATGGACAAAGGAAACCGCGCCACGGCTCGCCAAAAAGGTATAGCTGATGTGAACACGGAATGGTTTCTCTTTGTGGACAGCGACGTCATCCTCTGTAATGACTGGTACAAAAAAGCCCAACAGTACATCAGCGAGGATGTTGGTGCAGTTTGGGGAACAGAGATTTGGTCAACCGTTGAAAGCCCAGTGACTATGGCATTTTTCTTGCGGATTACAAGGAAAATTTTTGAAGTCCGCGGCGGAACCCACGACACCCTCATTAAGACAGAACTCGTTAAAGACATCCAAATTCCAAAAAAACTCCATGTTTATGAAGACGCATACATAAAAGATTGGATTGAACAAAAAGGCTACCGCGTTATTCCTTGCTACATCCCATTCTGCATTCATTACCGTCCGCCGAACGTTTGGACACTTAGAGGCAGCATAGGTTTGTTTGCTGAAGCCCTTACGCTTGGGGATGTATGGTTGATTGGCAGGTTGCTTGCTGCCTACGCGTTTTACTCAGGCTACGCACTTTATGAGGTTGCCCGACGAGAAGGTCAGCGTTAAACTTTATCTTTTTAAGCTCTATAAACGATAATGCATACAAACCAAACGTTGAGGCACATCGATGGATCAAGTTGACGTTATATTGCTGACTAAGAACAGTGCGCACAAACTCAGCAATTGTTTGACGTCAATTTATAACAACGTGCCTGTAAAAAACCTAATTGTAATTGACGGCTTCTCAACAGACAGAACCCTGAAAATTCTCGACGGCTTCAACAAGGCACACGGAAACGTTGCTCTTTTTCAAGTTGACGGTTCAAGAGCTAAAGCACGGACCGAAGGCATACGGCACGTTACCACAGAATGGTTTCTTTTTGTCGATAGCGATGTCGTCCTTTGCAAGGACTGGTATAAAAAAGCGCAAGCAGATTTGACGAATGGGGTCGCTGCGGTTTGGGGTTTAAACGTCGACGTTATTCCGAACGTGACAGACAAACGGGTTCTTCTTTTGCAGGGTATACTTGCCCGGGAATGTTTCAAGTTGCGTGGAGGAACCCATGACACACTTATTCTAACCAAGGCAGTGGCGGGAATAAGGATCCCCGAGCACCTGCATACCTACGAAGACGCCCATGTCATAAGGCACATCAAAAATCAAGGCTACAAAGTTTGTGTCGCATCTGAAGCATCCTGCCTTCACTACAAGCCGCCGACCAGCTGGAACGTAAAAACTGGATTCTCACAAGCCATAGTCGAATTCAAATGCGGCTTAGTCTACTCGCACCTGTACGGATACATGCTCTTCTACCCAGCCTTTCTGCTCAACTGGATCTTCCAAGTTCCCCTGAACTGGTTTAGAAATAACTCAAGACCGAAACCCCAAATCAATCAAAGCACAATAGACATCGCGGTTGTCTCCCAACCTGACTCTGGAAAGATTGCTCCTTTTTCGGAAGAAAAACCATCGAAAATAAAGATTGAATCCTGACATTCCAAATGGTGTCAGTGCGTCAGTGCGATCCACATGTGGTCCGAGACAGGTCTTGGCAGCATCTCCGCAGAATTGTCTTTATGTATGAGTATCCGTTTGTTCGGGCTTGGGTTAAATTCTCCTATAACATCGGCGTAGATTCGTTCCTCGCTGAGGCTTTCAATTATTTTAGGAGCTGCTTCCGGCTCAGCGGCAATAAGCAATGCGCCTGAACTAATAAGCTGTAGAGGGTCAATTTCGTAGAAACGACAGATTTTAGCGGTTTCAGGCTCAACAGCAATTTTCTCTTCAAAAACCCTTACGCCCAATCCTGCCGCATCCGCCAACTCATGGATCCCGTTTAGGATTCCTCCTTCGGTCGGGTCGTGCATCGCGTGGACTCTCCCTGACTTGTAAGCAGTTAAGGCGTCTTTCACCACGCTGATTTGGCCGTAAAAATTTTTAGCGCTGTCAAGGAACACGGGGTTGAAGACTTTTTTCAGCTGCTCTCCTCTATCAGAGGCTAAGATGGCTGTACCTTCAATGCCAGCGCTTTTTGTTAAAATCAGTTTGTCGCCGGTCTTTGCGCTTGCAGCGGTGACGTATTTGCCTTTTTCAGTTAGTCCCATGATGCAGCCCACTACGATCGGGTTTGATAACCCTGGTGTTGACTCGCAGTGCCCGCCGACGATTGCGATGTTAAGCTCTTTTGCGGCAGCGTTCATTTGGGTAGTTATGGTTTGTACGATTTCGCTTTGAGCGTTCTCTGGCAAAAGCAGGCAAGAAAACAAAAAGGCGGGTTCAACTCCGAAAGTTGCGACGTCGTTGGCGTTAACGTTAACTGCCTCCCAACCTATGCGCTCAACTGCACCCGTTATCGGATCCATCGAGACTATGGCATTCTTGCTTCCAACATCCAAAACTGCACCGTCTAATCCTGCAGCCGGACCCAAAACGACTTCGCCTCGGTGTGCGCCCAAGTTTTTGAAAACTGTTTCTTTCAGGATTTCAATAGGAATTTTTCCAGGTGGCAGCTTCATAGATTATTCTCTGTGAAATCTAGCTTTTAAGCTGTCCCAACCTCTTCTGCTTGACTTTGTCTTATCCAAGTTTCAGGGAGTCTTTTCAGAATAACTATAGATATTGGAATGCCTATGGCACCCCCTGCAACTATTTGCAAGATGTTGAACGGAACCTCAGTCGCTGCCGCCCAACCTAACGAAAGGCCGAAGAACTCCGCCAAGAAGTATCCTGACACCATTTCTGCCCCTGCAACGGCGACCGCTAAAACGTTTCTTTTATTGCTTCCTCTTTTAGCTATTAATCCAGCAATGATTCCTTCCGCACCCTTTATGATAAGTGTGAATGGGGCATAAGTTGAGGCATATCCGCCTGCTACGTCAGATAATGCTGATCCAACGCCGCCTGCGAAACCGCCGACAATTGGACCGAAAATTAAGGCGCTGGCAAAGATCATTATGTCGCCGAAGTTTAGGTACCCTTTGGTGGCTGGGATCGGAACCTGCACCGCAAATGTTGCGACTGCGACCAATGCCGCCATGATTCCCGCCTGTGCGACTGTAAGTGTTATTCTTCCTCGTTCAGTTCGGACTCCCATATTTATCGCCTTTAGTATAGTTGTAACTATACTATAGCTGCAGCTATCATACCTAATAAATATTCCCAAAACTCACATAAGCAACTGAATCTCATCAAACGCAGCCAAAACCTTCCTGCCTCGCTCAGCTATACGGAAAAACCTCTTCCCATCTTTCTCATAGCTAACCACTAACCCCCTATCAGTCAACTCATTAAGGTGCTGATACACGGCTGCGCGGGTCATTATCTGCCCCAGCTGCTTCCACAAATCATAACCATATGAATCCTTCTCACTGAGAATCTTGAGAATCTTTTGCTTAGTACTAACCGCTAGCCCCAAACCAGCTGTTTTCTGTTTTTTGTTCAGCGCCTGTAAAACATCCGTCGACTTTAAGCCGCTCCCAGTGATGAGGCATACCACGCTGTCATGTGTTGAAATCTGTTTTTCTTTCAGTTTCTGCAACGCTGCCACAGTGGCTGAACTTGCTGGCTCAGCGAAGACCCCTTCTAGCTTTGCTACCAATAGCTCGGAAGCCAAAATTTCGCTGTCTGAAACAGTTAAAGCCAACCCATTTGACTCGTGAATTGCTTTCACTGCTAAGTCGCTTTGCAACGGTTCACCTACGAGGATAGCTAATGCACGTGTTGAAGGGCTGAAAGATTTCGATGGCGCGTTTTCTTTTAGTTGATTGACTATTGGAGCGCAGCCTTCCGTCTGAACCCCGACCATTCGAGGCAGTGAGTTAGTGAGCCCTAACTCTTTGAGTTCTTTAAAGCCTTTCCAAAGCGAATAGATTGTTCCGCCGCTTCCCATTGGCACAATAACCCAGTTTGGAGTCGCTGACTGCTCGTTTATTTCGTATGAAATGGTTTTTTGGGCTTCAACAACTAATGGGTTAAGTTCGGCGGTGGCTTGGTACCAGCCAGTTTCCTTGGCTAGATCAGAGGCTTTGCGAATGGACTCATCTACAATGTTACCTGACTCCTCAATGACGGCGTCGTAAGCAATCATCTGCGCCAACTTGCCTACATCGACGATTTTTGGGACCAACACGTGGCAGATCAGGTTTGCTTTTGCAGTGTATGCAGCTAAAGAAGCTCCCATATTCCCGTTACTGGCACATACAAGTGTCTCAAAGCCCTGGTCAATCGCATTTGACGTCAAGAAAGCCGCTGCCCGATCCCTGTAACTGTTGGTGGGATTACGCGTCTCATCTTTTAAAAATAGTTCTTTTAACCCGACTGTTCTAGCCAGCCTCTCAGCCTTATGCAGGGGAGTCCCACCCTCTCCTAAGCTCACTTCATACTTAACAGGTGGAAGCAGCTGTCTGTAACGCCAGAATCCAAGTTGCCCAGAAAACCGAAGTTTCTTTGCTTCAGGCAATTCTGCTGCAAATTCTAATGTACCTCCGCATTTTTCACAGTTACTTTGCAGAGGATAAACTGGAAATAAACTGGAGCAGTGAATGCATTTTAGAGTTAAGACCATCTTGGGTATGTTGCCAAAACAAGCTTTTATGTTATACCATCAGGTAAAGGGCAAAAGTAAACACATGGGAAATCTAGCATGCTATTGTTAACGTACAATAATGCACCCATCCAAGCATAATTAACTTAGTTTTCTCGAAATGTCAGCATGCAAAAAGTAGGCTGCGGCAATGGTTACAGTTACAATTATGTAGACTAGCAGGAGTTCAATTGAGAAGCTAATTGTGGGCCGGAGAGTTGAAGTGCTGATAAAAGTAAGGGCTGTTGACACAGTCGGCGGAAGCCTCGGTAAAGCATATTGAATAGGAAGCGAACTTGCAGCCGAAGTTGGAAGATACATTTGAACGGTTTTGTAGACCACTTTGCCCGTAGCCCCAAAGATCGCGCTCAAAAAAACGCTTATGATGTAACTTGAAAAGAAAACTGCTGACGAGAAAATGTAGGCAAGAGAAGAGCGTCTGATTAGTTCTCCAAGCATGAACGCCAAAGAAAAGAATAACAGTGAACTAAAAGCTTGAGCTATGAATAATCCGGGACTTAGGTAAAGGTTGTCTTGGACGCCAAAAAAAGTGAAAGCAGATGAAATCGATAGGACAAGGGTTAAAGCTAAGATAAAAAGAAACAGAACATACCCCCCGAGGAATTTACCAGCGATATAGTCGCTTCGTCTTACTGGCTTTGATAAAAGAAGTTCGGCAGTGCCTTGCTCGTATTCTTCTGACATTGACCCTGCAGCTATCAGGATTGCTGTGAAATTTAAGAAAAGAGGGCCAACCAATAGTATTGCAAAAACCCAAAGATATGGGTAGACGATTGTGGGTACTAGGGTAGTTCCTGCTTGTGACAACGCATAATATGGTAGTACACTCAAAAGTATCGTGAAAGCGACTAGAGCCAAAACTTTTTTTCGTGCGATGGCACGCTTGATTTCGTACCGAGCAAAAGTGTAAATGACTTCAGCGCGTTTCAAGGTTTGCCACCTTTTGTCTCTTTAAGTGCTTCAATGTAGGCCTTTTCAAGCATATTTTCACCATGCTTGATAGTGTAGAGTTTGGCGCCTGACTTGACTACAATATCCGCGATTTCTGGTCTAATGTCACGGTCAGGTTCAACCACAGTAATTTCAATAGCGACCGCATCCCCCTTTCCGCTGTTTACCACGTTAATTTGGGTTATTCCAGAAATCTCTTTTAACTGTTGGATCGTTTGAGGCGTTAAAGGGCTAGTTTCCAGCTCAACAAGAGAGTAATCTAGCACTTTTCCCACTACTTCATCTACTGACCCTTTGAACAGTATTTTTCCATGGTGGATCATCGCTACTGAAGTACAAAGCGATTCCACTTCGCTCATAATATGCGAGGACATAAAGACTGTTCCTTTCCCATTGGCGGCGAAGTCCCTGAAAACATCTCTAAAATGAACAACTCCAGCAGGATCTAGACCAATCATTGGTTCATCCAGAATCAAAGTTTCTGGCGAGCCAACCAACGCTTGGGCAACGCTTAATCTTTGAATCATCCCTTTGCTGAGTTTTCCTGCCTTCGTGTCGGCGTAGTCATGTAAACCGACCAGTTCAATCACTTGGTCTATCTCGCTGCTTCTGTTGGCATTGTCGGGGAAATAGAGTTCGTGGGAAATTAAATTAAGAAGTTCTCTTGGGCTTAGAAAAGTCTGTATGTTAGGCAACTCAGGAGAATACGCTACATGTCTTAATGCTTCAACGTGATTTGTAATTGGGTCAAATCCGTTGACTTTCACTGTGCCTGAGGTCGGCCTGATTAAACCCAAGATTAACCTGATGCAAGTTGTTTTACCCGATCCGTTGGGACCCAGAAACCCCACAATTTCCCCTTTGCTAATGGTGAGATTCGCTGGGCCAATCCGCCTGTTGCTGCCATAATCTTTCACCGCTTTATTGAGCTCAATTACCGCCGAAGAATTAGCCGTGAATCTTCCACCTAAGCTTTTATGTTTACATCGCTTTCTTGGCCAGTTTTATTTTCATCGACCTGAGGATGATCTTCGTGTTTTTTCTTCTCTCTCGTGTATATTGTTGGGGCTGCAATTGCAACTGCCGCTGCCAAGGCTAAGCCGAGCACTGAGGCTCCTACAGGGTTGATGTTGCCTGATGGCGCGTTAAGTGAAAGGTTTGTTGATAAAAGGGTCGCGTTGATTGAGGCAGTTTGATTCAGCGAAAGTTGAACAGTGTCAATTAATCCTGACGGCATGCTGATTATACTGCCATTTCCTGAAAACGACAAGGCATTGGAAGAGTTTGCCGCAGAGAAGGAGATTAAATATTTGGTTGCCTGGTAAGTTGTGCCGTTAAAGGTGACTGCCGCTTGACCTGCATTAATTAGGTTCGCGCTGATGGAGATTCCTTGAGTTTGATAAGATAATGATTGGTTTGTTATTGCAGGGACGTATGGGAAGATTTCTAGTAGAGAAGTAGCATTGACATCTTTGGAGTAAGTGAAGTTTGCTTTCGTTGAAGATAAGTCTAATATGAGGTTTACAAATCCCGCTTTACCAGTGGGTTGGACAGACTCGTTTATGATGCCGCTTACAGGTTGGAAATAGTCATCTTTGCCGCTTGCAGTAATATTGTATTGTACATAACCATTAGTAGGCCCGTATGTGAGCGCAAAACTGGTTCCAACTCCAAAAAGAATCGTTAATATCAAGAAAGTCGCAACAACAATTTTGAGAGAATGCATTATGTCACCCACACGATTAGTTTCCATGCTTCTAATGCCTGAGGAAGGATAAAAACCGTTTCTCTGAGTGGTGCATTTTTGTGATTGAAATTTTCGATCAGTTTATGCTGGTTTGTCTATAGAATGGGAAGCTTACTTTAAAAAGAGGATCTCATATTTTATGAACAGCGTCTAATCAGGATGTTGCCGCCTAAAATTTTTCGTTTGCTTTTTATGAGTAGACATGCCTAAGGGGAAAATCTAAATGGAAGTTCCCGTAGAATATTGCCTGTGATAAGTCATGAGCGTAAGAGACGATCCAATTAAACTTCACAAAGACGCAAACGCGTTGATGGAAAACGGCAACTACGCCGAAGCCCGCGATCTTTTCATGAAAGTGGCGGACCTGTACTACAAAGGACAAAACTACTTTGGTTCAGCTGAAATGAACTATAAAGCTGGTGAATGCAGCTTCCAACTGAAAGATTATCAGAAATCTGCGGAGCTCTTTATGAAATCTGCAGATGTAGCTTTCGGCAAGGGATTTGACCGATATGGAGTCAGCGCACTTGAACAAGCACGGGACAGCCAAAAAGCTTTAGGCAACACCAAAGAAGTGGAAGAGCTTAACAAAAGAATCAAGGAATTCAACGACAAACAAAAAGAGCCCGAAGGCGAATCATCCTTCTCCATATTCTCCTGATTGTATAGAGCCAGCAAAACAATTTTTCTTTTTTTGTTTTTTATTTTTGGAAGCTTCTTATTACTTTTCTTTTATCAAGAAAGCTTACCAAAATTACGATTAAGTACACAAACAAAATTACTGTTCCGAGAGTCGCGAGAACTCCGAGCACTAAATTGTAGAGCATTCCTTTAACTAAGTAATGGTAAAAATTAACTACCACATTGTAAACGAATCCCACTTCCAAAGCTAGCAATCCTATGACAACTAAGCGATCTTTGGTTATTTGGTTCAGCGGTTTAATCTTGCCTCTCTCCTCAAGAACTAACACCTTTCGAACGAAGAAGATATTATATTTTGCCATGCCGCAAATTGGTCAGGCCTTTGAAACACATTTACCATTCGTCTCGTTTGTTCAATAATTCTTCTTTTTGTTCTTTTTCAATTTCTTGGTAAACGTCTCTTGTAGGCTCCGAAACAACCTCTAAGTCTTCACCTGCAAGTTTTTTCACGGTTGGAATTTTTATGTATCTATCTTGCTTGTAGACGGGAACGTAATTTATGGTTACTTCTTTGGAGACGAGGGTGAGTTTTTCTTCGCAATCCCAAAACTCAAACATTTCAGCCCGAATGATATGCTGCCCGGCCTCAATTCCCCTCATGTCTAAAGCCGCGGACCATTCAAGCTCATCCGCCGAAAGTGCACCCTGCGGGATACGAACAAAGCAGCGATGCACTTTTTGCCCGTCAAAAAACAGCTCCACAAACACTTTTGAAAAGGATGCTCTAGAGGGAACCAACCGAAAAGCAACTTTAAGATCCAAATCTTCTTCTTTGGTTTCATTGTCAATCTCTAAAATTATTATTTGCTTATTGTTTTGGGGTTTCGCGGGGTTTTCTTTTGTAGTGGGCAAGTTGTCAAATGTTGTTTGCTTAGAATGTTTTATTTCAGCAAGCGTTTTTTCTCTTAAGCCGCCAGTTTTTGTTGCTTTTCCCATTCAGCTGTAGGCATCAGTTTTCAGTTATTAGTTTTGTGGTTGACCGAAAAGAAGCAGAAATAATCAAACGGGGTCGCTTCAACTGACCTAATGAACAATTAAATAAGCAGCGAAAAGATTCCTTTTGATACAGCATTTTGGGTTCAAGTTATGCCTGCATCTTTCAAATCTCTGTCCGAACTGCTTGAAAAAGTTGAAGCCACCAAGAAACGGCTTGAAATCATAGATTTAACTGCAAACTTCCTGCGAACGCTTGACAAGGGAGAGATTGAATCCGCCACGAACATGATGGTTGGAAGAGCTTTCCCCAAATTCAGCCAAAAAACACTTGACGTCAACTGGTCAACTCTGACTCGAGTTCTTGAGTGCGTCAGTGAATTCGACTGGAACCTTTTTCGCCAAGCTATGGCAAGCTCAGGGGACATAGGCTCAGCAACAAAAACTGTTCTTGAAAAAGTAAAAACCAAAAAGCAAACTCAGCTAACTGAAACGTCGCTGACTATAGCCGAAGTTAAACGGGCCCTGGAAGCAATCGCTCAAACCTCTGGAACAGGTGCAAGAAACCGAAAAGAACGCCTAATCACCGCCTTGCTTAGCCAAGCTACTCCGGTTGAAGTCAAGTACCTGGTCAAAATTTTCACAGGCGAGATGCGTACAGGTCTTCAAGAGGGCTTAATGGAGCACGCCCTTGCAAAAGCCTTTCAGGCATCTGTAGCGCGTGTGCAGCATGCAAGCATGGTTTTAGGCGATATAGGCGAAGTAGCTGAGACCCTGAAAAGCCTCGGAGTAGAAGGTTTAGAAAAAGCAGCCTTCAATGTTTTTCGGCCCGTTAAACTTATGCTTGCCCAGACCGCCGAAACCGTGAGAGAAGCGTTGGATTCGCAAGGTTGCAAAACGGCTTTTGAGTACAAGTATGATGGGGCAAGGGTTCAAATTCACAAACAAAACGGTAAGGTTGAGGTTTTCAGTCGAAGATTAACCAACGTGACGGAAAGCCTTCCAGAAATCGTTGAAACAGTGAATTTTAACATTAAGGCGCAATCGGTCATAGTTGAAGGCGAAGTTGTCGCCCTCAACGAATCTGGGTACCCTATCGCTTTTCAGCATTTGATGCGTCGCTTCAAACGAGTCCGCGACGTATCCGGAATGGCAAAGAAAATTCCTTTAACCCTCTACCTCTTCGACATACTATTCTTGAACGGCTCCAGCTTGATTGCGTTACCCTACACGGCGCGCAGGCAGATCCTCGCAGAAAACGCAGGCCAAATCCCGTTAAGCAAGCAAATCGTCACTGAAAAAGCTGGGGAAGCCGAGGGTTTCATTAAAGAAGCCATAGCGGCAGGTCATGAGGGTTTGATGGCCAAGAAGCTTGACAGTCCCTACACACCGGGAAGCCGTGGAAAAAAGTGGCTGAAAATCAAAACTGTGCTTGAACCTTTAGACCTCGTGATAACAGCAGCCGAATACGGCTACGGGCGAAGGAAAGGCTGGCTTTCTGACTACTATCTTGCGGCAAGAGACCCAGAGAAAGGCGGGTTCTTGGAAGTGGGGAAAACTTTCAAGGGTTTAACGGACGCCGAAATAATTGAGATGACGCGGCAATTAAAAGAGTCAGTAATCGCCGAGGAGGGTCATCGGGTAATCGTTATTCCGAAAATCGTCGTCGAAGTGGCTTACAACGAAGTCCAATTCAGCCCTAAATACAGAAGCCAAATGGCACTGCGCTTCGCCCGCATAAGCCGAATCCGAGACGACAAAACGCCGCAAGAAGCCGACACCATCAATAGGGTCAAGGAAATTTACGAAAAGCAGTTTCTGCAAAAAGGCAAATACGCGTAATCCGCCAAAACTTCATCTCTTTGCTAAAGAGTTCCTTTCCACTGTTAATGCTGCCGCCGCCAGGTGGAACTCCCGTTGGGCAAGGAGTTTCAACTCTTGAAAGGAGAAAAAGTCGAGTTGGGGATTGGGTATGGGATTTTGCTGGCGGCGGCTTTGCAGGTGACTGTGATCTGCGTTTGGTTGATTTCTTTTACTCTTTTCTCTTTTCTTGTTAGCTACTACTGTTAATAGTAACAATATTTTTTTATGACAACTTTCCACTTAAACTTTTTTCCAAATATCACCCGTTTTCGCACTCAATTTCCGGCGCTACCCTACTAACAGCGAGCCGCCCTCAAACGTGACAATTGAAAAGTAGTTTGCTGGGCTTTGCTGATTAAAGGCAAATATACCACAAGAAACAAAATTCAATCTGGGAACAGTCAATAATATGGCAGACAAGGAAGCCTTCGCTAGAGAATTCTACAGCCGTCAAGTCACTATGAAAGAACTGGGCGAAAAAGGGCAGCAACGCCTTTGCAAATCAAAGGTTTCAGTGGTCGGCGTAGGCGGGTTAGGCACGGTTTCCTCACTGTATCTTGCCTTGGCTGGAATTGGCTACATCCGTTT
>Ga0335081_10011088_pt1 | contig 14578 bp, 12 predicted proteins | sample Lox_Sample_35_FD_206713 | JGI IMG/M metagenome (GOLD analysis project Ga0335081, IMG submission 206713) | Soil microbial communities from Loxahatchee National Wildlife Refuge, Florida, United States - Lox_Sample_3.5 | ecosystem: Environmental > Terrestrial > Soil > Wetlands | place: USA... | reverse complement strand
ACAGCCCGCAAATCACCTTGCCCTTGCCGACCTGGCGGCGGATCTTCTCGATCGCCTCCTCCTTGAAGGCGCGCATGGTCCAGTCACCGGTGCAGCCGGCGACCTTGCGCACGAAATTGCGCAGGATGGCGGCGCCGTGCGGGGTGTGCACGACTTCAAGATGAAATTGCGTGGCGTAGAATTTGCGCGCCTCGTCGGCGATCATCGCGATCGGTGCGTTGTGCGAGGTGCCGACCGCGGCGAATCCCGCCGGCAGCTTGGTGACGCGGTCGCCATGGCTCATCCAAACGGGATAGCGCTGGCCGACTTCCCAGATGCCCGCGGTTAGCGGGGAGTCCTTCACTAATTCAATTTCGGCGCGGCCGAATTCCCGATGATGCCCGCCCTCGACCTTGCCGCCGAGCTGCTGCGCCATGGCCTGTTCGCCATAGCAGATACCGAGGACTGGAACGCCGGCCTGGTAAACGGTCATCGGGGCGAGCGGCGCGTCCTTGTCGAGCACCGAAGCCGGCCCGCCGGAGAGAATGATCGCCTTCGGCTGCAAAGCGCGCAGCGCCTCTTCGGCCTTCTGAAACGGCGCGATCTCGCAGTAAACCTTCTCTTCGCGCACGCGCCGCGCGATCAGCTGCGTGACCTGCGAACCGAAATCGACGATGAGAATCTTATCATGGGACGCCATGGCGGGTTCTACGGCAACCTCTTCGCCCTGTCGAGCATCGCAGCGGAAATCATCGCTCTACGAAGATTGCTGACGCCGCAGCACGCTGACGAAAAAGCCGTCCGTGTCGGTGCGCCGCGGGGTCATCAATAGCCCTTGATCGGAGATAAGCACCGCGCGCGCGAAAAGATAGGCGCGCTCGCCCAAGACCTTTACGACATCGCCTGGCTTTTCCACGGAAAAATCAGGATGCCGTGTCAGAAATGCCTCGACCTGATCGTTGTTTTCCTCAGGCAACACCGAACAGGTGACATAAGCGATCCGCCCGCCCGGCTTGGCGAGTATCGCGGCCCGCTCACCCACGGCCTGTTGTTCCTTGACACGTTCAGCCAGCGCACCGGGGCGAATGCGCCACTTGGCATCGGGGTTTCGCCGCCAGGCGCCGGTGCCGGTGCATGGCGCATCGATCATGACGAGATCGGCGCGGCCGGCGAGATCGGCCAGAACGTCGCTACCGGCGCCGCGGCCGGTCGAGGTTCGCACCTGAACATTGCGCGCGCCGGCGCGCTCAAGCCGTGCATGGATCGGTGCCAGGCGGCGCTTGTCTAGATCGGTGGCATAGATCTGGCCACGGTTGTCCATCGCCGCGGCGAGCGCCAGCGTCTTGCCGCCCGCCCCGGCGCACAGATCGACCACCTGCTGGCCGGGTTTGGCGTCGGCCAGCAGCGCCGCAAGCTGGGAGCCCTCGTCCTGGATTTCGATCTGGCCTTTGAGAAAAATCGGCTCGGCATGGATTGCGGGGCTTTTGGCCTCGGCGGCAAGCCGAAGACGCAGGCCGATAGGCGACCAAGGGGTCGGCGCAGCATCGAGGTGTTGAAGCTTCGCCAGCGCCTGGTCTCGCTCGGCGGCGAGCGTATTGACGCGCAGATCGAGCGGCGCACGGCTTGAAAGCGCGGCGCCTTCGGCGGCCCGTTCATCGCCGAACACGCGTTGAAGGTGCGCGTCCAGCCATTCCGGATAGTCGCCCTCGACGTAAGCCGGCGCGCGGGCGAGCACGCCGGTGGCGAGCGCCGCGGTTTCCTCATTCGTGAGCGGCGACGGCGCATACCGGCTGCCGTTGCACAGCGCGGCAATAGCTTCGGCATCGAGCCCCCGCTCCCGGCGCAACATGCCAAGCAGCGTCGCGCGCGGACTTGCCTCGCCCATGAGCCAGGCTGCAGAAGATTTTCGTCGCAACGCGTCATAGACGAGGCCCGCGATTGCGGCGCGATCGCCGGAGCCGGCAAAGCGATGCGATAGTCCCCAGTCTTTGAGCGCGTCCGCAGCCGGCCGCCGCCGCGCTTCGATCTCGGCGAAGACCTCGATCGCGGCGGACAGTCGGGCCGAGGGAGTCATGGGTGCGCTACTTTGGGTTGGCTGCTTTGAGGCGCTACTTCGCTGTGCGCGACACCGCGGCAGCGCGCTGCGCGCCAAGCGTGCCGTGACGCCGGACCCGGCGCCGTAATTGCCGGATCGCTTCCGCCAGATCGTGGACATGCAACCCTTTCGGCGCTTTGCCGGCTCTTACGCTTGCCAGCATGCGCCGCAACAGATCGTCATCGTGCTCGTCGCGATAAGGCTTGAGATCGAGATCCTTCGGTACCTTGGTCAAACGTTCGTCGCCGATGGTTTTGACATGTTTCTGCATGAAGCGGTCGTAGTCGCGCCATGCGATGCCGGCGGCGCGGACCGCCGCCTCTTCGGCACGGGTCGCAATCTGGTGCGCATGCAGATAGTGCAGGCCGAGCTGATCGATCAGCGTCTTCTCGACTTCCTCATGCAAGATGAGAAAGCGGTCGGTCTCGACGCTGCGGCCGCGAAACTTGAACGCACGCGGCATGTGGCGGTCGATATAAATTGTCTTGCCGTCGAGACTATAGCCGGCGAGATAAGGAACATCGTGCCCGCGGTCGAGCTTGTTGACGCGCCGCACCACGGCGTCGAGTGCGCGATCCATCATCAGGCTCGAGACATACCACTCCGGTAATCGAAGCCGCTTATGCGGCGCCGTCGGATGACAAAAGTCGAGTGGCATCGCGTCAGATCCACCTTTCAGCGCGCAATATTAAACTCCAAAATTAAACCCACGGGCTGGTCAGTATCTCGACAATATAAATGACCCACATGATCGCGAGTACAACCGCCGAGACACCGAAGAACGCGCCGCGCAGCCGCACCTGATTGCTGGTCACATGCACATAGGCCTGCAGATAACGGAAGATCACGAAAATCCAGGCCAGCACCACGAACACCAAATCGGCATGCCGCGCCACCCAAGCGAGGATCGTCAGCACGTAAAACAGGACCGGCAGCTCGAATTGATTGCTGTAGGAATAACTGACTTGCAGACTGCGCTTCGACCAGTTCGGCTCGCGCAGCGCCACGTTCTCTGGCCGCGTTACCCCCGAACTGAAATCGCGTCCGCGCAACGGCGCGAGCCAAAACAATAGCACAAAAGTCAGGATCACTTCCAGAAACAGCGGCAGCAACACCTCTTGCACGGTCATGATCTTGTCCCCCAGGCCAATGCGCTTACCAGGTCCGACCGCCTCGCAATAGTCGCTAAAGCTTGACGCTGATCGCGGTTTCGCCCTTCTCGTCCACAAAAGCGCTGCGCCAAGTTTTTCCCTCGAACAAGGCTTTGCGCACGGTGTCCGCCGTGCCGCCGTGATTGAGGTTGGCGGTGATCAAGGTGCCGCCGGTGCGCAACAACCCGCGCAAGGCCTTGTGCAGCGCCGGCACCGGCGCGCCGCCGTCGAAAAATGCAACGTCATAGCCGGGATCGAGCGTCGGCAGCACGCTCGAAAATTCGCCCTCGTGCACGGTGATGCGGTGATCGAGGCTAGCGGCGGCGATGTTTTCGCGCGCGAGCGCAACGTGGTCCGGGTCGCGTTCGATCGTGTCGATGGTCGCGTCGCGCACCCCGGATGCGAACGACAGGGCGGTGTAGCCTAGCGCCGTCCCAAGCTCGAGAATCCGGCGCGCGTTGGCGACGCCGGCCAGCGCCGCCAGCAGCGGTCCATTTGAGTAGGGAAAAGCGCTGCAGCCGTGGCGTGCCTGATGCGCATTGGTGGCGTTGCGGATCTTGGCGAACGGATCGGGCGCCGGCGCTGACATCGGAGGGACCCTTTAGTCCCGGCTCGGGTAATTGGGACTCTCGCGCGTGATTGTGACGTCGTGAACGTGGCTTTCCCGAAGTCCGGCGCCGGAAATCCGCACGAACTCCGCCTTATCGTGAAATTCGGCGAGGTCTTTGGCGCCGACATAGCCCATGGCGGCGCGCAGTCCGCCGACCAGCTGATGCACCACATTGGCGACTGGACCTTTGTACGGTACCTGCCCTTCGACACCTTCGGGAACGAGCTTGAGCGTGTCTTTGATCTCTTGCTGGAAGTAACGGTCGGCGGAGCCGCGCGCCATCGCGCCGACCGAGCCCATGCCGCGATAGGTCTTGTAGGAGCGGCCCTGATAGAGAAACACTTCACCGGGTGTCTCGTCGGTGCCGGCGAGCAATGAACCGACCATGGCGCAGTCGGCGCCGGCGGCGAGCGCTTTCGCGAGATCCCCGGAATATTTTATTCCACCATCGGCAATCACGGGCGTGTTGGTCCGTTTCGCCACGTCGACCGCATCCATGATTGCGGTGAGCTGCGGCACACCGACGCCGGCAACGACGCGCGTCGTGCAGATCGAGCCCGGACCGATTCCAACCTTGATCGAATCGGCGCCCGCGTCGATCAGAGCTTTCGCCCCTTCTGCAGTGGCGATATTGCCGGCCACGACCTGCACCGCATTCGACATGCGTTTGATCCGCGTCACTGTGTCGAGCACGCGCCGCGAATGGCCGTGGGCGGTGTCGACGACCAAGAGATCGACACCGGCGTCGATTAGACGTTCGCCGCGTACGTAACCGGCTTCGCCGACTGAAGTCGCAGCCGCTACGCGCAATCGTCCCTGCTCGTCTTTGCAGGCGTTCGGATGCGCCACCGATTTTTCGATGTCCTTCACCGTGATCAGGCCGACGCAGCGATAAGCGCTGTCAACGACCAGAAGCTTTTCGATACGGTGCTGATGCAGGAGCCGCTTGGCCTCGTCCTGCTTGACCCCTTCGCGCACCGTGACCAGCCCGTCCTTGGTCATCAGCTCGGCAACCTTTTGCCGCTTGTCGGTGGCAAACCGCACGTCGCGGTTGGTAAGAATGCCGACCAGCTTGCCGGCCCGTCCATTGCCGGCGCCTTCGACCACCGGAATCCCAGAAATGTGATGCTCCTGCATCAATGTCAGCGCATCGGCAAGCGTCGCTTCGGGATTGATCGTGACCGGATTCACGACCATGCCCGATTCGAATTTCTTCACTTGCCGCACCTGCACGGCTTGCGCTTCAGGATCGAGATTGCGGTGGAGGACGCCGATGCCGCCGGCCTGCGCCATGGCGATCGCCATATGCGCTTCCGTCACCGTATCCATCGCCGAGGCGACGATCGGAATGTTGAGCAGAATATTGGGTGTGATGCGCGATCGGATATCGACTTCCGAGGGCATGACGTCGGAAAGTCCCGGCTTCAACAGCACGTCATCGAAGGTGTATGCTTCGCGCGGTAGGTCTCTTGAATTCGTTGCCATTGCCAACTCCGGCTGGCCCGAAATGGCGGACGCCGCGCGGGCGAGCGGATGGTTGCTCGTCCGAGTCGATGGCCCGCTTGGGCCCACTTTGGGGCCCGATTTTGGGTTGGCGGCGGTCGATAGCACGCCTTGGTCACAATTCATAGGCCTCCGGCGCGAAATAGCGGAGGAATCACATGAAAAAGGCTATCGATCGTCGCCAGTTCGGGATCGGGAGCGTTGCTGCCGCGGCCCTGGCTACCGGAGGCCGAGCACGCGCCCAGGGCGGACCCCTCAAGATCCGCATCGGTTGGGTCGTGGTGCCTGCTTCGCTGGCCCCTCTGGTGCTGGAGAAAAAAGAGCTCTTGAAGAATTTCGGCCGCTCCTATGTCGCGGAAGCCACGCGGTTCGAAGGCACGCCTCCCGTTATTACGGCGCTCGCAGCGGGCGAGCTCGAGATTGGACCGCTGGCGTTCTCGTCGTTCGGCCTTGCCATCCAGAATGCGCATATGGATGACCTGCGCGTCATCTGCGACGAAATCCAGGACGGCGTACCGGGCCACGGCACCAACGAGTTCATGGTGCGCAACGACGGCCCGGTCAAAAACGTCGCGGATCTCAAAGGCAAGGTGCTCGCGACCAACGCCATGGGCAGCGCCGTGGATATTGCCATGCGCGCCATGCTCCGCCGCAGCGGGCTTGAAGCCAACAGGGATTACACGATCGTCGAGGCGCCATTTCCGGCCATGCGCGCAATGCTGGCCGACAAGAAAGCCGATCTGATCAGCGCGGTGCCGCCGTTCTCGCTCGATCCCGATCTTCGCGCCGTGGCCCACACGCTCTTTACGCAACGCGATGCCTTCGGCGTTACACAACTCACGATGTGGACGGCCCGCGAAAGCTTCATCCAGAAGAACCGCGCCGCACTTGTCGATTTTCTTGAAGATACCGTGCGCGCGATTCGCTGGTACATCGATCCAAAAAATCACGATGAAGCCGTTGCCATCGTCGCGCGGCTCAACAAAGCGGCGCCGGCACGCATGGATTGGGCCTTCACCAGCCGCGATCAATACCGCGATCCGAACGGCACACCGAACCTGAGCGCGTTGCAAAGCAACCTCAAACAACAGAAAGAAGTCGGATTCCTCAAGGACGACCTCGACGTCAAGAAATATTCCGACCTCAGCATGGTCGAGGAAGCGGCGAAGCGGCTCGCATGAGATTTGCGTACAGGCGGCAGACGGGATACCGGCGTCAGACAGGGTGCCCCAGCAATCGATAGCCGCCAGAATGGAATCGTCCCCTTCCGATCGTATCGTGCCGCTGATCGTGGCGACCGCGCTGTTCATGGAGAACATGGACTCGACGGTCATCTCGACCTCGCTGCCGGCCATCGCGCAGGCGCTTGGCACCAATCCCCTCGCCTTGAAGCTCGCCGTCACCTCTTATCTGTTGTCGCTTGCGATCTGCATCCCGGCGAGCGGCTGGACTGCCGACCGGTTCGGCACGCGCAACGTTTTCCGCACCGCGATCGGCGTCTTCGTGCTGGGCTCGATCGGCTGCGCCGCCTCGCACTCGCTCGAGGAATTCGTGCTGGCCCGTATCGTGCAGGGCGCCGGCGGCGCCATGATGACGCCGGTGGGGCGGCTGATCTTGGTGCGCAGCATCGACAAACGCCGCCTCGTCAACGCCATGGCGCTCGTCACCATCCCGGCGCTGATCGGACCGATCTGCGGGCCGCCGCTCGGCGGCTTCATCACGACTTACGCGTCGTGGCATTGGATTTTTTTGATCAATGTGCCGATCGGGCTTGTCGGCATCGTGCTTGCGTCGCGCTTTATCCCGAATATCCGCGTCGAGCGTCCCGATCCGTTTGACTATGTCGGGTTTTTGCTTTCCGGCTGCGCCATTGCCGGATTGGCGTTCGGCCTCTCCGCTCTGGGGCTCGAATTTTTGCCGACAAGTGTCGTGGCATCACTGCTGTGCGGCGGCGCGATTTCGACGCTCGCCTATCTGATCCATGCCAAACGCACGCCGGCGCCAATTCTCGATCTCAATCTGTTTCGGCTGCCGACATTTCGTGCCAGTATTTTCGGCGGGTTTTTGTTTCGGCTCGGCATCGGCGCACTGCCGTTTCTGCTGCCGCTCCTCCTTCAGATCGGCTTTCATCTCACACCGTTTCAATCGGGTCTTATCACCTTCACCACCGCGCTCGGGTCGATGTTCATGAAGGCCGCGGTCGCAAGCGTGCTGCGCCGGTTCGGCTATCGCAACGTGCTCCTTTACAACGCGCTGATCAGCAGCGCCTTTTTGACGGCCTGCGCCAGCTTCGTGCAGGGTATGCCGTTCGCCGCCATGATTGCGATTCTGTTGTCCGGCGGCTTTTTCCGCTCGCTGCAATTCACCGCCATCAACACCATCGCCTATGCCGAGATCGAACCGGCGAAAATGAGCCGCGCCACCGCGATGGTCGCCGCCGCGCAACAGTTGTCATTATCGACGGGCGTCGCCATTGGCGCGCTGGTCGTCGAACTCACGCTGCGGCTGAAACATTCCACGACCATGAGCATCAACGATTTTCCGCCGGCCTTCTTGTTCGTCGGGTTATTGTCCGCGAGCGCGGTTTTCATTTTCATGCGGCTGCCGCCGGATGCCGGCGCCGAGCTTGCGGGGAGAAAGCCGGAGGCTGCAAGGGAGAGCGCCGAATTGGTACGCTAGCCGCGAAATCCCTGCGCCAAGAGATAAAGCTCCGCCGAATCGCTGCGGCTCGCCGGCGGCTTGACGTGTTTGACGCTTGCGAAATCGCGCTTGAGCCCCGCAAGGAGCGCCGCCTCGGTGCCGCCTTGCAGCACCTTGCAGAGAAAACTGCCGCCCGGCGCGAGCACCTTTCGTGCGAAGTCGGCGGCGACCTCGGCGAGCGCCATGATGCGCAAATGGTCGGTCTGGCGATGCCCGGTGGCATTCGCCGCCATGTCCGACAATACAACATCGGCTTTTGCTTGGGCGTTACCTCCGGCCGCGCCTCCGAGCATCGCTGCAAGACGCTCCGGGGCCGATGGATCGAGAAAATCGAGTTGTAAAAAGTCGATGCCCGAAATGGGCTTTATCTCAAGAATATCGAGCGCAATGATGCGGCCGCTCGCGCCGACACGGCGTGCGGCGATCTCGCTCCAGCCGCCCGGCGCAGCGCCGAGATCGACGACGCGGGCGCCGGGTTTGAGTATTTTGTAGCGGTCGTCGATCTCGGCGAGCTTGAATGCCGCGCGCGAGCGCAGGCCTTCGCGTTTAGCACGCACCACATAAGGATCGCTGATCTGGCGCATGAGCCACGCGCGCGATGAAGCCGTCCGGCGTTTTTGGTCCTTGAGTCGCGCCATCACTGCCCCGCGCCGCCATTTTAAAGCGAAATTTGTGTGAGCATGATCTTTGCCGAAAAACGGTATCCACTTTTCGGGATCATGCTCTACGCTTCGCCCCAGACGCCGTCCTCGCGCATCATCTCGACCAGCATGCCTTCACGCAGCCCGCGATCGGCGACGCGCAGCCGCCGGCACGGAAAAGCGCGGATAGCATCGAGAATGGCGCAACCGGCAAGCACGAGATCGGCGCGCTCGGCGCCGATGCAAGGATTGGCCGCGCGCTCATCGAAGCTCATCGCCATCAGTTCGCCAACCACGCGTGAAATTTCATCGTCGGTGAGCCAACAACCGTCGACGCGCCGCCGGTCGTAGCGCGCCAGCCGCAGGAAAACGCCGGCGATGGTCGTAACGGTGCCGGAGGTGCCAAGCATGTGGAAAGCGCCGAGACCGCTGCCGTGTTCGACCGCGAAGCGATCGACCAGGATAGCCACCTCTTCCACCATCGCTTGATAGATTTCTCGCGACACCGTTTTTCCGCCGTAGCGCTCTGCCAGCGTGACGACGCCGACCGGCAGCGAGGCCCAGCCCACAATATCCGGGCTTGGCGGGCCGCTTCGTCGCGCACGTGAGCGATTGAGCCGCACCAGTTCCGACGATCCGCCGCCGATGTCGAACAGGATGACGCCGCTCGCCACCGGATCGAACAATTCGGTGCAGCCGGTCGCCGCCAGTCTCGCTTCGGTCGCGGAATCGATGATTTCAAGTTCGAGTCCGGCTTCTTTCGCCACGCGGGAGCGAAACTCCTCGCCGTTTTCGGCGGCGCGGCAGGCCGCCGTGGCAATGAGCCGGGCCCGGCCCACGCCGCGGGCGCGCATTTTCTGCCGGCAGACCAGAAGCGCTTCGACGGCGCGCATGATTGCTGCCTCACTGATGCGCCCGGAGGCGGCGACACCTTCGCCGAGACGGATAATGCGGGAGAATGCATCGACGACGCGAAAGCCATCGGGGGTCGGACGCGCCACCAGCAAGCGGCAATTATTGGTGCCAAGATCAAGCGCCGCATAAGTCGCAGCGTCGTGTGAAACGACAGAAGCGCGCCCACGCTCGCGAGCCTCGCGGCGAATGCCATATGGCGTTCTTCGACCCCAGCGGGGCCGGCGCTTGGCCCCATTGGCGTCGAGGCCGCCGCGCGGGGCCTCATCGTTCATTCCAATGCCTTTCTGCCGCGCCGGAACCGCATTGAAACGGGCTCGACGGCAACGGTCTATTGTTCCAAAACCTAAATCGACAGAAATGTAACAGGGGTGGGATGCAGGGCAATACCGTGCTTGGCGCGCCTATGAGCTATGTTGGGCGACCGGTTGCCGGGGTGGGCTAAGTTCTTTATCTCAAACGGGTCTAAGACCCTCCGGATCAGATCGTCATGAATCTGCATGGACTCCCCAAGCGCGGCGATGAGGCGGCCGAGGACCGGCTGGCAATCGAAAAGTTTGCCGTCGGACAATCCGTGCCGCGGCTCGAGGATCCGATGCTAGTCCGCGGCCACGGACGCTACACCGACGACGTCAGTCTTCCCGGGCAGGCCCATGGCGTCATGGTTCGCAGCCGTAATGCGCACGGCATCATCCGCGGTATCGACACCAAGGCGGCTTCGCAGATGCCCGGGGTGCTCGCGGTCTATACCGGCGCCGATCTGAGAGACTACGGTCCGCTGAAATGCATCGTCGCACTCAACAACCGTGATGGGTCTCCCCTAAAGAAGCCGCGGCGCGATGTTTTAGCCGTCAATCGCGTGCGCTATGTCGGAGATCCGATCGCGTGCGTGATTGCCGAAACGCTGGCGCAGGCGAAGGATGCGGCTGACGCAATCATGATTGATATTGAACCACTGCCTGCAGTGGTCTCGGCCGAAGAAGCCGCGCGCGACGGCGCGCCGCGGCTCTACGACGATGTGCCGGGCAATGTCGCGCTCGATTATCACTACGGCGACGCCGAGGCGGTGAAAGCCGCCTTCGCGCGAGCGGCGCATGTGACGCGGCTTAAGCTTTTGAACAGCCGCCTTGTTGTGAACTGCATCGAGCCGAGAGCGGCGCTGGCCTCGTTCGAAAATGGGCGGTTCACACTTTATGTGCCGTCGCAGGGCGTATTCGGAATGCGCGCCCATCTTGCCGAGGCGCTCGGCGTCGACGCGAAGAACGTCCACGTCCTGACCGGCCAAGTCGGCGGCTCGTTCGGCATGAAAGCTGCGGTATTTTCAGAATATATCTGCGTCCTTCACGCCGCACGCGCGCTTGGCCGGCCGGTAAAATGGACCGACGAGCGGTCCGGCAGCTTTGTCTCGGACGGCCATGGCCGGGCCAACGAGGTGACCGCGGAGCTGGCGCTCGACGCCGACGGCAATTTCCTTGCGGTGCGGCTGACAAGCTTCGCCAATATGGGCGCGTATTTGTCCCCGTTCGGGCCCCTGCTCGGCACGCTCAATGCGGTTAAGAACATGCAAGGCATGTATCGAACGCCGCTGATGGAAGTCTCGACCAAATGCGTGTTCACCAATACCACGCAGGTGACGGCCTATCGCGGCGCCGGGCGGCCGGAAGGCAATTACTACATGGAGCGATTGATCGATGCCGCCGCGGGCGAAATGGGCATTGATCGCGTGGCACTGCGGCGACGCAATCAGATCCGACGTCAAGAATTGCCCATAAAAACAGCGTCGGGGTCGGATTACGACTGCGGCGATTTCGGCGGCTTGACCAAACACGCGCTCGAGCTCGCCGACAGCAAGGGCTTCGCGCGCCGCAAGCGCGAAAGCCGCAAACGCGGCAAGCTGCGCGGGCTTGGCGTCACCAATTATTTAGAAGTCACAGCGGGTCCGGTGAAGGAATTGGCGGGAATCACGTTCAATACCGACGGCATCGTCACGATAACGACCGGCACGCTCGATTTCGGCATGGGCCATGCCACGTCGTTCGCTCAAGTGTTAAGCGATCAGCTCGGTGTTCCCGTCGAAAAAATAAAACTTGTACAAGGAGACAGCGATCAGATTCCGGTCGGCGGCGGCTCCGGCGGTTCCAAGTCGCTAATGCATAGCGGCACCGCGATCATCGAAGGCGCGGCGAAGGTCATTGAAAATGGCAAACAGCTCGCCGCGTATGTGCTCGAAGCCGCGCCCACGGATATCGCGTTCGAACGCGGGCGCTTTGTCATTGTCGGAACGGATCGCGCCATTTCCATCATGGAGCTCGCGCAAAAACTCCACGGCGGTCTCAAGCCGCCCGCCGACATTCCGCAATCGCTCGATGTAGTGCACGTCAGCGACGGGCCGGGCGCGTCCACCTATCCCAATGGCTGTCACATCGCCGAAGTCGAGGTCGATCCGGATACCGGCTTTGTCGAACTCGTCAAATATTCCTGCGTCAATGATTTCGGCACGTTGGTCAATCCGATGATCGTCGAAGGCCAGATGCATGGCGGCGTCGTGCAGGGCATTGGCCAAGCCTACATGGAGCAAGCGGTCTACGACGAGGAAGGTCAGTTGTTGACCGGCTCGTTCATGGATTATGCGATGCCGCGCGCCGCCGACGTTCCATCCTTCGCGGTCGCGGATCATGGCGTGCCAACCAAGACCAATCCGCTGGGCGTCAAAGGTGTCGGCGAAGCTGGCTGCGCCGGCGGTTTGCCCTGCGCGATGAATGCGGTGCTCGACGCGCTGGCCGATTCCGGCGTGCGGCATGTCGACATGCCATTGACACCGTTCCGGATCTGGCGAGCGCTGCAGACGGCAAAGACGTCCCGTCCGCAATGACGCAATTCACTTCAGTACGCGCGATGCCGTCGGCCGAGTCGCGGCTGATTGCCGGCGTCTGCGCCGCACACATGATGAGTCATTATTATCTGCTGATGCTGGCGCCGTTATTGGCTTTTGTGCGCGCCGATTTCAATGTCAGCTACACCGAGCTTGCGCTGGCGCTCACGGTATTCAATGTGGTCTCCGGCGTATTGCAGACGCCGGTCGGTTTTTTGGTCGATCGGATCGGCGCGCGCGTTGTCCTTATCGTCGGCCTGGCGTTGAGCAGCACGGCCTTTGCGATCGCCGGTCTGTTCAATTCATATTGGGTCTTCATTGCCATGTACGGCGTCGCCGGGCTCGGCAATACCGTTTATCACCCCTCGGACTATTCGCTGCTTTCGCATCACTCTCCGCCCGAGCGATTGAGCCAGATTTTTGCCTTCCATACCTTCGCCGGCATGCTCGGCTCCGCCATCGCGCCGGTGACGCTCCTGGCGATGCAGAGTTTCTTTGGCTGGCGCGGCGCCTATATCGGCGCCGCGATTTTCGGCTTTATCGTTCTTGCGGTGCTGCTGGCGCAACCGGAGCCCGTTGCCGAGCAGCGTCGCGCCGGCAAAAGCGGCAAAAGCGCCTCGTCCGCCGCCGTGGGCTGGCAGTTTCTGCTCTCGCCCGCCATCCTGCTCAACCTCGCATTTTTCGTTCTGACCTCGCTCATGGGCAACGGGCTCAACACGTATCTTGTGGTCGCACTCGGCGCGGCGCACGGCACGCCCACTGGCATCGCCAATATCGCGCTCACGAGCCTGCTCGCAATGAACGCCATCGGCGTGCTGGCCGGCGGCGCGCTGGCCAGCCGCATCCGCCAGCATGCCCTGATCGCTGCCGCGGGCCTCACCATTGCCGGCGCGGTGACGGCGCTGATCGGCCTGTTTGATCTTCCTTCGGCCGCGCTCATTGGCTTGACCGGGTTAAGCGGCTTTTCCGTCGGCGCCACCTATCCGTCGCGCGACATGCTGGTGCGCGCGGTCACGCCGCCCGGCGCTTTTGGCACGGTATTCGGTTTCGTCTCGACCGGCTTCAATATCGGCGCGAGCATTGCACCGATTGTCTATGGCATGCTGATGGATCATGGGCGGCCGCGTGGAATTTTCTTTTTGTCGGCCGCCGTCAGCCTGATCTGCGTCACAACCGTGACATTTGGATTCTCACGGCGGGAGAGAATTTGAACTTTCGTCCATTGCGCGAGGCTGCCACGCGAGATGCGCTTGTCGTGCGGACGGAACTGCTTTGAAGTTTTGCTGTTGCGATGATGCCTATTCGAGGAGAGGTGGGCTCCTCAATTTCCACGAATTTCTCGCCGCGATGAGTGGTCTTCAACGACAAATTTGAACGAGCGATGTACAATTTAACGAGTCCGGGCTCGATAATTGGTTGATCCTCAACGCAAATTTTTCGAGCACGAAAGAGTACAAATGGCGCGAAAGCAAACTTTTCAAGAGTGGCTAGAAATACACAAGGACTTAGACGCCTACATCGCGCGTGGAGGAAAGCTTATGGATTTAAATCTCCTCGATGACGCAACACACAAGCGTCTCGAAACAGTAATAGCCGCCGAACTCGGCCAAGAGACGAACCTGAGACTAACCCGATTTTTCAAGTCCATAATGGATTCGATGCGTAGCAAAAGAACTGTGGGTGAAGCGCTGACCGAGTCGAAGCTGCAGGCGCTATGGCGCAAAACCGCGTCGAACCAGAATTAAGGCTTATCTTGACATGTGGTTTGCCGGTTTTCCTGGCGCGCGCAAGCGCCATAGTAGTGCATCTGGAATCTCACGTGGCGTATCAACCACCGCAACACCGGCACGTTCAAGGGCGGCGCGTTTGAGACTATAGCTGCCGGAACTGCCGGTCACAATCGCGCCTGCGTGACCCATTTTTTTGCCAATCGGCGCAGCACGGCCGGCCACAAAAGCAACCACCGGCTTGCTCATGCCGGCGGCATATTCGGCTGCCTCTTCCTCCAAATCACCACCAATCTCCCCAACCAACACCACCGCCTCAGTGCCGGAATCCTGATCGAGGGCCTGCAGCGCGTCACGCGTTGTCGTGCCGAGCATCGGATCCCCGCCG
>Ga0335081_10011087_pt1 | contig 14578 bp, 12 predicted proteins | sample Lox_Sample_35_FD_206713 | JGI IMG/M metagenome (GOLD analysis project Ga0335081, IMG submission 206713) | Soil microbial communities from Loxahatchee National Wildlife Refuge, Florida, United States - Lox_Sample_3.5 | ecosystem: Environmental > Terrestrial > Soil > Wetlands | place: USA... | reverse complement strand
GAAGAACGGGAACGCCGGGCGCACCATCCGGCCTTGCGCAAACGGCGCGGCGCTCTCTTCCCTCCACTCATCCTGGATGAGCGAGAGGAGCGCCCAGAGGAGCGCATCGTGCGAGGCCGCCATCTCCCACACGCCCCCGGGGACGCCGCCGACCTTCATCCATGCCGAAGGGGGCGACGCAGGCGCTCCCGAAGGGGGCGACAAAGGCGCTCCCGAAGGGGGCGACAAAGGCGCTCCCGAAGGGGGCGACGCAGGCGCTCCCGAAGGGGGCGACAAAGGCGCTCCCGAAGGGGGCGACAAAGGCGCTCCCGAAGGGGGCGACAAAGGCGCTCCCGAAGGGGGCGACGCAGGCGCTCCCGAAGGAGGATCAGATTCCCCCGGTCGAGAGGCTGAAACGTGCAGGCGGTGAGGCGGACACTCATCCCCCGGACTGAGGCACAGCACGCCGGCGCCGGGGGCGAGCGCGCGCACGACGCCGGAGGCAACGCGCGCAACCGCCTGCGAGGCTCCCGCCGCGTACGTGACGAGAGGGACGCTTCCCAGCGCATCCCCCAGTGTCATGGTCGTTCCTGGCTGCCGTGCACTGCCGTCGTGCTCCTGAATCCCCGTATCAGCCCGCGCCCAGCTCCTTCCTCACGATATTTGTCCCTTCGACCATCGCGCGGAGCTTGTCGAAAGCCCTGTCGCGGGGCATGAATTTCATGCCGCAATCGGGGCTGATATAGAGCTTTTCCGCCGGGATATAGCCGAGCGCCTTCCGGATCCGCCCGGCGACGACTTCCGGCGACTCGATCGCGGGATCCTTTACGTCGATGACGCCGACGACGATCTCCATGCCTGTCGTGTACCGCGTGAAGAGGTCAAGCCCGGCGCCGTCAGAGACGGCGAACTCCAGGCTCAGCTGGTCCGCATGGACGCCGAGGATGGCCGGAAACAGCTCGTCGTACTGTCCCGTGAACAGCTTTTTAAGCTGGTAGTTCCCGTAGCAGGTGTGGAGGGCGATCTTCGCATTCACCCCTTCCACCAGGGCATTGAACGACTCCACGAGCCACGGCATGTCCTGCGGGTACCCCACCCAGACCGGCTCGTCGATCTGGATGAAATCGCACCCCGCCGCCACCAGCGCCTTCAGCTCGGCGTTCAGGATGCCTGCCAGGTCGAAGATCAGCTCCCTCTCGCTCCCGTAGAACTCGTTCGTTGCACGCTTGGCGAGCATCTGCGGGCCCGTGACGCAGACCTTCGTGCGCGAGCGGGCCACGGACTTCAGGAACCGGAAGTGGTCCTCCATCCCGAGCGAGCCCCTGCGCCGGACTCTCCCCCGCACCACCGGGTCCAGCATCTGGATCGAGGGATCCAGGTTGCCGATCGCCTTCATTTTCCCCGCCATGTCGAACCCGTCGATCCGCATGGAGAAGAAATTCACCATCGTCTCCCGCCGCAGCTCGCCGTCGGTGATGATGTCCACGCCCGCGATCTCCTGGTCGAGCACCGCGGAGCGGACGGCGTTGTCGTGCGCCTCGGCGGCCTCCGCTGCCGAGAGCCCGCCCGCGCGGGCGAGCTCCCTCGCCTTTTCCAGCCATGCCGGGAGCGAGTAGCTGCCGATCACCGTCGTCGGAAGAAGAGGGAGCCCGTCCATACCGCCTCCGCGTCATGTTCCCGGGAAAAAAATAGTCAGGGGAGCGCTCACCCTGACTATTGTGACCACAACGGCCGGACAGCGCCGCAGGAACCGCTATTTCATCGCGAAGCTGATCGTGAACCTGTGCACGTCGTTCAGCACCGAGAAGACCGTGTAGGCATAGTCGATGTTGATGACGTACGTGTCAAACGGCAGGCGCACGCCCGCCCCGAACGACCCGCGCTCCATCGTCGTCTGGATCGGCGCACGGTCGGTCGTCCCGCCATCGATGCCGTTCCCGGTCAACCCGAACCAGCTGTAGTTGAACTTCCATCCGGCGCGGATGAAGAACGTGTTGCTGAAGCCCAGCTCGGACCCCATGTAGTAGTACTGCGTCCCGTCCTGCGGCTTCACGATGTCCAGCGCGAGCATCCACCGGGTGACGTCCCCCTGCACGGGCGTCATCGACGTGCCGATCGAGAACGTGAGGGGAATCGGGGAGGCGAAATCATAGAACTTCATGTCGCCCCCCAGGTTGTTGACCCGGGCCCCGACGCTCCAGCCGAGCATGCCGATGTTGTAGACCGTGCCGAGATCAAACGCGATGGTCCCGGCTCCCGCGTCATCGATTTTCTCGTGGATATACTTCACCGTTCCGCCCAGCGTGAGGTACTCCGTGATGTAGCGGGAATAGGTCGCCTGCATGCAGAGGTCCTGGTAATCGTACGTGGACGACGTGACCTGGTCGGTCACCAGGGCCTGGAGCTGGGGATCGGAGTACCCGTTGTCCCTGTCGGCGGGGATGTTGCTGATGCCGAAGGACTGGAAGCCGATCCCGATCGTGCCGACGTCCGTCCAGTTGTAGCTGACGGCCGCGGCCTCCTGGGACAGGCCCCCGATCCAGTTGTTGTACGTGAATGCCGCCTGCGCGGACATATCCTTCAGCGCAACGCCGGCGGGGTTCCAGAACATGTTTGTCGCGTCCTCGTTCATCGATGTGACGGCCGAGCCGATAGCGGCCTGGCGGGCCCCCACACCGACCTTGAGGAACGCAGCGCTGTTGAGTCCCGCCTTCTGCGTCTGGGCGTCTGCACAGCTCGCGCCAAGCGCCAGCAGGAGAACAGCGATGAGCGGTATGAGATACGTACGTTTCATGTGGTTGTCCTCACATTGGTGTGGCGGTTATCGGATGATCGCGAACTGGCCGATATGCTTCATCGTCGGCGACTGCACCACGTATATGTAGAGTCCGCTTGCCACCTCGATGCCGTCCTTCGAGAACATATCCCAGAACACGCTGCCCTTGCTGGGATCGCTCGAAGCGAAGTTGATGACGTCGATGACCTGGCCGGACACGTCGAGGATCGTGATCTTGCACTGCGGCGGCAGATTGTAGAACAGGATCTTGTGATCGTACACCTGCGAGCGGTTGTCGAAGAGCGCCGCTTTCTTGTACGGGTTCGGCCTGACGCCCACGCGGCTCAGGTCGCCCGGCGCGGCGAGCGCCGACGTGACCACCTGCGCGGCGCCCAGGTTCTTCAGCAGCGCCGAATTGCCCGCCGGGTAGTTCGCGTTGGTGTACCCGTAGGGGTACGTCTGATACCAGAGGCCGGTGGCCCCGTTCCTGTTCGTGCTGTGCGTCTCGATCTGTCCCGTGACGTCGCCGCCGGGACCCGTGAACGTTCCCTGCTTGTAGGCCGATACGTAGTACCAGTACTGGAACCCGAGCAGCACGCTCTGGTCCTCGTACCGGTAGGTGTACCCGGCAGTCTGGGCAACCGACTGCGTCGCGAGGTTTGCCTTGGGGATCACCGCGACGAGGTCCCAGGTGCCCCAGGTGTCGGGCTGGTACGTCCCGTGCAGCGCGTTGCCGAGCACCTTCGCAGCGCCGCCGAACTTCGGGTTGACGGGCTTGTAGTACATCGCGGGCCGCGGGCCGACGGTCATCTGATCCTGATACAGATCGACGACGCGCATCCCCTCGTCAAGCCACCCGAGCTTCTTGTACTGCGAGGATTTCCAGATCTTGTAGCCTGCAAAGAGCGGATCGTTCTCGGCCACCTTGTCCCACTCGACCGCGACCGATTTGTTCAGCGTGTTCGAGATCTTCACGTTGGGGAGCGGCGGCGGCGTCGGGATCTGGAAGTCGTGCTGGTAGCAATAGCGCGCGGCGCGGACCGAGCGCTGGATGCCTTCGAGCCTGTAGCCCGCGAACGTGGCATAGACGATCGTGATCACGGAGTCTTTCTTCAGAGAGAACGGACCCACGCCGGAATAGAGATCCTGGTCGAAGTTCTCCGTGTTGCTGTTCCCGATCGTCCACTTGCCCCAGCCCAGGGGGTACTTCGTGTTCGCGTCCGCGGAGCCGTCTTCGTACGACGCCTGATCGAACGTGTTCTGCGTCTTCAGGTCGCCGTTCGGACGCCCCGGAGAGCCGAGGGGAACGAACGTGAGCGGGTTCCCCGTCACGCCGGAGGCAAAGAAGGCGGGGTTCGGGTTCAGGTTCAGGGCGGGGAATGAGCCGTTGTGGCCCACCTGATCGCCGTTGGCATACCAGACGGACGTCGTCGCATAGAACATCTGCATCGGATTCCCGAGCTGCCCGACGAAGGCGCTGGTGCCGCCGGACATGTACCAGCCGCGCTGCGGGCCGGTGCCGATCGGGTCGGTCCCGAAGATCGTCTGTTTCGACGGAAGGCTCGACGTGCTGTGAACAGCCGACGCGGGGAGCCCGCCGCTCTTCACATCGAGGAACGCCCAGCCCCAGCGCAGGTCGCACCAGGTTTTCGAGTTGCCGGCGATGATCCCGAGGTCGCAGCCGGCGGTTCCCGGCGCAACGTTGATTGTCGACGGGGCTGCGTACATCGAGCTGAACGCCCAGGGGCTTCCCGAGCTGTCGGGATCGTCGACCCACGTGGCCTGGCGGCAGTTGGCGCTGATCACGACGTCGCTCGCGCAGCGGGCGCCGCACGCGTAGTTGCTGATGGACATGTACGTCTGCGATTCGATCTGGAACGCGAGCGCCTTGATGTCGTGGTTGAGCTGCTCGGCGATCCCGTCCATGTTCATATCGAGGTAGCCGGTGTTCTTCAGCTGGACTTCGACGATGACATAGTCGTTCAGGTTGTCCCAGTTCGGGGCCGCGAAGCCGTGGGCGCGCATCTTGACGTCCACGCCGAGCTGCGTCGGCCAGGCCGCTTCATAGACCACGTGATTGCGCTGCGTGCCGTCGACCCAGTAGGGCTCCAGCGTGTAGTGCCGGGTCGCGTCGGTCGCGCCGTTGAGCTTCGGATGGTACGTGAGCTGTGCGAAATTGGAATAATTCGCCGTCCCCCCGTTAGCCGCGGCCGCGGCGAAGAAGCTGGGATTCGAGGACGCGGGTCCACGGTTCCATGTTGTATCGGGATCATAGACCAGCACCCAGCAATCCTTGTTCCAGTAGGTGTCATAGTAGAACGCGTTGGGCCAGTTCGTGCCCGGCGTGGTCCACTGACGGTCGAAGTTCCCCATGCGGATGAACATCCGCGTGCCGAGCGTCGCGGCAGTGGAGGCCTCGCCGTAGAATGGCGTGGTCCCCTCGGGGAGAAACGATTCCCATGCGTCCCCCGCACAGATCACGCCCGCGCCGGGGTAGTTGACCACCGATGCGGCGGGAGCGGTCTGTGCCACGAGCGACGCCGGGACGATGACCAGCGCCAGGAGCGCGCAGGCGATCGCGAATTTCAGTCGGTTATTCATACGAAGACCTTTCGTCCCTTGAAAGTGAGGAGTGAATGTCATCACATGTCCACTCGAATACCGAAGAAGAACTCGCGCGGGATGTCATAGAACCAGCTGCCGTCCGCGCCCATCGGCCGGTTGAAGAACCCGGTCGGATTCGGTCCGGTGACGGCCGGCGGGGGAATATAGACGGGCGAACCCGTGACGGGCTGCGTCAGGGTCGTGCCGTTCCCGCTGTTCGTCGCCTCCCACAGGGTGGCGCCGCTCACCGTGTTGTCGTAGCCGATGATGTTCGTCCAGTTGAAGAAGTTCTTCACTTCGACGAAGAGCGCGAAGCGCATGTTGTTGAAGCGGAAGCCCTTCTCCAGCTTCAGGTCGACCATCTTATTCCAGGGGGCGCTGGCGAACTCGCGGCCCGCAACGCGCGGGTCGTACGGATAGTTGACGGGATAGAGGAACCCGCTCTGGAACGTGCCGAGCGAGGAAAGAATGATGTCCTCGGGGAACTCGAGCGTGACCAGGTAGGTGATCCTGTGCGTCCTGTCGTATCCGCCCGTCAGCGAGCTTGTGCTCCCCGTGACGTCGGTCTCGACCTTGTTGTAGTAGACGAAGTTGTTGTACGGGAGCGTGTTGTTGTACTTCGCCGAGTCACCAGGCGCGAACGAGGTCACGTTCGTCTTGGTCTGGTCGCCCCCGGTCCATGACGATGCCTTGATGTAGGTGTAGGCATAATTCAGGCGGCCGCTGAGCGTCGCGATATCGAACCACTTGTGGCGTGCGGCCTGGAAGCTCACCTCCACGCCCCGGGCGTCCGCGTAGCCGGCGTCGAAGAACCAGGTCGTCGCCCCGTTGGGGGTGTTGACCGTGACGGCGGAGTTCGGGTTGTAGTTCTGCACGTCGCGCATGTAGGCGGTGAAGTTCATCCCCAGTGTGCCGGGGAGGAATTCCCACTGCGCGCCGAGCTCGTAGTTGGAGGACATCGTGAGCGGCTCGTTCGTCATCGTGAAGTTCGGGAGGCTCGTCCCGAACACGGTGTAGTAATCGTCGTACATGCGCGTGTACGGCGGCGGCATCGCCTGGCGCGAATAGCTGTAGAAGAGCGCCGCGGTCTCGGAGATCGGGTGCGACACGCCGATGCGCGGGGAGACGAAGTACTGCGGGTCGAGGTAATTCGCCTGGCGCACGATCACGTTCGCGCGGCGCAGCTGGCCGTCGATCATGATCGTGTCGGGCGTGAACGGGTTGAAGGGGTTCGCGTAGTCCTTCGCCCTCGGGTCCCACCTGTCGCCGCGGAGTCCCAGGTTGATCACGAGTCCCCCGAACTCCATCCTGTCCGACGCGTAGACCGACATCTCCGTCGGGAAGAATTCCCAGTTGTCCACGATCAGCCGGGAGCGCGTGTCCATCTGGTCCGCGCCGAGCATCGTGTTCCGGTTGATCTGGGAGACGTCGTTGAACTTGAAGTTGAAGCCCGCCTTGATCTGGTGGTGGAAGTCGACCTGGCTTGTCAGGTCGGCGCGCACCGTGCGGGAGATCGATTTCGTGTTCAGGTAAATGAACATCGGTCGCGTGATGTCCGCCAGCCCGTTGCCGATGTTGATCTGGTTGGTGGTCTGGCTGACGGGCTCGTCGCCGATGCGGAAGAACTTGCCAAGGTTAGTGCCCGACTGGGAGATATATTTGTTGATCTGGGCGGTGTCGGACATCGTGAGGAAGTCGCCCCCCTCGTCCAGCGCGCAGAACCCGTCGCCGTTCCCGTCGGTGAAGCCGTAGATCAGGTTGTGGTACACCTGGCTCGCCTGCACCTCGTAGAACGTGGAGGGCGAAAGAACGTGCGTCAGCTTGACGCTTCCCGTGTAGTCGAGGCCCGCGTTCTGGGGGACACCCTCAAGGAAGTAGCGCGAATTGTCGTTATACGTCGAATTCTTCCATCCGAAGAGAATTCCCTTGTCGTTGACGATACCGAAGGCGTTCACCTTGATGTCGTTCGTGATGTTGTACGTCGTCTTCAGGGTGATGTCCGCCTCCCGGCTCCTGTCGTTCGGGAAGTAGCCGTGCGAGTCGACGTACTTGCCGGTCAGGAAGAAGCGCCAGGGATCCATGATGTTGCCGCCGACCGAACCGCTGAAATCGAGCAGCGGGTGGTTGTTGTTGAGGTACTTTCCCGGGTAGTACGTGTACTTCCCCGAGCGTGTGCTGTCCGACGTGATGTTGCCGATGAGCGCTGCCGGCACGGTGATATTGTTGGCGATGTCGGTGGCCCTGGTCGCCCGCTCCGTCGCCAGCCGCGCGTTCGTCGTGTTCTCGTCCGCAAAATAGACCGCGTCGAGGTTGTACGGGTCCGGCCCGCCGTGGCCGAGGCCGTTGAACTGGCTCAGCCGCGCCTGGACCGATCCCGCGAGGGGACCCATACCGTCCTTCAGGGAGTAGTTGATCGTCCCGGCGGTGGCCGACTGCACGTCCGCCCCCGCGGCGCCGGTGGTCAGCGAGAACTGTTCAACGGCGTCGAAGTTCATGTCGGTCGTGGTGCTCATCTCGCCGACGTTGTGGCGGGTCAGGTGGCCGGTCGACTGCAGGATTCCCTGCGTCGACTCTTCCGACTCGTTCTCGTAGAACTGGTTCGTGATATCCACGCCGTCGACGAGCGTCCTGGTTTCCGTGATGCGCCCGCCGCGCACGTACCCGTTAAATGCCGCCGGGCTGGAGTTCAGCAGGTCCTTCACGGTCATCGTCGGCAGGACCTGGAGCTCTTCCGTCGTGACGGTGGTCTTGGTCGACGTGCGGTTCTTGTCCACCACGCGCCGCTCGGCCGTAATCACCATCTCGCCGATCTGCACCTCCTGGCTCTGGAGGTTGACGTTGATTTCCTTCGTCTGGTCCAGCAGGACCTCGACCCCCTCGATCTTCAGCTTGCCGTAGCCGACGGCCGAGGCCTGGAGGGAGTACGTCCCCGGTGGGACGTTCAATATATAGTAGCGCCCCTGCGCGTCCGCGGCGCCGCCGAGCGTCGTCCCCAGCACGAGTACGTTCGCGCCGGGGATGACGTCTTTCGTGGAAGCGTCACGAACAATCCCCACAATTTTGCCGTTTGCCGCCAGAGCCAGAGGCGTCGACGCCACGGCGACCAGCAGCAAGAGGCACAGGAATTGGTACCATCGTTGCTTCATATGGTTCCTCCCTACTTCTGTGGTGAGTGGTTCGGTGAATGGTGCATCTGATGGACTGAGAGAATATCGTGCGACCGCTCTCATCGGCCGCGTACGGCGGCCGCGACGACTGGTTTCCTGGAATGAACAGATTGAGAAGTGATGCTGACCGGCTGTGAACTCGGCGAACCCAGGGGTGCAGGCCCGCGTTTCACTATTGGAATGGCGTTTTACCAACGCCAAAATACCACATTGCACATCCTTTGTCAAGGATTTTTTTGCCGGGGACGTTGCGGTTTGCCCGCCCGTTCCCTAATTTCTTGCGTGAGCCACAAGTGAAACCACTGTTTCACTGATTAAACGTCCGGAATGCCCGTGCGCGTGCGGATCGCGCGGTCGAAGTGGGACATGGAGGGGACGCCGCTCGCGGAGTTCCTGCAGGCGGTCGCCGGCGCGGGATTTGACGCGACGGACATTCACATTCCCTCCCTCAGGGAGACCCCCGGGGAGATCGCCGCGCTGCACGCGCGTTTCGGTCTCCCCCTCGTGGCCATGATCACGACCGAGGGACGGACCGTGGAGGAGCACCGTGCGTCGCTCGATGAACGGTTCCGCCTCGCCGCCCGGTGCGCCCCCGTGCACATCAACTGTCACACCGGGCGGGACACGTTCTCGCGCGACGAGAACCTGGCCATCTGCCGCGACGCGCTCGCGCTGTCGCGCCGGTTCTCCATCCCGCTCTCGCACGAGACGCACCGGGGACGGGCAACGTTCTCGGCGCCCGCGACGCGGGCGCTCATGGAGGCGATGCCCGAACTGCGGCTGACCGCGGACTTCTCCCACTGGTGCTGCGTCCACGAGAGCCTGCTGGGAGACCAGGAGGAGACCATGGCCCTGGCCGTCGCGCGGAGCGATTACATTCACGCGCGCGTGGGGCACGCCGAGGGTCCGCAGGTGAGCGATCCGCGGGCCCCCGAATGGAGCGCGGAGCTTGACGCGCACCTCGCCTGGTGGAAGAGCATTGCCCGCGCCCGGCGCGACGCGGGCGCCGGGGAGCTTCTCGTCTGCCCGGAGTTCGGACCCGCGCCCTACATGCCGCTGCTTCCCCACTCACGGACCCCGGTCGCCGACCTGTGGGCCGTGACGCTCTTTATGAAAGACCTCCTCCGCACGTCGCTCGCCTGAGCGCACACGCACTGTCCCGCCCGGCGGGGCGACGGGGGGCGCACCATCGCACGACACTACGGAGACGTCATGATCACTGCCGATCTCGCGCAGATCGCCGGCCGGGCATACCCGGCGCGGCGCAGGACGCAGAACCTCGTGGGGGGCGCATCGCCCATCCAGGCGACGCACTTCGCCATCGGGTACGTGACGCTCGAGCCTCTGGGGGGCCAGGTCCCCTGGCACTGCCAGGAACAGGAGGAAGTGTATTTCATCGTGGCAGGAGAAGGAGAAATGTGCCTCGGCACCGAGCGGCGCACGATGAGGCGGGGAGAGGCGGTGTACATCCCGGGGGGCGTGTTCCACCAGCTCACCAACACCGGCGGTGAGCCCATGACGATGATGTACTGCTACGGACCGGCCGGCGACGTCGCCCACTGGCGACAGGAGCTTGACGGGACGCTGCCCCGCGCGGGCAAGGAGGCTCCCCCGCTTCCCGCGGGAGCCGCGCCCCAGTGCACAGAACGACCGTAGACGCTGCGGCAGTTCACGCGGTGCGCCGGTCCGGCGCACGATTCCGGAGACCATTCATGCACACACTGAAAACGCACACGATCGGCATCATCATGAACGGCGTCACCGGGCGGATGGGCATGAACCAGCACCTCCTCCGTTCGGTCACCGCAATCATCCAGCAGGGAGGGGTTAAGGTCGGCGACGGCGAAACGATCATGCCGGACCCGATCCTGGTGGGGCGGAACCCGGACAAGCTGGAATCGCTGGCCGCACGGGCGGGCGTGCAGCGCTGGTCGACGGACGTCGCCGCCGCGCTTGCCGATCCGCACAACGCGGTCTACTTCGACGCGCAGGTGACCAACCTCCGCGTCGCCGCGGTCCGCGCTGCGATCGACGCGGGGAAGCACATCTACTGCGAGAAACCGACGGCGCTCACCACCGCGGACGCGTACGACCTCTATCTCCGCGCGAAGGCGCGCGGGATCAAGCACGGGGTGGTGCAGGACAAGCTCTGGCTGCCGGGACTCCTGAAGCTCAGGATGCTCCTGGACACGGGGTTTTTCGGCCGCGTGCTTTCCGTGCGGGGGGAATTCGGGTACTGGGTCTTCGAGGGAAACCGCGTCCCCTCGCAGCGTCCCTCGTGGAACTACAGGAAGGAGGACGGCGGGGGCGTGATTTTCGACATGCTCTGCCACTGGCGCTACGTGCTCGACAACCTCTTCGGGAACGTGACGTCGATTTCCTGCCTCGGCGCGACGCACATCCCCGACCGGTGGGACGAGCAGGGACAGCGCTACGAAGCCACGGCCGACGACGCGGCGTACGCGACGATGCTCCTGGAAAACGGAGTGGTCGCACAGTTCAACTCCTCGTGGACGGTGCGCGTCCGCAGGGACGACCTTCTCACGATCCAGGTGGACGGGACCAAGGGCTCCGCCGTGGCCGGCCTGCGCGACTGCGCCATTCAGCCGTACGAAGCCACCCCCCGCGCGGTCTGGAACCCTGACATTCCGAGTCCCATCAACTACTTTGAAAACTGGTCGCAGGTCCCGGCCGGGGACGAGCACGACAACGCGTTCAAGATGCAGTGGGAGCTGTTCCTGCGGCACGTGGTGAAGGGGGAGCCGTTCCGCTGGGGGCTCCTCGAGGGGGCGAAGGGAGTGCAGCTCGCCGAGAAAGGAATGGAGTCGTGGCGGAAGCGGGCATGGGTCGACATCGAACCGCTGGAGAACGGCGATGACTGAGCCCGCTCCCGGCAGATGCGCGATACTCTCCGGGACCGCCTACCGCGACATCCGGGGAGCGCACTTTGAGGTGGCCGTCCTTCCCTGGGCTGCGACGGAAGCGCACAACCTGCATCTTCCCTTCGGCACGGACATCATCGAGACGGAGGCCATCGCCGCCGCCGCGGCCCGCGCGGCAGCCGCAGCCGGGGCCAGCATCGTCGTCCTCCCCGTGATCCCGTTCGGCGTCAACACGCAGCAGATGGACATCCCGCTCACCATCAACATGAACCCGAGCACGCAGATGGCGGTGCTGGCCGACGTCGCCGCCTCTGTCGAGGCGCACGGCGTTCCGAAGCTCGTGGTCCTGAACGGGCACGGCGGGAATGATTTCAGGCAGATGATCCGCGAACTCCAGTGCCGGCACCGGACGTTTCTCTGCGCGGCGAACTGGTACAGGGCGGCCCCCAGGGAGAAGTTCTTCAGCGCGCCCGGGGACCACGCCGATGAAATGGAGACAAGCCTCATGATGCACGTCGCCCCCGGTTCGATCCTTCCCCTCTCGGAGGCGGGGGCCGGGAGCGTCAGGAACCACCGCATACGCGCGTTCCGCGAGGGGTGGGCGTGGGCGCCGAGGCGGTGGACGAGCGTTTCTTCGGACACGGGCGCGGGCGACCCGCGGGGGGCCACCGCGGAGAAGGGGAAGGCGTGGTTTGACGCGGTGACGCACGCCGTCGCAGATTTCCTCGTCGAGCTCTCGGCGGCCGATCCAAACGACATGTATGCCTGAGACGCTCCTGACCGCGGGCATCGACGGCGGAGCCACGCGCACGCGCGCGGTCCTTGTGACGGGCGACGGCACCGTCGCGGGATTCGGCACGGCGGGACCCTCGAACTATGACAACGTCGGGGAAGAGACCGCCGCGGAGAATATCCGCCTGGCGCTGGATGAAGCCCGGCGCGGCCCCGCGTCCGGAACCCCCCTCCCCCGTTCGATCTTTCTCGGTCTTGCAGGCGTGGTCTCTCACACGGACAGGGAGATCGTCCGCCGGATGGTGGCCAGGCACCACCTCGCCCCTCCCGAAGGGGTCGGCGTCGACCACGACATCAGGATCGCGCTCGCGGGGGGCCTCGAGGGGCATGAAGGAATCGTCCTGATCGCGGGGACGGGCTCCTCGACGTACGGGAGGAGATCCGACGGGCGGAGCCACAGAACGGGCTGGGGATATCTGCTGGACGACCGGGGAAGCGGGTATGCCCTCGGGCTCCAGTCGATCGTGGCCAGCGTGATGGAATCGGACGGGCGGGGCCCGGCCACGGCGCTGAGCCGGGTCGTGCGTGCGCGCCTCCGCTTCACGGATATCGACGATATTCTGCATATTATGTACAGGGGAGGCGCTCCAGTCGCGGAGATCGCCTCGCTTGCGCCGGACGTGATCGCGTGCGCGACCGGGGGAGACGGCGTGGCGGAGTCGATACTCAATGAAGGAGCGAGGGAGATTGCGCGCATGGTATGGACCGTCGCCCGCCGTCTGGAATTCTCGGGAACACCGTTTCCGCTGACGATGACAGGGGGCCTGGTCGAACAAGGGGGCCACTACCGTGACCTGGTGGAGGGGGAAATACGCGTCCTCGCCCCCGACGTACGGATCCTCCCCCCCGCGCTCCCCCCGGTCATGGGAGCCGCACTGCTGGCGCTGGAAGCCGCGGGCATCCCGCCGACGCCGCACCTCCTGGAAAGAATGAGAAGTCAGACCTCGCTGCTGGAGGCGGCGCCCGCCGCCGCCGGCGGGCCCGCTCCACATCCGGGACACAGGAAATCATGATCTCGATCCCATCGCTCCTGGCGAAGATCGATTACGCCGGGGGAACGATCGACGGGTGCGCCGTCACCCGCCGCACGCTCAGCCAGCTCGGCGACGCGTTCGCCGATCCCGCGGCGGTACGTGACGTGCTCGCACACGGGGACCCCCTCATGTATACCGTGTCGACGTGCGAGTACGGGGAGGGAAGCGGGAGCTTTCACTGCGGCCTCGGAGTCCTCTATCCCGGAACGGCCGGTGAGGAGTTTTTCATGACGCGCGGCCACATGCACGCGCGGAAGGAAGCGCCCGAGCTGTACATCGGCATACGAGGGCAGGGGCTGATGCTGATGCAGAGGGAGGACGGCTCGGAGCCGCAAACAGTGTCGATGTCGGGCGAGTGCCTGCTCTACGTCCCCGGTCACATGGCGCACCGGACTGTCAACGTCGGGAGCGAGCGCCTCATCTACCTCGGCATCTACGCTGCCGACGCCGGCCATGATTACGAATCGGTCCGGAAAACGAACTTCACGAACGTCGTGCTGCGGCGGGGGGAGGGACACGAGGTGGTCCCCCGCGCGGAATATCTCAGAACGCTTCCGAACGCCAGGTGACCATGCATCAGATCCCGGAGTCCGTTCCCCCCATCGGGCGCGTCGACCGTCCATGGGGTTCGTTCCGCCAGTTCGCCCACAACACGGAGGTGACCGTCAGCCTGATGAGCGTCAAGGCGGGACAGCGCCTGAGCCTCCAGTCGCACAGGGGAAGAGCGGAGCTCTGGATCGTGCTCGACCCGGGCGCGGTCGTACAGGTGGGCGATAGCGTGATGCACCCGGATGTGGGAGCGGAGATCTGGATCCCGGCAGGGGCGAAACATCGCCTTTCCGCCACGGGAGCGGCCGTGCGCGTCCTGGAGGTCGCCTACGGCAACTGGCAGCAGGAGGACATCACCAGGTATGATGACGACTACCATCGCCCGGCCGAGGGGGAGCGATGACGGGTTTCAGGCAGAGCACGCAGTCACCCGCCCCCGCCAGGCACGGACCCCCGGGGGCGGGTGAGTACGACATCTACCCCTCGTTTCCGCTCGGTCCCGGGAAAATCGGCCTCGGGTTCGAGTCGCTCGCCGACGCCATCATCGCCTCGGGCCGCCCCCATGTGATCATAGACGGGTATATCGGCGTCCTGTGGGAGAGGTTCGCGGCAAATCTGGCACGCGCGCTCGAAGGGCGCGGCAGGAGCGTCCGTCTCCAGCCGGCCGGAAGGATGAAGCCGCCGGAGGAGATTGACAGACTTATCGAACCTTTCCTGGGAGGGGATGACCCACTCTTCGGACGAAGATGCCAGTTGACGCTGGATGCCCTTTTCGCAGGGTTTACCCCCCTTCAG
>Ga0335081_10011086_pt1 | contig 14579 bp, 13 predicted proteins | sample Lox_Sample_35_FD_206713 | JGI IMG/M metagenome (GOLD analysis project Ga0335081, IMG submission 206713) | Soil microbial communities from Loxahatchee National Wildlife Refuge, Florida, United States - Lox_Sample_3.5 | ecosystem: Environmental > Terrestrial > Soil > Wetlands | place: USA... | reverse complement strand
ATTGAGCGCCTGGAGCTCGGACTCGCAACCGTTGCACGACCCCGCGTCGACGTGCCGGATATGGAGGCTTCGCCGGAAGCCGGCGCGATTGTCACCCCGTCGCGACTTCTCAATGGGACGATCGCCACCGGAGACGAGCAAGTCTGATCGCTCGCGTGTACCGAAAGCCCAATCGAACGAGGCGCGCGCCGCATCAGCGGGACAGGCTTCGACGCAGAGTTGGCAGACGACGCAGCGGCCATAGTCGACCGCAAGGCGCTCCTTTCCCGTATCGTTTGCCTCTACCGTAATGGCCGCCGTCGGGCAGGCGGCAGCGCACTCGGCGCATTCCGGTTCGCACCGCTCCGGCTCGAAGCGCGGCATTCCGAACACGCCCTCTTGTCCTGCCTGCAGCTCGCTGCCGGGCCAAGGCGTGGTCGCCCTTCCCTTTTGCAGGCCGAACAGCGTCCAGAATGGCATGCGCCCCCCTAGCGATCGCAGCCTGCAACAGTGAGGCCGAAGCTTGCCTCGTTGATCGCGTAGTCCATCATGTTGCTGTCGTGCACCGTGAACGGGAACACCCGCCAATTTGAGAATGAAGGCGATTTGATCTTCACGCGCGACAGCCTGCCATCTGCGCCGACATGGACCGCGTAGAACAGCGAGCCCCTAGGCGATTCCGCCCAACCAAGCCCTTCCGAACCTGGCGGCGGCGTGCAGTTGACGCGCACCGGACCTACCGCGAGCAGGAGAAGAACCCGCTGGATAATGGCGATGCTCGCGTCGATTTCGGCGATTCGAACTTGCGCGCGCGCATAGGCGTCGCCGCTGGTCTTGACCGGTACGACGAGTGGCATGTCGCCATAAGCTGCATAGGGATGGTCCCGCCTCAGGTCGCGATCGAAGCCGGAGGCGCGCTGGATCGGCCCGGTAGCGCCCTGATCAAAGGCGACATCGCGCGGCAGTACGCCGGTCGTGATGAGCCGGTCCAAATGACTGTTCGTGTTCTCCAGCCGCGCGACATAAGCCGCGTTCTCCTCGCGCAGGCGCTCCAGCTCTCCGCTCAGCCACGGTTTCGGTTCCAAGTCACGTCGCAGCCCGCCCGGGATGAGCAGACCGCGCAGGAAGCGGCTTCCCGTGAGCTTCCCGTTGATCTGCTTCGCGCGCTCTTCCAGTAGCTTGCCCTCGGCTTCGCCGACCTTGAGCGTCGTCGTGTGCGCGAGGTGCCCGAGATAGTGAAGGTGGTTGTACAGCCTCTCGAGTTCGGCCAACAGCGACCGCAGCATGCGCGCACGCGTCGGCACCACGCATCCGGCGGCCTGCTCGACCGCCTGGCAGAAGGCAAGCGCATGGGCGAAGCTTCCGACGCCCGACACGCGTTCCGCCAGTACGACCGCATGCGCCAGAGGACGCCCCTCGAAGCGCTTCTCCATGCCGCGATGCTTGAAGAAGAGCTGCGGATGGAAGTGAAGGATATGCTCGCCGACATAGAGGAAGATCAGCTCTACCGATTCCACCACGTCCGCGCGAACTGGCCCAAACGGCAGCCGCTGGACCTCCGCGCCCTCGACCTCCGGCAAGCCGCTCTCCGCGGGCTCGAATGGCAGCTGCACGTCGTCGGGGTATGCGGGATCCATCGGCGGAAGGACAGGCCGCACGCCGCTATGGAGGACGAGCCGATTGGGCTCCGGATGGTCACGAAATTCCACACCAAACAAGTCGGTGATCTCGCGCTCATACCAACCCAGAAGCGGGCTCACGGGTGCGACGGTTGGGACAGCCTCCCCGTCGGGCGTGCAGCGCCACATAAAAAAATCTTCTGTCTGCCCGCGGCTGCCGACATAGCGCAGCTCGACCCGGCCCGGAGCGGTGTACCACGCGTAGGCCATCTGCATGCGGCCGCCGCCTTGCAGCAGTTCGCTCACCGCTGCTGGAAGATCCTCGGGCTCGATCGGAATGATGTCGATGGCGGCGACGGCGCCTTCAGCGACCGTGGTCATGGGACCCCCGGCAACGACTGTGCGATAGAAGTTAAGTAGCTCCAGATGCCCCCGGGCCACCACAGGCCAAGCACCAGCAGCGGGGCGAGCGCCAACCACATCGGCGCCGTGCACCACGCGCTTACGTGGCCACGGGCCGGCGGCGTCTCAGCGGCGCCAACACCGTAGTACATGCACCGGAAGTGATTCATAAAGCCCACGAAGATCACGATGAGCAATACTGCCATGACGTAGACCGCCCACGAGAAGGACGGCTTGAGGCCGGCCCGCATGATCGTGAACTCGCTAAGGAATAGGCCAAAGGGCGGTGCGCCGGTGATGGCGATGGCGCCGGCGAGCCACAACGCGCCCTGAGTGGGGAAGAATCGGCCCACGTGGGCGATATCGAGAATTTGCTTGGTGCCATAGGCGCGCATCATGTTCCCCGCGCCGAAAAACATGAGCGATTTGTTAAGGGAGTGATTGAGCATGTGGTAGAGCGCCCCCGCTACCCCGAGCGCGCCACCAAACCCGAAGCCGAGCGCCACCACGCCCATATGCTCAATGCTGGAATACGCCATCAATCGCTTAATGCCCTGCTGACGCACGATGAAAAGTGCACCGATCAGCAGCGACAGCACCCCGAAGGCAACGAGTACGAGTTGCGGAAGCTGTCCGAGATCAGCTGCCCGCGTGATGCCGAGGAACCGCACGATCCCGATCATCGCGGTGTTCAGCAGCGCCCCCGATAGCATCGCAGATACCGGGGCCGGGCTTTCGCTATGGGCATCCGGCAGCCAGCTATGCATTGGCGCGAGGCCGACCTTCGTGCCGTAACCAACAAGCACCAGGAGGAAGGCGAGAACGATAAGGGTCGGGTTCATCCTGGGCGCGGCCGCGCTCAGGACACCCCAGGTCATCTGGTAACTTGGCCCGAGGACAAAGGTCCCACTCCAGTAGAAGAGTATCGTGCCGAGCAGAGCCAAACTGATCCCGGCCGACACGATCATGATGTACTTCCAGGCTGCTTCCATGCTCTCCGCGACGCGTTCGAAAGCGACGAGGAAGGTGCTGACGAGCGTCGTCAGCTCGATGGCGATCCAATAGATGCCGACGCTGTTCATCAGCGGCCCGACCAGCGTCGTGAACCCGAACCCTGCAAAGAGCGCATAGAATCTGTAGAGGCGCTCTTCTTCGTCGAGCAAGCGCATGTAACCGATCGCGTAAATCGAAGCGAGAAAATAGACGATCGACGTGCACAAGATGACCCAGGCCGACGCCCTGTCCAGAATCACATAGTTGTCCCAGAAGAGCTGTGCCTGGCCATCGAGCAGGAAGGGGATCGGCAGGGCGCAGGCAAACGCGACCGCGCTGGCGACGAGGTTCAGCGCCTCGCAGAACCGTCGCCGATGCACCACAAGACAGCCAATCAAGGCCACCAAAGGCGCGAGGGTCAACGCGAGGAGAAGGTCCCCGATCATCAGCCCACCAACCTCTTGAGGTCGAGAGTGCTTGTTGTTCCGACATGGGTGAGTAGGTAACCAACCAGCACGCCAAAGCACGCCACGATGATGAGCAGATCGAAAAGAATCACCAGCTCGATCAGCAGCGGCATGCCGGGCACCAAGATTTGGGATCCGAGAAAGATGCCATTCTCCAGCACCAGCAGACCAAGGATCTGGCTTATCGCTTCGTGGCGGACGGCAAGCATCAAAAACCCGATCAGTTTCATCGACAACATGACGGTCAGCGCGAGAACCGCCACGGTCAGCTCCAAGTGATAAGCTGTAGCCACGCGATATGAGACCGCGAGCGCAAACATCACGAACAACGCGCCGATCACGAGGCTCGAGCTCGGTTGGAGTATCTCGTGGATTTCGCGATCGACCTCCAAGCGACGGATGATCCGCCAGATCAGGTAGGGTAGAAGGAGGCCGCGGAACAGCAAGGTCAGGATGGCGATCAGATAGAGCTCGGGATAGTTGCCGTAATAGCCGATCGTGGCGGACAGCGCAGCGATGACCCAGGATTCCGTGGCGAACGCGTAGAGGTAATTTTTGAGCCATCGCGACCCCAACATGACGAACGACAGGAGTAGGCTCGCAATAGCAAGCAGACTGAACAGCGACGAGGCGATTGGGCCCAAATGTTGGATCAGCATGATTGCTAACTCAATTGGGTGCCGATGATCGACAAGACCGCCAGAAGGAATGAAGCGGCGAGCGGCTCCTGGTATCGGTAGAAGCGCAGACGGGACTGTGAGGTTTCGACCACGACCACGAGACAGGCGACAAGCGTGAACTTGATGACAAGGCCCGCCGCCGCCCCAAGCGCGCCGAGAGCCGTGCCCTTGACCGACAGGCCCCACGGGAGAATCAGCACGTTGCAAAAGATCGTGTAGAGAATGAACTGCTTCATCGCCGATGCCCATTTGAGCAGAGCCAAAAGCGGACCCGAATATTCGAGGATCCGCCCCTCTTCGATCATGTACACCTCGATATGCGTGCTCGAATGGATCGGCATGCGATCGGTTTCGACCAGGAGGAGGATAAAGAAGGCCGCAACGAGAAAGAGGTGTGCGGGACTCCAGTAGGCAGCCCAATTCGAGACCAACAAATGGTTGACGACGAAGGGAAGCATCGCTTTTGCGAGCAGCGTGATGCCGACGAAGACGAGGATCAGCGTCGGCTCGGCGAGGATCGCGACCATCACGGCGCGGCTCGAGCCGATGCCGCCATAGGCGCTAGAGGTATCGAGCCCTGCAAGGACGATCAAGAAGGAGCCAAGGGTCAGAATGAGGCCCCCGCCCAGAATATCCCCCATGTCGGAGAGCGGCAGTGGAAAATCGGTGAGGACCGGAATTAGAATGGGCACGGTCAGCATGCAGGTGAAAGCGACGACCGGGGCGGCCCAGAACAGCCAAGAGGCAGTCTGCGGCACCACGATCTGCTTGTGGAACAGCTTCCAAAGGTCCCGGTAGGGCTGGAAAATGCCCGGCCCTTGGGCGCGCTGCACGCGTTCCTCGAACTGGACGATGATCCCCTGGATGAGCGGCGCCAGGAGCAGAACGGTCAGGACCTGACCGATCTGGAGGAGAACATCCCGCGCGCTCATGGGCGCGGTGCGGCCAGCCGCCACCGCGGGGCTGGCGCTCCTGACAAAACTGCACGCGTTCTGTTGGTGGGTCGCCGGGGGGCTCTCATGCAAACTCCTCCTGTCGTCCGCAGACGCCTAGGAGGAGTCATCAGCCCCAAGGGCGGTTAAAGGTGAACTCCATCACCTGCAATGGCGAGAATGATGACGTCCATCTGCCTTGTCAATAGCAAATGCGAACCGGCGACGCGCCGCGGGGCTGGACACAACATTGGAACGCGAGCTCGCCTTTTCAGGATCGGAAAGGCGGCGCCTCCTGCCGTCTCGACATTGTGCCGCCAACGAGCGAAGATGGAAGATCGCGGCAAGCGCGCCGACCAATCTCGCCGGCCGGCGACTGCTACCGCCCGCGAAGGGGATGGAGTTCCCCCTTTAACCGCCAAGTCGGCTGATGACTCCTACTGCATGTCATGCGGCAGGAGTCCCATGTCCTTCTCCTGCCCCGAGGCAGGTTTCTGACGCCTGCCACGACACTGTGGGAGGCCACATGAGATTGTCGCAGACATCGGCGACACTGAGCCAGCGGCGCTCGGGCCGTTCGCACTCCTTTTTGCGCTGACGGGCCGGAACGATGAAGATCGCCGTCATGAGCGATTTGCATCTCGAGTTTGATGCAAAACTCGCGGATCGGCCGCATCAAGGTGACCAACCACGAGGTACGGCCGACTTCTATATGAGTCCGCCTCAACCGAAAGCCGACATCCTCGTTCTCGCCGGGGACGTACACGGCGGGTCTCTGGCGATCGATTGGGTGGTCCGGCACTTTGCTCTTCCAACAATTCTAATCGCCGGGAATCACGAGGCGTATGGTCACGAGCTGTTCCGGATGATTGCCTTCAGTCGGCAAAGGGCAGGCGCCACGGGTGGCCAGGTGATCTTTCTTGAACGCGCGGCATGGGAGGGCGAAGTGGTTCCTGGTGAACGAGCACGTTTCATCGGCGCCACGCTGTGGACCGACTTTCAGCTCTATGGGACACCGACCGCTTCGATGACGCTCGCTCAAGAACGGCTTGAAGATTTCCAAGTGATCAAATGCGAGCGGGGCTACAAACTGCGGACGCTTCTCCCCACGGATACGGCGCGACTACACGAGGTCTCAATCGCGTTCCTTCGCAAGGAGCTGAGTCGGCCATTCGATGGGACGACCGTGGTGATCACCCACCATGCTCCCTCGCCTCGGTCCGTAGCGTCCCGATTTCTGAATGACCCGCTGAACCCGGCCTTCGCGTCGAACTTGGAAGCGCTCATCGAGAGATACGGTCCATCGCTGTGGATTCACGGCCATATGCATGATTCGTTCGACTACATGATCGGACGCACGCGGGTCCTCTGCAATCCCAGGGGCTACTTTCCCGATCAGCTCAACCCGCGCTTCGATCCTCTCCTCGTTGCGGAAGTTGGTCGATGACAATGGCGTTGCGATGCGCCGTCTACCCGGTAATGAGGAATTACGAGAGCGGAATCTGTTGACCTTTCTTTCAGCACGGCAGATTCTGTGAGGTGCGACGGGGATGGGGCTCCCCGCAACCGCCAAGACGGCTGATGGCTCCTACGGCGTCGAACACGCGGTAGGGTTCCATTGTCGGCCGGATCAAGACCTATCACCCGAAGACGAGAGCACGCCAAGAGCGGCCGCCTTTACGTCCTACCTAGACGGGGCGGCGTCCGTCGTCAGGCAATTTCGGCGCACGAGGGAAGAATCCGCGTTCATCAAGGGAGAAACACATGCGGGGTGTAAACGATCGTAACTTCCTTAATTTCTGGCAGATCCTTTACCGCGCTACGTGTCCCAGCCCCGCTCAAACGCATTGGCACGTTGGAGACGTGGATTGGCGAAAGGACCGCCATTCCTTTTCGGGGACGGACTATGCCGTTACCCTGGAAGTTCATCTCCTGCGCCGCACGGCCCGCGATGGAGGGGCGTGGGCTTTGATGGTCGCAACGGAGCATTGGTGGCATGCAAGCGCAGAACCGTTGAGAAGTACAAGTTGGGCGAGAGTCCTCGAAGGGAACCCGAGGACGATCACCAGCTGGCTCCAACGGCAGGACAAGGTCCGATCGGCGATCACAGGACACGTAAATGCCGGCACGACACTGACGGCAAGCTAATTAGGGGCTGGGCGGGTCTGGAGCCCACCCACGTGCTTCGACTGAGCTCGACCTTGGCGCAGGAGCTCGAAATCAGGCGCCTGCGACCGCAGCGCCCGTACCGCCGGCCTTGGAAGCGGCACCTTCCCACGTCGCCGGCCAATAGATCGCGTAGCTATTCGGCACCAGTCCGCGCACCAGCTTTCTGATCTCCGCCGCTGCCGGCGAGTCATCGAAGAACTCGATAATGAGCGGCGGATCCGGGTGCCTCCTCAGAAGGTCACCGACACTCTCATAATGTGGCTCCTCGCTGCTTCCGGCGTCTTTCAACCCTTGCAACACGGCCACGCCGTGGACGTGAAGTTGATTCCGCAGCAGATGCAGCACTTTCTCCATCTGCGCCTTCCGCGTGCTGTGGCCAGCTTCGGGAAGATATAGGCGAACCATCGTCACTGTCGTCTCCATCGGATCTCCTCCTTGGAATCCTAGCGTTGGCCGCCGTGTCCAAACAGTCGGCAGCACGCTTCTTCAAGGTGCGAGTCGCAGCCACGACACTGCGCCGAGTCCGTCCTTGGGCTGCTCGCAATAGCTACAACAAGCCAATCCCGGCGATGAGAACGAGCAACAATGTGAGCAGAACGTATGCCGCATAGGCATTCACATGCCCGACATGCATTCTCCGCACCACGTTCGCAGCGCCGCGCAAGACATATATCGGCGGCCCAAGGACAAAGCGGTCGATGATATGAACTTCGGTGTATTCGCGCCTGATAGCGGTACGGAAGTGACGTGCCACGGCTTCGGTGCTGTCTTCCACCGATGTCGGGTGTAACAAGACCTGAAAAACCACCCGCACGGGGTTGGAAAACCCGGTTGCCGTGTAAGTGATGCCGGGCCAGAGCCGACGCAGGCCGCCGTCCCACACCGCGCCCCGGGAAAGAGCACGAGTTCGCGTCATCAGCCCGAAGCCGGCGAAGATCAGCACGAGCAAAAGAGCGAGGACGACAAGAGTGTAGGACGTGGACATCGCGAAAACGACCGGATTACGCGCCTCGCCGCGATGAAGCACGACGAGCCCCCGCCCGGGAAGCCAATCGCTCCCGACCTGGCTTCCGAGGTCATGGAACTCTGCGAGGAATGCCGCCGGGACGCTTTCTTGGCGTAGCGCGGTCTCGTTGAAGAAGGGGGGCACCAGCGCCGCCGTCGCGCTCGCGTGGACCAATGGCGAGGCGGCTCGGTCCAGCACGGGGATCACGTAGGTCGGCAAGATCCCAAGGGCGACGCAGCAAGCGGCGAGCAACGACAGCGGCGCCCGCATCGCGCGACGGTTCTCAACCGCGCCAGCAGCGCCATCCGAACGCGGCATACCCAGGAAACCCATAGCGAAGACCTTGGCAAAGCACGTAACCGCCAGTCCCGCGGTCAACGCCAGGAGCGCGCCTGAAACGGCAAAAACGATCTTGATTGCAGTCGAAGACAGGAGGACAGAGCGCAGCACGGTTTGAAGGGTAAGCCATTCGCTGACAAAGCCGTTGAGCGGCGGTAATGCCGAGATCGACAGGACCCCCACGAGAAAGAAGGCGCTGGTCCACGGCATGCGCCGGACAATGCCGCCAAGCCGGTCGAGATCGCGTGTTCCCGCACCCGCCTCGACCGCGCCGGTGCCTATGAACAGAAGTGCCTTGTAGACCGAATGATTCACGAGGTGGTAGAACGCTGCAATGAGAGCGATGCCGGCAGCCACTCGATGGTCGGTTGCAAGGAAGACCATCGCCGCTCCGACACCCGCCGCGACGATGCCCATGTTCTCGATCGTGCTGTGCGCGAGAAGCCGCTTCATCTCGGCCTGAATCGTCGCATAAAGGATTCCGATCAGGGCTGACACGCTCCCGATCACGAGGACGACCAATCCGGGGCCGGGCGCGATAACGGGTACGAGATCGAGATTGAAGCGTACTATCCCGTAGATCCCGAGATTGACGATTACCGCGGACAGCAGAGCGGAGACGTTGGTCGGAGCGACGGGATGCGCGAGCGGCAGCCAGCTATTGACCGGCACCAACCCCGCCTTCACGGCAAAGCCGAAGAAGGAGAGCAGCAGAAAAGCCCACCTCGCCTCCTGCCCAAGCATCGGCGCACTCGACCGCAGCCCATCGAAACCGAGGGTGCCTGCGGTTCCCGCGACAAGGATGAAAGCAATGGCCGCCGCGATCGTCCCCGCCTCACTCATCGCCAGCATCACGAATGCCGCGCGCGAGCTTTCTTCGCGCTCGTATTCGTAAGCGACCAGGAGATAGCTGGCGATCGACATCGCTTCCCATGCAGTGAGAAACGATATCGCGTCGTCGGCGATCAGGACCAGCACGACGGACGCGAACAGGACGTGATAGAGGACGCTGAAGTATCTGAGGTCGTGATCAGCGACGTACTTGGAAAGGTAAGAGCTGGAAAACAGCGATACCGGCAGGAAGACCAAGCCCGACACGAAGAGGAAGAACGCCGAGAGACGATCTGCAGCTAAGGTCAACCTGCCTAGGGTGAGCACCGGCCAAAGCTCGACGCGGAAAAACGCATCGCTCGCAAGGTGCAAAGCGCTCGTTGCCAATATGAGGAGTGAAGCCAGGGTTCCGACGGCTGCCAGCAATCGCGGATTCCAGTGCGCCGGAACGAGGAATGCCGCGACCGCTCCGACGCCACAGAGAATGAAAAAAGTTTCGAAGAGCAAGCCTGTGTCGGTCATGTCGCGCTCGCCTTTTCGGCGGTGGGCGGCGAGACGAGCTCCGACGGCGGTTTCCTTTCGACGACAACAAGCAGGCCATGGAGAATGGCCAGAGGCGGCGGAGGGCAGCCGGGGACAATCACGTCGATCGGGAGGATTTCGGCCGCGCCGCCACCTGCCGCGAAGCTCGGACCGAAGACGCCCCCCGAGATTGCACAGGCGCCGATTGCGACCACCCGCTTGGGCGTCGGCATTGCTTCATACGCCTTCCGCAGCGGCAGCCTCATCGCATCCGAGATCGGGCCGGCAACGAGCAGGACGTCGGCGGTGCGCGGCGTCGGCGTGATGAAGAATCCGAGGCGGTGCATGTTGTAGTAGGGATTGTTAAGTTGGCGCGCCTCGCTGATGCATGCGCCGCAGGCGCCGGCATCGATGAATCGAACGTGCAGCGAACGGCCGAACGCCCGGTGCAGCTTTTTGCGCGCGGCGGCCATCTCGTCGGCGTAAGCGCCCCATTGATGCCCGTCTTCCCATGGGACGCCCGGCGCCTTCGTGTCAGCCTGACAGCGGAAGCAATGGACGCATAGGCCGTGATCTATCCCAATTCCTCCATCGCGACGCGCGAGAGCTCCCGTCGGGCAGCGTTCAGCGAGCGCGTCAGCCTCCCGATGCGACAAAGGGGAAGCACCGAGCGGTCGACCGGGCGAAATCCCCGAAGTCTTGTCAGGCCCGTCGGGATAGAGAGCGGATCTTATTCCCGTGCGCAGACCCGTGAGAACCCAGTTCGGCATGGCGTCCCTACCGATCGCATTCGGCGTTCGACAGCCCGAAGCTGGCGAGGATGATCGGAAAGTCCTGGAACGCGAAATTTTCGGCCGCGAGGTGGAACCCGTGCCAGTTTGTGAAAGCTGGCGGGGTCACGCGGTAGCGCGCGACAGTACCGTCCTGGCGCAACCTCACCCAATGGAAGGCGGCCCCCGACGGCGCCTCGACCGCGGCAAGCGCCGCGCCGGCGCGCGGGTCTGCGGCATCCGCACGGATGTCTCCCGCCGGCAGCGTCGCCAAGACCTGGCGAATGATGGAGGCCGACTGCTCTGCCTCGCGGAAGAAAATGCGGAGGCGAGCGTAGCCATCGCCCTCCCGCTCTACCGGAACCAAAAAGTCGGCAGCGTCATACCCGGCGTAGGGAAGAAGCTTGCGCATGTCGCAGGTCAACCCGGAAGCGCGCGCGATCGGCCCTACGAGACCATACGAGACCGCGACCTCGGTCGATATGAGGCCAACCTCTTCAAGACGATCGAGGAAGCTGCTGGAGTAGCGGAGCATCCGGTGGAGGTGGTCCAGACGCTCGGCGATATCCACGACGGCGGCCCCCAGACGGTTGCACTGCCCCTCGGTGAGATCCCACGCCAGGCCGCCTGAAACCACTGCACCAAAGAGGTACCGGTGGCGCGCCACCTCGCAGGTCAGGCGAAGGACATCCTCCTCAATGAGCGCGGCCTGGCTGGTTGCCACGGCAAGTGCGGTCGAGTTGCAGATGCCGGCGATCGTCGCTGCATGGTGTCTCAGCCGTTCGAGTTCGGCCAGGACGGTCCGCAGCGCCTTCGCGCGCGCCGGCACTGCAATCCCACGGATCGCCTCGATTGCCAAACAGAATCCCAAACCATGCGCAAACGCAGCGGTGCCTGAGAAACGCTCGGCCAGCAGCAGGACGCGATCGACCGACTGACCTTCGGCGATCTTTTCAACGCCGCGATACTTGTAGAAGAAGCGCGGGATCGTGTGGATAACGTCCTCGCCCACCGTCTCGAGCAGAAAATGCGCGGCCTCGGCGAAGTCAGAGAACACAGGGCCAACCGGCATCGCGAAGCTGCCGGGGGCGACGACGATGGTCGGCGGCCGCCATTCGGGCTCCGGTTCGCGGAGCTTGAGCCTTTGCCGCTCGTCGAAGCTTCGGCGCATGGGATTGACGCCTTCCGGCCAATCCTCATGCAAAACAAACTCGCCAAGCCGCGGATGACCTTCGAACTTCAATCCGAATAGATCCTCCGCCTCCCGCTCGTGCCAGTCGACGGACGGACCAATCGCGAGCCCAACGATCGACGGCACCGACCCCGCGCGCTCATCGACCTGGAGCTCGAGACAGGCCCACGGTGCATCGGCCTCCTTGTAGAAGATGTAGGTGAGGCACCACGCCATCTTGGACGTCTCTTCGACAATCAGCGTCGCAAAGGCATAGCCGACCTCCTCGGTGAGCCACCTGACGAGCGCTGGCAAGTCTTGCGGACGGCATGCGATCCGACAACTCCCGACCGCTTGGTCCAGCGTCGCCACCGCCCGACCTCTCCATCGCACGTTGCACAGCTCGGCAATATTCGTCGGTCCAACGACCTCGGGAGCCATGTTGCGGACCGTCATGAGCTTGCCTCAGCCTCCCATGGCGCTCGCGGCTGCGCGAAGCAGATCCTGCAACGCCACAGGGACGTATATCCCGGTGACGATCAGAGGAACCGCCGCGACGACGAGAGTCGCCTTGCACGACAACGGCAGCGCCGACAGGCCCGGGCCGCCAGCCGGAGCGCCGAACGTCATTCGATTGACGTGAAACATGACGGCGCAGAACGCAATCACTACGAAGAAGGCCAACAAGGCGATCGTGAGATATTGACCGCTGGCGACGCCCGCCTTGATAATCAGGAGCTCGCTGACGAAGATGGCAAATGGCGGCGCACCGGCGATGGCGAAGGCCCCTCCGGCCAGCGTGAGGGCCGATAGCGGCGCAAACCGGACGAGGCCACGGACCGCCGCGATCTCTTGCGTCCCGAACCGCATGGCAACAGCTCCGGCGGCAAAAAAGCAGAAGGACTTCGCGATGGCATGCCCCGTCATCTGGTAAGCCGCGCCGAGATGCGCCTCGCCGCCACCCAATCCCGCGGCCACCAGGATGATTCCCATGTGTTCGACCGTGGAGAACGCGAACATGCGCTTGAAATCTCGGACATGGATGAGCAACAGCGTCGCGATCGCGACCGACAGCAAGCCGAAGCCGATGTACCACGGCCGCGCATCGAGCGCTGGGATGCCGCCCACCACCGGGAAGAGCCGAAGGATAACGTACAGTACGGTGGTTGTTTCGACGCCTGACAGCAGCGCACAGATCGACGCTGGCGCCTGGCTGTGCGCATCCGGCAACCAGGTATGCATCGGCACCAGTCCCACTTTCGTGCCGAAGCCGACGAGGATAAGAAGGAAAGCGGGCCACAAGAGGGCCGCCGGCATCCGCGGAGCGGCGACAACGAGCCCCGCCCAGGTAAACGGCTCATATCCCGCGACGCGGGATCCCCAGTAGAGAATGAGAAAGCCAAGCAGGGCAAGCACCGCCCCCAACGTCGTCAATACAACGTATTTCCAAGCTGCCTCGAGCGCTTCGGCCGTATCTTCAAAACCGACGAGAAAGGCGGAGAGCAAGGTCGTAAGCTCGACCGCCACCCACATGAGCGCGACGTTCGCTAGAACCGGCACCGCCAGCAGCGACAGCACGAAGAGGTTATAGAGCACATAATAATTTTGCTCTTTCCTCCAACCTGTGTGCGCGGACCGCACCCGGATGTAACCCCAGGAGAACAGTGCCGCGGTCGTCGCAACAAAAGCGACGAGGGCCAAAACGAGCGCGCCCAACGCATCGCAGGTCAGCCAGTCGCCGAGCGCGTCAATCCGTCCTGCGCGCGCGGTCTGAACCGCCACATCTGCGGCGATCACGAAAGTCAATATGGCCGCAACGAGCGTGAACGGAGCCGCGAGGCGACGGCCGAGCGGCGAGAGCGAGAACGCGCTCGCGAGTGCGGGAATAACAAGAACGGCCGCGAGCTCCATGACGACCTCAGTGCTCCCGCAAAGCGGCCAGACGGCCGACCGAAGTGGTTCCAACTCGCCTGTGAATCTGTCGGGTGAGCAGACCGACCACCAGCGCAACGACCGGCACGTCCACCGCTGCAGCAAGCTCCGCGATGACCGGCAAATCGGGAACGATGGCGATGCCCACGAAGAACACCCCGTTCTCGAGCGCAAGCAGGCCGAGCAGTTGCGGCACGGCCTCGCGACGGACCACGACCGTGAAGACGCCCAGGAACATTGCGGCGACGCCGAGCGGCAGATTGACTGGCGCGAACGGCACGTTGACGGCGTCGAGGAGCGGATTTGCAACGGCATAGGCGACCAGGACCAGCACTGCCGCCAGCAACAGCGAGCTCGGTATGTTGAGCACCCGATCGATCTCGCGCGTGCGGTAGACCTCGGCGCTGACCGTGCGCTGCAGCAGCCACGGAATCAGCAAGGTCTTGGTTCCGATCGTAATGGCCGCGACAGCGAAGAGATGGACGGAGCCGAGCGCGATTCCCAGCAACACTGCGGAGCTCGTCAAAAGCAAGGACTGCGCAATGAAAAGCTGCAGAGAGGCGAGCACCTGGCGGGTTGCGACGACGCCGATAGCCGTGAGGAGGAAGAGCGCACCGGTCAGCGCGTCTAAGGCAAATATGACGGGAAATGGAGAACTGTTCATCGCGGGGCCCTCTCTATATCTCGGTCAAGCGCGTGATCATCGCGACGACGGAAATCACGAAGGCTGCTCCGAGAAACTCCGTGATTCGAAAGAGACGGAGTTT
>Ga0335081_10011085_pt1 | contig 14580 bp, 15 predicted proteins | sample Lox_Sample_35_FD_206713 | JGI IMG/M metagenome (GOLD analysis project Ga0335081, IMG submission 206713) | Soil microbial communities from Loxahatchee National Wildlife Refuge, Florida, United States - Lox_Sample_3.5 | ecosystem: Environmental > Terrestrial > Soil > Wetlands | place: USA... | reverse complement strand
CCGGTCACTACGCCAGCTTGGGCAGGAACCCGGTTTCCACCACGTAGCGCTTGAAGTTGTTCGGGTCGACGATCACGTCCAGCGTCTGGCTGCTGATGTACGGCGCCGGGTCGAACCACAGGTTGTGGCTCTTGAAAACGTGAAGCCGATTGGTCTCGGGATTCAGCCACTGGCAGACGATGCGGTAGGGATTCGATCCGTTCACGCGCAGGCTGGTGTTGAGCTCGACGCGGTCGAAATTCGCCTGGATATGCCGGCCGTTGTAGCGCAGCCATTCGTCGCGGCGGCGCGTGCTGCGCTGCACCACGAACGGTATGATGCCGACCAGGCTGAACACGGCACCCATGGGAAACAGAATCACGGGCGCCAGCCAGACCGACCAGAAGCTGTTGATGGTCGCATCGCCGGGCCTGTCCGGGTCGTACAGGACCTCCACCGTCTGGTGGTCCCGGTAGGATGCCGGCTGCGAACCGGCCCTGGACACAAACTCCACCTCCTGACCCGCCTGGGTGCGATAACGCACCCGAGGGTAATACGCGCCGCCGGAACGGGTACCAGACTGCCAGACGTTTTCGATCACTACGCCGGGCGCTGCGACTGCGCGGGCCAGGAACCTGCGGGTATGGACCACAGCGAACGCTCCGGCCGCCAGCAGCGCCGCACCGACGCTGAAGAAGATCAGGCAGAAGATCCACAGGAATTTCATTCCGCCACCTCTGCGACCCGCGCCTATTTGGCGCGTTTCGCCACAAACTCCTCGGTGGCGACATCGGCCACGTTGCGCGTGAACCTGATCTCGTCGCCCGACAGCTTGCCTTTGTATTCGATGCGCAGCGGCTGGTCCTGGAAGTTGAGGTTCTCGACGAACGAGACCTCGTCTCCTTTGACCGAGCCTTCCGTAATCTCGGTATCGCCGAACTGCGACTTGGCCCTGCCCGTCAGCTTGTCGCCGTTCACCTGAAAGGTGTAGGTGTAATTCTGCACGCCGATCTGGGTATCGATCGCGGCGGTCCACGTGCCCGTGATGTCGCCGCCTGACGCGGGTTCCGCCAGCATCTGCTCGACAACGGCCCGCAGCTCATCTTTCACGCGCGTCAACTCCTCGCCGCTTCCGATGCTCGGGAAACCGGTGTGGACGCGCTTGACCGTCCCATCCCGTCCGACGTAGATCGAGGTGGGGAAGGCTCCGATGTTGTCGATCTGCGGCACCGCGGCGCGGAGGCTGGATGGTTCGCCCGTCAGCAGCATGGGGTATTCGATCGCAAACTTCCGGATGAACGCCCGCAGCGGAGCGTTGCTCGGGTCGTCGGCGTTCTCGAAACAGAAGCCCACGATCTGGAGACCCGCCGGATGATAGCGCCGGTACAGCTCGCCGAGGAACGGCGCCTCGTCGCGGCAGTTGGGACACCAGCTTCCCGTAATGCTGACGATCAGCGGCTTGCCGGCGAAATCCTTCTCGGTAAAGGTGCGGCCGTCCAGATCGGGGAAGCTGAAGTGGAACCGCTCCGACGAATTGCGGGCCTTGGCGAAGGTGGACGGATCGGGCGGAGGCGGCAGGTTGCGGGCGCGAGCCTCGGCCGGGCGGAGGGCGTACAGTTTCGCCCGGCCCTGCGCCAGGTCGAGGGTGCCGTCATCGAGCAGCGTGCCTTCGACGAGGGTCGGCCGATCGCCGGCAAAGTGGCTGATCTGAAAATGAGCGCCGTCGATGCGGCCCACCAGGGTCCCCACGTCGCCATCCACGCGGAGGATGGTGCCCTTCAAATCCGCGCCCGACTGTTGCAGAAGAAGCTGCCAGCTCACATCCCTTCCCTGGTTGGAATGGACTTCCCATTCGCCGCCCAGTTTGGCGGACGGCCGCGCTGGCGCCGCCGGCGGCTGATGGTGCCGGGCCTCCACGTCGCTGGGCTGCCGCGCGCGGCGATTGCGGAAACTGCCGGCGAGCCCGTCATCCTTCGGCGCCAGGTGCAGCTCGCTGTTGAGATAATCCCACTGCGCGACCAGGGCGCCGGCTTCGATCTGCGCCGATGTGGAGCAGACCGGCTGGGTGTCCTCGAAGAAGCAAACGCGCGCGGGAGATTCGGTCACTTCCAGGCGGAAGGGGACGCGTACGCCGTTGGAGACGATCACGGCATCCCAAACGCCGTTGAAGCCGGCGGCGGAAGCCGAGACCGCCAGCGCGAGAGACAACACGACCACGCTTCGCATAACGGCGATTCTAGCAGGTGCCGAAGCAGCGGGTGGGGCAGCCTTTTCAGGCTGCGGACCCGCTTTCCAGCGGGTCCAGCCGGCCGGAAGGCCGGCTTGCAGGCAGAATTGCCTGCCCCACGGGGCTACTTCCTGGTGCCGTCGCCGGACATGGCGGGCGGCGTGGCGGGCTTATCGTCGCCGAAGTTGGCTACCAGGTATTCGAGCAGCGCTTCGCGATCCTGAATCTTGGTGCCCCAGCCGGACATCTTGTCCAGCTCCTTGCTCCAGGTGGCGCGTGGCAGCCGCTGCGAATGAATGAGCCGCAGGCTGTGGCACGCGAAACAAGCGCGTGCCTCCTCCTTCTTTCCGCGGTCGAGCACCGCCTGGTCCGCGGCCAGGGCGGCGCCGGCTGCCAGGCAAACCAGAATCAGCACGCTCCTCATGCCCCACCCTCCACGGCAACGCCCACGCGATCGACCGCGTTCCACAGGTAGCCCGACGGGTTCCACGCGGCCACGAAGGGCTGCACCCGACCGGCGCTGTCGGTGGCGCGCGAGAGGATGGTGTGGTAACCCGGTGCGGCGGGGCGCCACTCGAGCCTCCACAGCCGCCAGGCAAAGGGCAGCTTGGGCGACGACAGCTCAGCGTCGCGCCAGCGGCTGCCGCCATCGGTGGAGACCTCGACGCGCTCGATGGCCTGCTCGCCGGCCCAGGCGAACCCGCGGATGGCCACCGGACCCGCCACCTTTGCGCCATCCTCTGGCGCGGTGATCGACGACTTCACCGGCATGCCTTCGATCACCTCCAGCTCCGCCGGCTTGGGCGGCGTGCCCGGCGGCAGATTGTATTTGGGATAGCGGTAGGCCGGGTTCATGAAGAAGCCTCCGTTGGCCTGCGCCGCCGCCGAAAGCCGGATGACCCATTTCACCGAACCGGTGCCGTCCCACCCGGGCACGATGAGCCGTGCCGGGAAGCCGTGGATATCGGGCGACTGGCCGTTCATGCTGAGCGCCAGGATGGTGGCCGGGTGCATGGCCTTTTTCATGGGCAGGGAGCGCACGAAATCCGGCGTCGCGGCCAGCCCCTGGTCGGCGCCGTCGGTTTCCAGCCAGGCGGCCGACTCGGCGGCTCCCGCCGCCTTGAAGATGTCGCTCACCCGCGGGCCTTTCCACTCGGCGTTGCCGATGGCCCCGCGGCCCCACTGGATGCCCGGCACCTTGGGGGTGAAGAACCCGCGCCCGTTGCCGGTGCACTCGATGGTGGCCGGCACGGAGAACTGCGGCAGCTTGCGCAGGTCGTCGAGGGTCAACTGGAGGGGCTTCGCCACCATGCCGTTCACCGTCAGCCGGTACGCCTGGGGGTCCATGGGCGCCGGCCGCGGAATGTGCTGGCGCACGAAGAACGCGTCCACGGGTGTCAGCCAGGAATCGAAGTAGCCGAGCGGCGTCTCGAGGTCTTCCGGCCGGTCGTTGTGCACGATCATGGGACGCTTGCCCGGAATGATGACGGCATCGTCGGCGCCGCGGGCCAGCCGAGTGGCGGCGGCGGCGGAAAGCAGGGTGGCGAACAACTCGCGGCGGGTGGAACCCATGGTTCTCACAGACTAATCCCCCCGGGCGGTGCGGGTCAATGCCCTGCCCTACCGGTCACTTCGCCTTGATGGCGAAGTCCCAGATCTGCATGTTCATCTTGCCCTCGGTGAACTCGATCACGGCGTATTCGCCGGGCGCCAGAGGTTCCTTGGGCCAGATTTTGTAGAGGCCGTCGGAAGAAAGCTGCTGCTGCAAAATCTCCACCCGGATGGGCTCCTCCACAATTTCCTTGGTGATGGGAACGATGGTCAGATTCTCGACGATGCGCACCTGTCCCTTGGGAGTCAGCTTCAGGATGCCGAACCGCTCCGGTTCCGCAAGCTGGATGTACAATTCCTGCTCCGCATCGTCGAAGACGAATGCCGAATGCGTCCCATCCAGCTCCACTGTGGCCTTTCCGGTGATCACGGGAACCGGCGACAGGCGCCCGAGAACAGCGCGACCCTTGTTCGTGTGCACGCTGGATGAGGCCAGCTTGAGCGCCTTGGTCTCGTTCCCGGCCAGCCAGTACACCCCGGGGTCCTGTGGAATGCGCGAGGTTTCCTTGGCGATGGCGCGCTCGGCCGCCTCCTCTTCGGAGAGGACCTTGGCGGCGTGGTCCAGTTCCGCCTTGTGCTCGGCGGCCTCCGACTCGGTGCGCTTCAGGTCCACCAGGTCCAGGGGGACCTCCTCCCACTCGCTGCGCTCCACGCTGTAGAAGCGCACGCGGTCGGATTCCACGCGGTATTCGCGAACGACGTGAAAGCTGCCATCCTTCAAGTACAGCTTGATATTCGCCGCCCAGACGGTGAACACCAGCAACACCAGTGCCAGGAGGGTGCGCCGCATATCCCTAGTGACTACTCTACCGCCGAACGGGTTTCGTGAAGTGGCGCCGGCCATCTTGGTGGCCGGCGATTCTCGGCTTCCTCGGCGGCTGAACCGGAGTCCGTCTCGGGTTCGGGTTAAGCAGGCCGAGACCGGCCGAGACTTCCTTCTTCTCGGCTCCGCGGTGAATTCGTTACCGGCGGCAACGGCCCGCCCGCCGCCGGCGGCAAGACCGCCGGCGCCACCATGTTAAGCCCGCGGCGGCCCGAACGTCTTTACAATGAATGGCCCCCAGATTTTTCGAACCACCGCGCGGGCTTCTTCGTATGTCGCAGAGAAGCCTGGATTCCGGCCATAATAGCTACTTGAGGTCTCCATTACCTATGCGTCGTGCCAAGCCTGTTTTTGCAGCCATTCTCTCGGGACTGATGGCGCTGCCTGCCTTCGCGCAGACGCAGTCGATCACGCTTCCCAACCACGGGGGGTTCTTTTCGGGATTTGTCGATCCCTACCGGCCGCACACCGTGCCGCAGATCAGCTTCGAGGACTCACCGCGCATCGAAAAACTCGTCCGAGCGGGCAACATCTACCTGTCGCTGCGCGATGCCATCGCGCTGGCGCTGGAGAACAATCTCGATATCGAAACCGCGCGTCTGCAACCCAAGCTGAGCATCGCCAACCTGCAGCGCGCCTATGCCGGCCAGTTGCTGCGCAACGTGTCGACCAGTATTGCAAGCGGCCCGTCGTCGGCTTCTCTGGGCGTGCTGGCGGGAGCCAACGCGCTGGGCACGACGAGCAGCGGGGGCGGATCGAGCAACTCGGGAGTTCTCAGCGGCCTCAACGTGCAGTTGGCCGGCTCCGCCATTCCGAATCTCGACCCCACGCTGTTCGTGCAAGGGCAGTTCAACCACCAGACCCAGATTCTGACCTCCACAGTGGTCACTGGCACCACCTCCCTGGTGACCCAGTACAAAACCCTGGTGTATGGAATCCAGGAGGGATACTGGACCGGCACCAACGTGGCGCTGTATACCAGCAGCGTCCTGGGCTACAACCAGAATGCGCCCAACAACCTGTTCAACCCCTACGACAGCGCCAGCCTGGGCCTGCAGATCACCCAGAACCTGCTGAACGGCTTCGGCCTGGCGGTGAACAAGCGCGCCTTGCGCCAGGCGAAGAACAATCTGAAGGTCTCCGACCTGACCTTCAAGCAGCAGGTGATCGCCACCGTGGCCAACGTGGTCAACCTCTACTGGGACCTGGTCTCGTTTAATGACGAGCTCAAGGTGAAGAAGCAGACCATGGAGTTGGACGCCAAGCTGTACGAGGACAACAAGCGGCGCGCCGACCTGGGCGCCATCGCCCCCATCGATATCATCCAGGCCGAAGCCGAGATGAAAGCGGCGCAGCAGGACGTGGTCACCCAGGAATCGCAGGTGCTGCAGCAGGAGCTGATCCTCAAGAGCGTGCTCACGCGCAGCGGCCTGGAAAACATGGTCATCGCCGGGGCCCACATCGTGCCCACCGACCACATCGAGGTGCCCGCGCAGGAGGCCGTCATTCCGGTGCAGGACCTGATGAGCGAAGCGCTGCGCAGCCGTCCCGAGATCGAGCAGAACCAGATCAGCCTGGAAAACGCGCGGCTCAGCATGCTGGGAACGAAGAACAACCTGCTGCCGAGCCTGACGGCCACGGCCAGCTTCTCCAACTCCGGCCAGGCGGGTCAGGTGAACTCCATCCCGCAGGCCATATACAATCCGGTGAACAGGCAGATTCTGGGTTACCGACAGTTGACTACCGCGGATGTCAACGGCTTTTTCCTGGGCGGTTATGGGACGGCGCTGAAGCAGGTTTTCTCACGCAACTTCCCGACCTACAGCGTGGGCTTTACCCTGAACATCCCCATCCGCAACCGCGCTGCCCAAGCCGACCTGATAACCGACGAGTTCAACTACCGCCAGTCGCAGATCCAGGACCGCCAGCTCCGCAACAATATCAAGCTGAACGTGCTGAACGCGTACACGGCCCTGCGGGAGGCGCGCGCCGCTTATGACACGGCGGTCGAGGCGCGAAGGCTGCAGGACCAGACGCTGGCGGGCAACCGCCGCAAGTACGAGCTGGGCACCGCCACCATTCTCGACGTGGTGATCGCCCAGCGCGACGACACCACCCGCCAGCTTCAGGAAGTGGACAGCCGCGACCAGTTGCAGCGCGCCCGCACCAACCTGCAACAGGTGTTGGGCCGCGTGCTGGAGACCTTCAACGTCAGCCTGGATGAGGCCAAGGCCGGCACGGTGGGCCGCGAACCCGATATGATTCCCGCGGTGCTGGACAAGCAGTAGCGCCGGCCGTCTTGCCGCCGGCGTATCCTGAAACGTGGCCCGCATCTTCCCGTTTCAACCGTTCCGCTACACTGCCCGGGCCGGACCGCTGGAGCATCTTGTCACGCAGCCCTACGACAAGATCACGCCGGCCATGCGCGCCCGCTACCTGGAGCTCAGCCCCTACAACCTGGTGCGCGCGATCCTGGGCGACCACGCCGCGGCCGCGCGCCATCTCCAGGACTGGATCGCCGCCGGCATACTGGCCCGCGACGCCGAGGCCGGCATCTTTCCGTACTTTCAGGAATTCACCGTCCCCGACACCGGCGAACGCCTGGTACGCAAGGGATTCATCGCGCTGGGGGCGCTGGAGGACTATTCGGCCGGCGTGGTGTACCGCCACGAGCAGACGCTCTCCGGCCCCAAGCAGGACCGCCTCGAGCTGCTGCGCCATACCCACGCCCACTGCGGCCAGCTCTTCATGTTGTACGCGGACCCGCCGGGGGCCATCGACGCCTTGCTGGATGAGGCCGCCGGCGCCGCGCCCCTGGCCGAGGTGGGCGACGAATACGGCGCCGTGCACCGCCTGTGGAAGATCGCCGGCGCCTCGCGTATTCCGGACCTGATGGGCGGCAAGAAGCTGCTGATCGCCGACGGCCATCATCGCTACGAAACCGCCCTGGCGTTCCGCGACGAGAACCCCGGCCTGCCGGGCGCGGATCGCGTGATGATGACGTTCGTCAACATGCACTCGCCGGGCTTGCAGATCCTGGCCACTCACCGGCTGGTGAGCGGATTGGACGCGCCGGACCACTTCCTGAGCGCGGCCCGGGACGATTTCCTCATCGAGGAGATCGATTCGCCGGACTCCCTGCGGCGGGCCTGGAAGGATGCGGCCGATCGCACCATCATCGGCGCCGCCCTCGGCTCCCGCCTCTTCCTGCTGGAAGATCGCCACGCGCGCGGCGGTTTGGACGTCCGCGTCCTGCACCAGCGCATCCTGGGCAAGGCGCTGGGCATCGGCGAGGAGGCCGTTCGCGACGAAAAGCACCTGCGCTACATGCGGGGTCTGGAAGCAGCGGTGGAAGAGGCGCGCCGGGGCGCCGCGCAGATCGCCTTTCTGCTGAAGCCCACGTCGATCCGGCAGGTGGCCGACACTTCCTTCGGCGGCGGTGTGATGCCGCAGAAGTCCACCGATTTCTACCCCAAGCTTTTGAGCGGGCTCACCATTTACAAGCTGTAGCTCAGCCCGCGCGGCGCGCCCCTGCCGGAAATTCCGCCGCACCAGCCGACTGGGTCCGGCGCCCCTTCCAGTGCAGCCACGCGAGACTGACGATGCGCTCGACCTCGGCGCGGTCGAACGGTTTGACCAGCACGTCCCAGGCGCCCAGGTTCAATGCTTCAGCCCACAAATACTCATCGGCCACGCGGGAAGTCACGATCAGACACGGGGGTTTCGGCAGGCGCACGAGTTGTTCCAGCATCTCCTTCCAGGATTCCGCCCGCCCGGCCTCGTCGCACAGGACCACCGGAACCGGCCGCGCGCGGATTTCCGCGAGCGCCGATGCCGCGTTGGCTCGCGGGCAGATGCTGAACTGGCAACTCCGGCACAATGCCCAGTCGGAGCGGCGAAAGATTTCCCGCAGGACAGTCTGGTCATCGTCCGCCAGACCGACTGTCAACACCGATACCCTCTCCAAGGTAGTTTGGCCCGCTGGCACTTGCATGACCCCTCCGGCTCTGTCGCTGAGGAAGTTCCGGGTTCGCAAAACCCGGTGCCGTACGGATTTGTCCCCCCGGCCGCCACCGAACTTTGCGAACCCCAATAAAAAGGAACCGCTGTCTATGAATTCAAATTAAAGCGGATTCCGCAGGCCGTCAACAGAAACCCGTAGCCACCCACACTATAGTAAGAAAGGCCCCCCAAATGGGGTGATTATTCGCGCGAATAGTTTGTGATTATACTCTCATTTCGCCGTCGGATTTTCCCTCACGTAGCGGGCGATGTCGGCGGCGGTCGCGAACCATACGCCGGGCTTCGACTTCATGTAGCCAACCAGCTCGTTGAGGTGTCGCATGGGCGCGCGATGGCCGCTCAGGTACGGGTGCAGCGTCAGCACGAACACCGTGCCTTCTTCGTAGGCGCCGTCGAACTCCTCCCGGTACAACTGGTAAAGCAGCTCGGGCGACGGCATGTGCCCGTTCTGGCCCAGGTAGGGAGTCTCCGTCAACGTCCAGTCGATGGCCAGCTCGACGATCCCCGTGTTCTCGCCCCGCGAGACGATCTCGTAAGGTTCGTCGAGCGCCTGCAGGCTGCTGTCGTACAGAAATCCCTTCTTGCGGATGAGGTCGAGCGTAACCGCGCTGAACGCCCACGAGGGAGCACGGTACCCCTCGGGACGCTTGCCGGTGGCCTTGGTCAGATAGTCGATGGCCTTATCCAGCAGCCGCTCCTCTTCGTCCGCGCCGAGCCGGGGAGGGAACTCGTGGATCCATCCGTGCACGCCGACTTCGTTGCGCCCGCTCTTGAGGATGGCGGCGAGCATGTCGGGATGCAGAAGGGCATCCACGCCGGTGACGAAGAAGGTGGCGGGAACCTGGTAATGCTCGAGCATCGCCAGAATGCGGGCGGTCCCGATCTCGGCGCCGAAATCGGAAGCCGAGAGTGTGGTGGGCGAGGTGGTGCCGTCGCGCAGCAGCGGCGCCTCGGTATCGTCGTCGAAGCTCAGGCAGACGGCCACGCGGGCATGGTTGGGCCAGGATTTCGGCGTGAGCCGGCGGCCCACGCGGGCCGGCGTCACAGCGTCGCGAAGCTGCTGGTCGGTCCAGCGGGTTCCCGGCTGTCCAGCGCCCTGTTGCGCTATGGCGGAAGCCGCGGCCAGCAGCCCGGCCGCGACGGTTTTCCAAGGTATGCTCATAGCGGTTTCTCTCCTCCCTGTAGTGTAGACGCGCAGAATGTGGTGGGGCAGGCGGTTGCGCCTGCCAGTCACGGGCAGGCCAAACGGCCCGCCCCACCACGGTTAACACTCGCGCGCCACCCGCCGTCTTTCCCACAGATTGAGCCAAGGAGGATTCAATCATGAAAAAAACGTTGCTGTCTGTTGTATTGCTGGCGGGCCAGGCGCTCGCCGGCGGCTTCTACCTGCAACTGGGCAATCCCGAAGCGAGCCCGGAAGCGCGCAAGCTGCACGCGGCGTTGACCATCCAGGTTGCCGGCTGCCACGATCCGGCGGCGGCCAAAGTCACGGCCACGGCCATCGGCGTGGTCAACGGCCAGAGGCGCGAGATCGCCCTCAAGCTCGAGCCGCTCTCCGCCCCGGGCCGGTTCGCGCTGGCGCAGCAGTGGCCCAAGGAAGGCAAGTGGGTGATCGCGCTGGCGGCCACCAACGGCGAGCTGTTCACCAATTCGCTGATCAAGGCCGGTCCCGAAGGCGTGGATCGCTACCACGACAAGGCCGACCACCGCAAATTTACAGACGCCGATGTCGATGCCATGTTGCAGCAGTGAACCGGTTACCATGCATGTAATGCTGGCGGTGCCCCAAGCCTCAGAGGATGACAGCCTGGTGCGCGCCGCGGCGCAAGGGGACCGCGCGGCGTTCGGCGAGCTGTACGTCAAATATGCCCGCATGGTGCACGGCATCCTGCTGGCGCGGGTGCCGCCGGCGGAAGCCGAAGACCTGGTGCAGGACGTCTTCGTTTCGGCCTTGAAGCAACTGGCGGTGCTGCGGACCCGGGAGGCGTTTCGCGGATGGCTGTGCGCCATCGCGCGCAACCGCGCCATCGACTACTTCCGGCGCGCCCGCCAGTCGGCGCCGCTCGAGGAGCAAACCCTGCGCGAGCGCGGCGCGAGCGGCGGGCAGGAGGCCATCGAGCTGCTGGACCTCATCCGCAGCCTGCCCGAGGCCTACCGTGAGACGCTGGTCTTGCGGCTGGTGGAGGGGCTCACCGGTCCGGAGATCGCGCGCCAGACGGGCCTCACCCCCGAATCGGTGCGGGTCAACCTGTGCCGCGGCTTCAAGATGTTGCGCGAGTTGTTGGGAGGCATGGAAGGAAAATGAACGAGGACTACTTGTGGGACCGTTCCGGGCCGCCCGACCCGGAGATCGAACGGCTGGAGCGCACGCTGGCGCCGCTGCGATTCAGAGTGAGGCCGGTGAAACCCGGGGACAGACGGAGCCGTCCACGCGGCGCAGAAACCGCGCCTTGGGACGGATTCGTCAGTCCCCTGGTTTCACCCGCGCCGCTCCGCTGGGCGGCTGCGGCGGCGGTGGTGCTGGCGGCGGTGGGAGCTTCCCGATTCACCCCGCAGACCGGACCGGCCAGCGCCTGGCGGGTGGAGAGCCTGGCGGGTGCGGCCCGCCTGGGCATCCGCGCCGCGGCCGTCTCCATGGCGGTTCCCATCGGGCAGGCGGTGCGCACCGGACGGGAATCGCAGCTCACCATGCAGGCGGACGACGTCGGCCGCATCGACCTCGGCCCCGAATCGGTATTGCACGCCGCCACCGACCGGCGCATCACGCTGCGCCGCGGCGAATTGCACGCTTTCATCTGGGCGCCGCCGCGCGAGTTCGTGGTGGACACGGCCTCGGCGCGCGCGGTGGACCTGGGCTGCGAGTACACGCTCAACGTCGACGATTCCGGCAACGGGCGGCTGCGCGTCTCCATGGGGTGGGTGGCGTTTCAATTCGCCGGCCACGAGTCGTTCATTCCCGCCGGGGCGGAATGTGTTACGCGCCAGCGCGGCGGCCCGGGCATCCCCTTCTACGAGGACGCGCCCGCTGGGCTGCGGCAGTCCCTGGCGGCCTTCGAGCAGGGCGACCGGCAGGCCATCGCCGGGATTCTCGGTCCGGCCCGCCCCCGCGACGGGCTCACTCTCTGGCACCTGCTGACGCGCGCGCCGGCGGACGATCGCGGCGCGGTGTTCGAGCGCTTCGCGCAACTGGTTCCGTTGCCGCCCGGCGCCACCCGCGAGGGCGTGCTGCGCGGCGACGCCCGCGCCATCGATCTCTGCTGGGACGCGCTCAACCTGGAGGACACCTCCTGGTGGCGCGGCTGGGAACGGAAGTGGTAACGCCCGGCGTTGGCACGGCCGGGTGCAATATACGACAATGGCTCTGCACGGGCACGAGGGGTCCGTTTCATGGGAGAAGACCACTTTTTCCGGCAGAGCGAGAAAATGCTGGCTGCGATCCTGGAATCGGCCGGGCAGGCGATTCTGAGCGTCGATAACACCGGTAAGATCGTGCTGGTGAACCACCGGGCGGCAGACATGTTCCGCTACAGCCGCGAGGAACTGTTGGGCGCCGGCATCGAATTGCTGGTGCCGGATGGGCGGCGGGAAGCGCATCACCGCGCGCGCGCCGGGTACTTCAGCCAGCCGAGGGTGCGCGAGATGGGCTCGGGACTCGAGCTGTCCGGGAGGCGCAAGGACGGCTCCGAGTTTCCGGTGGAAGTGAGCCTGAGCTACATCCAGACCGACGACGGCTCCTTCGGCATTGCCTTCGTGAGCGACATCAGCCAGCGCAAGAAGCTCGAGGAGCAGTTGATGCACTCGCAGAAAATGGAAGCCGTGGGCCGGCTGGCGGGCGGCGTGGCGCACGACTTCAACAACATGCTCACGGTGATCTCGGGCTACAGCCGCATGGTGCTGGATGAGCTGCCGCCGGACCATTCCGTGCGCGAGTATGCGGAAGAGACCCTGCGGGCCGCGGAACGCGCCGGCGCGCTCACCAGCCAGTTGCTGGCTTTCGGCCGGCGGCAGATCATGCGGCCGCGCGTAGTGAACATCAACGACGTGGTCTCGCAGACGGAGAAGATGCTGCGGCGCCTGATCGGCGAGGATATCGAGCTGGTGCTGCGCCTGGCGCCCGAGGCGGGAAACCTCAAGGTGGATCCGGGGCCCGTCGAGCAGGCCATCGTGAACCTGGCGGTTAACTCGCGCGACGCCATGCCCACCGGCGGGCGCATTCTCATTGAGACCGCCAACGTCCGCCTGGACGAAACGTACACCCGCACGCACCTTGGCGTCCAGCCCGGCGAATTCGTGATGATCGCCGTTTCCGACACGGGACACGGTATGGACGCGGAGACCCGCCAGCACATCTTCGAGCCGTTCTTCACCACCAAGGAGAAGGGCAAGAACAGCGGCCTGGGGCTGGCCACGGTTTACGGCATGGTCAAGCAGACCGGCGGCGATATCTGGGTCTACAGCGAGCCGGGCAAGGGCACCACCTTCAAGTTGTATTTCCCGCGCGTGCCGGAGGCGGCTACCACGCCCGGCGGGGACGAGGCGGGGCAACTCCATCTCCAGGCCGGCGAGACCATCCTGGTGGTGGAAGACGAGAAAGCCGTCCGCGATCTGACCGTGAAGATGTTGCAGCGGCTCGGCTACCACATACTGGCGGCCGCCGGAGGCGAGGAGGCGCTGGAAATCAGCCGCACCTTTTCCGGCCCCATCGCCATGCTGGTAACCGACGTGGTCATGCCGCACATGAGCGGCTTACAGGTGGCCGAGGCGCTGGCCCCCACGCGGCCTGCCATGAAGGTGCTGTTCCTTTCCGGCTATACCGCCAACGCCGTGGTCCACCACGGCGTGCTCGATTCGGATGTGGATTACCTGGCCAAGCCGTTCAGCCGCGAAGACCTGGGGAGAAAGGTCCGCGAAATTATGGAAAGACGGGAAAAGCGCGCGGAGGATTGACGCGCGCCCCGCGGCGTGGTAGGTATCTCCATGGAGGTCACCATGACGCTGTTACGAGCGCACGAGGCCCGGCTCGCATGGGATTCCGGCAGGAAGCGATGGCACGTGGATATTCACGTCGGCGCAGAAGTCATCAAACGGCCGCTGGCGAAAGAAGGTGAAACAGCCGGCGACGAGGCCCTGCGGTCGCGCGCAGTGGAAATCGCCAAGGACGAGGGCTACGAGCTCGACGCTGCCCGCGTGGTCATTACGCGCTGAGCCCTGACGCGCGGCATGGCGCGGTCGTCGCCCGCATGGCCGAAATACCGCCGGAGCACCTGCTGGCGTTCCGGGTCCTTGGTTCGCGGCCAGAAGGCCATCAACATCCACGACAGCATCAGCGCGATCCCCACGATGACCAGCACATAATACGAGAGCGGCGACTGGGCTTCGATCCGAATGCCGGCACGGTTGCCCAGGGCCTCCACGATCTCGCGGTATCTGGGAACCACCAGAATAAACGTGATCAGGAATAGCGTGGGGCCGTACATACCAGTTGCTCGCGCGCTCGTTCTGAACCCACCATAGCCCCGGAACAGTCCCACCACAAGATGTCAATCGGTAAACCCCCACCCATAACTTTCGTTTCACGCGAGCGATATGTCCGCGCATCAGAATAGGTTAACCTCGGCAGCCGTGCACTTTCCGGGAATTCTGCCTAAGTTACGTGATCGGAGGGCAAGAAAGTGATTCGTATCATTTCGAACTTATGGCACGAGGCTCAGGGCAGCTAGAAGATGGGGGCTGGGGGCTAGCTAGAGGCCGGGGGAAGGTGGCTCGCTCCGCTCGCTTCATCTTTTCAAAAAGACGCGAGCGAAGCGAGCTTCCTCCCCCCCGCGCCCCGCCCCCCCCCCCCCGCCCCCCCCCCCCCCCCCCCCCCCCCCCCCCCCCCCCCCCCCCCCGACACACCCACCCCCCCCGAGACCGCCCG
>Ga0335081_10011083_pt1 | contig 14582 bp, 12 predicted proteins | sample Lox_Sample_35_FD_206713 | JGI IMG/M metagenome (GOLD analysis project Ga0335081, IMG submission 206713) | Soil microbial communities from Loxahatchee National Wildlife Refuge, Florida, United States - Lox_Sample_3.5 | ecosystem: Environmental > Terrestrial > Soil > Wetlands | place: USA... | reverse complement strand
TTGATCTTGATGACGTGCCAGGCGCCTTCGATGCCGTTGCCCGTCGCCTGGCCGGGGGCCTTGTCCCCGGAGTAGGTGTACAGCGGATATCCGTTGAGGGTTGCCTGGCGGACGCCGCCGGCCCGGGTGATCATGCCGAGCCGGCCGGGCAGGCGCACCCCGGCCGGGGCCTGGACCGGCGCCACTAGCGGCGGCCAGGCCTTAGCGCAGCCGCCGGTGCACGCCGACTTGCCGCTGCCCGGCTTGTCCTCGGTGTAGTAGTACAGCGTGTAGCCGTGGACGCCGGCCAGCACCGTCCCGGCGCTGGTGCGCTCGACCGTCAGCGTTCGCGTGGTGGCGGCGGCGTGGATCGTGATGACGTGCCAGGCGCCCTCGTAACCGTTGCCCATGTCCTGACCGGGGGCCTTGTCCCCGGAGTAGAAGTAGATCGGGTACCCGTTGATGGTGACCTGCTCGACGCCGCCGGGCCGGGTGATCATGCCCAGCGGGCCGGGCAGGCGCACCCCGGCCGGGGCCCGGACCGGCGCGGTCAGCGGCGGCCACGCGGAGGCACAGCCGCCGGTGCAGACCGACCTGCCACTGCCCCGCTTGTCCTCGGCGTAGTAGTACAGGGTCAGCCCGCGGCTGCTGGCCAGCACCGTCCCTGCCCTGGTGGCCTCGGTCTTCAGGACCCCGCCCTGGACGGCGCCTGAGCTGGCGGACGACGTGGCCGGCATGCTGCTGGCCGGGCTGCCGTAGGCGCCTCCCGCGGACGAACCCGCCGAGCCCTTCCCGCAGCCGGTGACGGCCAGGGTCACGGCGAGCAACGCGCCGGTGACGAGCAGGGGCGCCCGTCCTGGGTTACGCATCGTGGTTCTCCATTCGCCAGGTCGCTGGTTCCGTGAACCGGATGCTTCCGTTCTCTGTGATACGCACTTTCCGGGTGTGCGGTCAGCGGGCCTCGGGTCACGTAAGGGGCCGGTAAGGACTTCGTCGGAGCTGTCGATGCGGCGCCGCGCCGTTCGGCCATGGGGAAAGACGCCACGGAAGGCGGCAGGTGATGAAGTACCTATTCCTTCTCTACGCGGACACGCCCATGCCGGAACCGGGCACGGCCGAGGGGGGCACGCTGCCCGAGGACCGGACCGAAGCCAGGCAGGCGATGGCGGAGACGGGCGTGCTGATCGAGTGCGCCGACCTGGACGACGCGCTGAAGTGGGCCGCACGCATCCCGACCGCACGTGACGGCAAGGTGGAGGTGCGGCCCACCCTCCAGATGGCCGGCGACTAGGCCTTACTCGGCCGCGATGGCCGCCAGCACGTCCAGCTTCGCCGCCCGGCGGGCCGGCCAGCTGGCGGCCAGCAGGCCGAGCAGGGCGGAGAGCACCAGGAAGATCAGCAGGCTGGACACCGGCACGGCGGTGTCCGTGATGCCCTGCTGTCGCAGCGACGACACCAGGGCCAGACCCAGGGCGGTGCCGATGACGATCCCGACGATGGCGCCGAAGATGGCCAGGATCACCGCCTCGGACCTGACCATGGCGCGGACCTGCCGCCGCCGCATGCCCACCGCCCGCAGCAGGCCGATCTCGCGGGTGCGCTCGAACACCGACAGCATGAGCGTGTTCACGATCCCGATGAGCGCGATGATCACCGCCAGGCCGAGCAGGGCGTAGACCAGCCCGAGCAGCTGGTTGACGCTGGACACCTGGGCCTGCTCGAACTGGGCCCGGGTCTGGACCTGCAGGTTCGGGTAGGGGGCCAGCGCCTTGGTGACGGCGTTGTCCGCCGCGGCGCTGCCGTTGGTGCGCAGCAGGAGCGCGCCCGGAGGCTGTGCGGGGTAGTGAGCCAGGAAGAACGCGGCGCTGGCCAGGTAGCTGCCGATCAGCGCGTTGGCCTGGTATATCCCGCCGATGCGCAGCACGGTCGGACCGGTCTGGGCGAACCTGGCATGAACCGAGTCGCCGACCGCCAGGTGCTTCGATGTGGCGGTGGTGGAGTCGACGAGCAGCTCACCGGCGGCCAGGGCGGCCGGGGTGCCCGCGGTCATCCGCAGGATCACCGTGTCGGCGAGGTGCGCGGCGGATACCGCGGTGAGCGAGGCCAGCGAGTTCTGGAACTCGAAGCGCCCCTGGTAGACGGCGCTGGTCGCGGTGACACCCGGCACGGCCGACGCCGTGGCCGGCACCGAGTTGCTGAGCTCCCCGGAACCGGTGGCCGTCACGATGATGTCGGCGCTGATCGCCTGGTCCGCGCTGCTGGTGGCCGATTTGGACAGCGAGGCGCCGAACACGGCCATCGCCGAGACCAGGGCCAGGCCGACCATCAGCGCCGCGGCGGTCTGGGCGGTGCGCCGCGGACTGCGCATGGAATTTTCCCGGCCGAGCTTCCCGGCCACGCCGAGCAGCCGGGGCAGCGGGCGCCCGATCACGCTGGACAGCGGGCGGGCGAGCGCCGGGGACAGCGTGGCGATCCCGATGAACAGGGCGGCGGCGCCCAGGCCCACGAGCTGGATGGCCGGCTTGGCCAGGCCGAGGCCCAGCAGGACCGCGCCGGCCAGGGCCACGGCCGTGCCCCAGATGAACCGGCGCCGCAGCGAGGCGCTGGCCGCGGACTGGCGGTCGTCGAGCGCGGCGACCGGGGGGATGCGCACGGCCCCGCGGGCCGGGCCGATCGCGGACAGCACGGTCACGCCAACACCGACGGCCAGCCCGACCAGGACGGTCCGCGGCTCGAACACCAGCGATCCCGGGGGCAGCGTGACGCCGAACCCGCGCAGCAGCGCCTGCAGCCCGAGCGCGGCCAGCACCCCGAGGCCCAGGCCGATCACCGAGGAGACAAGCCCGGTGATGGCCGCCTCGCCGAGCACCGAACCGAACACCTGGCGGCGGCTGGCGCCGACGATCCGAAGCAGGGCCAGCTCCCGGGTCCGCTGCCCGACGATGATCGAGAACGTGTTGTAGATGGTGAACGCGCCGACGAACAGCGAGATGAACGCGAACACCAGCAGCGCCGTGGAGAAGAACGACAGCGCCTGGTTGATCGAGCTCGTGCTCTCGTTCACCACGGTCTGCCCGGTGACCACCTCGACCCCCGGCGGCAGGGCCCGGGCGATGGCCTGCTGGACCGCGGCCTTGTCGGCGCCCGGGGCGGTCACCACGTTGATGTCGTCGACCTTGCCGGTCTCCTGGGCGATGGCCTGCGCGGTCGGCAGCGTGAACGCGGCCAGCGTCGCTCCGGCCAGGTTGTTGGCCGTGCCGAACTCGGTGATGCCGGTGATGGTGAAGGTCCGTGGCGGCCCGGCCGACAGGACGCGGACCCGGTCTCCCACGTGGAAGCCGTATTTCTGCGCCGTCCCGGCGTCCATCACCACGTCGTCAGAGGTCACCGGCGCCCCGCCCGCGATCAGGTGCAACGGCGAGATCTGCTGGTCCGGGTCGAAGGCCACGCCGAGGGTCGGCGCGCCGCCGCCGGTCGAGATGGCCTTGCCGTCGCGGGCCACGAACTGGGCGTAGCCCGTGACCTCAGGCTCGGCGGCCGCGACACCGGCCACGCCGCGCACCGTGGCCAGCAGCGACTCGGGCAGCTCGTTGCGCGTCGCGTTCGCGCCGGTGCCGATCTGGGCAACGCCGCGGACCTGGAAGTCCACCTTCTGGTAGATGTTGCCGAACAGCACCGAGAACGTGTTCTGCAGGGTGTCGGTGAGGACGAACGTCCCGGAGATGAAGGTCACGCCGAGCACGATGGCCAGCGCGGTCAGCGCCAGCCTGAGCTTGTGGGCCAGCAGGCCCTTGATGGTCACCTTCCGCATGTCAGGCTCCCAGCGTCCGCATCCGCTCCAGGACCGAGTCGGCGGTCGGCTGGTCGAGCTCGCCCACCACGGTCCCGTCGGCCAGGAAGATGACCCGGTCCGCGTAGGCGGCGCCCGGGGGTCGTGGGTCACCATGACGATCGACTGGCCGAGCTCGGAGACCGACTGCCGGAGGAATGTGAGCACGTCCGCCGAGGAGTTGGAGTCGAGGTTGCCCGTGGGCTCGTCGGCGAAGACGAGGTCCGGCTTGTTGATCAGCGCCCGGGCGGGTGCGACGCGCTGCTGCTGGCCGCCGGAAAGCTCGCTGGGACGGTGCGTGAGCCGGTCCCCGATGCCGAGCTGCTTCACCAGGTAGGCGTGCCAGTCCCGGTCGACCTTGGTGCCCGCCAGGTCGGCGGGCAGGGTGATGTTCTCGCCCGCGGTCAGCGTCGGGACGAGGTTGAAGGACTGGAAGACGAATCCGATCTTGTCGCGGCGCAGCCGGGTGAGCCCGGCGTCGTCGAGGCCCCCGACGTCCAGGCCGCCTACGAACGTCTGCCCCGACGTCGGCCGGTCCAGGCCCGCCATGCAGTGCATGAGCGTCGACTTGCCCGAGCCCGACGGGCCCATCACGGCGGTGAACCGGGCCCGTTCGAAGGTCACGTCGATGCCCGCCAGGGCGTGCACGGCCGCCTGCCCGGCCCCGTAGGTCTTGCGCAGGTCCACGGCGTGCGCGGCCGGGACGGCCTGCGTGTTCTGGGTCGATCCCTCAGATGTGAGCGTCATGCCTCTCCCTCGTTTTCCTGCTCAGAGGCTCCCGAGCATGGCATCGACCGGCGATGGGTGCCTCACCCAACGCGTCGATGCCGGTAGTCCCCGTTTGTCGCTGCCGAGATCCGCCCGAGCACGGCAGGACATTTCACGTTCATTATGGTCGTTTCCGGCATCCGGTGCCACTGACCGCAGGCCAACTTTTACGTGGCGGGAAATCGCGCCGGTAATCCGCGCGGAGTACCGGGAAAAGACCTGGTCATGAGCAGTTACGGCGCCGTAGTCGCAGGTCCGCGGCGGCGGTAATGCCGGGCCCGCTGGCGTGGGCGGATTGCGCCCAGGGAAAATGATCTTCGGGTGACGGTCGATGCGGCGCCGCGCCGTTCGACTACGGGGAAAGGAAAGGGCGGCTCCGGGAGAGATAAAGGGAGGGATCGCTGAGCGAGGACTACGCGGACCTGCTCCGCGACCGCTGGTAGGCGGCGGTGGCCTGGCCCGGGCGCTGTCCGGGCTGCTCGCCTTGCTGCTGCTCACCGACGCGCGGCGGGCGGCGCGCCTGGACCGGGCCTGGGAGCTCGTGCCGCTGGCCGAACAGGACCGCAGCCGGCGGGACGGCGACCTCGCCGGATCAGGCCCGCTGACCATGCAGGAGGGTGACGACGGCGAGGGCCGCGGCCAGCACGATGCCGGCCGCGGCCAGCAGGGCCAGGTGCATCCCGGCGGCGAAGGCGTGCTGGGCCTGGGCGGCGACGGCCCCGCCCAGGTGGGTGGCGACCGCGACCGACGCCCTGGCCCGGCCGGCCTGCGCGGCGGGCAGGCCCGCCAGGTGGCTCTGATAGGCCGCGGTGAGCAGGCTGGACAGCACCGCGATACCCACCGCGCCGCCGACCTCGCGGGACAGGTCGTTGAGGGCCGATCCCACGCCCTGGCGGGAGGCGGGCAGGACCGCGGTGATGCCGCTGGTGGCCGGGGCCATGGCCAGGCCACGACCACGCCTGAAGGATCAGCCCGGAGGAGAGCAGCCCCAGGACGGCGGATCCGCCGGCCACCGCGGCCCAGACGCTGACCGCCCGGGTCCGCTGCTCCCGGGCGAAGGTCCCGGTGATGGTGGACAGCGTGGCCGGCATGACCAGCGCCGTCCCCAGGCCCAGGACGGCCCGCAGGCCGATCAGCTCGGCGGCGGAGCGAGCGGTCATGGCCACCGCCGAGCCGGCGCCGAAGATCGACAGGCCCGCGATCAGCGCCCGCCGGCGGCCGTAGCGGTCGCCGATGGCGCCGACCGGCAGCAGCAGCGAGGCGAACACCAGCGAGTAGGCGTCGATGATCCAGGCCAGCTGGGTCTGGGAGGCGTGGGTGGCCCGGGCGATGCCGGGCAGCGCCACGTTCAGCGACGACATCGCCGCCACCACCGCGGCCAGCGCCAGGCACACGACCGCGGTCACGGCCCCGGGCCGGAGGGCGGCCGCCGCCCTCGGGCGGGACTTCATCGGGAGGGTCATCGTGCTCATCTCCGGCTCCTGACTCCAGAAGTTATGATCTAGAGTGATATTACATAGAATTAGAATGATAATCAAGAGCTTGATATGATGAGATCGTGAGCAAGCCAGAGAGGACCGTGATGAACGAAGAGCCGCCGCGCGGCCGACGGGTGGGGCTTCCGCGGGAAGCAGGCGCGGGCGCCGGTGCGGAACCGCGGGAAGCAGGCGCGGGCGCCGGTGCGGAACCGCGGGAAGCAGGCGCGGGCGCCCGGACGGAAGCGCCGCGGGTGCGGCGGGTGAACCGGCAGCGGGAGGCGGGCGAGGCGACCCGGCGCGAGACCCGCAGGCGGCTGCTCGCCGCGGCCCGGGCCGAATTCGCCGAACGGGGCTACGCGGCGGCCACGGTGATCCGCATCGCCGAGCGGGCCGACGTCTCCGTGCAGACGCTGTACTCCAACTGGGGCAGCAAGCGGAACCTGCTGCGGGCCATGATGGAGAGCTCGGTGACCGGGGACGACGACGTGCCGGTCGTGGCCGGGCAGCCGCCGGGCATCATTTTCGCCACGCTGGATCCCGGCGACGCCGCGGATCCCGGCCGGCTCCTGGCCCACCTCAGCCACCAGTACCGGCTCCTGGCCGAGCGGTCGGCGGTCGGCTGGCAGACCTACCGGGACGGCGCGGCCGTGGACCCCGACATCGCCGCGGACTGGCGGCAGTTCATGGACGCGCGGCGGCAGTCCTTCCACACTATGATCACCCGGATACCCGCCGGGATACTAAGGCCGGGGCTCAGCCCCGCCGCCGCCGCCGACACGGCCTGGGTCATCGCCAGCCCTGACACCCACGACCTGCTGGTGCGCCAGGCGGGTTACAGCTACGACGAGCTAGAGGCCTGGGTGCGCGCCACCCTCGGCGCGGCCCTGCTGGCCGGCGCGGCGTGAGCCGGGGCCGTTCGGGAGAAAGGTCGTGACTTTTCCCGGCCGGCGCCGCGGTGAACCTCCCGTCAGGTTCTTACGTATCGATGAATATGCAGGTAGACGCGGGCTGCCTCAGCCCGGGCCGGCCGATAGCGCCCGGCCGGCGAGCTCCTGGCCGGTGAGCTCCCGGCCGGTGCGGCCGGCCTCGTCCGGACGGATGCCCCGGACGAGGCCGGCCTCGGCCACGACCGGGCGGAAGACCACGTCGGCCAGGCCCGCGTCCCGCAGGGCCGCCAGCCAGAACTCCGGCGTGGCCGGGCGCTCCTGGCCGACGCGCAGGCCGTAACGGGTCAGGTTCTTGGCGATCCGCCATAGCCCGCCCGGTCCCTTGGCGGCCAGCGCGGCCACCTTCTGGCGCAGGATGGCGCGGTCCCGCGGGCTCATCCCCCGGCCGAACATCATGTCGCCGATGACCAGGCGGCCGCCGGGGCGCAGCCACCGGGCGGCCCGGGCGACCAGCGCCCGCTTGTCCGGGTCGGCCAGGTGGTGCAGGGCGTAGCTGGAGACCACGAGGTCGGTGCTTTCCGGACGGAGCCGGAGATCTCTCAGGTCGCTCACCTGCGTGGCCACGTGGCCGAGGCCCGCTTCCGCGGCCCGTTCGGCCAGCGCCGAGGTCATCGCGCCGGAGATGTCGACGGCCAGGACGGAGGACGTCAGCGGGGCCAGCGCCATGGTCACGAAGCCGGTTCCCGCGCCCAGGTCCACGCAGGAGTCGGCCGGCCGGGGCGCGGCGAGCTCGATCAGGTCCCTGAGCAGTTGCCCGAACGCCGCGGCCGACGTGACATGCGAATGCCATTGCTCCACGCGTTCATCCCACTTCCGTTCCAGGGTCACCATCATTCCTTTTCCTCAAGCCGTTTTCCGCTTCCAGGAATGACGGTACGAAGCGCTTATGACGACAACATGAAGCCATACATTTATGAAGGAAACATGAAGCCCTACGGCCGGCCGCAGGGCTGCCGGAAGCGCGATCAGGAGCGCTGGCGTTTAAATTAACGCGTTTCGCGTTTAATAATTTCCCGGGGCAGCTGGCCGGGCGCCCTGCGGCGACTCGAGGTAAGCTCGGCCGGCTTCGCCCGCGCCTGTGCGCTTCGCCCGCAGGAGTTAGAGCGCACCACCAGCCCCGGCACCGGCCCAGCTAGCGCCGTCCGCGGCCGGGCTGCCGTCCGCCGCCGGACGGCTGGCGGTGCCGGAGGCACTGGCCAGCCGTTGAGGGATAATCCAGCGCGTGGGCGATGAGATACACGAGCACAGGCACGCCATCCGGCAGGCGGCGCTCGCGGCCGGATGGTCACACCGGCATCGCGACGTATCCGGGGGCCGGCTGAGGCCCACCGTGTTCGGGGCGGTCGACGGGCTGGTGACCAACGCGTCCCTGATCGCCGGCCTGGGCGGCGGCGGGGTGTCGCCGCACACCGTGGTCCTGACCGGCACCGCGGCGCTGGTCGCCGGCGCGTTCTCCATGGGCACCGGGGAGTACATCTCGGTGACCAACCAGAACGAGCTGGTGCACGCCGAGGTCGCGACCGAACGCACCATGCACGCCCGCTTCCCGGCCGCCGAGCAGGCCGAACTGGCGGACACGTTCATCGGCTACGGCGCCGACCTGGAGACCGCGGCGCGCATGGCCGCCGCGGTCTCCGCCGATCCCGACACCGCGCTGCGCGTGCATACCCGCGAGGAACTCGGCGTCGACCCGTTCGAGCTGCCTTCGGCGCTGGCGGCCGGCGTCTCGTCGCTGATCGCGTTCTCCGCCGGGGCGCTGATCCCGCTGCTGCCGTACCTGGCGGGCCTGCCCGTGCTGGCCGCCGCCCTGGGCATCGCCGCAGTGGCGCTGCTGACCCTGGGCATGGTGGTGGGCCGGCTCACCGGCCGCCCGATGCTCCGTTCGGGCCTGCGCCAGCTCCTCCTGGGCGGGATCGCCGTCGCGGTGACGTTCGCGGTGGGCAGCCTGATCGGCGGCGGCCACGTGGCCTGAGCCGCCCGCGGCGCCGAAGGCGCGCCGGGCCCCGGATTACCCCAGTGGTTAACTGAACCATCTCCTGATTCGCCACGTGTTCCAGGCTGGGGGCGGGGTAACGAATCCGTACGGCCCGAACCCGAGGTGAACTGAAGGACCCATCCGCACGTGATCTTTATCGGGAGATCATTTGCACGTTGCAGGGGAGATATTCGGATGCGAAAGATATGGGGCGCCGCCGGCCTGGCCGCCCTAGCCCTGACCGTGTCCGCCTGCGCCAGCTCCGGCAGCAGCGCGAACACCGCGGGCAATACGCCGGCCGCGGCGGCCAGCAGCAGTTCCGCGGCCGCGCCCGCCTCGTCGGCGGCCGCGAGCGGCAGCACCGTGTCGCAGCGGACCATCGGCGGCGAGCAGGTACTGACCAACGCCCAGGGCATGACGCTGTACTGGTTTGCCCCGGACACCTCCACCACGTCGAAGTGCACCGGGTCCTGCGCGACCTACTGGCCACCGGTCAAGGGCCCGGTCACCGCCGGGTCCGGCGTGACCGGCACCCTGAGCACCATCACCCGTTCCGACGGCACGACGCAGGCCAGCTACGACGGGCACCCGCTGTACACCTACGCCGGGGACACCGCCCCCGGGCAGAACAAGGGCAACGGGCTCAACGTATCGGGCGGCCTGTGGTACGAGATGACGGTCTCGGGCGCTACCCCGGGAGCTAGCGCCAAGGCCAGCACCAGCGGCGGCGGTTACGGCTACTGATCTCGCGCCCACCGTCCGGGCGCGTAGTGTCCACGGCGGCGCGCGGCCCCAGTCAGGAGGGGGGCCGCGCCCGCCGCGGGCAGGCGCCGGCCGCTCCGCCTTTTTATTCCGAACGGACCCGGCTCACGGCGGCCACTGGGCGAGCAGCTCGTTCGCGCCGTCGGCCAGGACCACCGGCTCATCGCAGCGGACTCCCAGGCTGGCGGCGACCCCGGCGGCGGCCGCGCTCGCGTGGCGGTATAGGTCACGCTCCATTATGCGAGGCCAGCGCGGCCCGGGTGCCGCGCGCGGCGCTCACCGCGGTGACGGTCGCGGCGGTCACGACCAGCGCCATGTAGACGGTCGGGACGGGGGCATTGCCGGCGAACGGCTGCGGCCACGGGCTCAGGCGAGCGGCGGCGACCACGATGGCCGCGGCGCCCACCGCCATGATCGCGGCGGCCACGCCGCCCGCGGCCGCGGCCAGGCGCAGGGCTGGCCCCTGTGGTTGCAGCCTGCGCAGGGCCAGACCGGGACCGGCCGCCGCGATGGCGGCCGCGGCGAACACGGTCAGCTCGGGCGCGCCGCCCGTCGCGATCACGGCACCCAGGAAGGCGGCCGGCGCGAGCACCGGAAGCAGCAGGTACACCGTGTCCCTGGTCCGCCATTCGCGCCGGGCCCGGCGCAGCATCAGCAGCCACAGCGGCAGCCCGCCGAGGCCGACCACCAGGACCCAGGCGACCAGCGTGACGTGGAAAACGACAAAGGCCGTGCGCACTTCGGCGGGACCGGGCATGGTGAGGTCCTGGGTCTGGGTGAGCTGGTCGAGGACCAGCCCCAGGCCGGCCAGCACGCACCAGGAGAGCAGCGCCGTGGCCAGGCTGGCCCGCATCCGGGCCGGCCGGTCGTGCAGGTGCCGCGGCGGGCAGAACCAGGCGGGCAGCGCGCGCCAGGCGACGCTGGCCACGGCGGCCAGACCGCCGCCGGAGTCGTCGAGGAGCGCGCGGACCTCGTCGGCGTAGCGAGCGCGCCAGGACGGCGGGTACAGGGCGAGCGCGGCGCGGGCCGGGAGGGACGCGCCGGGCGGCGAAGGCGGGACGGCGCCGGGCGAGGGCTCGCCGGGCGAGGGCTCGCCGGGGGGCGGGGGCGTCATGCTCCGGCCCAGCCGAGGCTGGCGCTCAGTCGCTCCCGGGCCAGCGAGGCGACCTTGCTCATCCGCTCGGACTGCCGGGCCAGCGCCTCGGCGCCGGCCATCGTGATGCAGTACGGGCGGCGGCGATCCTCCGACTCGAGCGGCTCGATCAGGCCGCGCGCCTCGAGCCGCGCGATCACCGCGTAGAGGGTTCCCGCGCTGAGCCGCACGCCCATGGTCTCGGCCACGTCCTGCGTGATCGCGTAGCCGTGCTTGGGCTCGCCGGCCAGGCTGGCCAGCACCAGCAGCGGCGGATCGGCCCATCGGTCCAGCCTGTCAGTCATGGCGCCACTCTATAGCGCCATCCGCTATACCGCAAGACGATATAGCGTCAGGCGATATAGGATCAGGGCGGGCCAGGCGGAAAATTGCGGTCATGGTGCGTCCGGCCCGGGTAGCCGAGCCGCTCGCGCCGGGCGGCGGGCAGCCGCCACGGCGCGTGGATGTGGGCGGGGTCGAGGTCGGCGAGTTCCGGGACGTAGCGGCGGACGTACGCCCCGGCCCGGTCGAACCGCTGGGCCTGGCGCAGCGGGTTCATCACCCGGTTGGGCCGGGTGTTGTTGCCGGTCCCGGCCACCCACTGCCAGTTGCCCGCGTTGCTGGCCACGTCGCCGTCCGCGAGCAGGCCGGCGAAGTGCGCGTAGCCGTGCCGCCAGTCGATCCCGAGGTTGCGGGTCAGGAACGAGGCGGCGATCATCCGGGCCCGGTTGTGCATGAAGCCCTCGGCGGCCAGCTGGCGCATCCCGGCGTCCACGACCGGGATCCCGGTCTGGCCCGCGCGCCAGGCGTCCAGCGCGCTCGGGTCGGTGTGCCAGGCCGCGCCGGGCCGGTAGTTCTTCCTGGCGATGTCCGGGAACGCGGCGGTCACCTGGTAGAAGAAATCACGCCAGGCGAGCTGGCGGCCGAACGCCTCGGCACCGGGGCGGTCCGGCGCGCCGCCGGAAACGAGCAGGGCCGCCTCCAGCGGCGACAGGCAGCCGAACCGCAGGTAGGCGCTGAGCCGGGAGGTGGCGTCGCCGGCCAGGTCGTCGTGGTTCTCCTCGTAGCCCGCCAGCCGGCGCTGCCGCCAGCGGGCGAACCGCCGGCGGCCCTCGGTCTCGCCGCCGGGGGCCAGGCCCGGGGACCCGGGCGAGGCGGCGTTCCCGGCAGGCAGGCGGCCGGGCTCCTGGATGGCCGGCATGGCGATGGCCGGCGGCACCGGGCAGGGCCTGCGCCAGGCGGCCGCGCGCCAGGCCCGCCAGTACGGGGTGAAGACCCGGTAGTGGCCGCCGCCCGCCGGTTTCAGCTCGGCCGGCGGCACCACGGTCAGGCCGGGCGTGAGGACCAGGTCGAGCCGGCGCCTGGCGCACTCGCGCTCGAGCGTGTGGCGGCGCGCCGTGGCGTAGTGCGACACGTCGTCGGCAATGTAGACGGCGTGCGCACCGACGTCGGCGGCCAGCCCGACCACCTCGGCGGCCGGGTCGCCGGTCCTGATCACCAGGTCGGCGCCGCGCCGGCGCAGGCCGGCGCGCAGGTCGGCCACGGATTCGGCCAGGAAGCGGGCCCGGTTCTGGCTACGCGACGGCGCGGCGATGGCCGGGTCGGCGACGAACACCGGGACCACCTGGCGGGCCCGGGCGCAGGCCTGGTACAGCGCCGGATTGTCGTGCAGCCGGAAATCACGGGTGAAGACCACGATCGCGGTGTCCATCGTGCTCCAGGGTAACCGCGCGGAGCCTGCCGCCTGCCCGGAGGGGTCCGGGGTCACCGGGGCGGCACCAGTTGTTCACCTGAGCATCATCCCAGGTTAACGACATCGTGATCGGCCGCCGTGAGACGCTGCTAGCGGATCATCGCGGCCTGGAGGTGACAGGTGTTCGGCGTGTTCCCGTCGCGCGACGTGTGGCGGCGTCCCGGCCTGCGCCCGGTCGACCTGCTGGTGTTCGCCGCGCTGCTGGCGCTGCTGTTCGGGCTGCTGCGGCTCGCGCCGGCGCTGAACGCGCCGTTCCTGCCGAAGACCCCGTCGCGCCCCTTGTCCACCAACCCGGCCAACCTGCCGTACTACGCGGCGCGGTCGCTGTTCCGCATGTTCATCGCGCTGGGCATCTCCCTGGTGTTCACCTTCGGCTACGCCACCGCGGCCGCCCGGCTGCCCCGCGCAGAGAAGGTGCTGATCCCGGTGCTCGACATCCTGCAGTCGGTCCCGGTCCTGGGCTTCCTCACGGTGACCGTCACCGCGTTCATCAACCTGTTCCCCGGCTCCGAACTCGGCCTGGAGTTCGCGTCGGTCTTCGCGATCTTCACCTCGATGGCGTGGAACATGACGTTCGCGTTCTACCACTCGCTGACCTCCCAGCCGCGTGAGCTGGACGAGGCCGCGCGGGTCATGCGGCTGACCAAGTGGCAGCGGTTCTGGAAGCTGGACGTGCCCAGCGGGATGATCCCGCTGGTGTGGAACGGGATGATGAGCTTCGGCGGGGCCTGGTTCTTCCTGGCCGCCTCGGAATCCATCAGCGTGCTGAACCACACCTACGTGCTGCCCGGGATGGGCTCTTACGTGGCCGCGGCGATCGCGCAGAGCAGCCTCAGCCACGTCGGCATCGCCATCGTGGTCATGGTGTTCATGGTGATCGGGGTCAACTTCGTGTTCTGGCGCCCGGTGGTCGCCTGGGCCGAGCGGTTCCGCGTGGAGGAGTCCGCCGCGGCCGAACGCCCCCGCAGCTACGTGCTCGACCTGCTGCGCCGCTCGGCGGTCCCGGACCTGGTGGCCCGGCCGGCCCGCCCGGTCGGCCGGTTCCTCGACACGATCACCCGGCCGTTCGGGCTGGCCGAGCATCCGCTGCAGCGCCCGGCGCTGCGTACCCGCACCGCGGACGTGTTCTTCTTCGGCGCGGTCAGTGCGGTCGCGCTGTTCGGCGCCTGGAAGGCCCTGGAGTACGTGCATGTGCACGTCGGCCTGGGCGCGTTCGGCCCGGCCTTCGTGGACGGGGCCATCACGTTCGTCCGGGTCGTGATCCTGCTGATCGTGGCCAGCGTCATCTGGGTGCCGATCGGGGTGTGGATCGGGATGAACCCGCGGGTGTCCCGGCTGGCGCAGCCGGTGGTGCAGGTTCTCGCCTCGTTCCCGGCGAACTTCCTGTTCCCGTTCGCCGCGGCGTTCTTCGTGTACACCGGCCTGTCCCTGAACGCCGGCGGCATCTTCCTGATGGCGCTGGGCGCGCAGTGGTACATCCTGTTCAACGTGATCGCCGGCGCGTCGGCGATCCCCAGCGACCTGCGCGAGGCGATGCGCCTGATGGGCGTGAGCGGGTCCCTGCGCTGGCGGCGGTTCATCCTGCCCGCCATCTTTCCCGCCTACGTCACCGGCGGGATCACCGCGGCGGGCGGCGCGTGGAACGCCTCGATCGTGGCCGAGGTGGTCGACTACGGCCACCACCACCTGGTCGCGCGCGGCCTGGGCGCCTACATTGCCGAGGCGGCCAAGGTCGGGAACTTCCCGCAGGTCCTGATCGGCGTGGCGGTGATGAGCGTGTACGTGGTGGGGCTCAACCGGCTGGTGTGGCGGCGGCTGTACCACCTGGCGGAAACGAGGTACTCGCTGTGACCACCGAACCTGCTACCGCCCAGCCGTCCGCTGCACCGCAGGCCCCTCCCGGGCCGGTGATCCTGGCGGCCGACGGCGTGACCAAGACGTTCACCACCCCGGACGGGC
>Ga0335081_10011082_pt1 | contig 14582 bp, 13 predicted proteins | sample Lox_Sample_35_FD_206713 | JGI IMG/M metagenome (GOLD analysis project Ga0335081, IMG submission 206713) | Soil microbial communities from Loxahatchee National Wildlife Refuge, Florida, United States - Lox_Sample_3.5 | ecosystem: Environmental > Terrestrial > Soil > Wetlands | place: USA... | reverse complement strand
CCGCAACGCTATCGAGACCATCGTACGCATGGTGATCCTGCAGCTCTCGCCGACCATTATCGAGCTTCTGCTCATCATCGGCGTGCTGATGTGGAAATTCGACTGGCGCTATGTGCTGGCGATCATGCTCACCGTCGCCGTCTACATGACCTACACCTATCATGCCACCGAATGGCGTATCGGCATCCGCCGCAAAATGAACGACAGCGATACCGACGCCAACGTGAAGGCGATCGACTCGCTGCTCAACTACGAGACGGTGAAATATTTTAACGCCGAGGAGCGCGAAGCGGCGCGTTACGACAAGTCGATGGCGCGCTACGAGGAGGCGAGCACGCGCGCCTACACCTCGCTCGCCGTCCTCAATGCCGGGCAAGCGGTCATCTTCACCGCCGGGCTCGCCGCCGCCATGGTGATGTGCGCCTTCGAGGTACGCGCCGGCACCAAGACCGTCGGCGATTTTGTGCTCATCAACGCCATGATGATCCAGCTCTACCAACCACTCAATTTCATGGGCATGGTCTATCGCGAGATCAAGCAGGCGGTGACCGACATCGAGATCATGTTTTCGCTTCTCGCGCGTGAGCCGGAAATCAAGGACGCGCCAGGCGCGCGGCCGCTCGCGGTAACGCGCGGCACCATCCGCTTCGAGGATGTGCGCTTTTCCTACGAGCCGAGGCGCCCGATTCTCAAAGGCATCAGCTTCGAGGTGCCCGCCGGGCAGACGGTCGCGGTGGTCGGGCCGTCCGGCGCCGGCAAATCGACGATCTCGCGGTTGCTTTATCGCTTCTACGATCTAGCCGGCGGCCGCATTCTCATCGACGGCCAGGACATCGCCAAAGTCACGCAAGCCTCGCTGCGCGCGGCGATCGGCATGGTGCCGCAGGACACTGTGCTGTTCAACGACACCATCCGCTACAACATCCGCTACGGCCGCTGGGAGGCGAGCGATGCCGAAGTGGAAGAGGCCGCCAAGCTCGCACAGATCGATCCGCTCATCCGCATCGCGCCAAAGGGCTACGATACCGAGGTCGGTGAGCGCGGGCTCAAGCTCTCGGGGGGCGAGAAGCAGCGCGTGGCGATCGCCCGCACCATTCTCAAGGCGCCGCCCATTCTGCTACTTGATGAAGCGACCTCAGCGCTCGACAGCCACACCGAAAAAGAAATCCAGGACGCCCTCGAGCGCGTGTCCAAGGGCCGCACCACACTGGTCATTGCGCACCGCCTCTCCACCATCGTCGGCGCCGACGACATCATCGTGCTCGACCAGGGCGCGATCGTCGAGCGCGGCACGCATTTCGCGCTGCTGGCGAAGAACGGCCTCTATGCCAGCATGTGGAATCGCCAGCGCGAGGCGGAGGAGGCGCGCGAGAGGCTCGCTCGCGTTGCCGAAGACGAGGCCGCCCCCAACCGCAATCCGCCACGGGTCGAGGACGCAATATCGGCCGCTGCAAGCGTCCCGATCGAAGCGCCCGCCGACGCGGCGGAGTAGAATAGCTCGATGTCGATTTCCGATTCGATTCGCGCGCAATTGGTGCCGATCTCGCCGGAGGGATACCCCTTCATCGGCGCTTTCGCGCTGGTGAGCTTGATTTTGTTCTGGCTGTGGAGCCCGCTCGGCTGGCTTGGCACGTTGGCGACGATCTGGTGCGCCTATTTCTTCCGCGATCCGCCACGGGTGACGCCGGTGCGCGATGGGTTGGTGGTCGCGCCGGCCGATGGCCGCGTCAGCCAAATCACCACGACGGTGCCGCCGCACGAGCTTGCGCTCGGCGAAACGCCGATGCTGCGCATTTCGATCTTCATGAGCGTGTTCGATTGCCACGTAAACCGCAGCCCGGTCGCCGGGCGCATCGAAAAGATCGTCTATCAGCCGGGCAAATTCCTCAGCGCCGATCTCGACAAAGCGAGTGCCGACAACGAGCGTAATTCACTGGTGATCGCGGCGGCCGGCACGCGCGTCGCCGTCGTGCAGATCGCCGGGCTTGTCGCACGCCGCATCGTCTGCTTCGTGCGCGAGGGCCAGCCGCTCGCCGCCGGGGAGCGCTTCGGCATGATTCGCTTCGGCTCGCGCCTTGACGTCTATCTGCCCGACGGCACGCTGCCGCTGGTGGCGGTCGGGCAGACATCGCTCGCCGGCGAAACCGTGCTTGCGGATTTGCGCAATAACGACGGCGGCCGGGCGTTCCGCGCCGGCTAAATCGTTAACGAAGGCAGCGGGCGGCTCCGAACCGCCGTGGCGCCGAGGCGCGCAAGTCTCTATATTGACACTATGGTCTTCCAACCGTTCGATCCTGCCCCGCCGCCCCGGCGTCGCCGTTTCAAGGCTATACCGGTACGCACGCTATTGCCCAATCTGATCACGCTGCTCGCGCTGTGCGCTGGGTTGACCGCCATTCGCATGGCAGTCGAAAACCATCTCGATCTCGCGCTCGCCGCCATCGTGCTCGCGGCGACACTCGATGGCATCGACGGTCGCGTCGCCCGCATGCTCAAGGGCACCTCGCGTTTCGGCGCCGAGCTCGACAGCCTCGCCGACTTCGTCAATTTCGGCGTGGCGCCAGCGTTGATCCTCTATTTCTGGGGCCTGCACGAGCTGAAGTCGGCAGGCTGGATTGCCGCCCTGGTGTTTGCCATCTGCGCAGGCCTACGCCTTGCGCGTTTCAACGTGATGATCGACGACCCCAATCAGCCGGCTTGGGCGGCCAATTTCTTTACCGGCATTCCGGCGCCGGCCGGCGCCATCACGGTGCTGCTGCCGATCTACCTCTACTTCCTCGGCGTTTCCAACGGCCTGATCACGGTGTGGCTAACCTTCTTCTACACCGTGGCGATCGCGCTGCTGATGGTTTCGCGTCTGCCGGTGTTTTCGGGCAAGCGCGTCGGCAAACGCGTGCCGCCCGATCTCGTGCTGCCGGTCTTCGTGGTGGTCGTGTTATTCTTCGCGCTGCTCATCAGCTACCCGTGGGAAGTGCTCACCATCGGTACGGTCGCGTATCTCGCCTGCCTGCCGTTTGGCGCGCTGGCCTACCGCAATTATCTGCGTAAGGATGCCGAAGCCGCGGCGGCGGGCGCAAACGAAGCGCCGATGGTGATGCCGAACCATATCGGTGAAGCCGACGACGAGCGCCCGACGCGTCTAAACTGAACGTCTCGTTCCCTTGGCTATACCGCGCGCCACCAGTGTTATCGCCGCAGCTGATCGCCGCGAGCGACCGATCGCCGATACCGTGTTGCTCGATTACGCGCAGCGCAGCGACACGCGGAAGCTCACGGTCACAGGCCTCAAGGGCGGGTTCTACGAGATCGATCTGTATCAGCCGATGCGGCTGCGCACCGACGATCTTCTCCTGCTCGACGATGGCTCGCTCCTCGAAGTCGTGGCCGCGGCGGAACCCCTCGTTGAGGCCCGCGCTGCCGATGTGACCGCGCTGTCGCGCCTCGCCTGGCATTTGGGGGACCGCCACGTGCCGATCGAGATCTTGTCCAATCGCATCCGTGTACAGCGCGATGATGCAATCGAAGCATTGCTTGCTTCTCTCGGCGCGAAAGTAGCGGCCATCGAAGCGCCCTTCGAGCCGGAAGGCGGGGCCTATGCCTTACGGCAGGCGCATGGTCATGCGCACTGCGGCCATTCCGATCATGGTCACGCGCATGTGCACCATGACCATACGCACAAGCGTGGCCACGAGCACTAATGCCCGCTGCTCAGGGCAACAGGCCCTGTGTGCCGAACGGATAGCCGGGCATAATCTGATAGGGATGTTTCCAGCCCGGCAGCGCCTTCATGCGTTCGAGCCAGGCGCCGATCGCCGGATGTTCCTTGGCAATGTCGAATCCGAACTCATCCGCCGGATAATACAGATAGCCGGTCATCGAAATATCGGCGATCGTTGGCCTTTCGCTCACCAGGAATTGCCGTCCGGTTAGCCGCTTGTTGACGATCGCGAGCGCAGCTTGCGCCCGCCCCTTGAGAAATTCCATCACTGCCGGATCGCCAGGCTTTGCCGCGAAGTTCTTGAGGAAGCGGAAAGGCCCGAGGAAGCCGTTTACCTTCTGGTTGTCGAAAATGATCCAGCGCAACGCCTCCAACTCCTCGTCTTCGCCCTGCGGTTTGAACTTGCCGCTGTGGTTGGAGAGATAAGTGAGGATCACGCCCGATTGGCTGATTTTCTTCTTGCCGTGCACCAGAACGGGGGCCTCGCCCATCTCGTTGATGCTTTCGCGGAATTCGGGCGTACGTTGTGGCGCCGTGCCGAAAAAGTCGTACCAGATCGGCTCCCAGTCGGCGCCGATAAGTTGCAGCATCAACGCGGCGCGATAAGCATTGCCGGATTGAGCGAAGCAGTAGAGTTGGTATTCGGACATGGCATTCCTGTTTGTGCGGGAAACTAGCGGGATAGCGTCAACGGCGTGCCGGCGGTGGTTTTGCCTTTGAACCCGCCGTCGGCGTAGTTGAGCTGGGCCAGCGGCAGGTTGTTCTGATCGTTGATAGTGAGCGCGCCCGCGGCAAGCGTCCAGTGGCGGCTGGTGAAGAAATTGCCGGGGCAGCCGCCTTCCGGCTCGATGGCGCCCTCCTTGCCATCCGGCGCGCCTGCGAAATGCATGCCGCAAGACGGCGCATTGGGCGTCGTTAGAATCCAGCGGCCGGTCATAACCACACTGCTTGTGAGAGCCGTAGCCGGCGACTCGCCAAGCGGGTTGCCGGCGCACCCCGCCAGCAGCAGCGCGGCTAAAGCCCCCGCAGCGAAGGGGCTTGCCGGCATTCTAGCGCCCGCGATCACTTCATCGTCGGGATGACGAATTCGGCGCCTTCCTTGGTGCCGGTCGGCCAACGCGAGGTGACGGTCTTGGTCTTGGTGTAGAAGCGGATCGAATCCGGCCCGTGCTGGTTGAGGTCGCCGAAACCCGAGCGTTTCCAGCCACCGAAGGTGTAATAGGAGAGCGGCACCGGGATCGCGAAATTGACGCCGACCATGCCGACCTGCACGCGGTTGACGAAGTCGCGCGCGGTATCGCCGTCACGGGTGAAGATGGCGACGCCGTTGCCATAGTCGTGGTCGGACGGCAGCCGCACCGCTTCCTCGTAATCCTTCGCCCGCACCACCGAGAGTACTGGACCGAAGATTTCTTCCTTATAGATTTTCATATGCGGCTGCACATCGTCGAACAAGCAGCCGCCGATGAAATTGCCGTTCTCGTAGCCTTGCAATTTGAAACCGCGGCCGTCGACCACGAGCTTGGCGCCTTCCTTGATGCCGGTGTCGATATAGCCGCGCACCTTGTTGAGCAGCTCGCGCGTGACCATTGGGCCATAGTCGGCCTTATCGTCGGTCGAGGGGCCGATCTTGAGGTTCTCGACGCGCGGGATCAGTTTGTCGAGCAGGCTATCGGCGGTCTTTTTGCCGACCGGTACCGCCACCGATACCGCCATGCAGCGTTCGCCGGCCGAGCCATAGCCGGCGCCGATCAGCGCATCGACCGCCTGGTCCATATCGGCGTCGGGCATCACGATCATGTGGTTTTTGGCGCCGCCGAAGCACTGCACGCGTTTGCCGTTGGCGGTGCCGGTCGCATAGATGTATTCGGCGATCGCCGAGGAGCCGACAAACCCGATCGCCTTGACGCGCGCATCATTGAGCAGCGTATCGACCGCTTCCTTGTCGCCGTTGACCACATTGAGCACGCCTTCGGGGAGGCCAGCTTCGAGGAAGAGTTCGGCAATACGCATCGGCACCGATGGATCGCGCTCCGACGGCTTGAGGATGAAGGCATTGCCGCAGGCGAGCGCCGGCGCCGCCTTCCAAAGCGGGATCATGGCTGGGAAATTGAACGGCGTAATGCCGGCGACCACGCCGAGCGGCTGACGGATCGAATAAAGGTCGATGCCGGGACCGGCGCCTTCGGTGTATTCGCCCTTTAACAAATGCGGAATGCCGCAGGCGAATTCCACCACCTCGAGCCCGCGCTGGATGTCGCCGCGCGCATCGGGCAGCGTCTTGCCGTGCTCAGAGGAGAGCAGCTTGGCGAGGCTGTCGTATTCCTTCTGCACCAGCTCGAGGAACTTGAACATCACGCGGGCGCGGCGCTGCGGATTGGTCGCGGCCCAGGCCGGCTGCGCCGCCTCCGCGACCGCAATCGCGTGCTCGACTTCGGAATGCTTGGCGAGCGCGACCTTGGCCTGCACGTCGCCGGTATTGGGGTTGAAGACGTCGCCGAACCTGCCGGAGCTGCCTTTAACGGTCTTGCCGCCGATAAAATGGCCGATCTCACGCATGGGTCGCACTCCTTGGGGTCTAAACGGGTCTTCTCAGTGACTTAAGAGCTTGGCGGCCTATTTCTAGCCAATTCTGTGCTAGTTTGCCGCTAGTTCTGCCGGAAGAACTGCTTTTTTGGGCGTTTTTCTTTCACGAACGGTTAGCCTTTACCGCCTCTTAACAGCGCCAGTCTAGGGTCCTGAGCAGCGGCCGTTACCGCTGCTTTGCGGCCGTACGTGCGCGTTGGGGTGGGTCGTCATGGATATCGCTACCAGTCTCGGTCTGCTATCGGGGATCGGCGTCGTCTGCGTCGTGATCCTGATGGGCGGCGACCTGCATATGTTCGTCAGTGAGCACGCCTTTATCGTCATTTTTGGCGGCTCGTTCGCTGCGACCTTCATCCGCTTCCCGCTTTCCTCGATGCTCCACGGCCTGCCGCTAGGAGCGAAATTCGCTTTCACTATGCGCCGAATGACGCAGCGCGAGCTGGTCGACGAGATCGCCGGCATCGCCGAAATCGCGCGCAAGTCGGGGCCGATGGGCTTGGAGAAGGTCGAGACCGAAGATCCGTTTCTGGCCAAGGGCATCCGCTACGTCGCCGACGGCTATGATACGAACTTCATCCGCGACAATCTCGAGCGCGACCGCGACAACTTCCTCACGCATCTCGACGAAGGCCAGAAGATCTATCGCGCAGTCGGCGACTGCGCGCCGGCTTTCGGTATGATCGGCACGCTGATCGGCATGGTGCAGATGTTCGCCAACATGACCGATCCATCGAAACTCGGACCGTTCATGGCTGGCGCTTTGCTCGCCACGTTTTACGGCGCGGCGCTCGCCAACCTGTTCTGTCTGCCGATTGCCGACAAGTTGCATGGCAAGCTGATCGACGAAGAGATCAACCGCACGCTCATCATCGACGGCGTGTTGATGATCCGCGAAGCGAAGAGCCCGACGCTGGTGCGCGAGATGCTGCTGGCCTATCTGCCCGAGAAGCATCGCCACGCCGAAGACGACGAGAGTGAGGCCAAGCCGGCCACTGCGCCCGCCTGAGCCCGCCCCATCTGGGAGTAAGAGTCAATGGCGCGGCGCAAGGATGGCGGTCACGGCGGCGGTCACGGCTGGTTCGTCACCTTCGCCGACCTGATGGGGCTGCTGGTTAGTTTCTTCGTGATGCTGGTGGCATTCTCCACGCAAGACCAGCACAAGCTGAAAATCGTCGCCGGCTCGATGCGCGATGCATTCGGCGTCCAAAAGGACGTGCGCTATTCCGGCATCATCGAGGTGCTCGGTTTGCCGACGCGGCCGCGTTTGAAGAATGCGGCGATGATCGATCCGACCGAAGCATCGGCGACGCCGACGCCCGACGAGCACGACCGGCAGCACACATACGGCCAACGCTTCCATAAAGACGAGAAGTTCGCGCTCGCCTCCGCTTCACTGCGACAAGCCCTGCAGAATATGCCGGAGATCACCGAGGCGTCTAAGCACATCATGGTCGAGGAAACCAAACAGGGTCTCAATATTGAGATCGTCGATCAGGACGGCCGTTCGATGTTTCCCGATGGCTCGAAGGAACCGTATGAGCGCACGCGCCGGATCATCCAGAAGATCGCGCCGGCGCTTAAGGCGCTGCCCTACCGTGTCTCGATCACGGGCCACACTGCGGCGAGCAAAGTTCCCGACAAACCGGGTTACGGCGCGTGGGAGCTCTCCGCCGACCGCGCCAATGCGGTACGCGAAATCCTCGCCGCCGAAGGGCTGCCCTCGGGACACGTCTTCGAAGTGGCCGGCAAGGCCGATACCGATCCACTGTTCCCCGACGACCCTTACCTGTCGCCGAACCGTCGCGTGACCATCACGCTGATGCGGGAAGAGCCGCCGATCCCGCCCGATTTCACGCCGTAGCGTCGCCTCTTAAGCGGCCCACATCACAGGCAAATCGGCGGTATTCTCGGCGCGGGCACGTCCTGCGCCCTGCGCATGGCTCAGAGCGGCGTATTGCGGAAATGACGGTGTAGCGCAATTTGTTGTAGCGTTATAAGCCGCGGCTCGATTTTTTGCATTGCAAACAGGCCCAAGGCCAATCCCGCATGTCCAAAAGTGCTGCCATCGCCCACGGCGGGTCGGCTGTGGCCAATGGTGACGGCGATCACTCGCCCGCCAAGGCCGGTTTTTGGGCGCTCACGCTTGGCTGCATCGGCGTCGTCTACGGCGATATCGGCACCAGCCCGCTCTACGCGTTGCGCGAATCGGTTCTGGCGGCGACCGGTGCCGGCCATCCCGCCGATGCGGCCGTGGTACTCGGCATCTTGTCGCTGATCATCTGGGCGCTCTTTTTGGTGGTGACTGCCAAATACGTGCTCATTCTTTTGCGCGCCGACAACAACGGGGAGGGCGGCACGCTCGCATTGATGGCGCTCGCCTCGCGCGCGCTTGCCGGCAGCCGTGGCGGCAGCATCGTGATTCTACTCGGCATCATCAGCGGCGCGTTATTTTACGGCGACGCCATTATCACGCCGGCCTTGTCGGTGTTGTCGGCCATTGAAGGTCTGAAAGTCGTTACGCCGGCCTTCGACGACTTTATCGTGCCGATTACGGTAGTGATCTTGATCGTGCTGTTTTCCGTGCAGTCGCGCGGTACGGCCAAGGTCGCCGCCTTGTTTGGTCCGATCACCCTGCTGTGGTTCGCTGCCATCGCGGCGGCCGGCCTGTGGCATATCGGTCAGAATCTGCAGGTGCTCTATTCGTTCAACCCCTATTACGGCATTCATTTTCTCATCCATCACGGCATCATCGCGCTCTTTACCCTCGGCGCCGTGTTCCTCGTGGTGACCGGGGCCGAAGCCCTTTATGCGGATCTTGGCCATTTCGGGCGCGGCCCGATCCGCTTTGCTTGGCTGGTGATCGTGCTCCCGGCGCTCGTCATCAACTATCTCGGGCAGGGCGCGCTGGTGTTGGGGAGCCCCAAGGCGATCGAGAACCCGTTCTTCCTATTATTCCCGCATTGGGCGTTGCTGCCGATGGTGGGGCTGGCGACCGCCGCCACCGTGATCGCGAGCCAGGCGGTGATCACCGGCGCCTATTCGCTCACGCAACAGGCGATTCAACTCGGTCTCTTGCCGCGACTCGAGATCCGCCACACTTCGGAAGCGCTATTCGGCCAGATTTACATGCCGCGCGTGAATTCGCTGCTCTTTGTCGGCGTTTTGCTGTTGGTTGCTCTGTTCCGCTCCTCCGGCGCGCTTGCCTCCGCCTATGGCATCGCCGTCACCGGAACCATGGTGGTGACGGCGATGATGGCGATCATCGTCATCTGGCGCGTCTGGCGCTGGCCGCTGATCGGGGCGCTGGCGTTGATGCTGCCGTTCTTGTTCATCGATTTCACCTTCCTTTCCGCCAATATGCTCAAGATCGTGGAAGGCGGCTGGATGCCGCTCGCGCTTGGCGCCATGGTCATGACGTTGATGTACACGTGGCGGCGTGGCAGCCGGCTGTTGTTCGAAAAGACGCGGCGTTTGGAAATACCGCTCGAGGGCCTGGTCACCAATCTTGAGAAAAAACCGCCGGCGCGGGTGCCTGGCACGGCGGTGTTCTTTACCAGCGATCCGTTCAGCGCACCGACAGCGCTGCTGCACAGCCTCAAGCACTACAAGGTGCTGCACGAAAAGAACGTCATCCTCACCATCACGACCGCCGATACGCCGCGCGTCGATCCGGCCGAACGCGTGCGCATCGAACCGGTCGGCGAGACCTTCTCGCGCATCATGCTGCGCTTCGGGTTCATGGAGACCCCGAACGTGCCGAAGGCTCTGGCAATCGCGCGCAAGCTCGGCTGGCAGTTCGATATCATGTCGACGTCGTTCTTCCTGTCGCGCCGCTCGCTGAAACCGGCCGCACATTCTGGCATGCCGCGCTGGCAGGACCGGCTGTTTATTGGGCTCACGCGCGTCGCGAACGACGCCACCGACTATTTCCAGATTCCGACCGGGCGGGTGGTGGAAGTCGGTACCCAGGTGACGGTCTGAGCGATTCCGGCTAAAACGGCACGGCAAAACGGAGTCGCGCGATGGCCGAGGAGATGGCGCGTGCCAACGAAGTGGAGAACCTGACGCCGGAGCAGGTCGCCGCGGGCCTCAAGGCGGGCCGTATGTTGCTGGTCGACGTCCGCGAACCGAATGAGACAGCGGTCGAAGCTTATCCCGAGGCAGTGATCGTACCGCTGTCGTCTTTCGATCCGGCGGACATACCAGATCCGCAAGGCAAGCAGGTCGTATTTGCCTGCCGTTCCGGCCGCCGTTCCGTGACCGCGTCGCTTGCCGCACAAGACGCAGGCTATCCCTACAAGTCGCATCTTGCCGGCGGCATCATCGCCTGGAAGGCGGCCGGGCTGCCGACGGAGATCTAAGCTTCCTGTGCGCCGTCCTGCGGACGCCAGCGGCGGTGCTGCCAGAGCCATTGTTCGGGGTTTTCGCGCACCCAACGCTCAATGACATCGGTGATGATCTGCATGGTGCCGGCAATATCGACTTTGCCCTCCGCATCGCGCGCGGGCTCAATCGCTTCCGTGATGTCGCCACGAAAGCGGTGGCCGGGCAGGCGGATGAGACGCACGCCGTGGATCGGGCAGTCGACATGGCGGGCAAGACGGGCGAGCAGGGGATTGGCGCGCGTCGGGCGACCGAAAAAGGTCACCGGCACGCCGCGAACGTAATATTGATCGACCAGCATGCCGACATGGGTGCCGCGCTCGAGCGCTTCCGCAAGCTTCACCGGCGCGCTCAATCCCGTCGGGATCAGCGTCCCCATCAGCGCCGAACGCGTCTGCGTGATCCAGCGGTCGACCGCTGCAATATTCGGCCCGCGGTAGAGGACGGCGCTATCGACGCCGTAACTGGCCGCTGAGATCGCCGGCAGCTCCCAGTTGCCGAGATGAGCGGCAAAGACCAGCGCCGGCTTGCCATCTTCGGCGACGCGCATAAATCGCTCGAGGTCTTCGGCGGCTATTTCGAAACGGCCGGGTTTAGCCGGCCATTGATAATCCCACAGCCGGTCGAGATGGACGAACTCGGCGCCCATGCGGCCGAGATTCTCCCACGAGCCGCGCAGGATTTGCTCGACCTCGGCGGCGGTCTTTTCAGGGAATGCGGCAGCGATCTGTTCGCGTGCGATGCGGTGCTCGCGCCGCCAAGGCCCGATCCGCCGCATCGCGGCGGCGCCGGTATCCGAGAGCCAGTCCGGATCGGTCAGCCGTAACAGTTTGATCAAGCCGACCGCCAAGGCGCCGATGATGCCGTCGCCCAAACGCTTGGCGACGCCTTGCGGCCACCCCAACATTGGCCTGCGCGCCTTAGTCATCAGAAGTGCACAATCACTTTGCCGAACACCTGCCGGCTTTCAATTCGCGCGAGACCCTGTTCGAAATCGGCGAGCGCAAACTCGCTGTCGATGACAGGCGTGATGCCGGCCGCCATCTTCGACAGGCTGTCGCGGATGTTGCGGATCGAGGCGCCAAACGAGCCGAAGATCTTGTATTGCTGCTGGAACAACTGCATCAGGTTTATGGTCGCGGTGGGTCCGGCGGTCGAGCCGCAAGTCACCAGGCGTCCGCCACGTTTCAAACAGAGCAGGGACGCGGTGAAGCCGTCGCCGCCCACATGTTCGAAAACGACATCGACGCCTTTCTTGGCGGTGAGCTTGCGGGTGACGCCCTCGAAACGCTCGGTCTTGTAATTGATGACGTGATCGGCCCCCAGCATCCTGGCCTTTTCCGCCTTGGCATCGTCGCCGACCGTCGTGATGACGGTGCAGCCGATCGCCTTCGCCATCTTGATGGCGGACGAGCCGATACCGGAGCCGCCGGCATGCACCAGAATGGTCTCGCCCGGCTTGAGCTTGGCGTTGTCGAACAGCATGTGCTCGACGGTGCCAAAAGCGATCGGTGCACAGGCGGCATCGCGTAGCGCGACCTGCTCAGGCACGGAAACGACTAGTCGCGCCGGCATGTTGATTAGCTCGCGGGCAAAGCCATCGATATGAAAGCCCATGATGCCGCCGACGTTCTCGCACAAATTGTCGCGACCTTCGCGACAGGCGGCGCAGCGTCCGCACGTCATCGCGCCGTACATCGCGACTTTGTCGCCGGCGGCAAAACCGCTTACGCCGGCGCCGATAGCGGCAACCTCGCCCGCAGCTTCCGCGCCGACGACAAGCGGCAGCTTGCGCTTGGCGAAGGCCATACCGCGATAGCCCCACAGATCGAGATGATTGAGCGCAACCGCCTTGACGCGGATCTGCACCTCGCCATGTTCGGGTGCCGCCGGCGCCGGCACGTTGGCAAGATCGAGCGTCCGGTCGGCGATGAGCTGTAAGGCGCGCATGGTCGTTTCGAATCGGCCGTTTCAGGCCGGTTCGAGGCCCATCACCAGCGAGACGTTCTGCCCGCCGAAGCCGAAGGAGTTGGAGATCGCGTGCCGCAGCCGCGCGTCGCGCGCCTCGTTTGGCACCACATCCAGCGGGATAGCCGGATCCGGCAGTTTGTAATTGATGGTAGGTGGAATCCGCTGATGCTGCAGGGTCAGCAGCGTAAACACCGCCTCGACCGCGCCGGCCGCCGACAACGTGTGCCCGATCATCGATTTGTTCGAGGAGATCGGCACGGTCTTGATGCGCTCGCCGAAAACGGTGGAGACGCCGAGGTGCTCCATCTTGTCGTTTTCCGGCGTACCGGTGCCGTGCGCGTTGACGTAGCCGATGTCATCCGGCGTCAGCCTGGCATCTTTGATCGCATTGGCGATGGCGCCGATGATCGGCTTGCCGTCGGGGCTTGAGCGGGTGCGGTGGAAGGAATCCGCCATTTCGCCGCACCCTTCGAGCACACCGATGATTTTGGCGCCGCGCGCTTTGGCTGAGCGATAGCTTTCGAGCACGACCGCGCCGGCGCCCTCGGCCATGACGAAGCCATCGCGGTTCTTGCTGAACGGCTTGGCGGCCGCCGCGGGCACATCGTTGCTGGTCGACAGCGCGGACAGCAACGAGAAGCGGACGACGGCTTCCTGATTGATCGATCCATCGGTGCCGATGCACAGCGCCGCCTCAGTCTCGCCGCGACGGATCGCCTCGACACCGAGTTGAATGGCGGTCGCGCCCGAGGCGCAGGCCGTCGATAGCGAGATCGGCGAGCCCTTGGTGCCGAATTTATCGGCGACATGCTCGGCGACCGAGCCGATCAAAAAACGCTCGTGATAGGTCGGAAAGGCGGACGAGACGCGGAGCAAGTCGCTGTAGCCGAGCTTGTCGTTGGCACCGCTTTTCGCGGCCACCTCGATCCGCTGCGGCCATTCCACCTCGATCGGCGGTACGGCGACAAAGAGCGGCCCGGGGAAATCGCCGGCCGCCCCGATGCCGGATTCGGCGATCGCCTCTTCGGCGGCAAGTTTGGCGAGGGTTTCGGTGAGGTCGGCGCTCGAAGGCGTTGCCGGCAGGAAATCGATGGTGCCGGCAATACGCGTGCGCAGACCTTCGGTCGGAAAACGCGTGATCGCGCGAATGCCAGATTCGCCGGCCGTGAGCTTGGTCCAATTGTCGGCTTTGCCGGCACCGAGCGAAGTCACCACGCCGAGCCCGGTCACTACCACGATCGGCCGGCCCACCTTGTCCTCGCCGCTTGCCATCTGCGTCCTCCCTCAGCCGGCGCGCTCGATCAGCGCCATGCCTTCGCCGCGCCAATGACCGACACCGGTCACCACGACCTGCCGCAACTCGCCGCTCATCGGCCGCTCCAGTCCGCTCGCGTCGCACGGCGGAAACAGACTAGCATGTCCGAGCGCGATCGCGGCCAGCGCGATATTCATGACGAATTGCGGCTCGGGCCCGTGCCCGAGATAAGTGCCGGTTGCGCGCACGGCAAGATCGGGATGCGCCTCGAGGAAGGCGCGCTCTTCAGCGGTGGCCACCGCGCTGCCGGTAGCACCCGACAGCACAGCGGCATGGCCGGTATCGATCTTGTCCTTGATCGCGTCGAATTCGCGCGCTAGCGTCACCGTTACATCGCTCGGCGCGCGCTTACTATGATCCGACCGGACGGCAGCGATCCGCGCCAGCGGTTTGGCGCCACGTGCTTCGGCATGCTCGCGCGCCTCGATCACTAAAAAGGCGCCGATCGAGCCGAGGGCCACGCCGCCGCGGCCGCTGCGCTCCCAGATCGGCTGATGGCGGTCTTTCAGGCTCATGTCGGCGAACTCAAAGAACATCTGCGAATCGGGGCGCTCGCCGTTATACGAGCCGCCGACCAGCACGATATCGCTTTGTCGCGACATAAGCCGT
>Ga0335081_10011080_pt1 | contig 14583 bp, 11 predicted proteins | sample Lox_Sample_35_FD_206713 | JGI IMG/M metagenome (GOLD analysis project Ga0335081, IMG submission 206713) | Soil microbial communities from Loxahatchee National Wildlife Refuge, Florida, United States - Lox_Sample_3.5 | ecosystem: Environmental > Terrestrial > Soil > Wetlands | place: USA... | reverse complement strand
ACCTACTCGCGGCTGATCGTCGGCTGGTCGATGGCCACCCACATGCGCTCGAGCCTGGTAGTCGACGCGCTGAAGATGGCGCTCGCGCGCCGGCGTCCCGGGCCCGGGCTGATTCACCACTCCGACCAAGGCAGCCAATATGTGTCGCTGGCGTTCGGGCGCGCCGCCCGCGACGCAGGCATCGCGGTCTCGATGGGCTCCCGCGGAGACGCCTACGACAACGCCGTCGCCGAGACGTTCTTCGCGACCCTCAAGAAAGAGCTCGTCAACCGCCGCAGCTGGCCCTCGAGGCTCGAGCTGCAATCAGCGGTGTTCGAATACATCGAGGCGTTCTACAACCGCCAGCGCCGGCACTCCACGCTGGGGATGCTCTCCCCCGCCAACTACGAACAGCTCTCTCTACTCGGCAGTTGAGATCAATCGCTCGAACAACAACAATCAACATCAACAACCAAACCCGGGTGTCACGCAAACCGGGGGAGGTCCAGAGTGCCTCATCGCGCTTCGACATCAGTTGTGGAAATCGTCCAGACCAGCAGCGTCGTCCAGCATCGCCGGCGTGGCTGCTCACGCAGGCGGAGCGGAAGCCGCCGAGCCCCGGCCGCGCGGCCGGCCGTCGACTGCTTCTTTGCACCGGGAGCAGTGACGTCGGCAGCGCGGATCGCGTCGCTGCATCACGCCTGTAGGAGCCACCGCGGCCTGATGGCCGCTTTGCTGAGCGACCGGCAGTGCCGCCCGTTCAGCGTGGCCAGCGCGCCGTCGGGCCGCCGGTGGCGCTTCCGCATCACCAGGATCCGACATCCGAGCGCGCGCTCTCGCGTGTCGTCCGCACTAGGAGAGAGATCTCGGTCGTCCAGCGCCTCCGCCATGCGTGGCTGAGCAGCGGTCGAGGGCGCTGGACCTGGCGCGCGCGGTGCTGATCTGCTCAACAGGCCGGTGCTGCGAGAAGCTTGGCGCCGCCCTCCGGAGCAGTAGGAGGATCTCGTAGCGCGCTGCCGTCGCTCGCGGACTCGATGCGCGAGCGAGGGTGCTCCAGCCGATCATCCTGCGGCGGGTGCCTGCACCCGGGTTCTTCGTCGACCTCGATGGCGAGATTCGTGGTGACGTGCTTAGTCCGCGGCGTACCGTCGGCATAGACGATTACGTTGTCGCGGAGCATCTTCTCGATGGCGTCGCGGCCAGTCACCGACCACGCCCGCCACGAAGGTTGCGTCAGCGAGCAGATGGCCCACGGCCAGGAAATCTCCGTCGTCGACAAGCTCGGCGCAGGTTGTGACGAGGCCCTCAATCGCCCGGTAGCTCGATTCTTGATCCGTGGCCCCGTTCAACGGCGAGCGTAAGCGAAACTGAAAGCGAGTGTGCGTGAACGCCCCCGCGATCTCCCGAACCCGAATTCGCGCGGGGTTCAACCCACCGTGGTACTGCGACTCTCGTTCGCGCGGAGGCATCGAGGATGGCCGCGAGCGCGCGTGGACCGCTCTCGAGACGCAGCTTGCTCAGGGCGGCACGCCGGGAACCCCGATCCAAAATCCTCGCGGGCCTGCGCAAGGTTTGCTCTTCCCGGGATGGCTCCCGCGAGTGGCAGCTTGCGAGACCGACCACGATTGGTAGAGACAACCGAGCCGTTAGAAGTGTCACCGTAGATTTGACCGGCACGTCCGCACGCTGAGTCCGGATACCACCGCCCGATTTGGGCGCGTGGTATCCGGACAACACCTCGATCAGGGTCGACTTGGCGACCGGTCTGTCCCAGGAAAGCACGAGCTTCGCCTGGATTGATGGTGTGGCTGAGACTCGGCGGAGCGCGGTGCGCGTGAACGTATCGACGGGGCTCGACTTCTAGCACCGAGTCGTGTTGTTCTCCTGAGGCGTCACATATTGGTGGCGACTACTGGCCCGAGACCTGCCAGAGAGCCTTGAATTGCTGCAGAGCGTCCGTCGGGGAGTTCCACTCGGTGATGGATCCGACATTCGCCTTGGTCAACAGCTGGGTTTGCTGGACTCCCTCCTGAGCCTGGGGGATCGGCAACCCTTCGGCGTCGCGGAACATGGCGTCCACAACCTGCAGCGTCGCGTACGGTGACGAGTAACCCGTCCAGGCCGCTTCCGTGCCGGCGCGCAACGCGGCGAGCCCAGCCGAGTCTGCCGCTTCACCGATGACCTTGACCTTGGACAGGCCGGCGGCAGCGAGCGCTGACGTAATGCCGGTTGCAAACGGGCCGTCGTCGAAGACGACATAGTTCGCCGATGGGTTCCGCTTCAGCGCCGATATGACTGTTGGGACTAGCTGACCGGCGGCAAGCTCGGGGAGGGTCACGTTCGTCGTCGTGGTGGTGCACCCTGGGCACAAGGCCTTGACCCTCGCCGTGAACGCGTTCGTGAATCCGTCGAGAATCGCGTAGCCCGGCACGTGCTCGATCACCGCGTTGCCCTTGCCGTTCGAGTCCGAGACGAAGTAATCCGCCATGAGGTTGCCCTGGGTGCTGTTGTCGGCACTCGCGTTTACGATCACGGGCGGCTTGACCACGATTGGATATACGGCCGTCACGGCGAGCTTCGCACCCGCCTGCTCGACTTTCTGAAGAAGCGCCGGGGTTACGGGGATCCCCGCCTCAACGATGTAGTTGGCGTGCTTGGTTAGCGCCGTGTCGATCGCGCTGCTGAACGTGGCCGGGTTGGCCGGGTCGTAGCTCGCGACTGCATAGTTCCAACGCGCGAGATGCGCCAGCTGGGCGACCGTCTGCTGGATTTGCACGTTCTGGGGCTGAGGAGTCCCTAGGACAACGACGGTCTTTCCGGGCGGTGGGGCGGACTTGAGTGGTGTGGTGATGTTGATCTTGGTGGGAGCGGCCTGGTAGGCCTTCAGTGCCGCGGTTGCCGCCGCCACGCCGCTGCCGGTCGTTGCGCTGGCGTTAGACGCCGATACGGACGATGCCGTGGAGCTCGACGGGCTTGACGATCCACAGGCCGCCACGGCGATACTGAGGCCGGCTGCGGCCAAGAGAGCTGTGACTCGGCGAGAGCGTGGCAACACGCGTCCGCTGAGCTCGCGCCTCGAATTGTGCTGCATGTCCCTCTCCTCTGTGCTGATGGGATTGGTGGTGTCGGCCACATGGCCGATGAGGGGCCCCTCTGGAATGCCGGTCCGCGAGACGAGGGGCCTTGATCCTCGCCAGGCACGGTAGCGAGTCACAAGACAGTCTGTCAAGTCTAAAGCGGTGGCGCCTACTGAATCGGCTATAATCTCCGGCGATGGCGACGAGCGATAAGACCGGCAAAGGCGGGTCGCTGCGCGACGAGCAGAAGCGCTTGACTCGTCGACTGTTGATCGAGGGCGCGGTCACGGCGTTTGAGCGCAAGGGTTATGCCGCGACGACGATCGAGGACATCGTGGCGGAGGCCAACGCGAGCCGCGCGACGTTCTACCTCCACTTCAAGAGCAAGGCCGACGTCGTGCTGGTGGTCGCGCGAACGCTCGGCCGGCGCTGGCGGGAGCTCTATCTCGAGCTCACGTCGGGCGAGCCACCGTCGCGCAAGGACCTGCACGAGTGGATCGGCTCGATGGTCGACAACTATGCGACGAACCGCGGGAGCCTGAAAGCCTTGGATCAAGCGGAGGCAATCGAGCCTGAAGTCGCCGCGGTGAGACTTGACAACCACAACGAGTCGATCGCAGTGATCGCCGAGTCGATCCGACGGTGGTATGGCTGCGGCGAGGAGGAGGCGCGAGTCCGCGCAGCTCTGCTCCTCGTGCAAATCGATCGGTTTCTCTACTTCTGGATCGTCAACGGCATCCCATTCGACCGCGAGCGCGCCCTGGGCACGCTGACCGACCTATGGCACTCGATGCTCGGGCTGAGCCTGACTCAGTCGTAACGAGAGGCTGACGTACGGGTTGACTCTTCACTAGACATTGTGTAGAGTGACCTGACACACCGTCCCCGCGAGGGTTTGTCAATAGCTCGGCGGGTTCCGAAGATCGATACACCCGCGCACCGGGCCTCGGCCAAACGCGCCGTGGTTCTTTGAGAGGAGCAGTCAGCCGTGGGCGCGACAGCCGCAATCGCCGGGCTTGGGATCACCGACATGGGGAAGGTCTTCGGCCGCACGGCTTCGGATTTCGCGGGCGAGGCAATCGCCCTCGCGCTGGAAGATGCAGGGCTTCACCCACGCGACCTCGATGGGTTGCTGATCAATGGCAACCAGTCCGCGGAGATGGCGCCGAGCCTGCAGTTTGCGCTCGGGCTCGTCGATCTCACGCTTCTCAACACGATGAGCGCGTTCGGATCGAGCGCGGCGACGATGCTCCAGTACGCGGCTCACGCGATCGAGAGCGGGCAGGCGAACGCGGTGGCGTGCGTGTACGCCGACGCGCCATTGGCGGCGGGCGAGTCGATCTCGCAGTCGGGCTACAGCGGAAAGCGGCTCAACGCACGGGGACTGGCGGGGCTGCGGTTTGCCTACGGCGACTACGGGCCCGCCAACTCGATGTACGCGCTGGCGCTTCGGAGGCACATGCATCTGTTCGGGACTGATCACGACCAGCTCGGGACGATTGCGGTCGGGCAGCGCGAGTGGGCGCTGATGAACCCGCGGGCGCAGATGACGAAGCCGATGACACTCGAGGACTACCACGCCTCCCGCTGGGTCGTGGAGCCCCTGCACCTGTTCGATTGCTGCGTGGTGTCCAACGGCGCCGTCGCGGTGATCGTCACATCGGCGGAGCGAGCGCGGGGCTTGCGCCAGCCGCCGGTGTACCTGCGGGGTTTCGGGCAGTGCGCCCCGGGTGATCCGGGGCGGACCGAGCGTGACCCGGCGGTCCATACCGGCGCCGGGAAGTCCGGGCAGCTGGCGCTGGCGCAGGCGGGGATCGGGCTCTCCGACGTGGACGTGCTCGAGCTCTACGACTGCTACACGTACACCGTCCTGGTCACGCTCGAGGACTACGGATTCTGTGAGAAGGGCGACGGCGGTGCGTTCGTCGCCGACGGGAAGCTCGCCCCCGGCGGCTCGTTGCCCTGTAACACCGGCGGTGGCCAGCTCTCCTCCTTCTACATGTGGGGCTTCACGCCGCTGTCGGAGGGCGTGATCCAAGCCCGCGGTCATGGGGGCGAGCGGCAGGTCGGCAAGCACGACCACGTGCTCGTCTCCGGCAACGGAGGCACCCTGAACTTCCACTCAACGACGATCCTCAGCAAGCACGACGGATAGGAAGCACGATGACGACGACCACCGCGCCCGCCAAGCGGGTGCCCGTTCCCGACGAGGCTAGCGCTCCGTTCTTCGATGGCGCGCTCGATGGCGAGTTGATGCTGCTGCGCTGCCGGACCTGCACCACCTACCAGTCGCCGATCGCGTACATCGGCGTCCCGCTGCGCGCCCGCTGCGTGACCTGCTTCGCGGGGGAGCTCGAGTGGGCTCCTTCGAGCGGTAACGCCACGCTGTACAGCTTCGTGCTCATGCACCAGCTTTACGACGAGGCGTTCGCTGCCGAGATTCCATATAACATCGCCGTCGTCGAGACCGACGAGGGCGTGCGGCTGACGAGCCAGGTGGTCGACTGTCCGAACGAGCGGCTCGAGATCGGGATGCCGCTCGAGGTGACGTTCGAGCGCATGAGTGACGCGGTCGCGGTCCCGAAGTTCAGGCCTCGCGCATGAGCTACGACCACGTCATCTACGAGAAGAAGGGTCACATCGCCTACGTGACCCTCAACCGGCCGGAGCGGATGAACGCTCTCGACAATCACTCCCACCGCGAGCTGATCGAGATCTTCGATGACTTCGCGGCCGACGCCAACGCTTGGCTGGCGATCATCACCGGCGCCGGCGACCGCGCGTTCTGCGCCGGGAACGACCTGAAAGCCACGGCAGAAGCGTCGGCAAATGGAACGGAGCGGGTCGACACGAGCTCGCGATTTGGCGCTATCACGCACGGCTACAAATGCCCGAAGCCTCTGATCGCAGCGGTCAACGGCGTGGCCGCAGGCGGCGGCTTCGAGATCGCGCTCGCATGCGACCTCGTGATCGCCACCGACACCGCTCGCTTTGCGCTGCCCGAGCCTCGGGTGGGGCTGATTGCGGGCGCCGGTGGGATTCACCGGTTGTCGCGGCAGGTCCCGCTCAAGCACGCGATGGGGATGCTCCTCACAGGCCGCTTTGTCTCGGCGCGGGAGGGCTACCGCCTCGGGTTCGTCAACGAGGTCGTACCGGCGGCGGAGCTGATGGCCGCCGCGGAACGTTGGGCCAGGCAGATCCTGGAGTGCTCGCCGCTGCTCGTATCGCTCACCAAGGAATCAGCGCAGGCCGGTTTCGGGCTCTCCATCGACGAGGCGATCGACGGCGATTGGCAGGAGAGGATCCCGCGCATGCTCGCCTCCCAGGACTACATCGAGGGCCCGAAGGCGTTCTCCGAGAAGCGCAAGCCGGCCTGGACGGGACGCTGAAGGGCGCGATTGCAGATGAGCACCAACAGCCTCAAGCTCGGTCTCAGCACAGGCTTGTTGTCGGGCGCCTCACTCTCCGACGCCCTTGACACCGTCAAGGAAGCCGAACGCCTGGGCTTTGACTCGGTCTGGGCCTCGGAGACGTACGGTAGCGACGCGCTGACGCCGCTGGCGTGGTGGGGGTCACACACCGAGAAGGTGAGGCTCGGGACGACGATCGTGCAGATCAGCGCTCGCCGCCCGACCGCGACCGCGATGGCGGCGATGACGATGGACCATCTCAGCGGCGGCCGCTTCATGCTTGGGCTTGGCGTGTCGGGCCCGCAGGTTGTCGAGGGATGGTACGGCGAGCCGTTCGCAAAGCCGCTGGCCAGGATGCGCGAATACGTATCGATCGTGCGTGACGTCTTCGCCCGGCGCGAGCCAGTCAGCTCCGATGGCCCGCATTACCCTCTGCCGGTGCGGGGCCGAGAAGGGATCACCGGACTGGGCAAGCCGCTGAAGTCGATCCTGCATCCGCTCAGCGACCGCATTCCGATCTATATCGCCGCCGAGGGTCCCAAGAACATCGCCTTGGCTGCTGAGATCGGGGACGGCTGGCTGCCGCTCTACTACTCCCCCTACCACGACGCCGAGCTCTACCGTCCGTGCCTGGAGGAGGGATTTGCCCGCCGCGGGGGGCAGCCCGACGAGTTCGAGATCGCTCCCTCGATCCCGTTCATCGTCCACGATGACGTCGAGCAGGCGGCGGATCTGCTCCGCCCGATGTACGCCCTTTACTTCGGCGGGATGGGTGCCCGCGAGATGAACTTCCATCACCAGGTGGTAGTGAGGATGGGCTATGGGGCCGAGGCCAGGAAGATCCAGGATCTGTACCTCGACGGTAAGAAGGACCAGGCGGCAGCCGCGGTGCCGACGAAGCTGGTGGAGGAGCTGGCGCTCGTCGGGCCCGCTGAGAAGATCCGCCACGACCTCGAGGCCTGGCGCGACTCGCCGGTCACGACAATCCTGATCGCCGGACCGCTCGAGCGGCTGCGGCAGGCCGCCGAGATCGTGCTCGGCTAGCGTCCGCCATGGAGGAGCGACCCACGCCACTCGAAGGCGTTCGAGTGATCGACATGGCAGAGGGCAAAGGGGAGATGTGCGGCCGCTTCCTCGCGGACCTCGGCGCGGACGTCATCCGGGTCGAGCCGCCAGGCGGCGCTCCGTCGCGGGCGCTGGCGCCGCTGCACGCCGGGGTCAGCCTGCGCTTCGCAACGCACAACGCGGGCAAGCGCGGCGTGGTGATCGACCACACCACATCGGCGGGTCGTGAGCAGCTGCTGCGTCTACTGGACCGCGCCGACATCTGGATCGAGAGCGCCAGGCCGGGCGCCTTGTCAGAGCTCGGGCTCGCCGTCGATCTCGTTCACGCCCGAAACCCCAACCTGGTCGTGCTCTCGATCACCGACTTCGGGCAGACCGGTCCATACCGCGACTGGGTCGCCACCGATTGGACACTGCTGGCGATGGGCGGAGTCCTCAGCCGATCCGGGCTGCCCGGTCGGGAGCCGCTGATGCCGCCCGGAGACCTGGCGCTCCAGGTGACGGCAGTGCAGGCGGGGTGGGCAGCGCTCGTGGCGTACTGGAACCGGCTCGAGCGCGGGCACGGCGATCACGTCGACTTCTCCATGTACGAAGCCACGGCGCAGGTGGTCGACCCAGCGATGGGGGTCGTGGGCACTGCGCAGGTCGCAGGCTACGAGCCAACCCGCGATCGCCCCGCACCCGGTCCCTACCCGATCTTCCGCTGTCGCGACGGCCACGTGCGCGTCGTCCTGCTCGCGCCGCGCCAATGGCACGCGATGCGGGCGTGGCTCGGCGAACCCGACGAGCTTCAGGACCCCGAGTTCGAGACGATCCGTGGCCGGGCGCTCGCGTCCGAGCGCCTGCACGCGGTCTTCGACCAGCACTTCCGCGAGCGCAGCAAACACGAGCTGACCCTCGAGGGACAAGCGCGGGGAGTGCCGATCGCGCCGGTGCTCGAGCTCGCCGACGTGCTGGCAGCCGAGCACTATCGAATCCGTGGCGCGATCGCCCGCACACAACTCACACCCGGGATCGAAGTCGACGCGCCGACGGGTTTCGCCGAGATCGACGGCCGACGCGTTCGACCGGCTCGCCGCGCACCTCGCCCCGGCGAGCACGACGACGAGGTGTTCACCGAGCCGGTCCGCAGTCTGTCCGGGTGCTCCGCCGACGTCCGCGCAATGCGCCGGCCGTTCGAGGGGCTCCGCGTGTTGGACTTCGGCGTGATCGTGCTCGGAGCCGAGGCCGCCCGGCTGTTCGCCGACCAGGGCGCCGAGGTGATCAAGATCGAGAGCCGCGCATTCCCCGACGGCGCGCGCATCTCGCCCGTGCACTTCGCGATCGGCCATCGGGGCAGCAAGAGCATCGGCGTGAACCTGCGAAGCCCGGAGGGCGTCGATCTGGTCAAGCGCCTGGTCGCGAAATCCGACGTCGTGCTCGCGAACTTCAAACCAGGGACGCTCGAGAAACTCGGGCTCGGTGCCCAGGCCCTGCGGGAGATCAACCCGGGGATCGTGATCGCGAGCAGCAGCGCGCTCGGGGGCACCGGCCCGTGGAGCAGCTGGATGGGCTACGGGCCGTTGGTCCGCTGCGCGTCCGGTCTCACCAGCCTTTGGCGCTATCGCGATGACCCCGACAGCTTCAGCGACTCAACGACGATCCATCCCGATCATTACGCGGCCCGCGTCACCGCGATCGCGGCACTCGCCGCCCTCATCGCGCGCCGCAGATCGGGACGGGGCGCCGAGATCGCGACCTCCCAGGCCGAGACGATCCTGATGCAGATCAGCACTCCGCTGGTCGAGGAGGCACTACGTCCGGGCGCGATCGAGGTCACCGGAAACGCCGGCCGGCACGCTGCCCCATGCGGCGTCTACCCGTGCGCCGGCGATGACGAGTGGTGCGTCGTCACCGTCCGCGATGACGAGGACTGGCACCGCCTTCGCGGCGCGCTCGGAAACCCACGGTGGGCATCGGATCCGGATCTCGCCACGACGACCGGGCGCGTCGCGCGACGCACCGAGATCGACGAGCACCTGACCCGCTGGACCCGCGCGCTGCCTCCCCGCGAGGTGGCGGCCACGCTGCAGGCCGCCGGTGTACCGGCGGGCTTCATGCAGCGGCCTGACGAGTTCGAGGACGACCCGCAGCTCCAAGCGCGTGACTTCCTGCGCGTGCTCGAGCAGCCCGGCTTAGAGCCGAAGGCGGTCGACAACGCACCGTTTCGCTCGCAGCGTATTCCCGCGCCCGCCGAGATCCCAGCACCCGAGCCGGGCGAGCACACGCGCGAGATCTGCACCGGGTTGCTCGGCCTGACAACCGACGAGGTCGACCGCCTGATCGCGAGCGGCGTGCTCGAGGAGCCAGCGCGGTCACCCGAGCCTGGGGAGCCGGTGCTGCCTCGGTAAGAATGAGCGACGGGCTTGCCAGCGACTGCTTGTCGCCACGAACCGGGACGACGGCGTCGCGCCCTGGCGCGCGCGTTCACACGGGCGGCAACTCGGCTGTTGTGCGCGGCCCGCATCTCACCGGCGTCGTACCAACATCGAGCCCGGGTTGTACCGATCACCAACCCCCCCGGGTGGTCGCGGCTACCCCGCTGTCGGCTGCCGCTCCGCCAGGAGCTGCACAAGCTCCGGACGCCCGCAGACTCGCTACCGGTGCGGACGACCAACAACAGCTACGAACCGGCCACGGGATGCGTCCGCACTTCTGGTTCGAGCCGGCGGAGCAGGAGCTGTTCTCGGGCTCATGATGATGATCGCGCTTGGCGGACAGGTCGCCGACGGCGCTGTCGCTCTGTGACCAAACGAGCCACGGCGTGGATGATCTGGGCGTCGCTGAACGTGACCGCTGTCGGACAAAGGCGGCCACTGGATTCGCAACGAGGACATGGCGCGAATTGGTGGAAACCAGCAGTCGACGGCCGACGCTCGTCTCTTCCGCTCCGCCTGCGTGAGCAGCCACGCCGGCGACACTCGACGACGGAGCTGGTGCGGACGAGGTTCAGGAGCGAACCGGGGTCGTGGTCGCGCCGCTCCTCCTTCGCGAGGCAGAGCGGCAGCGACCGGCGAACGCCTCATTGCTAGCCGATCGCCCCGTTCGTGCAGTCTGCTAGCGAACGGGCCGCTTCCGTTAAGGACGAGCAGCAAGAGCGCTGGACCGATGGCGGATGCCCGACGGGTGCCTATGCATGTTCCCCGGGGCCTGCTCGTAGCAGATCAGGCCAACTGGCCGCGCGCGGCGACCACGCTGCGTTCCCCTTTCCATGCAAGGGGGCAGGTCGGGGCGGCGCGACCCTGAACGCTGCCGCTGTGGTCGTGGTGCCGGGCCACATGGCGGGAGTGCGACGATCGATCGCGGGCGAGCGGGCGCTCTGCGGCGAGATTGGTGCCGGTCAGGCGGCCGCGAAGAGGGCGGCGAGCTGCTGCCCTAGCTGATCGATCTGATCGGCGGAGAGCGGGCCGGCGCGGCGGGCGAGCTTCGCGATCGGCTTGGGACCGTCGATCACGATGCCGCGGACGGTGACCTGGCGCAGCGGCAACCCGTCGGGATCCGGGAAGCAAAGCGCTCCGCGGACGTCCAGATCACGGAACCCGGCGCCTGTAAGCGCGGCGGCGACGAGCTTCACTTGGCGCTCGACGCCATCGATCAGCTTGGTCTGATCGCGCCCGCCGATCTTCAGGATTGAATGACGGTCGGTGAACAGACCGCCTACCCGCTCCACACGGACCCCGCCGCGATGGGTCTTGCTGTCGATCACCGTGACGCCGCCGGGCCCGACCGCGAGATGATCGAGGTTGGCCTTGCCGTGACCGGGGATCCGTCGGTCATGCAGCAGCTTCACCGGATGTCCGGCGAGGTGCTTCTCAAGGCGCACAGCGGTGCGTCGCTCACCGCGCGCTCCCTGCGCCCAGCTCTGGGTGCTCTGCGGCTCCTCGATCACGCGAGCCAGCACAGTGCCAACTAGGCCGAGTCTCTCACGCGCGTGATCACGCCGGCGTTGGCGGCGCCGGTCGTACTCGCGTTGCGCGCTGGCGCCCGCCTCGCCGTCCGGACGGGCGGCGCAGGCGAGGCAGACGATCGTGTCCGAGACCGGAGCGATCCTGGCCACGTCGCCGGCAACAAGCCGCTCACCGCAGGACTGGCAGCGGGTCTCGTGGTCCAGCCGAATCGGTGCATGCCGCGCGCTCGCTTCCATCTCGTTCCCTATCGGCCCGTCACCTCGCGCGCTGCAACCAGCGCCCCTCACCCTCAACAGACCTCGGGCCGATGCCCGGCCTCGGCCACCCGAGGATGCGCCCCAGGTATTGCATCGAGTACCAAGGTTGAGGCCTGGCACCGAGAGACACAGCATGGGCCGAGGGGCTCGACGCGGACCCTGGCCGGCGGAGTTAGCCAGGATCGGCGTCACCCGCGGTGCTCGCGGTAGATCCGCAGCGCGAAGGCGCCGGCGGGACGCGCCCGGGTCTCGGCCACGAGCTCCTGGATGGGGGCGGGGGTGCTCGCTAGCGCTGGCAGCGGACCGCCGTAGTTGTCCGGCCAGATGGCTGGCGCGGCGGCGATCGCAAACGCCATGTCGTGCAAGGTGAAGCGGTCGTCATAAAGGTAGCGCCGGCCGTCGCTCAGTCGCTCGTCGATCTGCGCGAGCGCGGAGCGGATCGTCTCTCTCGCCTGTTCCGCCCGCTTGGCCGTCAAGCGCAACAGGACCCGGAGCGCGAACGCCCACAGAGGGTACGCATGACTAACGGCCGCCACCTCCCAGTCCGGTGAACCCTCGCTGAGCGCGGGGACCATGAGGTCGCGGCGGGGTACCAGGTGGTAATACGGGAACACCGTGCTCGCCGTCTGCAGCGTGGTGTGGAACTGCTTCCAGTCGGAGTTCATGAACGGTGGCTCGAGACCGCTCAGGAGCTTGCGCTCTGGTGGCGCCGCCGATTCGAGGCAGTTGATGATGCGCTGGATCCGGTCCAGCGGCTTGGGAGCGACGCCCACGAGGGTCGGGATGCGGGGCGTGCCCGCCCGAATGAGGGTCACGACTGACTGGATGAGCAGGACGTGGCGCTCCTCCCGCGCGTTGATCCCGTAGTGGTGCAGGACGAAGCGGCTGAACTCGCTGTCGAGGCTGGGCGGGAACGTGAAGAGAATTGGGGCCGCCATGCTCACGGGCTCGTTCCGTCGAGCGTCACCGTGAGAGAGGCAGGATATTGGCCGTCATATGTCATCTGACCGGCCGCTCCGGGCGCTCGTCGCAGCGGCGGTCCCTCGAGCAGGGCAACCGCCATGGCCGGAAGCTGGAGGCGGTTGATCTCCAACCCGAAGCACATGTGTAGGCCGTGGCCGAAATGCAGGTAGCTCCCGAACGGCCGGTCAGTCCGGAACGTCCCCGGCGCGCGGAGGGTGCGGCCGTCGAACATAGCCGACTGGGTGGCGACGAGCACTTGGGTACCGGCGCGCAAGCACGTCGCGCGGCGGGTGCCGGCAGCCACGGTCTGGTCGACCACACAGGTTCGCAGAAGCGCCCACGTCTGGGGCTGAAAACGCAGAGCCTCGAAGACGTATGTGCCCACGGTTGCGTGATCGCCCGCCCGGGCCGCCGCCTGCGCGCGCCCGAGCTCCTTCGGCCTCCGCAGCAGCTCATCCATGGCACACGCAAACGCCTTCGAGGCGGTCGGGATCCACCCAGCGATGAGGCCGATGAGGTTGTGGCGAATGGCGATGTCGTGCAGGCCGCCGTCGGCGGACGAGTGTTGCAGCAGGCGTGTGAGCACGTCGTCGGGTACGGTGTGGCCGGCATCGAGCCGCGCCCGCCGGGCCGCGATCTGCGCGTCGAGGTGGGGCCGCATCTCGGCCGCGGCGGCCAACGCGCGATCGTGCGCACCCGGGGTGGCAGCAACGTTGAGGAACACGTCGGTGAAGATGTCGCGAGCCCAGCGCAGCTGGGTCGCCGTGCCGGGCCCTTGCGTCCCGAAGTAGTCGCTCATGACCGCATCGATGGTTGGGTCGGCGAATTGACCAACGACGTCGATCTGCCCGGCGGTCATCTGCAGCCGATCCCGCGCGGTCGACAGCGTCCGCTGCGCCAGCCCGTCTGCGTCCTCGCGGCGAATGGCCCTGCGCAATGCCTGGTGGTCGTGGCGGTAGAGCGGCGTGTCGTCGAGACCGAGAATGAACGGCCCCGAGATGGCCGTCATCTTCTCGTTGTAGGCTGGGACGCCGAAGTGAGCGAAGTCCGCGAGGACCTCACAGACGTCGTCCGCGCGCGTTACGACACAGAAGCGGCGGGTGGCGATGACGGGGCGGAGCCACCGCAACAGCGTGAATAGGGGACGGCTGTGGTCGCCGAGCTCCCGGCTGAGCCTGGCGGTGAGCCGAGCCTTCGTGGCACTCATCGGCTCAACCCGCCACGCCGTCGGCGATGGCGGCCAGCGCGGTCAGGCTCGGCACGAACAGGTACTCGCCTCCCCGCATGGTGACGAACTGTGCCTGGGGCGCCAGCATGAACGGCGGTCGCCCCTGGATCGTCATCTTGCCAGCGGTACCTCCGAGAAGGTAGTCCCGGTCATCGCCGAGATGGAAGACGTTCCCGTCGTTGAGCCATTGGCGCTGGATGCTCTCGAACTGGCGTGAGATACTCGCGTTGAAACAAACGAACACGAGGCCACGATCCTCGCCGTCGTCCTCGACGGTACCGTCTTTGAGCGGAGGCCCGTAGGGCATGCCGCGGCGGATGATGCGATGGCGGAACGCCAGCTTGCCGTTGAAGCCGAGGCTGTCGCGGGGATTGCTACGCCGCACGTGGGCGCCGAGGGGGCAACCAAACCCGTTCGGGTCCTCGTTGACGTAGCCGAACGCGTTCGTCCCGGGCGAGCGAGGATCAAAATGGGCCGGTGGCACATCCGGCGACGTGGCCAGAGGCGCGCCATTCGGCCAGCGGCCGACGACCTTTGCCATGAGCTTCGCGTCACCCTCGCTGTAGTGGCGACTTGCCTCGCGAACCGTGCGCCGGAACAGCGCGACGTGCTGGCGCACCTTGCGCCATACCATGTAGGTGCCGTTGCGTCCGAGGG
>Ga0335081_10011079_pt1 | contig 14584 bp, 10 predicted proteins | sample Lox_Sample_35_FD_206713 | JGI IMG/M metagenome (GOLD analysis project Ga0335081, IMG submission 206713) | Soil microbial communities from Loxahatchee National Wildlife Refuge, Florida, United States - Lox_Sample_3.5 | ecosystem: Environmental > Terrestrial > Soil > Wetlands | place: USA... | reverse complement strand
AAGATCGAATTGGCCTGACTCAGGAAATCCCCGAGGTTGGGAATGCTGACGTAGAGCAGCGTATCGGCGGGCACACGGGCGAGCAGGTTGCTGCCATAGCGCGGCTCGGGGAAGGGAAGCTGGCCGATACGATGCTGCAGGGTGGCAAGCTCCGCCACCTGCCGCAGGTATTTCTCGCGATCCTGGCTCCAGGAGACCCGCTCCGCGAGCGGCTCCGGGGCCAGCTTGTCGCTGGTGGCCAGCTGATCGCCGGCATGGAGCAGAGTTTCCACGCCCGCATGCATCACGTGCACGTTGCCCTCCAGCACGGCGACGCGCGAGCCCTTGATTCCTGCATCGACCGAGAAGACCGTGCCGGTCACGCCTACGCGGCAATCCGGGGTCCGGATATACAGGCGTCCCAGGGCACGCTTGGCTGCCTGCACAATCGCCGCCCCGCCGCTGAGACGGACCGTCATATTCCTGCCGCGCGCATCCACCGCAAGGACGCTGCGCTCGTTCACTTCGACGATCGAGCCATCGGCCAGCTTGAGGACGGCGCGCGATCCGCCGCCGGTCCGCAGAGTGTCGCCTTCGCGCAACTCGGCGCCGGGCTTGATTTGCTGGTCATTTGCATTCGAGATCAGATACGCGGAACCGTTGATCGACTCGACCTCGGCGCGCACTCCCGGGGGAATCTCCCAGTACAACCGGTAGACGATCCCTGCCCACATCAACACGGCGAAGGAGACGGCGAGCGCCCATCCGAGCCGCTTGGAGCCCCAGCCCCAGGCACGATTCGGCTCCGTCTTGATGCGAGGAGTCGACCAATCCACAGCGGCGCCCCGCTCACCCTTCAAGCTGCGCAGGCAAGCGCCGCAATCGCGCAGATGCGCCTCGACCAGCAGCTTTCGTGCAGGAGGAAGAGTTCCCGCGCGATAGGCGCCCAGCAGCCGCCGAACATCGGCGCAGCTCTCGATGGCATCATTCCCTGCATGGAGGGCAGCGCCGGCGCCGGCCGCAATGCCCAGCCGATCGGCGATGCGCGCGGCCGAAGCCGAGATTGCTTCCGATCCAGGCTGTTCGCTCTTGAGCGCCTGAATCGCGTCGTTCAGGAGTTGTTCGTCATGGTGCTTCATCGTGTCCCCCGTTCCATCCCGCCAAGCCGCTTCTTCAGCTTCGATCGCGCCTGGTACAGCGTGACGGCCACCACTGCCTGCGATGTGCCCATCAGGGCGGCGATCTCGCGATTGTCCAGCTCTTCGAGATAGCGCAGCGTAAACATCTCCGCGGCGCGTGCCGGCAATTCTCCGATGGCCTGCAGCAGCCATCGGCCCAGTTGATGCCGCGTGACAACCTCTTCCGGAGAGCTTCCCGGCACGGCCCAGGCCACGCCTGCGGCGGCATCGAGGGGTTCGGACGCTGCCGCTTTGCGTTTGCGGAGCAGATCGAGCGCGCCGTTGATCGCCGCCCGGTACAAGTAGCTGCCGGCGTTCTTCATCGCGAGGTCACTGCCGTTGGCCAGGCGCAGAAACACGGCTTGCGCCACATCTTCCGCATCGGCCATGCTGCCCGTGATACGGTAGGCGGCAAGGAGAACGCGCCGGTGATGCTCGCCGAATAGTCGGGAGAGTTCGCCGGATTCTGCGATGGGCAATGCTGCGTTGGCCGCGGCCATGGTCTCACCTTCACGGCTGTTCATAGGGATGACGCTCGAAACGGGAGATTCTGAATCCTTTCTCCAAATCTCCAAAAATCTACGAAGATGAGACATTCTAGTTCCGCAACGTGGAAATCAGACGTGATCGCAGCTTTCGAGCTGCGGATCGATCGTTCGATTCCGCACACCGCTTGCCGATTGCGGACAAGCCGCTTTGTCGGCCATGCCGCAACTGCTTTGGATTCAGCAGATTCCCGCTCATCCCTATGGCCTGAAACCTGCAGTTCCAGCGCAGAAGAGTTTCTGGCAGAAGACATCCCGAGTTGGGAGGACAACGGTCATGTTCGCGGATCTGAAATTTGCCGTGCGTCGGTTACGCCGGTCGCCGGGATTCGCTCTGACAGCCATCGTCACGCTGGCGCTCGGTATCGGCGCCAACACCGCTATTTTCAGCGTGATGAATGCGGTACTGCTGCGCATGCTACCGGTGCACGAGCCGCAGCAGCTCTTCTACCTGACCCACCGGAACGAGCCGCCCAATGTAAACACGACGGGCGATACGCGATACACCTACGGAATCAATGTCTACGAGCGTCTGCGCCAGGATCGGAGCGTTTTCTCCGATCTGATCGCCTATGTGCCTCTATCGTTGAAGAAGACGGCGATACGGTTCGGCGATGTGCCCGAGGAGGTGGAGGCCGACCAGGTCAGCGCGAACTTCTTTTCCGCCCTGGGCGTGAGCATGGCCGCGGGGCACGCCTTTGTGTCGGCCGACGAGGACAAGCATTCGCCCGTCGCCGTGCTGAGCTACGGGTACTGGACACGCCGGTTCCAGCGCGATCCAAAGGTGATTGGGCAGGCCGTCTATGTGAATGGCGCGCCGATGACGGTAATCGGCGTAGCGGTTCCGCATTTCTACGGCGTGGAGTCGGGCGGCGATGCGACCGATCTGTGGGTACCTTTGCAGAATCGGCAGGACCTGAATGCGTGGGGCATTCCTGCAGCCGAGCACACGCTCTACGGGTCTCCCAACTGGTGGAACCTGATGCTGATTGCGCGGCTGCGGCCGGGGGTAACGGCGAAGCAGGCGCTGGCGCGCATGAATCCCGTCTTCGGGCATGCTGCCTGGGAGACGGTGGGGAAGGAAGTGGAACGCACGGGCCAGCCGCTCGAATTGGAGCTGGTTTCCGCACGCGGCCTGGGGACTTCGGCCGACGATTATCGCGAGCCTTTGCAGGTTCTGATGGGCATGGTGGCGCTGGTGCTTGTGATCGCCTGCGTGAACCTGCTCCTGCTCATGGCGGCGCGCAATGCATCGCGGGAACGCGAGTTTTCCATGCTGCTGGCGTTGGGCGCGAGCCGCTGGCCTCTCTTCCGGCAACTGCTGGCTGAAAGCCTGCTGCTCGCAGGCCTGGGCGCGGCGCTGGGCTGGGCGTTTGCCGTCGCGGCAACCAGCCTGCTGGCGCGGTGGTCGGAGATTGAAGTAAGCCTGGCTCCGGATGCGACAGTCTTGCTCTTCACGCTCGCGCTCGCCGGCGGCTCGGCCCTGCTCTTCGGCCTGGCGCCGCTCGGGGCTGCCTCGAATGCCCCGGTAACCCTGGCCCTCCGGTCCGGAGGAACTCGAACCGCGGAAAGCCGCTCCCGCGTGCTGACGGGAAAGCTGCTCATCGCGGCGCAGATGGCGCTATGCGTGGCGCTGCTCTTCGCCGCGGGGCTGCTGATTCGCACTCTGTGGAATTACCGCAACGTCGATCTGGGGATGGACGCCGCCCGCGTTCTCGCCTTTGGCGCGCATCCCGTTGGCGGGCGCGACAATACGCAGATGCTGGCTTTTTACACGCAGTTGACGGACCGCCTCCGCGCTCTGCCCGGGGTTCGCTCCGCCACTGTGGCCGAGCAGCGGCCCGGCGCCGGCTGGACCGACGGCGGCGTTTTGGTGATGGATGGCCGGCACTACTCTTACGACAACGGCCGCGGCCTGCTCTACACCAACACCGTTGGGCCGGATTTCTTCCAGACATTGGGGATTCCGGTGCTGGCCGGGCGCGGGCTCTCGAATTCGGACACATCCGGCGCGCTTACGGTCGCCGTGGTGAACCAGACCTTTGCCGAGAGGTTCCTGAACGGTGCTTCGCCGATAGGGCACACGCTGGGCGAAGGTAAGCGGAGCGCAACGATCGTCGGCGTAGTGCGCGACAACAAGTATCAGTCGGCCGGCGAAGAGCCGCGGGCGATGGCCTGGTACAGCTTCCTTCAGGATTCCGTCCTCGGGCGGATGGACGTGGAAGTCCGCGCGGCCGGTGACCCGATGGTGCTGTTGCCTGAGGTCCGGCGTATCGTCCGCGAAATGGACCCGAACGCGCCCGTCGAGGCTCCGATGGTGCTCAAAGCCCAGTTTGAAGAAAGCTATTTGACGCCGGCTCTCTTCGCGAGACTGGGAGCTTTCTTCGGGGCGCTGGCTGCTCTGCTGGTGGCCGTCGGGCTCTACGGCACGCTGGCGTACCGCGTGAATCGCCGGGTCGCGGAAATCGGCCTGCGCATGGCGCTGGGCGCGGCGCGCGGCCAGGTACTGTGGATGATCCTGCGCGACTGCCTCGTTATAGTTGCCGCGGGACTGGTCCTCGGGCTGCCGCTGGCGTGGATGGGATCGCGGCTTATGGCGGCCATGTTGTACCAGTTGTCGCCGCACGATCCGCTGAGCCTCGCGGCCGCGGCGTTTGGCGTGGTGCTGGTCTCGCTGGCTGCGGCCCTGGTACCGGCGCGAAGAGCAGCGTCAGTGGAGCCGATGGAAGCGCTACGAACTGAGTGAGCGGAAATGAAGAACTTGGGCGGGGCGAACGCCGCGCGGATTTCCAGGAGCCGCACCGAGAATAAGACGATGCCGTTTGACTGGAGCGCCGGCGCACTTGCGGAAGGCCTGCAATGTTACCGCAATGGTAAGTTCTTCGATGCGCACGAGCACTGGGAGGGCGTCTGGCTCATGTGCAAGGAGCCGGAGAAGACCTTTCTCCAGGCGCTGATTCAAATCACCGCGGCGTTCCACCATCTGCAACGAGGAAATCCGGCAGGAACCCGGTCGTTGCTGCGCAGGGCCTCGCGACGGCTCGAGCGATATCCGGAAGAGTTCGGCGGTGTTCCCACGGAGACGCTCCGCCATAACATTCGCGACTGGCTCACGGCGCTTGAGAAAGAAAACGAACCGTTGCACCTTCCTCTTCCGGCAATCCGGTCAACTCAGGAATGAAGGGCGCCCCTTTGCGCCACTCATGCAGGGGTGCCCCATCCTTTGCCGTCCAGGACGGCAAAGGGTGGGATCTCCGCATCGACCCGGTTCGCGCTGAAAAACAGACGCGCCGGCTTTTACGATCTCATGCCCGCCAGTTCCCGCGCCCGCCGGAAGATTTCCAGAAACATCGCGCGTGTGAGCTTGCCGGTATTCGTATTCTGCAGCGACGGATGATAGCTGGCGATCACGTGAAGTTCGCCCGGCAACGTGTATTCCGCTGCGTGGCCGAAGACGAATCCAGCCCGGCCCGTCATTTCGCCGCGCCTTCGGCAATGAGCGAGCAGGCCGTCGAAGGCGATCCGTCCCAGACAAACCACCACGCGCAGTTTGCGCAGCATCTCGATCTCTTCATCCAGCCACGGCGCGCAGTTGCGCAGTTCCTCGGTTGTCGGCTTGTTCGCCGGCGGAGCACAGCGCACGACGGAGGTAATCCACAGGCCGGTGAGTTTCATGCCGTCTTCGCGCGAGACCGCTTTCGGTTGTGACGCGAACCCTGTCTCATACAGCACCGGATAGAGAAAGTCGCCCGAACCGTCGCCGGTGAACGGCCGCCCCGTCCGGTTCGATCCATGCGCGCCGGGCGCCAGGCCCAGCGCCAGCACACACGCCTGCGGGTCGCCGAACGACGGCACAGGCCGGCCCCAGTATTCCCAGTCCTTGTACAAGCGGCGGCGCACCTGGGCGATTTGAGAGCAGTAGGCGCGAAGCCGCGGGCAGCGCTCGCATTGAACGATGCGGGAGTTCAATTCCTCAAGAGACGCCGCCCCGCTGAGCATGTCGAAATTCTATGGCACGGCGGGCGGCGGATGCGGCAAACTTGGATGCGGAGGAAAATGCCATGAAACCAGCCAGGCTCCTGCTGCTCGCCGGCGACTTTGTTGAGGACTACGAAATCATGGTTCCATTCCAGGCTCTGCAGATGGTGGGGCACACGGTGGACGCTGTCTGCCCCGGCAAGAAAAAGGGAGAACAGGTGCGGACAGCGATCCACGACTTTGAAGGCGACCAGACCTACACAGAGAAGCGCGGCCACAACTTCACGCTGAACGCGACATTCGATGAGATCGATGCCGCCGACTATGAAGGCCTCGTGATTCCCGGCGGGCGCGCGCCAGAGTATCTGCGCCTCAACCCCAAGGTGTTGGAGATCGTGCGGCACTTCGACAAGGCCGGCAAGCCCATCGCCGCACTGTGCCACGGCGCGCAACTGCTGGCTGCGGCCGGAGTGCTCGAGGGGCGGAAAGTGAATGCGTATCCTGCCTGCGCGCCGGAAGTCAGGCAGGCCGGCGGTACGTTCGTAGAGACCGACTTCTTCGGCTGCGTGGTCGACGGCAATCTGGTCACCGGACCGGCGTGGACAGCGCACCCGGCGTGGCTCAGGCAATTCCTGCAGGTGCTGGAAGCGCATGCCGCGCAGCCGGTGGGATGATCCGGCACGAACATGAGTGCCAAAGAGCCTGAGAGATCGAGGGGATCCATCTATGGAGGCATCAAGGGCAATCCGGTCGTGTCTGTTAGGAGCAGTTGCAGGGATCGCATTTGGCTCGTGCACGCCGCGGCTCGATGCGCTCAGTTGCACCGTGGTCAAACATCCGGCGCCTACCGAGGCTGATAAGGCTCTGCTCGCCGGCGATTACGACAAGGCTGCGACTCTGTACCGTGCGGCGCTGGAAAAGCAGCCGGGCAGTGTCGATCTCACGACGGGGCTCGTACACGCGTTGCTGCGCGAGCAGAGGATCGACGAAGCCGAAGACGCGGTGAAGGATGCGCTCGATGCCGCGCCCAAGTCGGCAGGGTTGATTACTTTGCGCGGCGAAGTGGAGTTGGCCCAGGGCCAGCCGTGGCTGGTCGAGCCGACGGTGGTGGAGTCGTACAAGATCGATCCCTGCAATCCTCGTACGCGGCTCTTGTTCGCCAAGGTGCTGGAGCTCAGCGCGCGCTATGCCACCGCCCGCCAGCAGATCCTCATCGCTCACCAGTTCGATCCCGAGGACGCGGAGATTCGCCGCATGTGGATCGAGACGTTGCCGCTCGATCAGCGAGTCGCCGAGTTCGATTCCTATCTTTCCTCGCCTTCGGGCAACGACCCGCAGGAGCTTGCAGTGTTTCGCGTGGAACTCGACCGACTGAAGAAGCGGGCCGCTGAACCGGCAACGGCCTGCAGGCTGGCTTCCACCGCCGCGTCGGCCGAAGTTCCGTTTGTCCGCCTTGCCGGATACGGCGGCCACACGCGCGCCTATGGGCTCGATGTGGCCTTGAACGGCAAAGGCACGCGGCTGCAGATCGACACGCGCGGCGCCGGGCTCAGCGTGTATCGCTCGGCGGCGGATCGTGTCGGCCTCAAGCGCCTTGAACCGCAAGGCAAGGGCGGTGGAACCCCGGGCGAGAAAGCCGGCTACGCCGCCTATGCCGACTCCATCCGCATCGGCAGCCTCGAATTTCACGACTGCCCGGTCAACGTCATCGACAGCGCCAGCCCATTCGACGACGGTGACGGCATGATCGGCGCAGATATTTTCTCCGACTTTCTGGTGACGCTCGACTTCCCCATGCGCAGGTTGGGTCTGGCTTCTCTGCCGGCGCGCCCAGGAGAGCCTGCACGGCCGGCGAGCCTGAAGACGATTGCCGCCGACTTTGACCCATTGGAATCGATCGTGGAGCCTGCAACTGCCGCGCCAGCCGGCGCACCGGCCGCCGCACCACGAACCGTGGGTCCCTTCGATCGCGTGATCGCGTCCGAACTCAAGGATTACACCCAGATCTATCGCGCCGGTCACGATCTCATCCTCCCAACCGCGCTCGATAACGAAAAAATCAAACTCTTCATTCCCGACACGTCCGCGGGCGAAACCAATATCTCGACCTTCGCCGCTCTCGATCTTCCCAAGGTTCATGAAGACAAGAGCCTGGAGCAGCCCGGAGCCGGCGGAAAGGCGCCAAAGGTCTTTGTCGTCGATGAGGTGACCTTCAACTTTGCGCATGTATCGCAGAGACTGACCGGAGTTGTCTCGGCCGATATTTCCCCGGCCACCAAAGCCGACGGCATGCAGATCTCCGGGCTGGTGGGGATGAACACGCTCAGCCTGCTCACGCTGCATATCGACTATCGCGACGGCCTGATGAAGGCGGACTACGTCGCAGGCCGCGGATACAAGTTCGAAGATAACTCGAACCCGCAGTGAGAAATCACCGATGCGCGCCTTCCAGCCTGACCGCGCGCACTACCCTCAGCGGCGCGCCGGAGCCGTGGTTGAGCGTCTGCTGGATTTCGGCAAGGATGGAGAGCGCAATGGCGGCGGGAGTCTCCGCGCCGACGTCGAGTCCCGTGGGGGCGTGAATCGCGGTCAGCCAGCTTTCGATGCGATCATCCTCCGCCGGCAGGCCCAGCGACCGCGCCGCTTCGGCCAGCATCTCGCGCGTGCGGCGCTGCGGGCCGAGCACGCCGATGTAGGCCGGAGGCGTTTCCAAGGCGAGCAGGGAAGCGAGAACTCGCGAGTCCTGCTCGAAGCTATGCGACATCAAGACGGCTGCGTCGGTGGCGCGCAGATCGAAGCCTGCCAGCTCGGAGCCCGGCTTCGCGTGCAGGTCGAGCACGCGCAGTTCGTCGGCGGAAGGGAAGCGATCGCGCGTGGCCAGATGAGAACGACCGTCACTTACCGCGACAAACCAGCCCAGCTCCCGCGCAAAGCGCAGCAGCGGCCTGGCATCGTCGCCGGCGCCGAAGATCCATAAGGCCGGCCGCGCCGGATGATAATGGGCCCAGACTCGGGCCAGAGAGCCGTCGATCGCAATCTTCCGCTCCAGCGAAGCGCGTCCTTCGAGCGAATGCCTGGCAAGGCCGGCAAGGGCATCTCTCGCTGTTGCCTTGGGCTCATCGCGGGACTGAATGCGGCAATCCGCATCGGACGAATCGTCCGAGATCGCGCGTTCGCCGATCTTCGGACCTTCGAGCACCGTGGCGACCGCCAGCGGAACGCGCCGCTCGAAGGCCGTCTGCAGCGCCGCGAGCACCGTGGCGGCCGTGCTTTTGCGCTCGAGGAGAAGATGGACGATGCCGCCGCATCCCGAGCCGTACGGCCGCTCGCCGTCTTCCTCCATCGTGGAGAAACGCTCGATCACGGGTCCGTTTTCGGTGAGCCACCAGGCGCGCTTCGCCACATCGGCTTCAAGGCAGCCGCCGCTCACCGTACCCGCGCGCCGGCCGTCGCGCGACAGCAGCATATGCGCGCCGGGCCGCCGATAGCCGGAGCCTTCGACCGCGACCACTGTGGCCAGCACGTACTCTGTCCCCGCGGCTTCGGCATCGCGCCACAGGGCCAGAATGGGTTCGAGATCGGTCATTCCCTTCTATTGTCGCTCAGGCCTCGAGAATCTGCGACTGCAGCAGTTTCTCAATCCGCACGGGCAGCTCGCGCACGCGCACGCCGGTGGCGTGGTGGACGGCCGCGGTAATGGCCGGAGCCACGCCGGCCAAGCCGATCTCGCCCACACCGCGCGCGCCGAATTCGCCCATTATCGGATCGGGATAGTCGAGGAACGTGACATCGATCTCAGGCGCGTCGGCGCAGGTTGCCATCATGTAATCGGCCAGGCTGCCGTTGATCGGCTGGCCGGTGCGCGGATCGTGCACCGTCTCTTCGAGCAGGCCCATACCCACGCCCATCACTACCGCGCCGGAGATCTGGTTGGCTGCGGCCCGTGGGTTGATGATGCGCCCCGCGTCGATCACCGTGACCACACGGCTCACGCGCAGCCGCGCAATCTCCGGTTCCCACTCCACTTCGACAAACTGCGCGCCGTAGGAGTGCAGCGAGAAGCCCTTCGATTTCGGGTCCTCCCACGTGGGCTGCGTTTTGCCCTCGGCGCTCAACCCGTTCAAGCGCGCCATGGCCAGCAGATCGGCAAAATGCTTCCCGTCGCCCGGCGATTCGTCCTTCTTGTAAATGCGTCCGGCCGTGTAGGCAATGGTCTCGAGCTCTTCATCCTGATACGGTGAGCCCGCGGTGCTCGTCGCCAACTGTTGCAGGCGCTTGATGGCGTTGTCCGCGCCTTGCGCGACCGCATTCAGCACCGAGCCTGTCGTCATCGATCCGCCGGACATGGGCCCGTCGGGCAGCGCGCTGTCGCCCAGGATCACGTCGATGCGATCGAGCGGCACGCCGGTTTTTTCGTGCAGCACCTGCGCGAAGATCGTGTACGTGCCGGTGCCGATATCCTGCGTGGCGCAGCGCACGCACAGCCGCCCGTTGGCGCAGAACTCGACCGTCGCGGTGCAGGGCAGCCGCAGGGCCACCCAGCTTGCGCCGGCCATTCCCCAGCCCAGAATCTTGCCGTCGCGGCGCATGGAACCGATGCCGGCGGTGCGACGCTCCCAGCCGAACTTCTTCGCGCCGGTCTCGAGGCACTCGCGCAGGTGCCGCGACGAAAACGGCAGGTTGTTGCTTTCGTCCTTCGCTGCATCGTTGAGCAGACGAAGCTTTACGGGGTCGATCTTCAGCTCATCGGCCAGCTCGTTCATCGCCGATTCCATCGCGAACAATCCCGGCACTGCGCCCGGTCCGCGCATCGGCGCCGGCGTGCCGAAGTTGCGGCGCACCAGCGCGCTGGTTACTTCGAGATTGGCGACGCTGTAAAGATAGGGCGTCGCCTCGCCGCAGCCCTCGTCAAAGTCGTCGAGCAGCGAGGTCGAGTTGAGGTAGTCTTGGCGCAGCGAAAGCAGTTTGCCTTCACGCGAGGCGCCCAGCTGCATGTGCTGCTCGGTGCGCGGGCGATGGCCGGCGGCACAGAACATCTGCCGCCGGTCGAGGCTCAGCTTCACCGGCCTGCCCAGTTTCCGCGCGGCTACGGCCGTCATGGCCGTGTGCGGCCAGGGAAAGAGCTTGCCGCCAAATCCGGAGCCGAGAAAGCGCGTGACCACGCGCACGTTTTCCACCGGAATTCCCAGGATCTGCGCCATCACCACGCGATGGTTCACCACGCCCTGCGTGGTCTCATAGAGCGTGAGATTGTCGCCTTCCCACGCTGCTACCGAGGCGTGCATCTCGATGGGATTGTGCGTCTCGATCGGCGTGACGTAGGTTGCATCGATTTTCACCGGCGCCGCAGCGAAAGCCTTGTCGGGATCGCCGCGCTTGGAGACCGATTTGCGCTTGTCGGTGTAGTCGTCCAGGCTCTCGCGCAGGTTGGCGGCTTCAGGCTCATACTCAACATGTACCGCTGCGGCTGCTGCTGTAGCCTGTTCGAAGGTCTCGGCGATGACTACGGCGACGTACTGGCCCCAGTGGCGCACGATTTCGTCCTCGAAGGTCGCGCGCACTTCGCTGCTCACGGCATTGTCGTCGTTGGGAACGGTGCGATAGAGCGGCCCGATGTTGCCGTGGTGCAGCACCAGCAGCACGCCCGGCATCTGCTCGGCAGCGCTCGCATTGAGCTTGCGGATGCGCCCTCCGGCGATCGGCGCGCCCAGAGGAACGGCGTAGGCCATGCGCTCAAAATGGAAGTCGGCGGCGTACTCGGCCGCGCCCGTCGTCTTCAGCGGCCCATCGACGCGCGGAGTGGGTTTGCCGATGATCATCTGCGTGGTCGTGGAAGTTGCCGTTGCCATTTCGAACCTCCAAAAAGCAGCTTCTAGCTCTTAGCCGTTAGCCTTTAGTCTTCACTTCCAGCTGCCAGCCTTGCATCTGTCGCGATCGCTCGTAGCCGCACGGAATAGCTAAAAGCCAAAAGCTGACAGCTAGAGGCTGTCGTTACGCCGTCACTATCTTCAGCGCGCGCACCACGCAGCGCCTTGCCAGTTCCACCTTGAACGCGTTTCCCGGCAGGGTCTTCGCACCGGCCAGCGCAGCCGCCGCCGCTGCGCGGCAATTCGCGTCGTTCGCCTCTTTGCCGTCGAGCGCCGCTTCGGCTTCATGCGAACGCCAGGGCTTCGTGCCCACGCCGCCCATGGCCACGCGAATGAACCGGATCTGTCCGCCTTCGACTTTCGCGATGACCGCCGCCGAGGCCAGCGCAAACTCGTAGCTGGCGCGGTCACGCAGCTTCAGGTACGCGCTGCGCGCGCCTTCAGGCAGCTTCGGAAGGTCGACGTGCGTAATCAGCTCGCCCGGTTCGAGCGCGTTTTCAATGTGCGGGGTGTCGCCGGGCAGCTTGTGAAAGTCGGCAAAGGCGATCGTCCGCTTGCCCTTCGGTCCTTCGACGTGAATCACGGCTTCGAGCGCGGCCATGGCCACACACATGTCCGAAGGATGCGTCGCAATGCACTGGTCGCTGACGCCCAGGATCGCGTGCATGCGGTTATAGCCGTCCATTGCCGCGCAACCCGTGCCCGGCGCGCGCTTGTTGCATCCGTAGCCGCCGGGCGTGCCCGCGGTGGGCTCGCGAAAATAGACGCAGCGAGTGCGCTGCATCAGGTTTCCGCCGGTGGTCGCCATGTTGCGCAACTGCGGCGAGGCGCCCGAGAGCAGCGCCTGCGAAAGCACCGGATAGAAACTCTTCACGTCGGCATTCCACGCCAAATCGGAGTTGCACACCATGGCGCCGACGCGCAGCCCTCCGTCCTGCAGCTTCTCGATGGTCGCCAGCGGCAGCGGGTTGATGTCGACCAGCTCCTTGGGTTGCTCGACGTCGAGCTTCATCAGGTCGACTAGCGTTGTTCCACCCGCGATAAACCGGCCGGTCGCTGCGCCGGCCAGCGCCTTTTCGACCGTATCGGCCTTCGAATACTGAAAAGTCTGCATCGATGCGCCTCCTTTCCGTCAGGCTCTCGCCCGCACCTGCTTCACCGCGACCAGGATGTTGCCATACGCGCCGCAGCGGCAGATGTTGCCCGACATCGCCTGCATTACGTCGTCGTCCGTCGACCCGATCGGCTCTTGCAGCAGCGCCACGGCACTCATAATCTGCCCGCTGGTGCAGTAGCCGCACTGATAGCCGTCGTGCTCCACAAAGGCCGCCTGCATGGCGTGCAGATTGTCCGGCTGGCCGATGCCCTCGATGGTGGTGATCTCGTCGCCCTCGTGCATCACGGCAAACGACAGGCAGCTATTCACTCGGCGACCGTTGACGTGCACCGTGCACGCGCCGCACTGGCCGTGATCGCATCCCTTCTTGGTGCCGGTGAGATGAATGCGCTCGCGCAGCGTGTCGAGCAGCGTGGCGCGGGGATCGATCCCGCGCAGCGTGTGCTCTTTCCCGTTAACGCGCAACGTGACACTGGCGCCGGATGCTGCGTCGTCGGACTCGCTAGCGACGGTCGAAGCCAACGCGGGCGCCGCGGCGACAACCAGCGGAGCGGCACTGGCCATCAGGCTGGTTGCGCCGAGTCCGGAAAGAAAAGATCGCCGGCTGAAACGGCCGCCTGCAGCTTCCAGCGGCTCGGGAGTCAGCGGCTCCAGATCCACGGCCTGCTGGTCGAGCGCGAGTTCCTCGCTGGTTGGGAGAAGAACCGATTGGGCGCGCAGTTGCCTCCAGCGCGCAATAGGGGAATCCGGCATGGGAGACCTCCTTGCCGTATCCTACTGAATCCGTGGGTCGCGAAGGAATGACTTTTGTGGAGCCGATCGAATCAGGGAACGTTTCATTCTTTTCCGTTCGCGTCGGCGTGCGCAAAGGGGGGATGACCGCAGTGGCCAATGCCGGGCGCGCAATGATATCGCTCGGCTCGGGCCGGTGCGCCGCGCATCCGTCCCATCCGGGAAGCCCGAACTTCAGACGTCCAACAGAGCCTTCATCGCCGGCGCGTATCGCTCGCCTGCGGCGGTCTCGGGCGGGAACGTCGCGCCGAGTTTCTCGATCACGCTTTCCGGCAGTGCGATCTCCGCCGCGGCGGCATTCTCTTCAAGATACTTGCGGCGCTTCGTTCCCGGGATCGGGATCACGTCGTCGCCTTGCGCCATCACCCAGGCCAGCGCAAGCTGGCTGGGAGTGACTCCAGCTTCGGCGGCGAGCTGCCTCACCTTCTCCACCAGCTCCATGTTGCGCTTGAAGCTCTCGCCCTGGAAGCGTGGATGGTGGCGGCGAAAATCGCCTTCCTCAAAATCGTCGGGCGACTTGATCGCGCCCGTGAGGAATCCGCGGCCGAGAGGACTATAAGCCACAAAGGCCACGCCCAGCCGCCGGCATGCGGGCAGGATCGCCGGCTCCGGATCGCGGCTCCACAGCGAGTATTCCGTTTGCAGCGTGGAGATGGGGTGGACTTTGGTCGCGCGTTCGAGCGTGGCCGGCGACGCCTCCGACAATCCGAGGTACCTCACTTTGCCTTCCTCGACCAGCCGCGACATGGCGCCGACGGTCTCTTCGATCGGCGTGTTCTTGTCCACGCGATGCTGGTAATAGAGGTCGATTGTTTCCACCCCCAGCCGGCGCAGGCTGCCCTCGACGGAGCTGCGCACATACGCCGGGCTGCCATTCACGCCGCGTGCGTGCGGATTCGCGGGGTCGCGCACAATGCCGAACTTGGTTGCCACAAGGAACCGGCTGCGCCGCCCCTTGATGGCGCGCCCGACCAATTCCTCGTTCTTGTGCGGGCCGTAGACGTCGGCAGTGTCCAGAAAATTGATGCCGAGCTCAAGCGCGCGGTCGATGGTCGCCAGCGACTCCCGTTCGTCGCCTGAGCCATAGAACTCGCTCATGCCCATGCAACCCAGGCCCATGGCGGAAAC
>Ga0335081_10011077_pt1 | contig 14585 bp, 12 predicted proteins | sample Lox_Sample_35_FD_206713 | JGI IMG/M metagenome (GOLD analysis project Ga0335081, IMG submission 206713) | Soil microbial communities from Loxahatchee National Wildlife Refuge, Florida, United States - Lox_Sample_3.5 | ecosystem: Environmental > Terrestrial > Soil > Wetlands | place: USA... | reverse complement strand
ATCCGCGCGGCCTCGGCATGGTTCACAGCGTTTAAGACGGCCTCTTTGCCAATGTGCAGCACTTCCTCCAAGGCGATCGGATCGAGCGGCCGCGCCTCGCCAATGACCTTCATTTCAAACGTTGCCGGAGCGGACTGCGGCAGCGTATCACGAAACTCCCGCAGCAGATCCGCCAGTCCGGCGGGGGACTCGTCCTGGGTTCTTAAGTCGCGGACCCGCATGCGCACGTCCTCGATTAACGCACGGGCCTGGCGCAGATTGCTCTCGATGCTCGCGCGAACAGGGTTATCTGGAGCCAGCGTGTGAGCTAACCCGTGAAACTTGAGCGTCAGGCCCTGAAATCCCTGCAGCAGGGAATCATGCAGATCACGAGCGATGCGGGTTCGCTCCATGACCCGCTCGTTAAAGCGAATTTGGAGCGCGCGCGTAACCTGCTGGATTCGGTAAAGGTAGATACTCGCCGCCAGCGTGAGCGCCAGCGCCGCCAACAGGGCTCGAAATTCCCATCGTGCCCACCACGGGGGCTCTACCGTAATACGCAGCGCCGCTCCGGGTTCGCTCCATGGACTGCGATTCGTGGCAGCCTGCACCTGGAAGGTGTACGTGCCTGGAGGCAGTGTCGTGTAGCTGGCGACGTGCCGGTCGCTGCCAATCTCTTGCCACGACGAATCGAGACCCGCCAGGCGATAGCGATAGCGGTTCGTTCCCGGACTACGAAAGCTCAGCGCCGCGAATTCGAGCGTGAATGTGCGTTGGTTGCTCGAGAGGTTCAGATCGCTGGTGTAGGTGATCGCGGTCGATAAGGGCGACCCGGGCTCCAGCTGCACCGGGATGCCGGCGAGTTCCAGGCCGGTCAGGACTACTGGGGGAGTGTAAGGGTTATCCACTACGGTTCGCGGATCAAAGGTGACGGCGCCCGCGAAGCCACCAAAGTAAAGCTGCCCAGTGTGGCCGCGGAAGCAGGCACTCCACCCGGTCAGATCGCGTCCAGGCAATCCGTCCTCTACCGAATAGTTGCGGAAGCGATCATTCGCGACCATCCACCTAGAGACGCCCTCGGTGGTGCTCATCCACACATCGCCGCTTGCGTCTTCGAGCAGGCAGGAGACCGCGCTGCTCGCCATCCCGTCCCGGTCCGTGTAAATGCGGGTTCTATGGCTGCCAAGATTGAAACGGTAAAGGCCACTCTGCGTCCCCGCCCAGATCTCACCATTGGACGCGGCGAGCACTGCGTACCCTCCTGCGGCCCTGCCCTCCTTAAATTCGATATATCGCTCGGTGGCGGGGTCGAAATGGAGTACACCCTGGGACCCGCTGATCCATAACGTCCCGCGCGTATCCTCGACGACCGACATGTCTAAGTCCGACGCGGTTGTAGTTCCCGAGCGGAACGTATGAAAACGATCAGTCGCCCGGTCATAGCGATCGAGTCCGTCGAGCGTAGTGGCCCATAGCGTGCCGGTGTGGTCGAGCAGAAGGTGCGGGATCCAGTCGTTGCCCAAGCTCGTCGGGTTCTCGACCTGGTGGCGGTAAACCTTCGATGTGTGCCTTTTTAGATCGAGCCGAACCAGCCCGTGGCCCGAAGTCCCTACCCAGAGCTCACCCGATGGGTCTTGGATGATCGACAGCACGTCACTGGCACTGCTGCCCGGTAACGGGACCCGTTCGAAGCTGCCCGTCGAACGATCGTAGCGTGCGAGTGCACCCGTGGTCCCCAGCCACACGGTGCCGCCCGGATCTTCGTACAGCGCGTTCACAAGCCTCTCTCCCAGGTTGTCCGGATTTCCGGCGTCGAACGGCAGCGCTCGAAAAGGGCCTGGGTGCGGCGCAAAGTGGTTCGGCTCGGAAGCCCCGAGACCGACCCAGATGTCCCCCTCACGGTCCAAAGCGAGCGTTGTAATGCGATTCTCGGCCAAGCTGTCGGGGTCGACGGGATCGTTGCGATAGCGCAGCGCCCGAAGTCCCTTGGGGTCAAGTCTCAGCAGTCCGTCCGACTGCGTTCCAATCCAAAGTTGCCCGTCCGCATCCTCTATCATCGAGCTGACGCCGGTCAGATCCTCAGCCCGTTGGGGTTGCGTCGCGAACGAGTAGCGGGTCAGTACCCCCGTTTTGCGATCCAAGACAGCCAGCCCCTCGCCAGATGAGTGGATGATCCAAAAGGTTCCGGCTCGGTCTTCGTAGAACGACATTTCGCGCGGTTCACGGGGTTCGTGTAGCGGCACGTGCATCGTTACTCGACCGGTCGAGCGGTTCAATGCGTCGAGCCCTTCCGGCGTCGCTACCCAAAGCGCTCCGCTGCGATCCGTAGCGCTCGAATCGATTCGATCGCTGCTCAGACTCCCTGGGTCGTCCGGGCGATGATGAAATCCCTTTGTCACTCCCGTAGCGGGGTCGAGCCGATAGAGACCCACCCCCGTCGACACCCACAACATCCCGTCCGGATCTTGGGACAGATCTCGTGGGGCGCCCTCGTAGCCAGCCGTCGTCGATATATCCAGTGGATAGTGAGCGAATGTCTCGGTCGCCGGGTCGTACCGATCGACCCCCCGGATCGAGCCGACCCAGAGGCGACCCTCGTGGTCCAGCATCAGATTTCGGACATACGACTCTCCGAGGCTGCGCGGATCTTTGTCCGAATGCCTAAACTGCCGCAACGTATACCCGTCATACCGGTTTAGCCCGTACTGCGTCGCAAACCACATGAACCCGCGTGCGTCCTGCACGATCGAGGTGACGCGTGTCTGAGAAATTCCCTTAGTGTGGCTGAGCCGGGAGAAACGTATGTCGTGGCTATCAGCGACCGCGATGTGGACGACGTTTGGATCGGTTCGCGCGTAGCGCACCCCTTGGTCGGGCTCACCCGGAGATCCCGCCCGCGCACTGCTTGCGACCGACAGCAGCACAGAGCAACCAAAAAAGGCTACTCCCCTCGCCAAGATAGAGGCCCGGGCCATTTGGGGATGATCTTGCGGCTCAAACCGAGCGCAAGAGTAACTCTCTTCAAGCACGTCGATCTCGGCTTGCGGGTAGTCCAGACATGGAGGATAAGCGAGCGTCGCGCAGCACCTCGTGTGTCAGGATGGCCGACGGCGCGTCCTGGTCGACAGCGTTGCTGGCAGCGCGCTGCGCCTCGCACAGCCGGCGGACATGTGGTGCAACTTGATGCCATCTTGTTTACGCACTCCAGCTTTGAACCCGGTGAAGACTGGTTCTGCGACTACGAACAGGACGCGATGATCGCGGGCGCGGAATTGGCGCCACCTCGCTGGCATCCGGTCCCCGGCCCCGAGGGCCGCGTGCCACGCGATTGGCGCTCGCTGGCACACGAGTAACTGACTCGCATCGACCAGATCTCGGACAGCATAGCATAAGGCGCTGCGCTCGAGGTGCCCGCGCTATCCTTTAGGAATTCGAGGACACCAGTCCCTCGCGGATTGTACTTATGCCGACCGCACCAGTACCAATAGACCCTTCCAGAGTGAATGACGCACGCTTCAGCCGGTCCAAGCAGAGAAGGGCTGGCGATGTGGCGGAACTCGACGACGGCCGAACGCGCGCTCGTGTCAGTTGTAGATGACGACGAGTCTGTGCGCGAGTCCCTCCCGGACCTACTAAGAGTATTTGGCTATGAGGTGGAAGCGTTCTCATCGGCCGAAGAGTTTCTTAGGTCCGGCCAGATTGACCGGAGCAGATGTCTGATCCTTGATATCACCATGCCCGGTATGAGCGGACCGGCCCTCCTGCGGGAATTGAGGCGTCGCCGGAGAGTCATTCCCGTCGTCTTTATCACCGCCGGGGGAGACGGGATGATTCGGTCACAACTGATCGGACAGGGCGCCGTGGATTGCTTGTTCAAGCCTTTCAGCGAAACAGCTTTGCACGGGGCACTCAAAGTCGCTCTGGAAGAGAACTGAACGATGTATGGCGCGGACATCGACGGTGTCATGGCATCGGCAGGCAGGCTGGTGAGCGATAGCAAGAAACTGCTCACCGCCTCAGGTGCTCCGCCTTCGATAAAACACCGGCGGGCCGACCGCCGACCCGCCGGTTTGCCAGTGGAGCGGCACACCAGGGGGTACGAGGTGCGCTCCGTTCTATGGCTGAGCACGGACGGATAGCACCACAAGCAGCAGCAAGCCGCGATTGCACGTTGGTATCGGGTAGCGCCTCGGACGTGAACTGTGTCACTTCGCATGCCATTCGAGCCATGCGACCACGACCAAGGTGCGCCGGCCGGAAGTGCTTCTACATCTCGTTCTTTCCCAGCACGCTGTGGAGCCCTGGTGCTCGGCCGGTCGCGCTACATTGCCGCTTCAGCGGGACGGAGCCATCCTCGTCACGTGTGGCCACGTTGGGAGGCAGGCGTGAGCCCCGGTCTCCCGGAGACGGCATCGCTGCCGTCCGGTGCTTCAACTCCCGCTACCCCCTGACCAGCGGTTTGGAGGCCCAGTCGCGACGCCATATTCACCAGTTCCGGAAGGGACTTCGCATGCATCTTGCGCATCACCTGGCCGCGGTGGGCCTTCACCGTGATTTCGCTGATACCAAGCTCGCCACCGACCTGCTTGTTCAACTGTCCACGGACGACGAGTGCCATCACTTCCTGTTCGCGACGGCTGAGCGACTCATGGCGCTCACGAAGGGCGCGCAGGTTGGCCTCATGATCGAGGGAGGTGCGGCTGCGTTTCAGGGCACCCTCGATCGCCCATAAGAGCGCCTCGGGTGATATGGGTTTGGTCAGAAACTCGGTGGCTCCTCCCTTCATCGCCTGAACCGTCATCGGTATATCGCCGTAACCCGTGATGAAAATGATCGGCATTTCCGTGCGATCGGTGGCGATACGCCTTTGAAGCTCGAGGCCATTCAGGTCCGGCAGACTGACATCGAGGACCAAGCAGCTCGGGCATTGAGGTCGTGGCCGGGCGAGAAACGCCCGCGCGGAGGCGAACAGCTCGCATCGCCAACCGGCGTCTGCGACGAGGAGCTCAAGCGATTCGCGTACGGAGACGTCGTCGTCGACAACGAATACGATGGGAGTGACAATCGCCATGGAAGACGATCTCTCGCTCGGGACGAAGGTGACGGTCCTGTACATTCGTATATCCCTCTCAGACCGGACGCACAAGTACCCCCAGCGGCTCACGTCCCTGGCAGCGCAGCAGCCAGCGCGACGCGAAGATCCCGCTCACTGAAGGGCTTGCTCAGGCATGCAACAGCTCCATCCCGCAGAAGACCAGGCGGACGGCTCTGTTCGGCGAGAGCCGTGATGAAAATGACGGGAATCGTGTGTCCCTTTTTGACAAGCTCCCGGTGGAGCTCCAGACCCGACATGCCGGGCATTGCGATATCCAGGATCAGGCACCGCGCATCGGGGACACGATCGAATGCGAGGAACCCCCGGCAGAGTCGAACGCGGTTGCGGCATAGCCGAGCTCCCGCAGCAAGTCGGGCAGCGACTCGCGAACCGACTCGTCATCACCCACAACAGCGATAAGTGGCTGCGGACCCATCACGCGTTCCTTTAGCCACCGAGCTCAACGCATCGGGCGAGGAGGTTGCTCCAGCAAAGGGGCACAATCACGCTACCTCGACATCCGGCCCCGTCCTCGGCCACTTAGGCAGAATGCGCCGCTCTGGATGCCATTGCTTGATACTTAGGTATTGGTTCGCCGCGCGAGCGCCTCCGCTGCCGGGCTCTCGATACCGAGTGGGAGCTGCCGCAAGGTTCTAAGCGAGGCGCCTCCGAAGGCCGCCATCCCCACCTACGCTTCCCCGCTTGGACGCTCCGTCCCGAGTGGGCCTCGGCGAGTTGCTCGTACACGGGTCATTGACCTCGCAGAAACTACCACCATCGTCCAATCGAAAGGGTGCTCCGCATCTGTTCTGATCTCGGGCTGCCGCGAGAAGTCCTTGCGGACGCGATTCCGATCTTGCCGCTGGCTGGGAGATCGCTATGCCCTCCACCTTTGAAACCCTTACCCTGCACCGGGAGGGGGCCGTCCTCCTGGCGAGCATTGCTGCCCCGCCGATGAACCTTCTGGGACCCGAGTTGGTCCGCGATCTGGTTTCCCTCATTCAGCAGGCCGAGGGGGACATTTCCACGCGAGTGCTTGTCTTCAAGAGCTCCGATCCCGAGTATTTCATTTCCCACGTCGACGTGACCCGGATCAAGGAATACCGGCAAGAGGCTGCGAAACTTACCGGCGAAGCATCGATCGCCATGCTCTTCCGCTACCTGAGCGCCAGCCGCCTCGTCACCATCGCGCAGATTGCCGGCCGCGTGCGCGCGGGGGGCAGCGAATTCGCACTCGCGTGCGATATGCGCTTTGCCGCACGCGAATCGGCGATCTTCAGTCAGTTCGAGCCGGCGTTCGGCCAAGTTCCGGGCGGCGGGGCGGCTCAACACCTGACGCGACTCATGGGTCGGGCGCGCGCGCTCGAGGTCATGCTCAGCGCGCAGGATTACGACGCGGAGCTCGCAGAGCGCTACGGCTGGATCAATCGGGCGTTGCCGGCCGCGTCGCTCGATGATTTCGTCCGCTCGCTCGCTCATCGGATCGCTAGTTTTCCGGCATCAGGCCATATCGCCGTCAAGCAGCGTGTGAATGCAATCGCGCTGGCGCCGGTCGAGGACTTCCGGCGGGACTCTGATCTGTTCGCCGAGAGCGTGCGCCAGCCCGACGCGCAGATTCGGATTCAGGCCGCGACGAAACGTGGCTTCCAAACCCGCGATGGAGAATTGTCCCTCGGCGAGCTGCTGGGCGAGTCGGCCGGCGATTGATCGAAAGAACAGCCCGTGACGGGGCTCACCCGAATATCATCGATGGGAAGCCTCGGCAGCAGCCTGCTCGAGCGCCCGTTCGAGTTTCTCATCGAGACTCACGGCGACACGCGTTACGTCTTCCCGTTCGAACTGACCGAAGAGTGAGGAGGGCTGATCGTATTCGACGGTCGTCGCCCCCTCTTCCCCTTCGTACACCAGTACCCTCAATGGCGCATAGAGCGCCGCCCTAATGTCGTGCTGGGTCATCTGAATGGCTGTCAGGGGGTTTCCGATCAGGTACTGCCTGGCGTTTCTTCGGGCGCCAAGCATATTGAGCGCGGCGCCGTGATCGAACACATAGAAAATCATCAACCCCTGGATGCCTTCTGCGGCCTTGAGTCGTTCCTCGGCTACCCTTGGCCGCTCGACGATGTCTTGTTGAACGCCCGGTGGAAAGTGACCGAGGATCTTCTCCAGGGACCCGGTGAACCGTTCGAAATCGGCACGGAACGTGATGGACCGATGCAGTACCCGGACCGTATTCGTTGAGGCCGCGCTGGGTGCCCCGGCAGCGCCTGTTTCCGCGGAGTTGCCCGCGGCGCAGACGGCAGCGCCCGCGGTGATCAGCAGCACTCGTGTGAGTATCCTAGCTCTCCAGCTTGCGCGGTTCATGCCTGGGTCCTCGGTGGAAGTTCACGATTGAGCCGTCGCTGGCGTGGCATCAGCCTGCAAGTGCCATGACCAGTCCAAAGACCGCCAGCAGGAAAAACAGCGAGACGGGCAGCAGTGCCAGAATGTTCTCGTGAACGATGTCGCGCGGCGACTCGGGATCTGCCGCAGCGGGATCGCTGTCGGGCGAGTCCAGATCCTGCGGCGCAGCCTCCTGACGCGACAGCGTGCTCAGCGATCCGGGAGGCTGCGAACTCCGCTCGTCGACCGGCTCCTCGCTTGGCCCGCGACTCTGCAGCTCAAGGAGCGGCGAAAGCGCTCCCTCCCGTGCACTTGAAGCCAGGCTAGCTGCCATTTCGTGCTCTCCATACTCGCAGACGAGTTGCGCCGTTCACCCGGTGATCACGCCGTTACTACTCGCAAACCGGGCCTCTGAGACATGACTCGCCGTGCGTCACCTCTGACCGTCCCTGATCGACGAGTCCAGTCGCCCTCCTCGGGAAGAATTCCGTAGCGCAGCGCCATGGCCACCGCGTGGGTTCGGCTGATTGCGCCCAGCTTCGCAAGGATGGACTTCACGTGCGCCTTCACCGTTCCTTCAGTCAGTGACAGCTCCAGAGCGATGCTCTTGTTGCTGAGCCCGAGAATGATCTGCCGCAGGACCTCGCTTTCCCGCTTGGTCAAGAGCGGCAGCACCAGCCTCTCGGCAATTCGAGCGGCAACCAGCGGCCCGAGCGCTCTGGTGCCGCCATGCACGGAACGAATGCCTTGCACGAGATCCTCAACGCTGCAGCCGAGCAGCAGATAGCCCCAGGCGCCCTGTTCCAGGGCATCGCAGATACTGCCCTGGCTGTCCCGATGAGTCAGAATGATGATTCGCTCGCGGTGAAATGCTCGTGAGCTGAGCAGGCGAATTCCCGACTCGTAGTCGGCGATCGCGACGTCCGCAGAGCAGAAGGCATCTGCCGGCTGACCGATCGTATCAGTCGCTTGCGTGACCAGGCGGAAGTGCTGCTCTTGCAAGGTCGCAGCCAATCCAGCTGCGATCAGCGGGTCACGATGAGCAATCAGCACACTGATGCTCGGGGGCTCGCGCGTGGCGGATTCCACAGTCCTCTCCAGGAGCTATGCAGGTTCCGGCGCCAATAGAACAGGGATATGAACGGCAATAAATTGCACAATGGTATTGCTGCATGCCCGGAATGAGGCGAGCTCCTCCCGGCTGCCGACGTGCACCAACACCATGGTGCACTCGCATTCAGCGGCGATCTTTGCTTTGATCGCTCGGTGTGCGCACTCCGTCGCCCACTGCGCGGGCGCTGGTCTGCATGCGGGAGAGCCATTCCGTGCACCTGCCAATGACGGGCCGGGCCGCAGGCGGCCTCCCTGAAAAGGACCGCGACCTGTGAACGCTCTGCGGCTCGACTGGAGCAGAATCTTTGATCTTGCCTGGCGGGGTCTGGTGTTCCTGGTCGCGATCGCAATCATTGCGATCGTATCGACGAACTGGAATCGCTGGGAAGGCGGCGAAGGCTGGCAGCGTACGAACGATGCCTACCTCGAGTCGGACCTCACGCCGATCGCCTCCAAGGTCGCGGGCTACATTAGGACGCTCCCAATCCAGGACTACGAGCGCGTACACAAGGGTCAGGTGCTTGCACAGCTGATCGATGACGACTATCGCGCCGCCGTTGCGCAGGCGGAAGCGGGCATCGCTTCGGCGCGGGCGCAGGCGCAGACGCTCCGCGCCCAGCGTGAGCTGCAGCTTTCCAACATCGCGGCGGCGCGCGCCGTGGTTACTTCGACGCTCGCCCTCCGCGAGCAGAACGGCAGAGATCTCGGCCGCCAGCAGCGGCTGCTCGAGACCGGCTCCTCCTCGACCGAGGCGCGCGAGAAGCTGGAAACGACCCGCGCCCTGCTCGAGGCGCAACTTGCCCAGAATCGAGCGCAAGAACGCGCCGCCGAGCGCGACCTTGCGGTACTCGACGGTCAGCTCCAACAAAGCGAGGCGAGCCTTGCAGCGGCGCGCGCCGCGCTCATCACTGCGCAGCTCAATCTGCGGTACACGACCATTACGGCCCCACAGGACGGCGCGATCGGCCGACGCCAGGTCAAGCCTGGGCAACTGGTCGGCGTTGGCACGCAGATCACGACGCTGACGCCGTTGCCGCAGGTGTGGGTGATTGCAAACTTCAAGGAGACCCAGATTACTCACATGGCGGTCGGACAGAAGGCTGAAATCACAGTCGACAGCTTTCCCGGACACAGGCTTCGTGGCCATCTGTTGACGTTCGCGCCCGCCTCGGGAGCCGAGTTCGCGCTGCTACCACCGGACAATGCCACGGGCAACTTCACCAAGGTGGTACAACGAATTCCCGTCAAGATCGCGATCGACGATGCCGGCGGACTCGCCGATCGACTCGTCCCGGGCCTGTCCGTGGAAGCGCGGATCTACGCTCAGGATCGCCCATGAGCGCCACAGCGCCAGTGCGGGATGCCGGCCTGATCGCGCCCACGCTCCCCTCACCGCCGACTTCCATTCCGTGGCTGGGACTTGTCGCGGTACTTATGGGGACCTTCATCGCGACGTTGAACGGGCGGCTATCAAGTTTCGGGCTCGCCGACATTCGCGGCGCCGTGAGCGCCGGATTTGATGAGGGTGCCTGGGTTACGACGGCACAGACTGTGGCGCAGATGTTCATCACCGTCCCCGCCGTCTGGATGGGCGCTGCCTTCGGCCCGCGCCGTGTACTGATCTGGTCCTCGCTCGCCTTCGCAGTGATTTCGCTGTTGACGCCGTTCTCCGCGACGCTGCCCATGCTGCTGGCGATGCAGTTTCTGGGCGGACTCGCGTCGGGATTCTTCATCCCTCTGACCTTGAGCTTCGTGCTCCTCAACATGCCACCCAGGTACTGGGCCTTCGGCATCGCGCTCTATGCGCTAAATCTTGAATTGTCGCTCAACATCTCCGCCTCACTCGAGGGCTGGTACCTCGAGCATCATTCCTGGCACTGGATCTTCTGGCAGAACGTGCCGCTCGCGCTCGTCATGACGCTCTGCCTGCACCAGGGGGTCGCGCATAAACCGATCACCGTGCGTCCCCCAGCCGACATCTTCGGTCTGATGACCGGCGGCTTGGGGCTTGCGTTGATCTACGCGGCACTCGATCAGGGCAATCGACTCGACTGGTTGAATTCGGGGCTGGAGTGGGGGCTGCTCCTGGCCGGAGCCCTGCTGCTCCTGACGTTCTTCGCTCACGAGGCCATCACACCCCATCCGCTGCTGAACCTCAGGGTCGTCTTCGGGGCGCCGATGCCAAGCCAGTTCGTGCTGATTGCGTTCCTGCGTCTGACGATTCTCGCGACGAGCTATCTGATCCCGCTGTATCTCGGCTCGGTGCGGGGCTATCGCGACCTCGAGGTGGGAAGCGCGCTGCTGTGGATCGCGGCTCCTCAACTTCTCTTCTGCCCCCTGGCGGGCCTGATGCTGCGTCGGTCGGACCCTCGTGTGATTGCCTCGATCGGCTTCATCTTCGTCAGTGTCGCCTGTCTCATTGTCGCCTACAAAATCACGCCGGCCTGGGGCCCGGCCGAGTTCATTCCTTCCGCCATGCTGCAGGCGCTAGGGCAGAGCTTTGCGCTCTCCGGCGTAATCTTCTTCGGCATCCTTCACCTGAAACCTGAGCACGCACTGACTTTCGGGGCCGTCTTGCAAACCGCTCGGCTCATGGGTGGCGAAATCGGTTCGGCGTTCATCACCACGCTCTGCCGGGTGCGCGAGCAGATCGCCTCGAACCTGATCGGCGTTCACGTGCAAGCGGGGGATGCGTCGGTGCTCGAGAGAATTCATGCCTATGGCGCAGCCGCCACGCGCGACCTCGATCCTGTGGGCGCCATGCATCGCGGGGAAGCGCTGCTCGGAAACGTGGTGCGGGCGGCGGCCACCACGCAGGCGGTGATGGATGGCTTCGTGGCCGTCGCGTTCTTGACAGCCGTGGCGCTTCTGATCCTCGTCACCCGTCGCGCCGCTCCCCAGGGGCCTGCCTCGGCCCCGGGGTTGTTTGCGAGCTGGAGCTCCACGAGGTCATGAAGGTCGCCCCGGCGCATCCTGATCGAGCCGCCGTCGCCGCACTGACCGGCATCGCTCTCGCTTGCCTCGCGGCGTGCCATGCCGGGCCCAATTACCGCGCGCCAGCATTGCCGGCAGGCGCCGACGCGCCGCTCGTATCGCTCGATACCTCGCTGGAAACTTCCGCGCCGCCCCCTGACGCCTGGTGGCGACTCTACGACGATCGGCGGCTCGATGAGCTCGTGCGCGAGGCGCTCATGGCGAACCGGGATTTGGCGGCTGCCGATGCCAACCTGCTCGCCGCCCGCGCTGCACTTTCGGCCGCACACGCCGAGCGTTACCCATCCACGGAAGTAGCCGCAGCCGGAGTCCGCGGCCGCGATGCCGTCACGGATGAGATTCTCGAGCTCGGCGGTCACCGACCGCAGACGCTCTGGTTGTTTGAGGACTCCTTTAGGGTCGCCTACGAGGTCGATCTCTTCGGCCGCATTCACCGGGCCATCGAGCAAGCGGGCGCCAATGCCGAGTCCGTCGCTGCAGCCCGCGACTCCGTCCGAGTCGTGGTCGCCGCCGAAACCGCGCGCGGGTACGCTGAGATTTGCGCGCTCGGGGAACAGCTCACCGTCGCGCGGCACTCGCTCGAGATCGTTGCCCGTGAGTCGGAGATCACCGCGCGGCGTTACGAGGCGGGAGGGAATTCGGAGTTTGATGTGCAGCGGTCGCAGGCGCTCGTCTCCCAGGTGAGCGCGACCATTCCGCAGCTCCAGGGGCTGCGCCGCGCGGCGCTCTTTGAAATGGCGGCCCTGCTCGGCCGAACGCCCGTCAACGCGCCCCGGGAGCTGGAGACCTGCGACACACCGCCGCATCTCGGAGCCCTCATTCCCGTGGGCGATGGGGGCGCGCTCATCAGGCGCCGTCCCGACGTGCGCCAGGCGGAGCGGCGGCTCGCCGCGGCGACCGCTGCGATTGGGGTGGCCACAGCAGAGCTCTATCCGACCATCCGACTGACCGGCTTCTATGGCGGCGCGGCCACGGAGGTATCGCAGCTCACCACGAATGCCGGGCTCACCTGGGGGGTGGGCCCCTCGATTACCTGGTCGTTCCCCAATCAACTCGGTGCGCGGGCCCGCGTGCGGCAGGCCAAGGCTCGGCAGCTGGCCGCCCTCGCGTCGTTCGATTCGGTGGTACTCACGGCATTGAAGGAGGCCGAGCAGGCACTCACCACCTACCGCGCAGCGCTCGATAGTCGACAGGCTCTGATCGAGGCCCAGCGCAGCATCCATAGATCCTTCGAGATCGCCCGCGATGAGTTCGCGGCCGGCTCACTGAGCTCTCTTGACGTGCTCACGACCGAACAGTCCCTCGTGGCCCTCGATGCCGCGGTCGCATCATCAGATGCGGCCCTCGCGCAGGATCAAATTGCGGTCTTCAAGGCCCTAGGGGGCGGCTGGGAGAGGGAAACTTCGCAGCTGCACTGAGCCCCCCGCGCGAAGCGCAGAACGCCACCTCAAAGTGGCCGCAGGCGCGGGAACGGGCTGGCACCGGTGCCCTGACGAAATCGCTACCTCTCCGCGCCCAAGACAAATGGGCTTCATGTGCAGTGCGGCAATACCAAGTGCCATAGACGTCTTTCCGTGTGCGGCGCAAAATAAACCGAGGGGTTATTGCGGGGAACGCCAAGTGAATACCGCCGTCGAGGACCGGGGGCGGGCCGACGAAGCCCTGAGTGCTCCGTGGTGGCTTCAGCCCTCAACGCGTGAGCATTATTTTCGATCGATCGGCGACAACATTGAGGCCCTTGCGGCTCTCGCGACGCCGGAGGGTCGGTTCGAACTCGTAAATCGCCAGACCCTGGAGTTTTTCGGCGGCGCACAGGACGAATTGAAGCACTGTGCGATCGACGAGCATGTTCATCCCGATGACCTAGCAAACGTTCGCGCCGCGTGGAGGGAGGCGGCCGAAACCGGCCACCCGTACGAGGTAGAGGAACGCCTGCGCCGGACGGATGGAGTCTACCGTTGGTTCCATACGCGAGCCTTCCCGTTGCGGGACACGGAGGGACGCATTGGCCTTTGGTACGTGATGCGGGCGGATGTCGACGATCAAAAGCGCGCGGAAGTTCTGCTCGGCGGCGAAAAGCGGCTGTTCGAATTGGTGGCAAGTGGTCACCCGACGTCCGAAGTCCTCGAGGCGATCTGTCGGCTGGTCGAAAGCATGGCCAGCGGCTATTACTGCAGCGTCGTGTTGGCCGACTCGAGCGGGGCGCACCTGGCACACGGAGCCGCACCGAGCCTGCCGACCAGCTTCATCACCTCAATCATTGGCCGCCCGGTAAATGAGGATTCGGGTCCATGCGCGATGGCGATGTTTCTGGACGAACAAGTCATTTCGTCCAACCTCACGACCGAGACACGCTGGGCGGATTACAAATGGTGCCCGATGGCCATGGCGCATGGACTCCAGTCGGCCTGGTCAACGCCGATTTCCTCCGCGGCTGGCAAGGTCTTGGGCGCATTCGCGCTTTACCACAGTGAACCAAGAGCGCCTACCTCACTTGATCTGCGTCTCATTGAGCAGCTCAAGCACATCGCGAGCCTCGCCATCGAGCGCCAACTCTCGGAAGAAACCCTCAACAGGCTGCGGTCGGAGCTAACGCGTGTCGCCAGGGCCGAAACCCTGGGGGTCCTGACGGCGTCGATCGCACACGAAGTCAATCAGCCGCTGGCGGGCATCATCACCAATGCCAACACTTGCCTGCGGATGCTGAGCGCCGATCCCCCCAATGTCGACGGCGCACTGAAGACAGCGCAGCGTGCGATTCGAGACGCCAACCGTGCGGCGGAAGTAATCACACGCTTGCGGACGCTCTTTAGTAATAAGAACGCAGCGACCGAATCGGTAGACTTGAACGCGGCTACACGAGAGGTGCTCGCCCTGTCGTGGCGGGAGCTGCAGGCCGCGCGGGTGATCTTGCGGACCGACCTTGCCGAGGATCTTCCATTCATCGTCGGTGATCGTGTGCAGATTCAGCAAGTCATTCTGAACCTGCTGCGCAACGCATTGGAGTCGATGGCTGGGATCGACG
>Ga0335081_10011076_pt1 | contig 14586 bp, 10 predicted proteins | sample Lox_Sample_35_FD_206713 | JGI IMG/M metagenome (GOLD analysis project Ga0335081, IMG submission 206713) | Soil microbial communities from Loxahatchee National Wildlife Refuge, Florida, United States - Lox_Sample_3.5 | ecosystem: Environmental > Terrestrial > Soil > Wetlands | place: USA... | reverse complement strand
TCCAGTACAGCCGCAAACTCGACGGCAAGACCCTCACCCGCCGCCTCACCGCCGAGCAGGCCGAACGCTACCGCGAATGGATCACCAACCGCCGCGCCCTCGACCGGGTCATCGACCAGATGGACCAACTCTCACGACAGATCGCCGACCTCTTGGACTCGTCAGCCCGTGCACAGTCCATCGACCGCTGACCCCGCGCTGTGGGGGAGCCAAAGCCGGTTCGAGAAGTGCGGAAAGTCCGTTATGCATACGGGTGCTCGTCGTTTCTGATGCTCCCATGAAACAGCAGTGCCGTTGCTGCTGACGGCGGCTTGAGCCGCGAATGCCGCGCGTTACCGCGGTCTCGGATGCCTGCGAACTTGACGCATGCCGTCACGACATATCCGCATACTGCGGACAGTACGCACGTTCGGAAACGGCGACAAAGTACCCGGCACTGTCGCCGTCGAGGCTACTGCTGTTCATCACATCGGTCGCGATCTCGTCCTGCGGTTTGCCGCCAGCAAGTTCATGGCAGACCAAATGACCGGCAATTATTGCGGATTGGGTTGACTCGTGGGTGATGCCGTGGGCCTTCAGCGCTGCTATGAAAGCGTCGTCGGTAGCGTCAGCATGAGCTGGCGGTGCTGCGCCCAGCGCGCCAAGCAGCCCGACCAACGGTACAAGGCCGACAGCCAACAGTGATAGCAGCCGGCTGGGATTGCGGATACGAGTACTCGTCATTTCTGATACTCCCGTGGAGAAGAAGTGCCGTGTTTGATGACAGTAGAGTCGGCTGCGAAGGTAACCAAAAGGTTACGAATTAGCACGATTTGATGGCCGCCGATATTGCGAACATCGCAACTCGAAGCCCGATCCCGCCGCCACCACCACCCTTGACCCGCCCGCGCGCGTCGATCCGCGAGTGCGATCGGTAACTTGACGGCATGCCGTACGCGCGATGGTTTTCGCTCGCTGTTCTGGCGGTATGCGTAGTCGGCTGTGGCGTGCGGCATGTATCGGCGGCCAGCGCTCGAGATCTATCCGGCACGTTCCGTTCCGGCGGCATGGACCGGACTTACCGGTTGCATGTGCCGCCCGGCGATCCCGTCGGCTTGGTGCTCAGCCTGCACGGTGGCGGGGGTACGGGGATCGGGCAGCAGAATCTGACCGACTTCGACGCTGTTGCCGACGCCCACGACCTGTTGGTGGTCTATCCCGACGGTTACGACAAGAGCTGGGCCGACGGGCGAGGGGTGTCGCCGGCGGATCGCCGCCATGTCGACGATGTCAGGTTCCTGGTTACGCTGACGGGCAAGCTGCAAAACGACTACAACATCGCTCCCGGGCACGTCTTTGCCACCGGCATGTCCAACGGCGGCTTCATGTCCAATAGGCTGGCCTGCGACCGCGCCGATGCCTTCGCCGCGATCGCTCCGGTGGCGGGCACGCTGGGCGTGGGCGTGGCCTGCAATCCGTCGCGGCCGGTTTCGGTCTGGGAAGCGCATGGAACCGCCGATCCGCTGGTGCCGTTCAAGGGTGGGGTGGTGCGCGGCCGTGGCGGGGTCAGCCACTCCATCTCGGTTAACAGCATGATGGACAAGTGGCGTTCGGCCGATGGGTGCCGAGGCGATCCGTCGGCGCAGGTGCTGTCCAACGTGGGGGACGGCACCGTCGTTCACCGCTTTGATTCCACGGCATGTGCCGCCTCCACCGAAGTGGTCTTCTACAAAATCGACAACGGCGGGCACACCTGGCCGGGCGGTAAGCAATATCTGCCCAAGGCCGTCATCGGGCCCACCACTCGCGCGCTCCACGCCTCAGAAGCCATTGCACAATTTTTCCTGGCGCACGCCCGGGATTAGGCTGGTTCAGCGCTGGCAGCTCGGGCACCAGTAAGCCACCCGCTCGCCGGTGTCGTCGTAGGTGATGGTGGTGCCGCAGCGACGGCAACTCTGCCCGGCTCGCCCGTAGACCCACAGCTGCCGGCCTGCCCGGGTGTCGCCGGTGGTGCAGCGGTTCCAGCGCAAGCGATTGGCCCACAGCATGTCCCGGGCCCGGGAGACCAGCCGACGCGGGTCGGTGACCGCGCTTACCGGCGCGGTAGGCAGATGTCCGCTGACGAAGCACAGTTCGTTGCAGTAGACATTGCCGACCCCGGCCAGCACCCGCTGGTCCAGCAGCGCCTCGGCGATCGGTCGGTCCGGGTGTGCCGTCAGGTTGGCGGCGGCAAGTGCAGCGTCCCAGTCCTCACCCAGCAGATCGGGTCCCAGGTGTGCGACCACGTCGCCGTCACAGTCGCGCTCAACGATCTCCAGCACGCCGAGGTCGACGCCGATGGCCCGGACGGCACCGGCTTCGAGGATGATTCGTGCCCGGTGGTCCGGCCGCACCGGGCGGTTACCGACCCGCCAGCTGCCGTCCATCTTCAGATGCGAGTGGATGCTGGCCCGCCCGACTCGGATGAACAAGTGCTTGCCTCGGCTGAGCACCTCGTCCACCACTTGCCCGGTGAGGTCGATGGTGGCAAACCGCGGTACCCGGATGTCGCAGCGTGTCAGTGTCCGCCCGGCCAGGTGCTGTCGCAGCGTAGCCGCCGTATGCCAGACGGTGTCACCCTCGGGCATAGGTCACCGGAGCCGCAATCCGCGTGGTGTGCGGACGAAGCCGGCTTGTGAGAGCCCGGTCAGCGCTGTCGACTCCCGCCCGTCGGCGCGCGGCCGCAATGCCGGCACCCCGTCGATGCGTTCGACCAGGATCGACGCGACGCGCCGGGCGCCGACCAAGTCGGCCAGTGCCATGGCCGCCGCGTGGTGGACGGGCGGATCGTCGGTGAATGTCAGCAATGACCGTCCGCCGCGCTCGAGGAACCAGGCCAGTTCGCCGTCCACCAGCACGACGAGTGCCCCGGCCTTGCGGCCCGGCCGTGCCCCGGGACCGGGGCCGTCCCCACTGGAGGCGGGCCAGGGCAGTGCGGCACCGTAGGGGTTGGCCGGGTCGGCGGCGGCCAGCACGACCGCTCGGTATTCGGGCTGTTCCGGGTCTTTGAAAGAGCCTGGGTCGTCGGTGTAGCTGCGCAGCCGGTCGACGGTTGACGCGACGGCGAACTGGGCGCCGCCGAGCGACTCAACGAAATAGCCACGCTGGCACCTGCCGGCGTCCTCGAAGGTGCTCAGCACTTTGTAGAGGGTCGCGAACCCGCCGGGGATACCTTCGGCCGCCACCGCGCCTCTGGTTAGCACACCGTGGCGGTTCAACAGCAGCTCGGCTTGGTAGTGGGCGCGCAACGTGGAATCCGGCTCCGGTGCCGGCAGCGCTGACCATCGGCCGGCCACGGTCGGGTCGGCGGTGCGGGACTGGGCGTGCGCGACGCTGTATCGGCTCAGGCGCGGGGGGCGATGTGCCCGGTGCGCCGGTGTGGAACGTCTGCGGGCTCCCGCGCCGCCACCGAGCATGGCGCGTATTGGTGCGAACGTGTCGCCGGTGACCCAGCCGGCCCAGATCAGTTCCCACAGCGCGGCTTTGAGCTCCGTGTCGGGGAGCCCACTCTGTGCGAGCTGGCGGAAGAAGTACGCGCCACTTCCGGCCAGCGTGTCCAGGATCGCGCGGTGGGCGTCGGTGAAGTCGATGTTGGCGGGCGCGGTCAGCGTCAACGGCGCGGAATCGCTGGCGTGTAGCGCGATCCAGCCGTCGCTACCCGAGATCGACCCGGAGCCCGACCAAGTGACCTCCCCGGTCGCGAGCAGTTCGTCGAGCATCGCCGGGGAGTAGTCGCGGATCCGCGGAGCCAGCACCAGCGGTTCGATCGCCGAGGCCGGCATCCGAACACCGGCCAGCTGATCGATCACGCACATCAGTCCGTCCAAGCCGGCATACCCCGAAGAATCCGGGGGGCCCAAGTGATGCCAGGCCGGCAGGAACCGCCCATACGCGGCGGTGCTCACCGGCTCTACCTGGGCGCGCAGCGCTGCGAGCGAACGCCGCCGCAGAATGCGCAACACTTCGGCGTCGCACCACTGCTCGCCTGCGGCGCCCCCGGATACCCCAGATGCTTCAGCGGCGGCGACGAAGTCGCCGCGCACCAGCCGGCCGTCGCCGGCCAGCCGGCCCAGCACGTCAGCCGTCACCCGCAGTCCCAGACCGAACCGGGCGGCGGCCTGCGCTGTGGTGAACGGGGTGTGGGTGCGCGCGTAGCGGCCCAGCAGCTCGCCCAGCGGATCGGCCACCTCCTCGGTGAAGGCGGCCGGGACGCCCACCGGCACCGCCGCCCCGACCCCGTCGCGTAGCCGGCCGATGTCCTCGATGGCCACCCACCAGCTGCGGCCGGCGAACGACACCGTCAGCGCGCGCCTGGCGGCGCGCAAACCCTCCAGCCAGCCTCTAATGTCGGTGCCATCGGCGATGCTGGCCCGGTCGGCGACTTCGTCTTCGGTCAGCGGGCCCAGCAGTCGCAGCAGATCCGCGACCGCTTCGGCGTCGCGGGCGGCCCGGTCAGCGGATAGGTGCTGCAGCTGTCGACCGGTCGCGACGACGACCTCCGGATCGAGCAGCTCGCGCAGCTCTACCCGGCCGAGTAGCTCGGCCAGCAGCGTGCTGTCCAGCGAGAGCGCCGCGGCTCGGCGCTCGGCCAGCGGGGTATCGCCCTCGTACATGAACGCGCCGACGTAACCGAACAATAGTGACGCCGCGAACGGTGAGGGTTTTGCGGTCTCGGCCTCGGCCATCCGCACTCGGCGCCCGGCGATGCCGGCCATCAGGTCGACCAAGGCCGGGACGTCGTAGACGTCCTGCAGGCATTCGCGGATGGTCTCCAGCACCACCGGGAAGTCGGGATATCTGCGGGCGACTTCCAGCAGCCGGGCCGCGCGCTGGCGCTGCTGCCACAGCGGTGAGCGGCGCCCGGGGTGCCGGCGGGGCAGCAGCAGAGCGCGGGCCGCGCACTCCCGGAACCGCGACGCGAACAGCGCTGAACCGCCCACTTCGGCAGTGACGATCGGGTCGATCTCGTCGGCGTCGAAGACGAACAATTCCGCACCCGGCGGGGCGTCTTCCAATGTGTCGGGCAATCGCACCACGATGCCGTCGTCGGAGGCGGTCGGCTTTTCGTCGATGCCGTAGCGTTCGCGCAGCCGCCGGCCCACTGCCAGTGCGAGCGGTCCGTGCACCCGCAACCCGTACGGCGAGTGCAGGATCACCCGCCAATCGCCCAGTTCGTCGCGGAACCGCTCGACCAGCAGGGTGGTGTCTGTGGGTATCACCCCGGCGGTGGTCCGCTGCTCGTCTAGCAGCCCCCACAGGTTGCCGGTCGCGTTGGCGTCGAAACCCAAACCCGCACAACGTTTGTCGAATGCGTCGCGGTTCAGGCCGGCCAGCTCGGCGGTGAACGCGCCAAGTGCGGCGCCGAGTTCGGCCGGGCGGCCGGCGTCGTCGCCGCGCCAAAACGGCAACCGGGCCGGCTGGCCCGGCGCGGGAATCACTAGCACCCGGTCGTGGGTGATCTCGGTGATCCGCCAGCTGGTGGCCCCCAGCGAGATGACATCACCGGGACGCGACTCGTAGACCATTTCTTCGTCGAGTTCGCCTACTCGCGACGGCTTTTCGGAACCGGTGGCGAGGTAGACGGTGAACAGCCCGCGATCGGGGATGGCGCCGCCGGAGGTGACAGCCAGCCGCTGCGCGCCGGGCCGCGCGGTCAGCGTGCCGGAGTCGCGGTCGTAGACCAATCGCGGACGTAGCTCGGCGAACTCGGTGGACGGATACTTCCCGGACAGCAGGTCCAGGGTGGCCTCGTAGACGCTGCGTGGCAGCGTCGCGAACGGGGCGCTGCGACGCACCATGTCGAACCACCGGTCGGCGTCCAGCGGCTCCAGCGCAGCCGCTGCCACGGTCTGTTGCGCCAGGATGTCGAGCGGGTTGGTGGGCACCCGCATCGTCTCGATCTGCCCGGCGAGCATGCGCTGCACGCTCACCGCACAGCCGATCAGGTCGGTGCGATGCTTGGGGAACAGCACCCCCCGCGATATCTCGCCGACCTGATGTCCGGCCCGCCCGATGCGTTGCAGGCCGCTGGCCACCGACGGTGGTGCCTCCACCTGGATCACCAGGTCGACCGCACCCATGTCGATGCCCAGTTCCAGGCTCGACGTGGCCACCACCGCCTTGAGCAGTCCGCGTTTGAGGTCCTCTTCGACCAGGGCGCGCTGCTCCTTGCTGACCGAACCATGATGGGCGCGCGCGAGCACTGCGTCGGCACCTAAGGTCTGGCCGCTGCCCATGATGTGCGCCGGCGCCCCACCCGGTACCTGGGGGTTGGGTTCCGGGGCAAGTGGGATTCCACAGCGTTCGGCGTGAATTTCGTTGAGCCGCGCGGTAAGTCGTTCGGCTAGTCGCCGCGAATTAGCGAAGACGATGGTCGAGCGATGCGATTCGATCAGGTCGACCAGACGCGCCTCGACATCGGGCCAGATGGTGTTGTTCGCCAAGTTGGCCATGTCGGGCACCGGTACCTGCACCGTGAGCTCGACGGTCTTGGCCGCTCGCGGGGCGACGATGGTCGTCGGAGATTGTCCGGACAGAAACCGCGCAAGCTCCTCGGGGGGACGCACGGTCGCCGACAACCCGATGCGCTGGGCAGGCCGCCCCTCACGCAGGTCATCCAGGCGCTCCAGCGACAGGGCCAGGTGTGCGCCGCGCTTGCCGGCGGCGATGGCGTGAATCTCGTCGACGATGACCGTCTGCACGCTGGCCAGGGTCTCGCGTGCCGCCGAAGTCAGCATCAGGAACAGGGACTCCGGGGTGGTGATCAGCACGTCGGGGGGCCGGGCGATCAGTTGGCGGCGGCGCGCGGGCGGGGTGTCACCGGAGCGGACCCCGACGCTGATGTCGGGGGCGGGCAGGCCACGGCGCTGCGCGATGCGGGTGAGGCCCGCCAGCGGGGTGCGCAGGTTGCGCTCGACGTCGACCGCCAGCGCCTTGAGCGGTGATACGTACAGCACGTGCGTGCCTGCTGGCCGGTCGGCCGCACCCGCCAAATTATCGATGGCCCACAGGAACGCCGCCAGCGTCTTTCCGGATCCAGTCGGCGCGATCACGAGGGTGTTGTTGCCGTCGGCGATGGCGTCCCAGGCGCGGGCCTGGGCCGTAGTGGGCGCGGCGAAAGTGCTGGTGAACCATTCCCGGGTGACCGCGCTGAACCGGCCCAGGGCGTCAGGAGGCCCGGGGTCGGGGGGCCCGGAGTCAGGGGGCCGGGGTTCAGGGCGGGTGCTCACCTAACCATGGTGCCAACCGGCACCGACAGGAACTGCCGGGTTTGTCACAGTTTCGCGGTGGTGGCCATAACCTCGGCCAGTTCGGCGGGAATCTCGGGCACCCGCGAAATGGCGTCCAGCAGCGCGTGCGCACAGGCATCGGCGAGCTTGTCGGCGTCGGTCGAGGGGTCCATGATCCGCTGACGGCAGATCTCGAAGGTGAATGCCAGCCAGCCGTGCAAGATCACCCGCAGGTCCCGCTCGACGCCCGGTTCCAGACTGCTTCCCGTTCCCGGGACCGCGCTCACCATGTCGCCGATCCGACTCATGATGTGTTCCATCTGGCGGTTCTTGGCTTCGTCGTCGATGCCGAGCAGCACCGGGTCGGACCGGCCGAGACCGACGTACGCCGCCCACGCTGCCTCCGGATTCTGTTGGTGGTAGGCCATATAGGCCAGCACACCGGACCGGATCTCTTCGAACAGCGTCATGCCGGCGGGGGGCGGGATGTTGGTGGCCTCGTAGAGCCGGTCAGCCTCGTCTTTGACCACCGCAGCGAAGAACGCCCGCTTGTCGGGGAAGTAGTGATACATCAGCGCCCGCGACACGCCGGCGCGCTCGGCTATCTCGTCGATGCGGACCTCGTCATAGGGTCGCTTCCCAAAGACTTCTGCCCCCAAAGCGAGCAGCTCGGCGCGTCGATCCTCGGGGGGTAACCGCCTCCTGGCTGTCGGCATGTGTCAGATAGTACTGGTCCGAAATGAGACGCCCGCCACATCGCGTTTATCCGAACTCCACGCCCTGGGCCAGCGGTAACTGGCTAGAGTAGTTGACGGTGTTGGTGGCGCGCCGCATGTAGGCTTTCCACGCGTCCGAACCAGACTCCCGCCCGCCGCCGGTCTGCTTCTCGCCGCCGAACGCGCCGCCGATCTCGGCGCCGGATGTGCCGATGTTGACGTTGGCGATACCGCAGTCGGATCCGTCCAGGAAACGTTCGGCCTCGCGTAAGTCGGTGGTGAAGATCGCCGACGAAAGTCCCTGCGGTACCGCATTGTTGAGTGCTATCGCCTCGTCCAGGTCGTCGTAGGTCAGCACGTAGAGGATCGGCGCGAACGTTTCGGTTGTCACGATGGCGGTCTGTGCGGGCATTCGGACCACAGCGGGCGCGACGTAGTAGGCACTCGGGTGATCCGCGATGTCTATGTGTCTGCGGTCGCCGTCGATGACCTCGCCGCCGTCGGCGCGTGCCTGTTCCAGGGCTCCCACCATGTCGCGGTAGGCGGTCTCGTGGATGAGCGGGCCGACGAGCGTGCCCGGGGCCGACGGGTCGCCGATGGGCAGCTGCCGGCAGGCGGCGACGACGCGCGCCACCACATCGTCGGCCACCGAGCGATGCACGATCAGCCGGCGCAGGGTGGTGCATCGCTGACCGGCGGTGCCGGCGGCAGCGAAGACAATGGCGCGCACGGCCAGGTCCAGGTCGGCCGACGGCGTCACGATGGCCGCGTTGTTGCCGCCCAATTCCAGCAGCACCCGTCCGAAGCGCCCGGCGAGGCGTGGGCCGACCGCCAGGCCCATCCGCACCGAACCGGTCGCGGACAGCAAGGCGATCCGGGGGTCGTCCACCAGCTGCTCACCAAGGTCCCGGTCGCCCAGCACGAGACCGCTCACCGCGGTCGGGGCACCGACATCGGCAGCCGCCCGGCCGATCAGCGCCTGGCAGGCCAAACCCGTCAACGGCGTCAGCTCCGAGGGCTTCCACAACACGGTGTCCCCGCACACCAGTGCCACCGCGGCGTTCCACGCCCAGACCGCAACCGGGAAGTTGAACGCGGTGATCACGCCCACCACACCGAGTGGATGCCAGGTCTCGAGCAGCCGATGTCCAGGGCGCTCCGACGCGATGGTTCGGCCGTAGAGCTGGCGTGACAGGCCGACGGCGAACTGGCAGACATCGATCATTTCCTGCACTTCGCCCAGCGCCTCGGAGGTGATCTTGCCTACCTCGAGGGTCACCAGTGTCGCGAGGTCGTTCTTGTGTTCGGTGAGCAGCTCGCAGAGGCGGGCCACCAGTGCGCCGCGCACCGGGGCCGGTGTGCATCGCCATGCCGAAAACGCCCGGGCGGCGTCGGCGATCGTCTGATCGGCCTGCCCGGGTGTGGTCAGCGCGACGGTGAACAGCACCTCGCCGGTGATCGGTGTGCTGGCGGGCAGGCCGTGCTCGCCCAGCTCGCCGAGACTGACGTCAGCTCCGGTTGCCTGAAGGGCGCGACGTGCCCGGGCGCGCAACTCGTCGACGGTCGGCAGGTTCACCGGGTTCCTCCTGGGAAAGCGCTTCGTAAAGCGCGTACGGGTCATAAATATCGCGGTCGATAGCCCCGGCCAGCCACTGGACGTCGTGACCGGAATCGTCGGCGGCATCACCAGCCTTGACGCCGGCCCTGGCATCCCGGTCCAGGTTGGACCGGAAGATGCCGGCCGCCGAGGCAGGCAAGAAGTCTTCGTAGACGATGGGTGCCGACGGGTCGCCGCCGCGGTAGTAGGCCAGTCCTTCGGCGGCCATCTCCTTATCGGTCGACGGGAAGTAGTTGCTCCACACTTGGGCCGGGTCAGCTTCCCCAACAAGCTGAGCCATCGCGGCGTCGTAGCGCTCCCGCCCGCGCGGGGTCAGCGCGACACCACGCGCCTCGACTTCACCGAACCGTACCCGCAGGTTTCCCGGGGTGAGGGAGCCGTCCCTGCCGCGGAACAGGCATGGTTCGGCGAGTGCGCGAAAAGAGGTCTGGCGCAACAGCACCGCGGGCCCGTCGGTGCGGGGCGGTCCCTGGATGGCATCGATCATGGTGATGCCGCGCTCGGTCATCCGCCGGTACAGATCGTCGATGTCGAGGACTCGCGGTGTCAGGTGGTTGATGTGGGTGGAGCTGACCCCGGCGATGTCGGCGGCCACCGTGGACACCCGCGACAACTCGTCGTACCAGGACTTCTTGATCGGCGCGCGCGACAGTGCAAAAGTCGACACCGACGCCGCGACGAATGCCTGCGCTTCGTCGGCGTCGCAGGCACCCTCGGCGGCGATGATCCGCGCGCGGGCGAGCAAAGCGGGGTCGAACAGTTGGCGGCGCGCGACGAACGTCTCCACGCGGGTACGCAGGTCGGAATCGAAAAACCGGCGGTCCCGGGTGGCCAGCATCGAGGTGAACACCCGGAACGGATTGAGCGCCAACTCGTGTGCATCGATAGGGCGAAAAGCGGTGGACACCACCGGAATGGGCGATTTGGCCGAGCGCAGGTCGTAGTAGCCCACCGGCAGCATGCCGAACGCGGCGAACAGGTCGGCGACGGCGGCCAGTTCGGCCGGGCTGCCCACCCGGATGGCGCCGTGCCGCTCAGCGGTGACCCGTTGCAGCGAGCCGAGGCGTTCGGCGCCGGGATGGCACGCCACGTAATCGGAGTTGACCTGCCCGCTCACCTCGACCAGCGTCGCGTATGCGGGCACCTCGCCGGCATACATGGCTGACAGCCCGGCGGCGAACTGGGCACGCAGCTGCCAGGTCGCCAGCCTTTTCGCTCGGCTCATGGCGCGCCGCCGCTGCGATAGTCTCCGGCCATGAATGAAACGCTCGACGATGTCGACCGGATCCTGGTGCGCGCGCTGGTCGCCGACGGACGCGCCACTTTGGCGGAGCTGGCCGCAAGCGCCGGATTGTCGGTGTCAGCGGTCCAGTCGCGGGTGCGTCGGTTGGAGTCTCGCGGCGTGATATCGGGGTACTCCGCGCGGATCAACCCGGAGGCGGTCGGGCACCTGCTGTCAGCGTTCGTGGCCATCACTCCTCTGGATCCTTCTCAACCCGATGATGCGCCCGCCCGCCTGGAACACATCGGGGAGATCGAATCGTGTCACTCGGTGGCCGGCGAAGAAAGCTACATCTTGCTGGTGCGCGTGGAGTCCGCGCGGGCGCTCGAGGAACTGCTGCAACGAATCCGGACAACGGCGAATGTCCAGACTCGCAGCACCATCATCCTCAATACTTTTTACAGCGATCGGCAATACATACCATAATTTTTCCGATATACGCGTCATGATTCCGTAAAAATACGCTAGCATGACGGTGTGACTGCCGCCGTGAACTACCTTGCGCCCGCCGAACTGCGGACAGAACCCGACCGGGTCCATGAGGTGCTGTCGCGCAGCATGCTGGTCGACGGTTTCGACTTGGTGCTCGATCTGACGCGGTCGGCCGGGTCGTATCTGGTCGACGCCCGAGACGGCCGACGCTATCTCGACATGTTCACCTTCGTCGCCTCGTCGGCGCTGGGTATGAACCACCCGGCGCTGGCCGATGACGAGGAGTTCCGCGCCGAACTCGTGACGGCAGCGCTGAACAAGCCCAGCAACTCCGACGTGTACTCGGTAGCGATGGCCGGCTTCGTCGAGACCTTCGCCCGGGTGCTGGGCGATCCTGCGCTGCCGCATCTGTTCTTCGTCGAAGGTGGCGCGCTGGCGGTGGAGAACGCGCTCAAGGTTGCGTTCGACTGGAAGAGCCGGCACAACCAGGCGCGCAGCATCGACTCGGCGCTCGGTACTCGGGTACTGCACCTGCGCGGTGCATTCCACGGCCGCAGCGGCTACACCCTGTCGCTGACCAACACAAAGCCGGTCAGCGTGGCCCGCTTCCCGAAGTTCGACTGGCCGCGTATCGACGCGCCGTATATCCAGCCGGGAGCCGTTATGGACGCGCTGGAAGCCGAGTCGCTGCGCCAGGCCCGCGCGGCTTTCGAGGCGCACCCGCACGACATCGCGTGCTTCATCGCCGAACCCATCCAAGGGGAGGGCGGCGACCGGCACTTCCGGCCTGAGTTCTTCGCCGCGATGCGTGAGCTGTGCGACGAATACGACGCCCTGCTGATCTTCGATGAGGTGCAAACCGGTTGCGGGTTGACCGGAACTCCTTGGGCCTACCAGCAATTGGGTGTGCAACCCGATGTGGTGGCGTTCGGCAAGAAGACGCAGGTGTGTGGAGTCATGGCGGGCCGCCGGGTCGACGAGATCGTCGACAACGTGTTCGCGGTCGCCTCGCGGCTCAACTCGACATGGGGCGGCAATCTCGCCGACATGGTGCGCGCCCGCCGCGTCCTGGAGGTGATCGAGGCCGACGAACTTTTCGACCATGCCGCCGAACAGGGCGCCTACCTGCGAGCCCGGCTTGACGAACTCGCTCACGACTTCCCGGCAGTGGTTCTGCACCCCCGCGGCCGGGGCCTGATGTGTGCGTTCAGTCTGCCGACTACTGCCGATCGCGACGAGTTGGTCCACCAGCTGTGGCAACGTGGGGTGATTGTGCTGTCCGCAGGTCAAGACGGCGTTCGGTTCCGTCCCGCGCTGACGGTTTCCCGCGCAGAAATCGACGCGGCGATTGCTGCCGTACGCGGTGCATTGACAGCTCTGACCTAGGCATTGAAGGCGGTTTACCTTGGTCTGCCGTCGGGTTCTTAGCTGTTGGCGGATTGGTGGTTTGTGGGTTTTTGTCGGTGGTGTCTGCGATGGTGGTGTTGTGATGGCGGAGAAGTTGGGTGAGTGGCGGGGGGTGAAGCCGGCGGCGGGTCCATCCGGTGTGGCGATCACGACCCGGTCGCGGACCAGTGACGCCGATGAGATGGTGCTTGATGCCGTCGCCGATCATCTGGGCCGGTTGCGCCGCGCGGACCTGGCGGTGGTGTGCCGTCGGCAGCCGCTGGCGCCTGGTTTAGACGAAGCGGGCCGTCGGCAGTGTCGTCGGGGCCGGCTCAACCACCGCAAGGCGGCGTTGACCGCCGAGTCGAGTGCTCGGCGGGCCAATGCGATCATCGGGGCCAACGATGAGCAGTACCGGCTGGCCCGTGACGCCCAGTGCCGGCACATCGTCGGGTTGCGGGCGGCGATCGCGACCATCACCAAACGGTTGGCCCAGCCGACCGGCGACACCTTCACCGCCAAGGACGGCAAAGCATGCACGCAACGCGCGAAGGGATATGCGACCCAGGCGGAGCGGTTTGAGAAGCTGCGCCGGGTGCAGCATCTGCGTGCGGAGTTGCCCCGGGCCGAGGCCGACCGGGATGGCAAGCGGGTGCACGTCACCGACGGCGGTAAGCGCCTGGCCAAGACCCGCTATCACCTCGATGCTGCGGGGCTGAGCTGGGCGCAGTGGCGGGCGAACTGGGACTGCGCCCGCTACCGGATTGTGGCCAATGGGTCTGGTGATGAACCGTTGGGCAGCCTGATCATTACCGTCAGCCCGGGCGGGCAAGTCAGCCTGCGCCTGCCCAAGCCGTTGGGGCATCTGGCCAACGCCCAACGCGGCCGCGACGTCCTGTCCGGCCCAGCTGCGTTCGCCTACCGCGCTGATGAGTGGGCGGCGCGGATCGTCGGCGGCCAGTCGGTGTCGTACACGATCAGCCGCAGACCGGGCCGGGCCGGCCGGTATCTGACCGCGTCCTGGGCCACCCCACCGCAGACGGTCGGTGTGGCGCCCGGCGCGTGCGACGCCGGCGTGTTCGCCGAGGGTCCGGTTGTTGGTGTGGACCTCAACGAGGGGCACCTGGCGCTGCGCCGCCTCGATGAGCACGGCAACCCGGTCGGCACCCCGGCGCGTATCGATGTCGACCTGTCCGGTACGTCCGCGCGCCCTGACGCGCAGGTCCGCCACGCCATTACAAGGCTGATCCGCTACCCCCGCCGGCACAAGGTTGGCACGATCGCCGTGGAGGACCTCGACTTCGCCGATGCCCGCACGCTGGGGCGCGAGGCGATGGGCCGCGGCCGGCGCGGCAAACGCTTCCGCAAGAGTGCGGCTGGCATCCCGACGGCGGTGTTTCGCCGCCGGCTCACCGCCCAAACCGGCAGACACGGTATCCGCCTGCTGGCGGTGAACCCCGCCTACAGCAGCGCGTGGGGCGAGCAGCACGGGCGCAAACCCTATGAGAACGTCACCCGACACCTGGGGGTACCACCCGCTTGCGGGGGAGCAGCCGCCCCGGTGATCGGGCGTCGCGCCCAAGGCTATAAGGCTCGGCGACGCGAAGGTGTGACCTGCACGCGACCGGAGGATCGCACCGGGAGAGCTACCGACCAGGCCGCGCCGGAAAGCCAGCGGGTGACCAGTAGCCACCACCAGCCAGGGATGCGAGGAACCAAATCTCGCCCCGCCCGACTGGACAAGTACGTGGCTATCGGGCCGGGCAACCGTTACCCCGGCAACGGCCAACAACGGCCACCCACATCAGTAACGGTATCGGATCCCATCCGACGGAAGGTGGTCGGAAAAATTGTCACTACACGGTAACGAATGCGGCGTAGCGAACGATGGAACCAAGAGCAGCC
>Ga0335081_10011075_pt1 | contig 14589 bp, 11 predicted proteins | sample Lox_Sample_35_FD_206713 | JGI IMG/M metagenome (GOLD analysis project Ga0335081, IMG submission 206713) | Soil microbial communities from Loxahatchee National Wildlife Refuge, Florida, United States - Lox_Sample_3.5 | ecosystem: Environmental > Terrestrial > Soil > Wetlands | place: USA... | reverse complement strand
AATCCGATCATCACTTCTTGCGGCTCCGGCGTTACCGCCGCGATCCTCGTCCTTGCGCTCGACGCGATCGGCCGGCAGGCAAAGGGCCTGTTCGACGGCTCATGGGCGGAATGGGGTTCGCGCCCCGACCTTCCAGTCGAGCGCGGCTAAGCGGGTATGAAATGGCCGGCGCCGCGCATCCCGTCGCTCTCGTCACCGGCGGCGCCAACGGTATCGGCCGCGCCGTCGCGCGCCATCTTCTCTCGACGGGCTGGCGCGTTGGAATCGCCGACCTTCCGGACTCGGGCATGCGCCGCGCGTTTCCCGGGGGCTCGCGCAACGTCGTCCTCGTAGCCGGTGACGTTGCAGCGGAGGAGACGGCTCCGCGTGCCGTCGGCGCGTTGCTCGACTGCTTTGGGCGGCTCGATGGGGTCGTCTCCAATGCCGGCATCATGATCCGCAAGCCGCTGCGGCAATTGACATTGGCCGAATGGCGTCGGGTCATCGATACGAATCTGACGGCGGCGTTCGTGTTTGCTCGTGCGGCGGAGAAAGCGCTGCGAAGCTCGCACGGCGCGATCGTCACCGTCGCCTCGACGCGCGCGCTCATGTCGGAACCGGACACGGAATCCTACGCCGCCTCGAAGGGCGGCATCGTCGCGCTGACGCACGCGCTGGCGATGAGCTTGGGTCCGGACATACGCGTCAACTGCGTCAGTCCGGGCTGGATCGAGACCAAGGACTATGCCGCCCTGCGGCGGAAGGATCATGCGCAACATCCGGTCGGCCGGGTCGGCAAACCGCAGGACATTGCCAACATTGTCGCCTGGCTGCTCGACGGCGAGCGCTCGGGCTTCGTCACCGGCGCCAATTTCGTTGTCGACGGCGGCATGACGCGCAAGATGATCTATGAAGAGTAAACCGAGGCCCGGACCCGCCCGCACAGCGTTGAAATCGGGGACGCCATTCGATGTCTCCGCGCCGCGTAGCGGCCTTAGCCCATCGGCGCATCTCGCAAACCGTATGCTGGCCGGCTGCGGGCGATTTTGCTCCTAGCGCGTGCATCACGCGCGCCGCTATCCTATGCTGGACAGTCGCCGAATGAGGCCGCGCGCATGATCTTCCGACAACTCTTCGACAGCACGTCCGGCACCTATACCTATCTGCTCGCCAGCCGTCCCGGCGGCGAGGCACTCATCATCGACCCGGTGCTGGAGCGGGTAGAACGCTACATGCAGCTTGTGCGTGAGTTGGATGTCAGGCTGGTCAAGGCCGTGGACACCCATCTGCACGCCGACCACGTCACCGGTCTCGGCGCTTTGCGCGACCGCACGCACTGCATCACCGTCATGGGGGAGCACACCAAGGCCGATGTCGTCTCCATGCGCGTCACCGAGGGCGACCACGTCGAGATCGAGGCCGTGCGCCTCGACGTGATGTACACGCCGGGCCACACCGATGATTCCTACTCATTCCTCCTGGGAGACCGGGTGTTCACCGGCGACACGCTGCTCATCCGCGGCACCGGCCGCACCGACTTTCAGAACGGCGACCCCCGCGCGCAGTACGATTCCATTTTCAACAAGCTGCTGAGATTGCCGGACGAGACGCTCGTCTATCCCGCCCACGACTACAAGGGCGAGACGGTCTCGACCATCGGTGAAGAGAAGTTTTTCAACCCCAGGCTTCGGGTGAAGTCCGTCGATGAGTACGTCGACCTGATGAACAATCTGAAGCTGCCCAATCCCAAGATGATGGACGTCGCCGTGCCAGCCAACATGCAGGTCGGGCTGCGCCAGGAGGACATAGCGCGCAAGGGCTGGGCATTGTCGGCCGCCGAGGCGATCGCATCGCGTGGACGCGGCGATATGGAGCTGGTCGACCTGCGCGAGAGAAGCGAACGGGAGAAGCACGGCGCCATTCCAGGCTCACTGCACGCGCCCTACCCGGCCTTGTCCGAGTATATCGGTCCCGGCGGCATGCTGCGCGAATTGGCCGCGGCCACCGGCAAGCGGATCGTCTTCTACTGCGCCTATGGCGAGCGCTCGGCGATGGCCGTGCAGGCCGCGCAGGATGCCGGCATCGCCACCGCCTGCCACATCGAGGGTGGCATCGCCGCGTGGAAGAAAGCCGACGGCCCGCTTGCTCGCTGAGCAGCCCAAAAACGGCAAGCCGCAGGAGCAAATCCTGCGGCTTCCGCTTCCTGGCGTCCGCTGCAAGGGAGGGAAAATCAGCGGACGCCTGCGTCAATCGCGTCGGCCTAGAGCGGCGTGCGTTCTCCCGCGCCTTGCCCGTCGTCGCCCTCTTCCTCGCGAGAGGGGTTATGCGGCCATTCCGAGCCCAATCGATGGCCGTCGCGGCCGAACCAGGGATCGCCGGCTGGGCCGAAGGCCATGAATCGCGGGTGATGCGGCCGCAGGAATCGTACCAATATCCTGAGCCGGACCTTCTGCGCGTCGGTCAGGCTTTGATATAGCGGACCGCCCGCCTCGGCGACGCGCTTTAACGCGGAACCGAACTTGGACATGTTATCGGCGCGACGCGCGAGCCGATCGAACGGCGTCATTGGCGCCTGTCCCGCCTCACTCGCCGCCAGGCGGGCGCGCATGCGCTCGATCCGCACCTGCGCCAGATCGCGCAAGGCCTGCTCGAAAGCCGGCCAGTTCTGCGTCTGATCCGGCGTCAGCTGGAGCCCGGCCTTGAGCGCGGCGATGCGCGCCTCGGTGAACGCGGCGACGTCTTCGAGGCTCGGCCGGTAACGATGCTCGGCGCGAGCGCCGTCGCCTTCCCCGCCGGACCCGGGCTGGCCGAAAGGTTGCTGGGCATAGACAAGTGAGGAGCCGGCGACAACCAGCATCGCCGTTACGGCCCTCATGGGCTTGAGCATCTCTGTCTCCACGCAAGTCAGATCGGCAAAAAGTAAACGGCCGCCGACTCGCGCGAACAAGTTAAAGTTTGGTCAGATTGACGGCTCGGGATTACGGCAGCGTAATATTGGTTGTTCATCCATCTTCTGAAGAAGGCGTGATCGCGCCGGAGGGCGGTCGATAAATGCGGGCGCGCCAAAGCTGCGCAAGCAAGCGAATACTCAAACACAGCTCGGGCCGGCGCGACGTCGTCTGTTCGCCGCGCCGCGTAAGGAAACATTAAGGTTAAGGGAGCTTGATGGTGTGGGGGTAAGTATGTTGCGTGGAGTTACTTATGCGACTTTTTTTAATTTTTTTGACGGTCGTTGTCTGCTGTTCCGGGGCGATTGACGCAAATGCTGCCGACTTGGCGCCACCCTATTCCCCGCTCGCCGGCCCCGCTGCCCCTTCCATACCGAACTGGACCGGGTTCTATCTTGGTGCCCAAGCCGGCATCGCGTTCGATCAGACCGGCGGCTATTCGACCAACTGCGGCGTTGCCTGCACCTCAGCGGCTGGAGACATCAGGGGAGCCGTGGGCGGATTCCAGGCAGGATACAACTATCAACTCGGCCCAATGGTTGCCGGCGTCGAGGCGGATGTCACCCGCAGCACATTGCGCAGCAGCTACCCGGCGACTGACGGGATCGACGCGGTGACGTCGAGCGTCGACTATTCCGGGTCGCTGACCGCAAGGTTCGGCGTCACCATGGACCGCGCGCTGCTCTACGCAAAGGGCGGCGTTGCTTGGACGCGCTATGCCCATAGCGACTACGACACCGTCGAGGCCGAATCCTTCTCGACACGATACTGGCAACTCGGTGGCACGGTCGGCGCCGGTATCGAGTATGCGCTCCTCGCCAACTGGTCAGTTCGGCTCGAATACGACGCCATTCTGACGGGAACGAAGCCGACCACGTTCACAGCAGCGTCCGGCGATTTTTTCACCGCCAACATGCGCCAGTTCGTCAGCACGGTTGCGCTAGGCGCGAATTACCGGTTCTGAATGCGGACGTGTAAATGCCGCATCGATGCGTCCGCTGTTTATTCAGGTCGCGCCGGGGATCAGCCAAAGGCGACACGTTCCCATCCGACGCGGCCTTTACAGCCACTTCTTCCACTTGAAGAACCAATAGGGCAACACGGCCACTATCACCATCAGGACGAGCGCAATGTAATAGCCGTGCGTCCATTCCAGTTCCGGTATGTTTTTGAAGTTCATGCCATAAATCGAGGCGACCAGCGTCGGCGGCATCAGGACCACGGCGGCGACGGAAAAGATCTTGATGATTTTGTTCTGCTCCACCGAGGAGAGCAACAGATGTGCCTCCAGCCCTGCGGCCAGAAGGTCGCGGAGGTTGTCGATGTTTTCGACCAGACGGATCACATGGTCTTGGATGTCGCGGAAGTAAGGATGCATGGCCTGATCGATCAAAGGCACATCGAATCGCATCATGCGGTTGCACATTTCCTGCAGCGGCTGGACGGCACGCCGAAGCAGCAGTAATTCATGCCGGATCTCGTAAATCCGCTCGATATTCGGCTGGTCGGAGGTGCGGGAAAAGATGGCGTCCTCCAGCGCATCCACCTCGCCTTCGAGTTCTTGCAAGACCGGGAAATAATTGTCGACGATGAAATCCACGATTGAATAAACGACGAAGCCCTCACCCATTGCCAGCATTTTCGGCGCGCCCTCGCAGCGCGAGCGCACTTCCTTGTAAGCCGTCGTCGAACCGTGACGTACAGTCACCACATAGCCGCGGCCGGCGAAAATATGAGTCTCGCCGCACCGAAGCTTGCCATCCTGCAGCGAGGCCGTGCGGACCACGATGAACAGCGTGTTTGCATAGATTTCGAGCTTCGGTCGCTGATGGGCGAGCAGCGCGTCCTCGATGGCAAGGTCATGCAGCCCGAAGTGTTGCTGCACCACGCGCAGCAGCTGTTGATCCGGCTCGTGCAGGCCGATCCAGACGAAGCGGCCATCGGACGTATCAACCTTGCGCGCCTGATCGAGATTGATGTCTGCGACCCGGCACCCGCCTTGATAGGCGGCACAGTTGATCACCATACTCTGTCTTGCGTCACCGACCCCAGGCTCGATCGGTGGCAGCGTCGATGATTCGTGCGTCTCGCTCATGCCGACATCGCCTCAATGGTTCTTCAGCCAATCAACCGGTCTTGGCGCGTACCAACTTGCTGCGACTAGCTCGCGGCTAACGACCTGACCTTCCCCAGCTCGCGTCAATCCGGCCATGGCTGCGCGCCGATGACTCTACGACGCCGTCCCCGCGTATCCCCGCGCGGTCGGATTAACCTATTAGCCTATCACCCTGGAAACGCGTCGGCCTCTGCCGCGTCGCCCACTGACCGTGCTTGCTGACGCGGTACGTTGATACTTTAAGGAGCCGTTTACCATAACGTGGAACAAAGTGTGAGCCTTCGCAGGATGACGAGAAGGCGATTCTTTTAGGATTACCCAGGCTGGACCTCCCATGAAATCACTGCTTTACGCAGGCTCCGTCGTCGTCGTACTCGCCGCGCTCAGTCCAGCCAACGCCGCCGACATGCCACCGCCATTGCTTACCAAAGGTCCGCCGCCGGCGCCGACGTATACGTGGCAGGGCTTCCATTTCGGGGCCAACGGTGGCGTTACCTGGGGTCGCAGCTGCTGGAGCTTCGTCGATACCGTGCCGGCCGGCTTGGGCGGCCCGCCAGCCGCCGAGGGTTGCCACGACCCCGTCGGCGGCGTTGTAGGCGGTCAACTCGGATATGACTGGCAGTTTGCCGGCTGGGTCGCCGGGCTCGAAGCTCAAGGCGATTGGGTGGACGCGCGGGCGCAGAATGTGAGCCTGCCGTTCCCGACCACCAGCAATCGCACGCATATCGACGCGCTCGGTTTGTTTACTGGCCGCCTCGGCTATGCATGGGGATCGACCTTGGTCTACGCGAAAGGCGGCGCGGCTGTCGTGCACAACGACTTTGACTTCTTCGGGACGCTGTTCGGCGCCCCCGTCTCCGGCAGCGCCAGCGCAACCCGATGGGGCGGCGCGGTCGGCGGCGGGATTGAGTACAAGTTCACTCAGAACTGGTCGGCGGCGATCGAGTACAACTATATCGCGCTCAACAGATCGCAGCTCACGTTTGCGACGACGCTGGGCGTCAGTTCGATCGAAGACATCAGCCAGAACATGAATCTGGTGACCGCGCGGGTGAATTACAGCTTCCCGTAACCTGCGCCGGCGGCCGCTGCTTCAACCAAACCGCGCGCCGGCCAACGGTCAAGCGGCCTGACGCGTCAGAACGCTTGCTGCCCCGCCGCCGAGTTGATTCTCGTCCTCAGGGAGCTGGATCGGCAGTTTCAGCAAAAACTTCGATCCCAGGCCTAATTTGCTCTCGACCGAGAGCTCTCCACCCATCAGCCGACAATAACGGTGCGCGAGCGGCAGCCCCAGCCTGACATCATCGCCGTAATGGCTCGCCGTCTCGTTGTCGGAACTGCCGAAGGTCTCGAACAGGCGGTCGATCTGACCCTCGGCGATTCCGGTGCCGGTATCCTCGACCGAAATCAGTAGGCAGCCGTCCCGCACCCGGGCCGAGAACGTGACGCGGCCGTTTTTGGTGAATTTGGCGGCGTTGCTCAACAGGTTGGCTATGACGCGCCGCAGCTTGCCGCCGTCGCCGATGATCTCCATGGCGGGCGGCGGCTCTACGTCGAATTGGCTCCCGTTCTCGACCACGGCCGTTCGCCATTTCGCCGCGAGCTCCTGGAAGAGGCCGCCGAATTCGAACCTGTCGGCGTGCAACTCCATCTTGCCAGCTTCGAGCTTCGACAAGTCGAGGAGATCGTCAATGAGCTCGAGCAGCCGGTGACCGGCGGCACGAATCGACATCAGGTCTTTGTAGCGCTGATCCATCGTCGCCTCGTGGCCTTCGATCAGGATCTCGCTGTAGCCGATGATCGAATTGAGCGGGTTCCTCAGCTCGTGGCTCATTTTGGCGAGGAACTCGGATTTCGCCAGCATCGCCCGCTCGGCCTGTTCGGTGGCCTCGCGGAGCTTTCGTTCGGTCGCCTTGTGGCGCTCAACCTCCTGCTCCAGCTCGGCCTGCGAGGAGACGATGTTCGCGTAATAGAGCGCCATCATCGAGACATAGACGCTCGCGCAGAACGTCGAAATCAGACCCAGGACGACAAGGCCGTCCAACGGCACGGTTTCCGGAAATCCAACCGCGGAATAGATTCCGTAGAACAGCGCAAGATTGGCGACGATCATGACGCCAACTACGATCCGGGTCGCGCGCCCGGGCAGGTAGAAGAACGCCAATAGCGGCACGGTCACCAGCCACGGCAGGATCGGAGAACTGACGCCGCCATACTGGTAGCAGCCCCAGAAAACGCAGAACATCAGATTTTCGATGGAGAGCAGCGCCAGCGGCACGTACCAGCCGGTAGCGCGTAGAACCCAGGGGAACGGCCAGAACGCCGTCACGGCGATGAAGAATATCCACCAGGAGACGTCGGCGCCGCCCTGGATATACAACATCGAGAACGAAATCGTATGGCCGAGAAAGGGCCCGAAGAGATGACTGAAGAGGAACATCCGCACGCCCTGCACCAGGTCGCCGGATGATCTAAGCTTGTCCGGAATGAACCAGTCGACGGCAGCGTTCACCCGCACTTCGAGAGTTTTGAGAAAATTTCGCATTGCGGTCATCCGTTCACGATCTTTGGCCAGTGTCACGCCGCCGCCGCCATCGTCCGCGCCGCCGGGAGCCGCACGGTAAATATCGATCCGCGGCCGGGCTCGCTTTCGACGAGCAGGTCGCCGTCGAGGAGACGCGCGAGCTTGTGACTGACGGCAAGCCCGAGACCCGAGCCGCCGTAGGACTTCGAGGTGACGGCGTTGGCGTGGTTGAAATTGGTGAACAGGCCGTTGATCGCCTCCGCTGGAATGCCGATCCCGGTGTCCTGCACCGATATGACGATCTGTTCGCTTGCGCCGCCAAGGGCACGGCGCGCCCACAACATGACCCGGCCGTTCTTGGTGAACTTGCCGGCGTTGCCGAGAAGATTGATCAAGATCTGGCGCAGGCGGGTCTCGTCGGTTTCAATCACACCGAGGTCGGTCGACTTTTCGTAAATGAACTCGTTGCCGTTTTGCGCGACCAGATTCCGGCAGGTCGAAGCGACCTCGTCGAGGCATTGCTCGACATTGACCGGACGAACCGAAATCTCGACGTTGTCGGATTCGATCTTCGGCATGTAAAGGACGTCGGACACGAGGGACAGCAGATGCCGGCCGGCGCTGTTGATGGTCTTGAGATCGGCCTCGTCGGCGGAATTGGTGTTAGGCTCGATTTCCTCAAGGAGAATCTCGCTGTAGCCGATGATCGCGTTCAGCGGCGTGCGCAACTGGTGATTCATCTTGGCGAGGAAGACCGCCTTGGCTTCGTCGGCGCGTTCCGCCTCGAATTTTGCCTGGCGCAGCTTCGCCGCCGTTATCAGATGCTTTTCGACTTCCTGTTTGAGCGCCGATTGGTCGATCATGACGTAGGCGTAGTAGATCGCCATCATCGAGCTGTAGAGCGTTGCGCACAGAACCGAGATCATGCCGACCGTGGACAGTTCGCCGACCGGAACGCGCTCGGGAAATGAGCCGTTGACGATGTAGGCGCCGCAGAAGCCGGCGAGGTGCGCGGCGAAGATGCCGACCACGAGGAGCGGCCGATCGCTGAGATAGAAGAAGCCGATCAATAGCGCGACGAGAGCCCAAGGCAGGAACGGCGAGCTCACCCCGCCGTAGAAGAAGGCTCCAAGAATGCTGACCAAGGTCAGGTCGCAGAACGAAAACAAGGCAAGCGCGGTGAGCGCGCGCGTGAGCTTGAGCCCGATCGGCAGGAGCCAGAACGCGCCGCAGAGGACGCAGATCGTCCAAAAGACGACGTCACGCACCTCCAGAACGCGGTAGAGATATCCGAGGATGGCGATCGCGCTGCACGGGCCGAGCAAATGGCTGATCACGAAAATTCGCGCCCGCCATAGGTTCGCGGTGCTCGCCCGCAGTTCGGCGGGTATGAACCAGTCGATTATGCTGATCAGGCGATTGCTGAACATCCGCTCGTCCCCGTGAAAACGTCCCGGACCTGCCTCAGGCCACGGCTTTGACCTGTTCCCGCTCGTCGCCGCTGCCGGCCCGATACCGTTGGAATTCGCCCTGCGCCTGATCGACTGCGACGCGAAGCCTTGCGGCCAACTCTGCCACGTCTTCCGCGCTATGCGTCGGCATCATCTGCAGCCGAAACCGCGCATTGCCTTTGGCCACGGCGGGATACTCGACGAGGTTGGCAATCACCTCAAGTTCGGGCAGGCGTCGGCTGACCATGCGCGCCAGCGCTTCGTCGCCGACGAGGACCGGCACGATCGCCGACGGGGCGCCGATCACGTCGAGCCTTGCCGCCGCGAGCGCATCGCGCATTTGCACAACGCGCTTGAGCAGGCGGGTGCGCAGTTCCTGTCCCTTCCTTGACTGAACGATCTCGAACGCTTTCGCCACCGTCGCCGCTTGCACCGGCGAGAGCGCATTGGAAAACGTCGCCGAACACCCGTAGAACTTCAAGTATTGCTTGACCGCCGGCGAGTTGCAGGCGACGAAGCCGCCATTCGATGCAAAAGTCTTCGAGAAGCTGCCCATGACGATGTCGATCTCACCGGTCATGCCCTGCATGCCGATGAAGCCGCGGCCGCTCTGGCCCATGGCGCCGAGGTCATGGGCGACGTCGACGAGCAGCGTCGCCTCGTATTCGCGGGCGAGTTCCTGAAGGGCGCGCAGGTCCGGCGAATCCGAATCCATGGAAAACAGGCTTTCGGTCACCAGGAGGACACCGTTTTCCGTGTCCTTGGAGCGAATTCGCTTCAGGTGGCGGCGAACCGAGTCGAGATTGAGGTGCCCGTGCAGATGCACATTGGCCGTCGCCGAGTACGCGCCCTCCTGCAGGCATGCGTGCGAGAGGCCATCCATCACCACATGGTCGCTCGGCCGCACCAGACCCTTGATGACGCCGTAGCCAGCGGCCCAGCCCGTGGGATAGAGCACCGCGTGTTCGAGATCGAGAAAATCCGAGATCGTCCTTTCGAGGCGCAACGAGTATTTGGTGTTCCCGGCCAACGCCGAAGAACCGGCGCTGTGCACGCCGTACTCGTCGACGACCGCTTTCGCGACCTCCTTGATCTCAGGGTCGGATGAGAGCCCGAGATAATCCTGGGTGGCGAAATTCAATCCGGAAAATCTCAAGCCGGTATCGTCGCGGGCGGCGCAGAACGCGAGCGGCGCCTGTTCGGTGGACTTCGAATACGGCCACAGGCCGCGGCTGCGCCGCAGGTTCTGCCACTCGTAAAAGCCGCCGACGCGGCCGATCAGATCCTTTCCCTCAAGCTCGCGGAAGTCGCGCATGCTGCCGGCGAGAGCATCCGGCGGATCGAACTCCCGGCCCGCAGACGCAGCGAGCTTGGGCGGCGCGGCCGCTGGAGCTTCAAGCGGCGACGGATTCTTGGGCGTAGCAGTCTCCGTTTCCGACAGAAGCGGTTCTCGTGCTCCCAGATTCTTTGCAACGCATGCACTGATCTTGCCGAGAAGGCGCGTCAAATCGACCGGCTTGGTATCGAAGTCCGAGCAGCCGACCTCCACACTCTTGTCGCGATCGGTGGCCAGAGCGTGCGCGGTCAGGGCGATGACCGGAATGTCAGCCGTTCTCGGATCGGCCTTGATGAGCCGCGTCGCCTCCCAACCGTCCATCGCGCCAAGTGCGACATCCATCAGGATGACGTCGGGTGCTTCCGCGACCGACATGGCGACTCCGGTCGGACCGTCAGCGGCGCTGCACACGGCGAAACCGCGCCGCTCCAGCCGGCGCGTCAGCATATCGCGATTGGCTAGACTGTCTTCGACGAGCAGTATTTTGGTCGCCCGCGAAGGGCTCGCCGCGCTGGAAATTTCGGTCACCTGACGCCCCAAAGACCGCCGCATTGTTTCCGGCAAACTACGTAGGGCTGACTAAAAGCAAGCTAAGTTTTATTGTGAAAATTAGGTTTTGTAGTTCGTGGTTAGTCAAACGTGACGATAGCAAAACCGTTCAATCGAACGGCCCTTTTGCGGCGGCGGAGTTTGTTAAAACCGGAGAATTGATTGCCGCCACCGTTGCTTCAACAACGCGCGACGCACTCAGGTTCCGCATAAGGGCATATTAACTCGGCGGAACTATATTGTGGTACCGCTAGCCTGAATATTCCCGTCCGTTTTACCGAGAATTTGTGGAAGCGCGCGACATCGCCTGAGCCGTCACCAGAGAATGGACATATGGATAACCAGCCTAAGCTCCTCATCATCGACGATATCGCCGACAACCGTGCAATTCTCTCTCGGCGTTTCGGGCGTCAGGGGTTTCGAACGGTCGAAGCGGAATCTGGCGAGGAGGCGCTGAAGCTGGTCGAAGCGACGAAGTTCGATCTGCTGCTGCTTGACGTCATGATGCCCGGTCTCAACGGGGTGGAGGTGCTTAAGCGGGTTCGCGAAAAGCACGGTCCGATGGAGCTGCCCGTCATCATGGTGACTGCGAAGTCGGACGGCTCGGACGTTGCCGGGGCGCTCGACGCTGGCGCCAACGACTACATAACGAAGCCGGTCGACTTCGCCGCGGCGCTGGCGCGCGTAAATGCGCAGCTCGAGCGGAAAAAAGCGAAGGATGAGCTGGAAAAGGCCAACGGCGCCCTGCAGGTGCTCAATGAAACGCTCGAGCAGCGTATTGCCGAGCGAACCTCCGAGCTGCTGCGTACCAATGAGGAGCTGAAAAAGGAAATTGTCGAACGCGAGCGATCCCAGGCCGAGATTCACTACCTAGCCCACCACGACAGCCTGACCGGGCTCGGCAACCGCATTTTGCTGCGTCAGCAACTCGAGCAGTCGCTGGCGCGACAGGCGCGCAAGCGCGAGGTCGTGGCGGTGCTTTTCGTCGATCTTGATGGCTTCAAGGGGATCAACGACACACTCGGGCATTCGACAGGAGACGGCCTTCTCAAGTGCGTCGCAAATAGGCTCGTGGAGAGCGTGCGTGAAGTCGACAAAGTCGCTCGCCTCGGCGGCGACGAGTTTGCTGTCATCCAGATGGAATCCGAGCAGCCGAAGGGAGCCGCCATCCTGGCGAGCCGGCTCATCGACCTGATCGGCCGGCCGTACATGGTCGACGGCCATCAGCTGACTATCGGGGCCAGCATCGGCATTGCGGTCGCCTCCGAGGCGAAGAACAAGCCGGAGGACCTGCTCAAGAGCGCCGACCTCGCCATGTACAGCGCAAAGGCCGACGGCCGCGGCACCTATCGCTTTTTCGAGCCCGAGATGGATGCCAGTGCGCAAGCGCGCCGATCAATGGAATCGTCATTGCGCACCGCCAGCATCGAAAGCGCTTTCGAAGTCCATTACCAGCCGTTGATCGACCTTTCGAAGAAGCGGGTCACCTGTTTGGAAGCCTTGCTGCGATGGCGGCATCCCGAGAAAGGCTTTATTCCGCCTGCGGAATTCATTCCTTTGGCGGAGGAAATCGGCATGATCGTCCAGCTTGGCGAATGGGTTCTCCGCCAGGCCTGCTTCCAGGCGAAGAACTGGCCCGACGACGTGAAGGTTGCCGTCAATCTCTCACCTGTGCAGTTCAAGTATTCCGGACTGCCACGCGCCGTCAAAAGCGCGCTCGACGCGGCCGGGCTGCCTCCTCAGCGCCTCGAACTCGAGATTACCGAATCCGTCCTGTTGGAAAGGACCGAAACCAGCCTTGCCATCCTGCATGAGCTACGCGACATAGGCGTGGCGATTTCGATGGACGACTTCGGCACCGGGTATTCGAGCCTCAGTTACCTGCGCAGCTTCCGGTTCGACAAGGTCAAGATTGACCGCGCGTTCATCGGCGACCTCACCAAGGGCTACGACAGCTTGGCCATTGTCCGCGCCATCACCGACCTTGGGCGCAGCTTTGGTATGACGACGGTCGCGGAGGGCGTCGAGACGGTGGATCAGCTCAAGTGCCTCGAGAGCGAGGGCTGCGGGCAGGTCCAAGGTTATCTGTTCAGCCCGCCGCGGCCGGCGGCCGAGATCCCGTCGATCATCCGAAAGCTTGCGGGCGCTAACGGCCTAACGTTCGCTCCGATGCGGAGCCGCGCTCCGCAGATGGAAACGACGCAGACGCGCCTGAAGTCGGCGTAGCCGCCACCGATTCTCCATATCGGCACCAAGCGGCGGCCGCACCCACTGGCGCTGCCGCGTGCGACTTGAGCCTCTTCCCAAGCGGCAGAAGCAGTAACAAGCGCTCGCCGGAGGGCGTGCGGCTCCCAAGCATTTGATTCAAATTAGTTCGAATATTTGAAGCACTTGCCAAATAATCTCGATCTAATCTTTATTCGAAGACCGGTCAGTAGGCAGCTATCAAACCTGTGATGAGGAAGCGAACATGCACAGCGCAGTCGCCACTCTGCAAAAAACTGCACGACACCTGCAGTTGTCCGGCGGGCTCGAGCCTTCGAAATACTCGCGCATCATGTCGCAACTGCGCGAGGTCACCAACGAATTGAGCGCATCCGAGCGGCAGATGAAAAACAGGAATGCCGCCCCGGTGAACTATACTGCGCTGCTACGCGAGGCAATGCCGGCGAATTCCGCCGACGCCGACCCTTCCGGAAGTCAGCGAGCGATCTCAGCGGAAGACATCTTGGTCGAAGGGCCAGCCCAAGACTTGCGCAATGCAATCGGCAGCCTGATAGAATTCGCCTCGGCGGCCGGTCGCGACGGGCTCGACCTGCGCGTGGAATTGAAGCGCGGAAGCGACCAGGCCAGGGACGTCTGCACGACCGAGCTTGCCGTGCGATCGCCCGATGTACCCGACTTCCTGCGCCGCAGACTTTGGGACGCCGTGCGCCTCCGCCGCGGCGAGGTCTCCGTGGTTTCCGAGCCGAACGGATCTCGCGTGACCTTCACGCTTCCTGTCGAGCGACGGCGCGCGGCGTCTTCAGAGGCCGCCTAAGCGCGAGCGCAGGCCTCGGCGCGCTGGCCGCTTCATGCCCTTTTTACCTTTTGCCGCGGAGGGAGCCCGCAACGAGAGGGGTAAGCCAATATTGATTAATGGGTTTCGAGTATCGATCGAGTCCACACCCTGCATAACTGCCCGCCCGGTCCCAAGTCCATGCCTGACATGAAGTGCCACCAGACCCGGCTTCTCGTCGTCGACGATGTTGCCGACAACCGGGCCATATTGAACCGGTTCTTCAGCCGTCGCGGATTCCACATCGTCGAAGCCGAAAACGGCCTCGCTGCCCTGGACATGGTCGCCGCCCAGGAGTTCGACGCCGTCCTGCTCGACATCCTGATGCCTGAAGTGGACGGCCTCGAGGTGCTCCGCCGGATCCGCGCAACTCACTCGCCGTCGAGGCTGCCGGTCATCATGGTCACCGCCAAGGTCGAGAGCAAGGACATCGTCTCGGCCCTGGAAATGGGAGCCAACGACTACATCACCAAGCCGATCGATTTCTCGATCGCTTTCGCGCGCGTACAGAGCCAGCTCGCCCGTAAGCAGGCGGAACGCGCCGTCGCGCACTATGTCGAGAAGCTTGAGAACACCAACAAGCAGCTCGAATACGAGATCGCCGAGCGCAAGCAGTCGGAAGCGCGCG
>Ga0335081_10011074_pt1 | contig 14590 bp, 15 predicted proteins | sample Lox_Sample_35_FD_206713 | JGI IMG/M metagenome (GOLD analysis project Ga0335081, IMG submission 206713) | Soil microbial communities from Loxahatchee National Wildlife Refuge, Florida, United States - Lox_Sample_3.5 | ecosystem: Environmental > Terrestrial > Soil > Wetlands | place: USA... | reverse complement strand
CGAGTTGCGGGAGGGCTGGTCGGAGTTCCGCTCGCACACCTGGCTGTGGGTGATCGTCGCCCAGTTCTGCGTGGTGATGATGGCCTGGTACGGGGCGTTCTCGGTCCTCGGCCCGGTGGTGGCGCGCGAGCACCTCGGCGGGCCGGCCGCCTGGGGCGCGATCACCGCGGCGGATGCGTTCGGCCTGATCGCGGGCGGTCTGGCCGCGCTGCGGTTCACGCCTCGCCGGCCCATGCTCTTCGTGGTGCTCACCGGGGGCGCGATCGCGATCTCCCCGCTCTCGCTGGCGATGGTCCTGCCGCTGCCCGCGATTTGCCTCGCGTCGTTCGGCCTCGGTGTGTTCGTCGAGATGATGATGGTGCAGTGGACGGTCACGATGGCGCGGAACGTCCCGCCGGACAAGCTGGCCCGGGTCTCGTCCTACGACGTCCTCGGCTCGGTCATGGCGATGCCCGCCGGCGCGCTGATCGCCGGCCCGCTGGGCACCGCGATCGGAGCCGACCGCGCGCAGTACGCGGCGGCGGCGGCGATCGTCATCGCCTCGGCGCTGGCCCTGATCCCCCGGGACGTCCGGACCTTCCGCAGTGACGACGCTCCGAGGGCGCCGGTGCCCGAGAAAACGGCCGCGGCGCTGGAAGCCGCGTAGCAAACACGGGAACGGCGGGTGCCCCCGTAGCACCCGCCGTTCCGGCCCGGGATGGTCAGACGTTCTTCCGGTACGAGCGGAACGTCGCGACCGAGATGGCCACGCACGCCACCGCCAGGACCAGCAGCCCGCCACAGCGCACCCCGATAGCGGCCCAGTCGGGGTGGGCGGAGACGGCGCTGCGGCCGATCTGCACCACCCAGTTGAGCGGGTTGCGTGACGCGATCGCCTGCATCCAGCCCGGCATGAGACTGGTCTGCATGAACGCCGAGGACAGGAACATCAGCGGCAGCATGAAGAATGTGTACACGCCGATGATGGCCTCGCGGGAGCGCAGCGTCATGCCGACCGCGTTCGACAGCGCGCCGAACACCACGCCGACCAGGATCGACGCCGCGACCATGACGGCCACCCCGGCGACCCCGCCGTGATAGCGCGCCCCGCCGGCCAGGCCGAGCCCCACGATGATCAGCGACTGCACGGTCGTGCTGACGGCCTGCTCTGCCACCGAGGCGTTCATGATCCCGATCCGGCTGGCCGGGGCGGCGAGGAACCGGTTCAGCGTGCCGCGGTCGATCTCCTCGATCATCGCCATGCCCGCCCACATGTTGTTGGACATCGCGTTCATCGCGATCAGCCCGGGCACCAGGTAGTCCAGGTAGGTGCCGTGATAGGCGAAGCCGGGGATGTCGATGACCCGGCGGAACAGCTGGCCGAACAGGAACAGCCAGATCACCGGCTGGATGACGCTGAACGCCAGCACCCACGGCTGCCTGACCAGGGCATGCAGCTTCCTGCCCGTTAGGTACCAGGTGTGCTCCATGGTGGTGCGGAACGGCACGGTGCCGGGCTGCGCCGCCTGGAATCGCGCCGTGCCCCGCGAGGTCGGCGGGTTCATCTGCATGGTCGTCATCACTTGCTCACCCCTACGGTGTCGAGCTCGTTCGCATGTCCGTCGCGGCCGGGACTCTCCGACTCGCTGTAGCGGCGACCGGTGTGCCGCAGGTACACGTCGTCCAGCGACGGCCGCGCCACGGCCACCGACGCCGCGTTGACGCCCGCTCGCTGCAGGGCGGCCAGCACGACCGGGACGGCGGCGGCGCCGTCGTCACTGCGAGCCGATACGTCGCGGCCGGCGATGATTACGTCCCGCACCGCGGGCAGCGCTTCCAGGACCCGCCGGACCCGGGCCGCGTCGGCATCGGCCGGGAGCTCGACCTGAACGGCGTCACCGCGCAGTTCGCCCTTGAGCTCGTCGGGCGTGCCCGTGGTGACGACCCGGCCGCGGTCCACGATCGCGAGCCTGCTCGCCAGCCGGTCCGCTTCCTCCAGGTAGTGCGTTGTCAGCAGCACGGTCATCCCCTCCCCGCCGGCCAGCCGTGCGATCTCCTGCCACATGGCCGCCCTGGACTCCGGGTCCAGGCCGGTGGTGGGCTCGTCGAGGAACAGCACCGCGGGCCTGTGGATCAGCCCGAGGGCTACGTCCAGGCGCCGCTGCATGCCGCCGGAGTACGTCCTGACCAGCCGTCCCGCCGCCTCGGTCAGCCCGAAGTGAGCGAGCAACTCCTCCGCCCGGGCCCGCACGGAGGGGCCGCGCAGCCCGTACAGCCTGCCCTGCAGGATCAGGTTCTCGCGGCCGGTGGCGGTCGGGTCCGCACCGGACCGCTGAGCCACCACGCCGATCATGTGCCGGACCTGGCCCGGCCGGGCAAGCACGTCGACGCCCTCGACGCGCGCTTCCCCGGAATCTGGCCTGGCCAGCGACGTGAGAATCTTGACAGTGGTGCTCTTGCCCGCTCCGTTCGGGCCGAGCAGGCCGTAGATCATGCCGCGCGGGACGCTGATGTCCAGCCCGTCCAGCGCCCGGATGCCGTGCTTGTCGCCGCGTACGGCGTAGGTCTTGACTAGCTGACACGCCTCGATGGCGCGGTCGGTCGTGCGCACGAGTGTCTCCTTGCGATCCTGCCCCGCGTGGAGAAACCCGGCTACTGTAGAAGGTGGGACCTCGGGTTTCGCGTTCCGCGGGATCGATTGAGGTTGACGGCCCCGGCCGCCGGTGTTGCCGCACCAGGCCGGGGTCGTTTGCTTAGCTGCCGACCGCCTCCTCCCGGTTCTTCTCGACGAGCGCCAGGACGTCCGCGGGCGGCACGCCGGTGTCGTGGTACTGCTGCCATTCCCTGATGCCGGGGAAGCTGCCGTCGGTGAACTCCTTCAGCAGGTTCCGGATCCATTCCGCCTCGGCCCGCCGCAGCGCCAGGTGGTACTCCGACTCGATCAGGAAGAGCCGCGGTATCTGGGTGACCCACGCCGTCAGCCCCGTCTCATGCTCGGCGATGGCCGCGTCCAATGCGTCCAGCCGCCGCTGGAGCAGCCCAGCCAGCTCGTTCGGCGGCAGCACGGCGCACTCGCCGAGGGCCGCCTCGAACCTGGTGTACTCACGCTCCGGCTCGCCGATCAGCTCGCGCAGCCAGTCCTTCAGTTCCTCGCGCCCCGCGTCGGTGATCTGGTAGGTGGTCCGCTCCGGCTGCCTGCCCTCGCGGGCGACGTCCACGGCCTCGATGAAGCCGTACTTCTCCAGGTTCTGCACCACGGTGTAGAGCGAACCCCAGTTGATCTTGATCGCCTCGTCCTTGCCCCGCTGGCGCAGCGTGGCGGCCATCTCGTACGGGTACATCGGCCGCTCGATCAGCAGGTTGAGCAGCGACAGAGCGAGCAGGTTGCTGATCTTCCGCCGTCCCGTCTTCCGCTGCCCCGTCGTCTGAGACCGCGCCATCCGGCATCTCCTCGTATCCGAGTCCCCGTTTCCGAAGACTCGCTCTCAAGTACTCGTAGACGAGTATAGGCACGGCCGGACGCCGCCCGCAACCCCATTCCGAGCGATCCGCTCCTTCCGGACGATCCGCTCCTTCCGGACGATCCGCTCCTTCCGGACGATCCACGGCTTCCCGCCCGGGTCCATGCGTCTTTTGTGTTATTGGCGGGCCCAGCGGGATAGGCGCAGACCCTGGTGCATCTAGCCGGGGCTCACACCCCCTAGGGCGGCGGGCGGGACGGCACCGGAGAGCGGCGCGGGCGCTGGCCGGTTGCATTAATACGGCCACTGCTGCCCAGCCGCACGCCCGTTATATCCCCTCATGTCTTAATTTCAAGTTGAAGCATTCCGGTTGCGTTCCATGATCGCGGGCAGTTTTGGGCACATAGACCCCAAAACTGCCCGCGATCATGGAACAGCGTGGTGCGAGGGGCCAGGGGGGGAAGGTCCTGGCATTGCCAGCTGTTGGGGGCGGGGGCCTTTTCATCCCACGAGGGGAGACGGGGATAAGGGTAGGGGCCAACTGAGTCGATGGCGGGTGCGTCATCTCGGGCAGATTCGATGATCGCGAAGGAATTAGTGGCGCGGGGAGGGCAGACAGTCCGGGCCTGGCGGGCGGGGCTAGGGCCTGGCGGGCGGGGCTAGGGGCTGGCGGGCGGGGCTAGGGGGCGGGTTAGCCGAAGAAGACTTCGGCTTCGGCGTAGCGCTGGGGCGGGACTAGCTTGAGCTGGCTGGTGGCCTCGACCAGCGGCACCCGGACGATATCGGTGCCGCGCAGCGCCACCATCACGCCGAACGCCTCGTCGTGTACCGCCTGGACCGCGTGCACGCCGAATCTGGTGGCCAGCACCCGGTCGAACGCCGTTGGCGTGCCACCGCGCTGGATGTGGCCCAGCACCGTGCAGCGAGCCTCCTTGCCGGTCCGCTTCTCGATCTCGCCGGCCAGCATCTGCCCGACACCGCCCAGCCGCACGTGCCCGAACGAGTCGAGCGTCTCGGTCGAGGTGGCGAGGTCCTCGCTCATCGGGTGGGCCCCCTCGGCGACGACCACGATCGGCGCGAACCGGGTCTGGAACCGGTGCTGCACGTAGGCGCAGACCCGCTCGATGTCGAACGGCCGCTCCGGGATCAAGATCACGTTCGCGCCGCCCGCGAGCCCGGCGTGCAGCGCGATCCACCCGGCGTGCCGTCCCATCACCTCGACGATCAACGCCCGGTGATGGCTTTCCGCCGTGGTGTGCAGGCGGTCGATCGCCTCCATGGCGATGTTCACGGCGGTGTCGAAGCCGAACGTGTAGTCGGTGGCGCTGAGGTCGTTGTCGATCGTCTTCGGTACCCCGACAACGGGAACCCCCTGCTCGCCGAGCCGGGTGGCCACGCCGAGCGTGTCCTCGCCGCCGATCGCGATCAGCGCGTCGACGCCCAGCCCGGCCAGGTTGTCCTTGATCCGCTCGATGCCGTTGCGGCCGCCGCCGGAGTTCTTCAGCGGGTTGGTGCGGGACGACCCGAGGATCGTGCCGCCGCGCGGCAGGATGCCGCGCACCGCCTGGACGTCCAGGGGCACGGTGTCCCCTTCGAGCGGGCCGCGCCACCCGTCGCGGAACCCCACGAACTCAAGGCCGTACTCCTGCACGCCCTTGCGGACCACGGCGCGGATCACTGCGTTCAACCCGGGGCAGTCGCCGCCGCCGGTGAGGACTCCCACTCGCATGGCCACCACCTTAGTGGGCCGGAGGCCTGCGCGGACGGCTGCAGCGCGAGCCGGCCATAAAACCTGGGAGCGCGAGCGGTGGTCAGGGCGTGGTTTTGTCCGTATCTGCGCTGAGTTCGGCCTTGGCGCGGCGGGCGTCGACGTCGACGTACTCCTGGCCGGAGAGCTTCTGGATCGCCTGCATGATCTCGTCGGTGATCGTCCGCAGTAGCTTCGCGTCCGCCTCCTGGCCGTGGTAGCGGGAGAAGTCCAGCGGCTCGCCGAACCGCACGCCGGGCCGGAACCGCGCGTTGGGCCAGAGCGTGCCCGTCGGCTGGAACTGGAAGGTATCGATCATCGCGCACGGGACGACCGGGGCGCCGGATTCGACGGCCAGCCGGGCGACCCCGGTCTTGCCGCGATACAGCCGGCCGTCCGGGCTCCGGGTGCCCTCTGGGTAGATCCCGAGCACCTTCCCGGCCGCCAGGACCTGCAGGCCGGTCCTGATCGCCTGCTCGCTGGCCGGCCCTCCGGCGCGATCGAGGGGAATCACGCCGACCCCGGTGAAGAAGGCCCTGCTGATCAGCCCCTTCAGCCCGCGTCCGGTGAAGTACTCCGACTTGCCCAGGAAGATTACCTTCCGCGGCACCGGGAACGGCCCGAAGAAGTGATCAGAGAACGACAGGTGATTGCTCGCGAGGATGACCGGGCCTCGCCGGGGCATGTTCTTCACCCCCCAGGCGCGCGACCGGAAGAGGATCCTCAGCGTCACCCCGAGCGTGTACTTCGTCAGCCAGTAGCCCACGGTCACATCGTCGCATGTCCGGCGGCGCTGCGGGATGCGGCGGCGGGCACCCTCGTGCGACGATTCCACCATGTCACCAGTGCTTCCAGGCGCGGAACCCTTCGATCACTCAGGCGGCCCGGTCGGCGTGCTGCTGTGCCACGGCTTCACCGGCAGCCCGCAGACCCTGCGCGGCTGGGCGGACTACCTGGCCGCTCGCGGCCTGACGGTCAGTCTTCCGCGGCTGCCCGGGCACGGCACCACCTGGCAGGATCTCGCCCGGACCGGCGGTGACGACTGGTTCGCCGAGGCGGACGCCGCGTTCGGCAAGCTGGCGAGCCGGTGCGAGCAGGTCTTCGTGTTCGGCCTGTCCATGGGCGGCTGCCTCGCGCTGCGCGTGGCGGAGACCCGCGGCGCCGCGGTGCGCGGCCTGGTCCTGGTCAACCCGTCGCTGGCCCCGGACACCAAGTTGTTCCTGCTCGCCCCGGTGCTCAAGCACGTGATCAAGTCGCTGCCGGGCATCGCGAGCGACATCTCCAAGCCCGGTGCACACGAGCTCGGCTACGACCGGGTACCGGTCCGGGCCGCGGCCACGCTGCCGAAGCTGTGGAGCGAGACGGTCAGGAACCTGAGCCAGGTCACCCAGCCGGTACTCGTCTACCGGAGCACCGTCGATCACGTCGTCGGCCCGGCCAGCATGCGCGCGCTGCTGGCCGGGCTGCCCAAGGATCTCCTGACCGTGCGCGAATGCGCCGACAGCTATCACGTCGCCACGCTCGACAACGACGCCGAGGCCATCTTCGAGGGCAGCGTGAGGTTCATCCAGGCCGTGACAACAGGCACTATCACTCTTACGTAGCGACAGTTCCCGCATGGTCGACGGGTCATGCGGGAGCCATTAACGTGGGAGATGTGGAACCTCCTGCGCCCTCACCCGAGATGGCCGGCGCCTCGCGCAGGCACCTGACCGAGCGCTACGCGTCCGGTGTGGATCTGCTGCTGTGGGAGACCGAGAAACGGCTCATCCCGGATCTGGACGCGATCAGGTCGGTGACCGAGGCAGCGGCATCGGGACGCGCCGAGGCACTCGACATGGGCGCCGCCCTCGTGCTGGTGCAGGCGGCCCGGCTTAGCCTGGACCGGCTGGAATTCGAGCTCTTCGAAGCCGCGCGCGCGATGGGCATGCACCCGGAGGCGATCGCCGCGGTGCTCGAACTGCCGGATGCGGCAGCGGCGGAGAAACGGCAGCGCTGGCTCTCCAGGCGGCGGGCCCTGCCGTATGCTACCGCCACGTCGCAGCATCCCAGAGCCGGGGCGGCGATTCCGGTGAGCAACGGCCGTGATACGCCTTCGGCATAATCGCTCTGCCCCGGCTGGATAAGCAGCCGTACTCCTGAGATTTACCCTCCCAGCACCGGACCACGGACAGCTATCGTGGAAGTCAGGCTTCGACTCGGACATCGGTGGGGACGTGCCGGACTGGGATAACACGGAGAGCAGAGAGAGCGACGAGGACGCGACGTGGCGTGATCTGGTCGCCCGGTTCGAGACGCCCACGACCACAGCCGGGCCGGTGCCCTGGCCCGACCGCGAGAACGTGCAGCGGCCGCGGCCCGAACCAGCTCACGGCGCAGACGCCGCCGACGGGTCGCCAGGGACCCGCGGAACCAGCGGATCCGCAGCCGCAGCCTCACCCGCACCCGCACCCGGCGGATCCGGCGGCGACGGCGCGGGGACGCAAGAACCGCGGGAGGACGCGGACGCGCCCACGCGCGGCGTCGAGGGGATCCGCGGGTTCGATGACGAAGGAGTGCGGGGAGCGTTCGACACGGACGCGATGCCGGGGGCAACCGCTCCGGACGTGATCCAGGGCGCGCGGGAGCGCCGGGCGGCCGCGCCCGGCACCCGGGCGCGGAGGATCCGGTCACGCCGGGCGCCACAGGAGCCCGCACCGGAAGACGACGGCGAGCATTTCGTCCCGCCCCCGCCCCCGCCGCTGCCCAAGCTGGACCCGATCACCAAGGGCGCATGGGCAGCGCTGTTCGGCGGGCCGGGTTACCTGGTCGTGGCGACCGCGGCGGGCTGGTCGGTACCGGGTATCGCCGCGTTCTGCGCGGTGGCCGCGTTCGTCACAGGCTTCGCCATACTCGTGCTGCGTATGAACGAGCCAGGACCGGGCGGCCCAGACGACGGCGACGACGGCGCCGTCGTGTGAACGCCGTGCCCTGACCGCTCTCACGGGCCAGGTCGGCGGCACCGACGATGCCGGCGTCCTCGCCGAGCTGCGCGACCTTGATCTCGGCCAGCGGACGGTGACCGCGGCCGGTCAGCGCGCGCTCGAAGGCTGTCCGCGCCGGGTCGAGCAGCAGCTCCCCCGCCTCGGACACGCCGCCGCCGATCACGAAGCAGGCCGGATCGAGGACCGCGGCCAGGTCGGCCAGCCCCTGACCGAGCCAGCCGCCCACGGTCTGGAAGCAGCGCAGCGCGGCCGGGTCACCCTCGGTCGCAGCCTGGGTGATCACCGGCCCGGAGATTCCCTCGGGCGTTCCGCCGCCCAGCTGGAGCAGCCTGATGGCACCGCCCGGTGTGCGCCTGGCGAACTCGCGGGCCTCGGCGACCAGGGCGTTACCGCTGCAGTACTGCTCCCAGCAGCCCCGGTTCCCGCAGCCGCACAGCCGGCCGTCGGGCACCACCCGGACATGACCGGGCTCGCCGGCCATCCCCCACCGGCCGCGGTAGAGCTCGCCGCCGATGATGATGGCGGCGCCGATGCCCGTACCCAGGGCCACCAGCATCACGTCGCGGTACCCGCGCGCCGCGCCGAACCTGGCTTCGGCCCAGGCCGAGGCGTTCGCGTCGTTCTCTACCACGACCTCGCGGCCGAGACGCTCCTCCACCCGCTGCTTGAGTGGCTCATCGCGCCAGGCCAGGTTTGGTGCGAACAGCATGGTCGCCCGGGCGCTGTCGACGAACCCGGCCGCGCCGAGCCCGATGGCCCCGACCCGGTGCCCGGCGACCTGATCATGGGCGAGGAGCTCGGTCACGGCGTCGGCGATGGCGAGCTCGGTCCGCGCCGGGCTGGCCGCCGGGGTCGATCTCTTCAGCTTGGCGATGATCCGGCCGTCTTCGTCGACAACCCCTGCCGCGACTTTCGTGCCACCGACATCAACGCCGATGGCGAGCGTCACTGGCCGGTTTCGCCGCGGTCTGACGCGCCGGAACCGGGGCGTGACGTCCCGGGCCGTTCGGCCGACCGGTTTTGATCTTGGGCCTTCATGGCCTGCTCGAAGACGGAGAACGCGTCCTGGACCACCGACGCCAGCGCCCCGCCCGCATTAGCCAGCTGCGCGCCCAGACCGCTCCCGCCGCCCAGCCGCGCGGCGCGGGCCGCCTGGCAGACCGGGCACCACTGGCACTCCGGCGCCTCGTTGGGGGGCGGCTCGTTGGTGGCCGTGTCCCACACGTCGCCGCTGTCCCGGCGCTCGGCGCCAAGGGTCCGCTTGACCTGGCCGGCGACCTGATTGGCCATGCTGCGGGCCCCCGCCTTCATCAGCCAGCGCTGGAAGTCGGCGACGGGGTCGCTTGGGCGGGACTGGCGCCCGCTGCCCGACTGACCGTTGCCGCTGCTGCTTGACCGGCTGGGCTGGCTGGGCTGGCCATTGTTGTTCCTGGGCTGGCCGCCGCTGTTGCTGGGCTGAGCACTGTTGCTGGGCTGAGCACTGTTGCTGGGCTGGGCACTGCCTTCCGGCTGGCCCTCGCCTCGGGATTCCGACACCTGACGCCTCCTACCGATGATCGTACCCGGCTACCACTGCAGGACGAATGGGGCGCCGGTAGCGCGAAAATGACCCACGTTCAGGCATTCCGTGACGCCGATTCTCGTCCTCCGGGCCAGTGGCTGGTGCACGTGCCCGAAGATCGAGTACCTCGGCTTGGTCGCCTTAATCGCGTCGAGCAGCGCCGTGCTGCCCTTCTCCAGTCGCCGGGCCACGGTGTCGTAGAGAAGTTCGGGGACGGCGGGCGGAATGTGCGTGCACAGCACGTCCACCTCGCCGACCGCCTCGATCTTGGCGCGGAATTCCTCGTCGCTTACCTCGTTCGGCGTGCGGTAGACCGATTTCAGCCCGCCGCCGACGAACCCGAAGGTCCATCCGTCCAGTTCGGCCGTGCCGCCGTCGAGGACGTGATGCCCGGGCTTGGTGAACCGTTCCCACATCGCGGGGACGTCGACGTTGCCGTAGGTGAGGTAGGCGGGCTCGGGGAGGGCGCCGAACATCTCGGCGTATTGCCGCCTCATCGCGGTCTCGAAGAGGCTGGCCCTGCTCTCCGGCCGGGACGCGAACAGGCCGAGCGAGTACTCCCTGGCCTCGTCGAACTTCTTCGCGGTGCGCAGGGCAACGTACCTGCCCGCCGCTTCGGTGCCGAACAAGTCGGCGAAGATGCCCTGGCCGTGGTCGGCGTAGTCGAGGAAGAGCAGCAGGTCGCCCAGGCAGACCAGCGCGTCCGCACCGTCGGCCGCGCGGGCCAGCGCGTCCGCGCGGCCGTGCACATCGCTCACCACGTGGACTCGCATGTAACCACGGTAAGCCGGCCACGGCGCAAGATCGTAACCGGGAATTGACCGGCCGCCGGCCTAAACTGACACTGCCTAAGCTTGTGCTGCTGAGTAGGGATACCTGGTTGGGAGAGATACCGTGCGCGATTTCAGCATTCCGGCCCTGGCGCAGATCCCGGCGACCGCGAACCTCGCTGATGTCGTGTTCCGCCGGGCCGCCGAGCAGCCTCAGGCCGTGGTGCTGCGACGCCCTTCCGGGGTGTCCGGTGTCTCAGGGTTGTGGACCGACGTGACTGCGAGCCAGTTCTCCGGCGAGGTCGTCGCGGTGGCCAAGGGACTGATCGCGGCCGGCGTCGAGCCCGGGGACCGGGTCGCCCTGATGTCGCACACCAGGTACGAGTGGACGCTGATCGACTACGCCATCTGGACTGCGGGCGCCGTCACCGTGCCGGTCTACGAGACCTCGTCCGCCGAACAGGCCGAATGGATCCTCTCCGACTCGGGCGCGCGGGCGTGCTTCGTCGAGACGGCCTCCTACGGGGACCTCATCGGCAGCTTCCGGGACCGGGTGCCGGCGTTGTCACACGTATGGCGGATCGACTCGGATCTCGACTCGCTGCGCGCGGCGGGTGCGGACCTCGGCGACGAGGTCGTCGCCGAGCGGACGGCCGCGGCCCGGGCCGCCGACCTGGCCACGGTCATCTACACCTCGGGCACCACCGGACGCCCCAAGGGCTGCGAGCTGACCCACGAGAACCTCCTGTCTGACGTGCGGAACGCCTTCCTCGGCCCGCTGACCCTGGTGGCCGCGACAGAGAACCCGGGGACGCTGCTGTTCCTGCCGCTGGCGCACGTGTTCGCCCGGATCATCCAGGTGGGCTGCCTCGAGGGCGGGATCGTGCTCGGGCACTGCGGGGACCTGACCGCGCTGCTGCCCGCGCTGGCCTCGTTCCGGCCGACGTTCATCCTGGCCGTGCCGCGGGTGTTCGAGAAGGTCTACAACAGCGCCGAGCAGAAGGCGGCCAGCGAGAAGAAGGGCACGATCTTCAGCCGCGCCGCGGATGCCGCGATCGCGTACAGCCGGGCGCTCGATGATCCCGGCGGCCGTCCCTCGTTCGGCTTGCGAGCCCGGCACGCGGTGTTCGACCGGCTGGTCTACGGCAAGCTGCGGGCCGCCCTCGGCGGCCGGGCGCAGTACGCCGTCTCGGGCGGGGCGGCGCTCAGCGAACGGCTCTGCCATTTCTTCCGCGGCATCGGCGTCACCGTGCTCGAGGGGTACGGGCTGACCGAGACGACCGCCGCGGCCACCGTGAACCGGCCCGACCGGAACAAGATCGGCACCGTCGGGCAGCCGCTGCCCGGCGTCGGGATCAAGATCGCAGACGACGGCGAGATCCTGATCAGCGGGAAGAACGTCTTCCCCGGCTACTGGCGCAACGAGGCGGCCACCAAGGAGGTCTTCACCGAGGACGGCTGGTTCGCCACCGGCGACATCGGAGAGCTGGACGAAGAGGGCTTCCTGAAGATCACCGGGCGGAAGAAGGAGATGATCGTCACCGCCGGGGGCAAGAACGTGTCGCCCGCGGTGCTCGAGGACCGGCTTCGCAGCCACGCGCTGATCAGCCAGTGCATGGTGGTCGGGGACGGCAAGCCGTTCGTCGCGGCGCTGATCACCCTGGACGCGGAGGCGCTCGGGCCGTGGAAGGAGAGGCACGGCAAGCCGGCCGGCGCCACCGTCGCGGCCCTGCGCGACGACCCGGATGTGGTCGCCGAGGTGCAGGCCGCCGTGGACGACGCCAACCAGGCGGTGTCCCGGGCGGAGTCCATCAGGAAGTTCCGGATCCTCGACGCCGACTTCACTCAGGAGGCCGGGCAGCTCACCGTCAAGCTCGGGATCCGCCGTAGCGCGCTGCTGAAGGACTTCGCCGCCGACATCGATGCCCTGTATTCGTGAGCAGGGCGCTTGAGCCGGGCGCTTGAGCCGGCGGCCGGGCCGGCGAGGAGCGGCCCGGCCGCCGTGGCCTTTGCCGAGCCGGCTCCCTAGCCGACGAACCGGCCGTGGGCGCGGTGCCGGGCGTCCGGCTCGCGCAGCAGCATGCCAGATGTCCTGAACAGGAACTCGGCGTAGTCGTCCGGCGCTTCGTCCCCCGTGGTGACGTACGCGTCCGGGGCCAGATTCAAGATGGCCAGCCGGCGCTGGGCGTAGTTACATTCGGCGAAGAAGCCGCCTACCCGCCGGACCAGCGCGCTGATCTGCCTGGCCACGGTCATGCCCCCCGTACCAGCCAGCGACCGCGCCCGGCCGGGCGATGGCTCGCCTTGCGGGCGGCGCTGCGCGCCACGCTGGCCCGGCGGGCCGCCGCCGCCTGCTGGAGTGTTTCCCTGATGTGATCCGAGACCAGGCTCTGGGTCATCCTCGGGTTCATCGATCCTCCTCGACGCGCCGGCCAGCCCCCTGGCCGGTCACTATCCGAGTCTCGCGGTAAGACCCCGGGACCACATGGGAGGAATGCCCTATTCCTCCTGTTCGCAGCGGCCTTAGGTGGCCTGAGGCAGGCTTAGGCCGAACGGTCGGGCTTAGCCGTGGTCAGCCCGCCAGGATCGCGGACAGGCGGGCGGCGGAGAGTTCCTCCCGCCACTCCCGCTCCACCCACGCCTGGCCCTTCTCCCCCATCGCCCTGGCCCTGGCCGGGTCACGGATCAACTCGGTGACCCGGACCGCGACACCGGTCCCGTCGCTGACGACGTAGCCGGTCTCGCCGTCGAGGATGGCGTCCGGCGCCCCGCCAGAATCCCCGCCGATCACGGGCACGCCGGTGGCTGATGCTTCGAGGTAAACGATGCCGAGACCCTCCACGTCCAAGCCGGCCCGGCGCGTCCGGCAGGGCATGGCGAATACGTCCGCCGCATCGTAGTAGCCGGGGAGTTCGGGCCACGGGACCGGGCCGGTGAAGATGACATCGTCGGCCACGCCGAGGCGCTGGGCCAGCCGCCTGAGCCTGGGCGCGTAGGGACCGTCCCCCACGAGCAGCAGGACCGCGCCGCTGACCTGAGCTTTTATCTGCGGCCAAGCGGTGATCAGGGTGTCCTGGCCCTTGCGCGGCACCATCCGGGATACGCAAGCCACCACGGGCCGGCCGGCCAGCCCCAGCCGCTCCCGGATCGCGTCGCCGCCCGCGCCGGGACGGAAGAACGTCACGTCCACGCCGGGTGCCAGCCGGACCATCCGGCGCTGCGCCCGCGGCGACAGCACCCGGGCCAGCCGTGCCCTGAAGTACTCCCCGAGGTAGGTGACCACGTCCACCTCGTCGCCGATGCGGCGCAGCAGGCTCCGGGCGCCGGGAAGCGCGGCCCAGCCCGCCTCGTGGCCGTGCGTCAGCGCCACCGCGCGCCGCACGCCCGCCTTGCGCAGCGCCGGCGTGATGAGGCCGAGCGGCGCCGCCGCGCCGAACACGACGGCGTCGCAGTCGTGCTCCCTGGCGATGGCCGCAGCCCGGCGGGACACGGCGGGTACCGGCAGCATCAGCGAGGTCGGGTGCCTGATTACCGGGAACGGCTGCCGCGCGTCGAACTCGGCCGCGCCCTTCCAGGCGGGCGCGTACACCGTCACCGTGCCCGCGGGCAGCCCGATGGCCAGCGCGTGCACGAACGACTGGATGCCGCCCCGGCGGGGCGGGAAGTCGTTGGTAACGATCAGCGTGCGAGGCACCGGATGAGTGTATCGGGGCCGGGCGGTCATGGTCCGGCGCTGGCGGTGGCATCGGCGCTGGTGCCGACGCTGGCAATGCCAGGCTACGGGCGCAGCGCTCCGTCGAGGTTACTGGCGTACCACGAGGTACTCTCCGGGATCTTCTGCACGTTCATCCCGGTCTGCGGGGCGTCGATGATGTAGCCGCCGCCCACGTAGATGGCCACGTGTCCCTCGCCGTTGTAGATCAGCAGGTCGCCCGGCTCGATAGAGGAGAGGGGGACGTGCGGAAGAGCGGCCCACTGCGAGTAGCTGTCGCGCGGTATCTGCACGCCGGCCGCCTCCCAGGCGGCCTGGGCCAGGCCGGAGCAGTCATACCCGCGGTGGCATGGCCCCGTGCCGCCGTACACGTACG